>Ga0315286_10006195_pt1 | contig 11620 bp, 13 predicted proteins | sample YL17G10_0_MG_FD_205038 | JGI IMG/M metagenome (GOLD analysis project Ga0315286, IMG submission 205038) | Sediment microbial communities from Yellowstone Lake, YNP, Wyoming, USA - YL17G10_0 | ecosystem: Environmental > Aquatic > Freshwater > Lake > Sediment | place: USA: Wyoming | collected... | reverse complement strand
GCAATGAATATATGATACGCTCTGTTTCGAACATGCTCCGTAACATGGGTATACTGGTGAGACCAGATGACCTGAAGATGAAAAATGTGGCTGCCGTTATTGTCACCGCATCGCTGCCGCCCTTTGCCAAGAGCAGCCAGAAGCTTGACTGCACGGTTTCCTCCCTGGGCGATGCCACTTCGCTCGCAGGCGGCACGTTGGTTTCCACGCCGCTTTATGGCCCTGACGGGAAGGTGTATGCCCTGGGGCAGGGCCCTGTATCAGTGGGTGGGTTTGCCGTGAGCGGCGCCTCCGGGTCCGGTGTAACCAAGAACTTCCCCACCGTGGGCATAGTGCCAGCAGGGGCTATTGTCGAGAGATCATTGGACATGGCCATTGGTCCGCAGGTGACCCTCATTATGAATAACCCGGATTTCACCACTGCGAACAGAATGGCCAGGTCTATTAATGATAAACTGGGGTCCCAGGTGGCGAGTGCTTCGGACCTTTCCACCATAAGGCTTGATGTCCCGGAATCATATCAGAAACGGCTTGTTGATTTTGTGGCGATCATCGAGACAGTCGATGTAACACCTGACAACAGGGCAAAGGTCATTGTAAATGAGCGGACCGGTACCGTGGTCATGGGCAGTGACGTCAAGATCTCGACCGTTGCCATAGCGCATGGAAACCTGAGTATCAAGATCTCAGAGCAACCAAAGGTGTCCCAGCCCCAGCCGTTTTCGCAAGGTTCTACCACCGTGGTCCCGCAGACCGGAGTCCAGGTGGAGGAGGGCGGGAAACGACTTATCCTGTTGAAAAGCGGGGCCAGTATAGGCGACCTTGTGACCGCTATGAACGCCATAGGCGTATCGCCCCGCGACCTTATCATTATCCTTCAGGCTATTAAGCGCGCAGGAGCCTTGTATGCCGACCTGGAGGTTATATGATCCGTGATATCGGCATGCTCGCGCATATGAACAAGACCGACCCGGCCAAGGCCTTGGACAAGGTCTGCAAGGAGTTTGAGACCCTCTTTGCAAACCAGCTCCTGAAGACCATGAAGGAGTCCATGCCTGAAGGGTTCCTGGAAGAAAGCATGGCCGATGATATCTATAAGGATATGTTCTATCAGGAGATTGCCAGGAGCATCGGGCAATCCGGTGCGTTAGGTATTGCCGATATCCTCAAGAGGCACATCCAGCAAAATTTCGGCGAGGACGGGAAGTCCGCGCCAGGTAATGTTCACAAGGTAAACAATAATAACCGATAAAGATAATGAAGATGGACATGACCAGGGGGTCGATATGACATATACGGACTTGATCCAAAGGCTTCAACAGGAAAAAGAGCTCGTGGAAAGGCTTAATGCACATTTACAAAGGGAGCTCGATCTCATCACGGAAGGTAATGTCCAGACACTTGAAGAATCCATGCCCGCTAAGCAGAAGCTCCTGATGGGCATAGCAGATAACCGCCAAGGCGACGAGGAACCGCAAGGAGAGCCTTGGCCTGAGCAGGCACAAATAATACGGACACTCCAGCAGGATCTGGTAGGGCTCTGGAAAAAGGCAAGCGGGCTTAACGAGATTTCCAAGAAGCTTGTAAACCAGCGGCTCTTTGAGATTAATGACCAGCTCGAGATATTCTTTGCCGGTCTGAAGGACGGCTACACAAGGGATGGCAAGAAATCAGCCGTTTCTTTGCATACTATAAAGACAGGAGCCTGATATGCCTGGTATAAGCGGCGCACTCGATATTGCACGATGGTCGATGTATTCCTCCCAGCTTGCTATTGAAATAGCATCGCACAACATTGCCAATGCGAACACGGAAGGATATTCCAAGCAGAATTTGCGCCTTGAGGCGAATCAAGCCATCAACATGGGGCCCGGACAGATCGGGACCGGGGTTAAGGCGGTAGAGGTGACAAGGAACAATGATGCCTTTCTCACCGCACAGGTTGCACAGAAGAAATCCGATTATGCCTACTGGAAGGCCCAGAATACCGCTATGACAGAGATCGAGAGCATCTTCAATGAGACCGGCGACAGTGGGCTGAATGCATTAATGGGTGAGTTCTGGAGTGCCTGGGGAGATCTTGCGAATAACCCCGACGGCCTCCCTGAGCGCCAGTCTCTGCTTGCAAAGACAGACAATCTTCTGTCCATGGTCCGTGAGGTCGATTACAACTTAAAGGTTTATCAGAGAAACCTTGATACCAAGATTAGGGGTTCTGTAGACGAGGTGAACACGATCACGCAGCAGATTGCCGACCTAAACTGGAGCATATCCACTGTGGAGGTAAAAGGCTCGGTCAATGCCAACGACCTGCGGGACCAGCGGGACCTCCTTTTGGATAAACTTTCAGAACACATGGATATCACCCACTATGAAGACGAGAGGTCGGGCCAGGTCATGGTATTCGCCCTGGGCGGGACACCTCTGGTCATGGGAAGGGATACGAATACCCTCAGCACCGAGAGGGATGCCACCACCGGCTTTTCAAGGGTTTTGTGGAATGATTCCTCAGGTAGGACGGTTGATCTCACCCACAAGCTTAAGGGTGGGGACATAGCCGGGCTGGTAAATGCCCGGGACTCGGGCGGTATCGAATCTTACGTGGGTTCGTTGAACACGCTTACCAAGGAACTCGTGTGGCAGGTGAACAGCCTGCATTCGGAAGGCGTGGGGCTCCAGGGCGCACAGCAGATGACCGGGACGGTCCAGACACACCTCACCGATGATCTCAACGGGACAGTTGTTACCCCGAGCGGGCCCGAACCCCTTTTCCTTTTCGGGGACAGGTACACACCGGGCGGTTCATTCGACATACAGGAATACGATGCCAGCGGCCAGGTAGTGAACACGTACCATATCAGCCCTGCAGGGAATACGGTGGGGGATCTCATTACCGAGATCAATGCGGAATCAGGAGGCGCCATCACGGCATCGCTCACGAACGGCGCCAGCGGTGCATTGCAAATCAGCGCAACAGGGACGAACAGCTTTGCCATCAAGCCGAGCGCCACAGGATCATCCAGTAATGCATTGGCCATCCTCGGGGTTAATACGTTCTTCTCCTGGACAGAAGCAGTGGGTCAGCCGGTCAATGACATAACTGAGACAGTCGGTGTGAATGCGGTGCTTAAGGCAAATCCCAATCTTATCTCATCGGGATATACTGACAATGATGGCAAGGTAGCACCCGGTGCCAATGATGTCGCTCGAGCCATAGCAAATCTCCAGGACAAGGTTATCACAAATATTGGGGGCTCCGGGGTGGATACTACCATGGATTCCTACTACAGCTCGCTGGTGGCCCAGGTTGGGGTAGATGTTCAAAATGCCGCCAATAATGAAAAGTTCAACAATACAATACTAACCCAGTACACACAGAGAAAGGAAAGTGTCTCGGGGGTAAGTCTTGACGAAGAGATGTCGGATCTATTGAAGTATCAGCACGCCTACCAGGCAGCTGCAAAGCTGATATCAATATGCGATGAGATGATGCAGACATTGCTTTCAGTAAAATAATCATGTAATACTTCCCCCAAAGTACACTCCTTGGGGGGTTTTATTGCTGATATTGACAAGGAAAGTCGGCGAATCTATCGCCATCGGCGATGACATCCAGGTATCCGTGGTTGAGATTAAGGGCACCCAGGTCAAGCTTGGTATACGAGCTCCCAAGGACGTTACCGTGCACCGTGAAGAGATATATCTGAAGATCCAGGAAGAGAACAGGAGGGCTGCACAGGTATCAAAAGAGGCCCTGGTGTCAGTAGAAGACCTGATCTTAAAGAAAGACTCATGAATAAAAAGTCGTACTGAAAGCCTTAAATAAATTACCAAACAGGAGGTATGAAACCATGCGCTTTCTTTTTAATCTCATAACATCGATTATCCTGGCCCCCTTCAAGATAATCAAATTCATCGTGTCCGATGTCATTATCTTTGGCATCGTCGGAGGGATAGCCTCCATGATCAGATCGGTAGTCAAGACAATCCTCAGGCTTATCTTCAGGCCTTTCACCCTTCTTCTGCTTGCAGGCGGAGCCGCAGCCTTCTATATTGCCACTGATGAACAGAAGAAGAGGGTCAAGGCCTTAATGGGGATGTAGGGAACAAGATAAAAGAGGGGGACCCCTGTTTGAGTTCCCCCTCTTATTAAGTTCTTGGTTCTTGGCCGGATATCCGATATTTTTTACTGCAGGCCCAAGTACTTAATGAATGGGTTGGCATAGAGCAGGATGAGCGCTATAACCAGCGTGTAGATGGCCAAAGACTCGATCATGGCCAGGCCAAGGATGAGGGCGGTCAGGATCTTGCCGGATGCCTCGGGGTTGCGGGCAATGCCATCGCAGGCGCCCTGAACACCGTGGCCTTGGCCAATGCCGGTACCGAAGGCTGCGAGAGCCATACCGATACCCGCAGCTACAGAGGCCCAGGAGAAATACTGGATGGCTTCAGGGCTTGCCATGCCTCCTGCTGCAAAGACCAGTGATGAGAACCCCAGGACCAAGAATACTGAAAATCCTGATAAACATAAAAATTTCTTCATACAATCCTCCAAACTTATTTATTGTAGTCATATTACCAAAGGCGGCTAGGATTGTATCCTATCCGGCTTTCCTGGTAGCCGTCAACATTGTTGCCCGGCAAGCAAAATCAAAACAGGCGGGCTTCCGCAGGCCCGCCTGTTCTTATATTCTCTTAGTGGCCCTCCTCCATGGCGCCGCTTATGTACATCATGGCAAGCAGGGTAAATACGAAGGCCTGGAGGATTGAAGTGAACATCATAAGAACGAGCATAGGCATGGGAAGGAGGAATGGCACCAGGGCCAGAAGAACCACGAGAACAAGGTCTTCTCCGAAGATGTTCCCGAAGAGACGCATGGTGAGCGAGAGCGGCCGCGCCAGATGGCCGATAAGCTCCACCGGAAGCATGATAGGCGCCATCCACCATACCGGCCCTAAAAAATGTTTGAGATATTTAAGTCCGTGGAGTTTAACCCCTACTATGTGCGTCAGTAAGAATACGGTGAGCGCAATGGACAGGTTGGTGTTGAGGTTTGCCGTGGGTGAGTAGAAGCCCGGGATAACGCCGGCCATATTGCAGGTGAAGATGAACAGCGCAATGGTGGCTATAAGGGGGAAGAATCTCATCCCGTGCTCACCCATGGTGTCGACCAGCAGGGACTTCAGCCCTCCGATGACTACTTCCAGAAAGTTCTGAAGTCTGCCGGGGACCATCTTCAGGCTCCTGGATACAAATATTGACATGATGATAAGCGCGATCATGTACAACCAAGTGAAGGTGACCTGGTGAAAGTGGTTCCCGTCTGTAAGGCCAAAGGTCTCATGAAGGAATTCATAAAGGGGATGGGTGATGAAATCTAAAATGAGGTACCCGTGATCCATACTAATCTCCTCCTGCACTGATGTAGGTGTAGCATGCATAGCTCATAACGCCGAGCATGTTAACCGAAAGGCCGAGCAGAAGCCCTAAGGTATCCACGTGCAGCTGCGCTATGAGCACATAGAGTACGGCCCCCGTGAGGGCGAGCCGGAGCATGTAGAGTCTTATCATATAGGCAGAGCCTTGCTTGGCAGCGAGCATAACCGAAGACTTGGCATGCCGCCAGAGTAACTGGTAATTTGCCAGACAGACAGCACCGCCAAGGAGCACTCCGAGTGCAAATTTTGAGCCCAACAGCGGCAGGCTGACAATACAGAAGGCAGCCCAGAGGGCCAGCGCTATGAATTCTATCCTTCTCTGCACGGGATCCTTACTTGCGCTTTTCACCTGACTTATCCTCTGGGTTTTCCTCTTTGAAAAACCTCATGTAGGTCTTGTACATCATCCTGAAGCCTGCCATGATGCCGCCAAAGAGAAAGACAAAGGTGAAGATCGGATCGGTGTTGAATCGGTGATCGAGGTATACCCCTGCAATCAGGCCGAGGGCGATGGACAGGACCATGGCAAACCCCATGGTGCTCAAATCAGCCATCGTGAGGTACATCTTCTTCTTGTCTTTGTCATCCGCCATCGTGAAGGCCTACCCCTTGAAATAGTCTCAAATCATATTACTGAATCACGGTTCATAATGCAAGGGCGTTTTTGGCCAAGGTATTCCAGGTGTAAAATGGCTTCTGATGAAGGTTTTGACGCTCTTGAGCAAATGGCATTTTTTTCTTGCTCTGTGAAAACATATCAGGTAAAGATAACGAGTTTGAGCACATGACTACACTGCAGAGTGAACTATGGACGGTACACAAAGTAACAAGGGTCAGATGCGAAAACTCACGGTTGTTTCGGTGTGTTTTTTAGCTTCATTGATAGGGTCAGCCTTAATACCGACGACGATGGTCACTGGTAGGACAACACTTCCTGCCGTGCCTGCACAGAGTCCGGCTATCGAATATCAATATACCGCGAGTTTGCAAGACCAGCTTGCACAGATCAATGACGTGCAGGAAAGAAAGCAGAGTCTCATCAGGATTCTGTTGCCGCTCGTGCTCCGTGCGAATGAGACAATCAGGCAGCAACGAATGATTGTAGAACAACTGAGGCTTAATCTGCCGTATCTGACACCGCTTGAAAAACAAACCCTCATCTCGCTTTCCCAGATGTACCTGGTTGAAAGCAACTCTTATGAAGAGATGATCCAGGAACTCCTCAAAAGGGTGAATGTGCTCCCTGTCTCGCTGATACTTGCCCAGGCGGCTATTGAGTCGGGATGGGGGACCTCCAGGTTCTGCATCGAGGGAAATAACATCTTCGGCCTACGGACCCCTTCAGGGTACGGTATTCTTCCAAAGGGCCGCAGTAGTGAAGAGGGGGTCACCTTGTCGGTGTTCAACGACCTTCAATCATGCATCAATTACTATATGTGGAACATTAACACCAACCCGCAGTATAAAGAACTGAGATACATACGTTCCCTGAGCCAGCCGCCATATGATTCTTTTGCCCTGGCGCAGGGACTGCGCAAGTATTCCGAGATGGGGATAGAGTATGTACGCAGGGTGGAACTGCTTATCAGCTATAATGCATTGAAGGGTTATGACGACTACCGGCTCCAGTAGGGGTTGTGAAGGCATGTTGATGCATGCTGTGCCGGGAAGCCTTACAAGAAAAACCTTTTGTTCTCTGCTGATACTTTTTTTTCTGGTCATCTTCTTTCTCATCATGGGTCTGGCGACACCGGCATCTGCATACATCTCTGTTCTCCTCTACCACCGTTTTGACGAAAACAGGTTCCCCACCACCACGACGTCGAGCGCCCAGTTCGAGCAGCACATGGCCTATCTGAAGTCTCACGGGTACATGGTGCTCACCATGGACCAGCTTGCCGATTGTGTGGAGGGCAGACGGCCTGTTCCTGAAAAAGGTGTTGTCATCACCATCGATGACGGTTTTATCTCAGAGTATAATAATGCTGTTCCTATTTTGCGGAAATATGGCTATCCATTTTGCATCTTTGTTTTCACCCATGCCATAGGCTCCAAGAACTACATGAGCTGGGGGCAGCTCAAGCAGCTGGAGTCCTGGGGAGGAGAGGTTGGTTGCCATACCTACTCCCATCCACGGCTGATTAACCTCCCTGAGAAGGGTATTGAACAGGAGATCATGGGTCCCAAGGAATCCATGGAGAAGAAACTGGGCCACAAGGTGAAATACTTTGCCTATCCCTACGGACAGTACGATGATGCGGTCAGGGCTGTTGCCAAGCGCGCGGGATTCCGACTCATGCTCTCATCCGACCCGGGCAGCGTGGGGGCAGGTGCAGAGTTCGATCGCATACCCCGCCAGGCCGTTGTAGGTGCCGAGATGAGCCTTGATGACTTTGTTAAGAAACTCATGAATCCACCCCTTGAGGTGAAAAGCCGCATACCCGGCAGCGGAACGCTGCCTTCCAATACCATACCCGTGGTGTCCATCACCCTGAAGGCCCCTGGGCTCTATGATCCGAAGCAGATCAATGTGTTCCTCTCCGAGAAGAAGAGGCTCTCTGCCCATTTCGATCCCAAGACAGGCTTTGTTAGCTGCAACGGTCCCTTTCTTCTCACCAGGAAGACGAACCGCATCATCGTTTCTGCCAGGAGAAAGAGCGATGGCCTCTTTGCCATGGATTCCTGGCTGATCGTGCTCCCGGGTTCATGGGCCGGGATGAAGTATACCATGTTAGAAGAGAGATATATCCCATGAAGTCACCACCACCTCCCATCGCGAATCAGAAGGGCAAGATAAAAAAAACCGTCTTAATGCCCTCCCTGGAAAAGCCCCACAGGGAAGTAATTGTAGAGCTCACAAAAGCGGAAAAGGCCATTGAGAGATTACGCAGGGCCGAATCCAAGAGGAAGAAGGAATGGGAAACCTATCAGGAGACCACCCATGCCCTCAAGGAACGGGTTAAAGAACTAAACTGCCTCTACAACATATCGAATATTGTAGTAAAGCATGGTCTCAATCTGGATGAGATTCTCAAGCGTACCATAGAGATCATCCCGGACGCCTGGCAATATCCGGAAATAACCAGCTGCCGACTTCGACTTGGAGAGAAAACCGTCCAGAGCCGGGATTTCCAGGAGACCGCATGGAGCCAGTCTCAAGACATCATTGTTAATGCCACGAAATGTGGAACCCTGGAGGTGTTTTACCGCGAACACAGGCCCGATATGGACGAGGGCCCGTTCCTGAGGGAGGAGAGGAGCCTCATCAAGGTGATCGCCGAGAGTATCGGCAAGATTGCGGAGCGGCACAATACAGAGGAGGCGCTCACGCTAAGCGAGCTGAAAACGACGGCGCTGCTGACTGCCATACCTGACCTCATGTTCCAGATCGACAAGGACGGTACCCTTGTCGGTTTCCATGAGGGGACCTTCGTCACACTGCGCGACCTGGGAAAGAGGATGATCGGAAAGAACATCTATGCCCTAGCCGATCGCGATCAGCTTATTGGCCGCCGGTTGCTCGATCATGGGATGCTCTATGTGAGGCAGGCCATCGAAACGGGCAATCCACAGATGTATGAACAGCATACCTCCATCAACGGCCAGGGAAGGGATTACGAGGTCCGCATGGTGTTGTGCAAGAAGGATGAGGTGCTGGGAATCGTGCGGGATATCACCAAGAAAAAGCAGCTCGAGCGCGAGATCCTCGAGATAAGCAACCGGGAGCAGAGGAGGATCGGGCAGGACCTCCATGACAGTCTCTGCCAGCACCTGACCGGGATCGGATTCATGGGCAAGGTCCTGGAAAAGAAGGCGGCCTCGCAGGTTCCCCTTGAGCCTGTTGATATCAAGGAGATCGTCGATCTCATAGACCAGGCCATTACGCTGACCAGGGGGTTCGCAAGCGGTCTGAATCCGGTGGAGCTGCTGGCCGAAGGCCTCATGCATGCCCTGAACAAGCTTGCCTGGAATGTGAAGAAACTCTTTGGGGTCTCATGCACCTTTACGTGTTCCGACCCCATATATATCTATGATAATGAGATGGCCACGCACCTCTACCGCATTGTCCAGGAGGCGTTGAACAATGCCATCAAACACGGCAAGGCCAAGGATATCGTCATATCTCTGGAGAAAAAGGGGGCTGCATGCACCCTGAGGGTGAGCGACAATGGCGTCGGATTCGGCAAGATCTCAAGCCATGGAAGGGGTATGGGGCTGAGCATCATGCAGTACCGGGCATCCATGATTGAGGCATCTCTTGATTTCAAGGTCAGAGCGCAGGGGGGGACCGATGTTGTGTGTTGCTTCCAGATCAAGGATGGGTTCTAATATGTTCGCCAGGCTGACGGAGGAACTTAATGGAACGCTTTAAAATTCTGATTGTTGATGACCACCCGATCTTGCGCAAAGGACTCGGTATGGTTATCGACCAGGAACAGGATCTCGTTGTCATCGGCGAGGCTGAAGATGTGCAGGGCGCCCTGGAAATGATCGATACGCTGAATCCGGATCTGGTCATTGTGGACCTCGCCCTTCCGGGGGTTGACGGCATTGAGCTGATCAAGACCATGAAGCTGAAATATCGTGACCTGCCGGCGCTGGTGGTATCCATGCATGACGAATCACTATTTGCCGAGAGGGCGCTTAGGGCAGGTGCCCGGGGATACATCATGAAACAGGAGGCGGTGGAAAAGGTGCTCGTGGCGATCAGAAAGGTTCTCAACGGCGAGATCTTCGTGAGCGACAAGACCACCACCAAGATGATCGAGACACTCATCTCGGGTGATGCGAAAGGCATGAGCACCCCCCTTGACCTCCTCAGCAACCGGGAGATGACCGTGTTCCGAATGATCGGCCAGGGATTCAAGACAAGCCAGATAGCGGACAAGCTTCACCTGAGCGTGAAGACCATCGAGTCTTACCGTTCGCATATCAAGGAAAAGCTCAAGCTCCCCACCGGGACCGACCTCATGAAATGCGCCATCCAATGGGTACAGAACACCGCCTAGGGTCTTTTTTGCATAATACTATCCCTTGCCGGCCATTACACATAAGACCCATGATGCCCTTACCGGTCTTTTTCTCTACATGCAGTGCAATACGACTATAGGGGTAACCCCCTATTCAATATAGGGGTAACCCCTATAGCATAATCAGCTTCGCCCTGATTGCGGAACATGCCTTTTTCGGGTTTGATAACAAGAGGTTTTCTCAGGCCTTCGCTGCATGAGAATTCACAGGAAAGTAAAAAATTGAATCAGACTTAAGGGAGGAGAGAAAGAAGATGTCAGTAATCAGTGATGTTATAGAAAAGGTCAAGCACAAAGACCCAAGCGAGTTCGAGTTTCACCAGGCTGTGGAAGAAGTGCTCATAAGCCTTGAGTCCACGACAAAAAAGCATCCCGAGTTTGTGAAGGCTAAGATATATGAACGGATCGTAGAGCCTGACAGGATGATCATGTTCCGGGTACCCTGGGTTGACGACAAGGGAGAGGTTCAGGTCAACAGGGGCTTCCGGGTTCAGTTCAATAACGCCATTGGTCCATACAAGGGGGGGCTGCGCTTTCACCCTTCCGTGAACCTGGGTATCCTGAAGTTTCTGGGCTTTGAGCAGATCCTAAAGAATTCGCTGACCACGCTGCCCATGGGCGGGGCAAAGGGCGGATCCGACTTCGATCCCAAGGGAAAATCCGACAACGAGGTCATGCGGTTCTGTCATTCATTCATGCGAGAGTTGTTCCGTCACATAGGCCCTGATACCGATGTTCCTGCGGGTGATATCGGGGTCGGAGGCAGGGAGATCGGCTACCTGTACGGGTATTACAAGAAGATCCTGAATGAGCACACCGGGGTCCTCACCGGCAAGGCCCTTCCCTTCGGCGGCAGCCTGATCCGGCCCGAGGCCACCGGATACGGCTGTGTCTATTTCGCCGCAGAGATGCTCGCCAGCAAAGGCAAAGATATGAAGGGCATGACCGTTGCCGTAAGCGGTTCCGGAAATGTCGCCCAGTATGCAGTGGAAAAGGTGAACGAGCTCGGCGGCAAGGTCATCTCGCTGTGCGACTCCAGCTCCACGGTCATCGACGAGGAGGGCATCGACAATAAGAAATGCAGTTATATCATGGACCTCAAGAATGTGAAGAGGGCCAGGATCAGCGAATATGCAGACAAGTACAAAAAC
>Ga0315286_10006194_pt1 | contig 11620 bp, 10 predicted proteins | sample YL17G10_0_MG_FD_205038 | JGI IMG/M metagenome (GOLD analysis project Ga0315286, IMG submission 205038) | Sediment microbial communities from Yellowstone Lake, YNP, Wyoming, USA - YL17G10_0 | ecosystem: Environmental > Aquatic > Freshwater > Lake > Sediment | place: USA: Wyoming | collected... | reverse complement strand
GGCTCAACCTCGCCCGGTTTAGTAGCCCTTAATCCGACGGCGCCATATGCCTCTGCAACCTTCACAAAATCGGGGACCGTTTCAAGGTGCGTATGAGAATATCGTTCATTATAGAAGAGTTCCTGCCACTGTCTTACCATGCCGAGATAGCGGTTGTTGAGGATAGCGACTTTTACAGGCAGCTTGTTGATGACGGCTGTTGCCAGTTCCTGAATATTCATCTGGATGCTTCCATCTCCTGCAATGTCTATAACAAGCTTGTTCGGATGGGCAAACTGCGCCCCGATAGCTGCAGGGAATCCATATCCCATAGTTCCAAGGCCACCGGATGTCAGCCACATTCTCGGTTTGTCAAATTTATAAAACTGGGCTGCCCACATCTGGTTCTGTCCTACTTCCGTTGTGATTATTGCATCCCCCTTTGTGATCTCATATATCTTTTCGACAACAAACTGGGGCTTTATCACATCTTCGCTGTAGGTATATGTCATGGGCCTTTCTTTTTTCCATGCTTCTATCTGCCTGAGCCATGCCCTGCGGACCTCCGTCCACTGCTCCTTGATATCTTCCTTCATGACCTTGTTCAAGGCCGTAAGGACCCTCTTGACGTCTCCCACTATCGGCACGTCTACCCTAACATTTTTCCTGATCGACGTCGGGTCGATATCAATATGGATTATCTTTGCATTCGGTGCAAAGGCGTCTATCTTTCCGGTGACCCTGTCATCAAAGCGCATACCGACTGCAATAAGCAGGTCCGATTCCTGTATAGCCTTGTTGGCATAGTAAGTGCCGTGCATTCCCGGCATCCCCAGAGAAAGGTCATGAGAGCCGGGGAAGGAACCGAGACCCATCAGTGTCATTGTTACCGGTATGTCGTTAGATTCGGCAAGTTCACGGACTTCCTTTGACCCGCCCGAAAGCACCACGCCTCCGCCCGCAACAATTAAAGGTCTCTTTGATTTTGCGATAAGCTGGGCTGCCTGGGCTATCATCCACTTGTTCCCTTCATAGGTTGGATTGTAGCTCCTGATCTTTATTTCAGGCCAGGTAAACTCCGCCTTTGCCGAGGTGACGTCCTTTGGCAGGTCTATTAGCACCGGCCCCGGACGTCCGGACATTGCGATATGGAATGCCTCTCTTATAATCCCTGAAAGGTCTCTTACGTCCTTTGCAAGATAATTGTATTTCGTGCAGGGCCTTGAAATGCCTACGATATCGGCTTCCTGAAAGGCGTCATTTCCGATAAGCATAGTGGGTACCTGTCCGCAGAAGACAACCAAAGGAATTGAATCCATTGATGCCGTAGCAAGCCCGGTTAAAGTATTCGTTGCCCCCGGCCCGGATGTTACAAGCACGACTCCCGGCTTTCCGGTAGACCGTGCATAGCCGTCTGCAGCATGAACGGCCCCCTGCTCATGCCTTGTCAGGATAAGCTGCAGGTCTTTATTGTCATAGAGCAAATCGAAAATATTGAGGATAACGCCTCCGGGATATCCGAAGACATGCTTTACCCCTTCCCGCTTTAAGCACTCAAGAAATATCTCAGCTCCAGTCATCTTCATAACCTCATATTACTCCTTATTAAAAATTAATATCATTTTAACATAAAATAAAAACAGAATGTACATTTTGGAGGATTGTGACTCCGGTTAAGGCGTTAAAAAGTGATTTGGGAAGCCGGAATGACTCTAACCGGCAGAAGTGTCTTATTACTTAATGGCCGTGTCAGTAATCTTGTTTCAACCGTTGATTGTTTTGTTGTATAATCTTAAATATCCTTTCCACGACTCGATATTCTAATGAAAATAAAAATGAAAGGAGGTGATTTTAAGTGAAGAATGCTATTACTGTGATAGTCTCTGTACTCTTTCTGCTTACTGCCCACTCAGTATCCTTTTCCACAGTGCCGCAGCAACTGCCGGTTGCCGCAAAAGTGCATCAAATTACCGGGAAAGTCGGGGCAATCAATGCTAATGTTTTATCAATAATCGCGACTAAGAAGTATAAGGACAAGGCCATTGAAGCCGCCGTGATGGTCGATAAAACAACACAGATTTTGAAGGATAATAAGAAGAAGGATTTCCCTGATATAAGAATTGGCGATAGAGTTATTGTCAAATATATGCAGGTCAGCGGAAAAAATATAGCGCAAAATATTTCTATAAAACCGGCAAAATCAGAGGCTGAAAAAAAGTAACAACCTGCAGATGATAGTCTTCTGCCCAGGGTTCTCCAAATCTATTTTCATCGTGCAATGCTGTTGCCTGGGGAATATATCAACAGTCATCGTGCTGAAACGATACTGAAGCTTGATTCAGTATCGTTTCAGCCTTTAAAGTTCTTTTACAGCTCAGAATAGTTCTTAGTCAAATCCCAGTGTATTGTCTCTCAAAAAGGTGGAGTTATAACGAGGACTATGTGTCACAAATAAAGCGGACTTTAAGCCTCTCATATTAAGTATTCTTGCCCGCTGTCACGACAAAACCACTCACTCAGGGGACGACAATCACTCAAAGGCTGAAATCAATGGATTGATTCATAATCGGGATGCTCATGCATTATAGCCATACGTTTTACGATGAATCGGTATGCTATTATAAGCATTGTAACAACACCGATTGAGAGCATGATCTCCGTCCATTTTGGGTAATACTTCATTGAGGCAGGGAATTGCCAGTTATATGCAAAGATAGATACATTGAGCCGGTTTAATATAACGCCGATTACGGTCAGAAATCCCGTAAGCCTTATAAGCTTTGCATTCCGGGTTCTCACTCCTGATGCGAAGAGCATTGCCGGCACGAGAACAAACCCAATTATCTCGACCATATACCAGAATCCATAGAACGTATTCAGATATGCCCAGTTATCAGAATGGGCCAGATCAAATATTTTAAGAATGAAGTAGATGAATAAACCTGCTGCTGTTGCTATACCGAGACCGATGGTGCGCCTATCAAAGTCGGCCTGATTAAAATTTTTAAGCTGCCCCTTGAAAACCCCGTGGGTAATGGTACTTTCAACGATCACCATAGAAGTTCCTGCAAATACGGCAGAAAGCAGGAAGAATACAGGCAAAAACATTGAATACCAGAGTGGATGAAGTTTTGCAGGTGCCACGAGATACAGACCACCGAGTGCCGACTGATGCCCGCCAGCTATTATAACTCCGAAGATAGTTGCCCAAATGGCAAGTTTGTTGAAGAATTCGCGAAGTTTCCTGAGATTTAGCCATTCAAAGAGAGCAGGGCTCCATTCTATGAGACAAATATTAATATAAAGGGTAAAATGCCAACCTATCAGGAACAAAACTGAAGAAAATCCCCATGACACAACTAAGAGGTACGGGATGCGGTAATAACGGCCAAGGTCAAAAAGTAGTGCAAATACCGCAAAAATGTACCCAAGAAGGCTTGAGAGTATTGCCGGGCGCACAAAATGGTGATAGTCCTTCATGCCGAAAAGATGGACAGCCGTCCCCAGAGTTAAACCGGGAGCTGCTAATGCGATCCCGACCAGGATGTCAAACCCGATCCAGAAGCCCCATGGATAGTTATCTGTAAGGTTTGTCGCCGGCCCGAGACCAAAAAATAGACGATAAATCATTACAATAACAGCATAGACCAGAATAAGGGCCGCTATGAAATTCCCCGGAGTGGCGCTACTGATAATAAAATCTCTGTTTGACTTACCAAGAAGTATCTTTTCTCTAAACCACGAATTAGTGTTTTTCGCCATGGACTTCTCCCTTCGTCTCGGCCGATGTTTCATGTCCCGGATGAGCTTTCTTACGGCTCTTCGATATAGCATAATAAGCCCCGAAAACGAGCGGCCAGGCCCCGACTATTTCGAACATTTTTACACCAAGAAGATACCCCTTGGTCAGTTTCGGTATAGGTGTTTTTCCGACATCTGTTCTCATGCCTATTTCGTGAAAAGGAACTGATGACAGATAGAGCCAGCTTGTGCCTCCGACTTCCTGCTCCCCATATACATGATTAATATATTTGTCGGGGCTGGTTCCTATCCGTTCATAAGCAAGCTTAATGAGATCGTTTCTTTTGCCAAAGGTCAGTACTCCGGCAGGACAAATATCAACGCAGGCAGGCACACTGCCTTTCGAGATTCTATCGAAGCAGAACGAACATTTCGTGATTTGCGGATTCAGGGGAGCATAATATTCATAGGCAGGCACATCAAAAGGACAGGCAACCATACAATACCGGCACCCTATACACACTCCTGCATTATAGAGAACCGGACCGTTGTTCGCCTTCCTGTAAGCATCAACAAAGCATGAAGATAAGCACCCCGGATCATCGCAGTGCATACACTGCCTTTTTACATATATAGGTTTTCCGTCTTTGGAGCTGATGTAGCGATTTACTACGGTAAAATTTCCTGCGTGCATTCTTCGAACCGTATCGAAGACAGACTTTTTCTGGGTTACCGACGCCTCAAACTCTTTTACCGGTCTGTTTGGATTTTTATTCCATTCATTGCACGCCCACTCACATCTCCGGCACCCTATACAGAGGGTTGTGTCAACAAGAACTCCATATTTTTCAGGAGCAAGGGTCTCGGATTTCTCAACCCATAACCTCCAGTTTCTTTCATTCGCTGTGTTGCCGGTAGAGAGAGCGGAAGGATCAGGGTTATCTCCAGCATGGGCAATGGTTCCACCACTGAGCAACGAGGTGCCTGCTATGGTTAATGAGCGCTTCAGGAATTCTCTTCTGTTAATACTCATGCGTTAGCCTCCATGCAGTTTATTTCCTTTCTGAAGTGAGAATAAAATAAAAAAATATAAAAACAAACATTGCCAGCACAGCTACGGCATATTCGTATCCGTGTTGGGAAAATAACTGTTCAAAAATATACATCTAACCCTCCTGTTCCTACCGGCTTGTTTCCGCCGGTTTTGAAAGAATATCCGTCGGGCGCACTTCCTTTTCCTTATGACATTCCTTGCATTCTTTTGGCTTCTCAAGCTCCATCTTAATATGACACTGAATACACTGACGGTGATACGCGGCAAGTAACCTCGGCCTGTTGAGGCGCAACGAATCAAAAGCTACGGAATGGCAGTTTCTGCAGTAAGGCGGCTCGTCTTTTCTCGCTTCAGCCTCGGACCTGCTCTGGTGATGGCATCCTTCACAGAGAGTCTGGAGATTCCTGTGGAAGTAAGAAGCTAATTTGTCATCATTCGAGATCTGTGCCATTTTTTCGATGATTTTCAAATGAGGGAATTTTGAAGGGTCATATTCTCTCTCGAGAATCTTTACTTCAACCTCCTTTTTGACCTTCTCTATATCGAGTCCTTTCACGGAAAGCTTTGTCGCAGGAAGGAGTTCGCGCTTTCCGGAATGGCAGAGCGCGCAGATTTCTTTTCTGGGCTCTTTTGTCCGGGCGTCGACAGGGACAAGCGCATGGTGACATCCATTACACTTCTTGCTGGATTTCTTGACATCATGACATCCCGAACAGCTTCTTTCAGAGGAAATATTATGGTAAGCGGCGGCGAGAGTGACATTCCCCCCGTCCGGATTTCCGGCGAGCGTATGACATTCCCTGCATGCATTCAGTGTTTCATGATGGCAGCCCCTGCATGTCTTAGACTGGGTTTGATGTGACTTGTGGTCGAAGGGGACCCCCTTCATCCTGGACTTTTCGATGTCTATAAATGCTTTTTCAGACTGTCCGCTGTCAGGGCGTGGGACCTTTTCCAGTTCGGCAACTGTCTTGTATTTGCCTGTGTGGCACTGCACACATGCAATGGGAGCCTCTTTTTCATCCTTTGCCCTGATCTTTCCTTCTTCCTGTTTTTTAAAGTAAAGATGGCAGTTGAGGCAGCGCATGTGGGAGACCTTTTCCAAACCGAGGCCTTTTTTAGCGATAAGCTTAGTCTCGTTTGCAAGAACCGAGCCTGTCTTCTTGCCTATATCGTGGCAGTAAGAACATGACCATTCTTTTCCTTTTTCATAGACAAGCTCTTCATTATAAATGTGGTGACAGTAAGAACAACTGTCCTGTATATTTTTTTCTTTCAGCTTTTTATCATGCTTGTCATGGTGTTCGAAATTGAACTCCGTGACCGGATATTGGTATCGTAATGTGGAAAGCTTTTCCGGATGGCAATCGCCACAGGTCACCGGGCCGCTCTTCTTTCTCTGAGAATTCATCTTTTTATGGCAATCCATACATTCATTATGGTAAGCATTCATATAGGAATTTTTATCTTTTTTTGCAACTTTTTTGGGGAAGGCAAAGGACAGAAGCGATTTGTCCTCATTCCATGGATGGCAGGAATCACAGGTATCCCATTCCTTTTTCCCATCAGCTTTTATCAGCGCTTCAACATGCTTCTTGTGGTCAAAAATTACCTGAGGGCGTTCCAGTGGTCCAAAAATATCTGTGTGTGCAATAGATATTTTATCCTCCAAGTTTTGAACGGCGATATTCTGAACAGGTTTTTTTACCTCGGTAGGATTTTCTACGGAATAAATGGTGCCGATACCGTAGATGAGCAAGATGAGATAGCAAAGTCCAACAATAAAAACAATCAACCCTTTTTTCATAATATTCTCATCCTTCCCGGTTTATTTCTGTATTTTAAATTTCTCAGGAATTACCATGGTATTGACTAAAAGCTCATCAAAAAACATGTTTTTTAAACCCAAGTCCCAGATTTTAATGACGTCTTTAATACCGGTACTGCAGTTATGGCATGGAGTAATGACAATCTTTGCGCCCGTTGCCTTTATCTGTTCAGCCTTTACCCTGTTTCCTTTAGCCTTGTGGGCAGTCCAATTGGACAATGCAGCCAACCCGCCACCTGCATTACAGCAGTAATTATGCTCGCGGTTCGGAGTCATTTCCCTGAAATCCTCACAGGTTGCATTGACAAAATACCGGAATTTCTCTGCAGCCCCTGCCCTTCGTATGATATTACACGGGTCCTGGAGAGTTACAGGCACTTTAATCTTTTTGCTTGGATCAATCTTTATTCTCCCGCTCTTAAGAAGCTCATAGTAAAATTCACCAGTCTGCATTACTTCAAAGGGGAGTTCCTTGTATCCCAGCATCGGCGGCGCCACAAAACTTGTGGCAAAACGAGGATGCCCTCACTCAGTCAACATCATTTTCTTAATTCGTAATCGGGCTGCATTCTCATAAAGCCCGCGCACAATTCTCTGCATAGTCACCATATCACGGACAAACATGGACATGCTGCTGCAGTCCCATACATCCTTGCCGGGCACTGTCCATTTGACCCCCGCAGCAAGCATGATCTTCGCTGTACGCTCCAAGTGGTACGTCCCTGTCTTCGGCTCTGCGCCGAGTGGTAAGAACATAACCTCTGCTCCTTCGTTATCAATAGGAATGCGCAGGTCTATATAATCCGCAGCTATCTCTTCTTCTATGAACTGCACGGCATCAAGCCAGTCATTCTGGGACATCCAGACCTGGTTTAATGTAGCGATATGGGCTTCAGCCTGATCAAACTGGCGTTGAGGAATTACCCCGAGTAAAAAACAGATTCGTCGGACAAGCCCTATTATAAATGCAATGTCCAAGCCGTACGGGCAGTACATACTGCAACGATGGCAGATGTTGCATTCCGTAAATACTATCCGCGCGCACTGCTTAATAAATTCCGCATCAACTTTTCCATCTCGTTTTATCATCTCCCATATGGTCATCCTCATTTTCGCAACCGGCGCATAGGTCGGGTCTTTATCATAGGAGAGATACCACTGGCATGACTCGGCACAAAGTCCGCAGTGAATACAGGTGTTCATTACGGCTTTTATCCTTGAAGAACGTCCTCCGATAACCGCTTTTATCGTCTTTTCTATCTTTTCCGGGGTAAGTCCCGCTATTGTTTCGTCAAGACCTTTATCCGGGATGACGTCTCGTACATATTCCTTGAAGTCCTTACTTATATACTTTTCTTTTACCGCTTCTTTTCCTGCGTTTTTTACTGCCATTCTTATCCTCCTCTATCTCAAAAACCCTTTACCAGTCTCTTGTATGCCAGAGGGCAACAAAATTAGAACCCATCCATGCTCTTGTGAAAAAGAAATAAAACATGTGGCCTAATCTGGTGAAAGGAATTGCTATTAACATGATTTCTCCAAAAAGGATATGGAGGTTCACCATGGCCTTGTGCGTAAGAACCCACTGGTGATATGCCAGGAACCCGGTAAAAAAAGGCAAAAAAGAAATGGCAAGGAGTATGTAGTCCGAGGGAAAAGTTACAAATTTGACCTCAGGAGTAAAAATCCTCCTGAGAAGAAAGAAAATACAGGTAAATATGACTATCAGGGTCATAATGTCCGCAATATTTTCCGGCAGGCTCCACCATCCTATCCCCCAGGACTCACGCCAAAGGATATTGTGTGAGAGTAAAAATATAGGGGTAAAAACAAGACATATATGGAAGAGAAACGTTACGGTTGTCATTACGGGTCTCAATCTCCAGTTTCTTGAACCAAAAGGTATGATCCAGTGAAAAAGGGATTTCAGGGTGGCCTTCAGGCTTATGAATGGAAAAATCACTTTCTCTTTTTTTGCCATATCAAGCAAAGTATAGACCTTGTAACTACTCCCACCGATAAAAACAAGAAAAGTAACCCACACGAGAGGTCCTCTGAGAATGTTGTATAGCGCCGTACTTGCTAAAAATTCCATATCCCCCCTCTATCTATAAAATTTAGATTTCATTTACAGACACTATTCTGCGGTAATATTTCCCTTTATCTATAGCCCGCACCAGGATTTTTGTCCCATCAGAATTGAAAACAGGGTTCCAGAGCCACTCGTAGTCCTTCTTCCCGATTTTCCCGTTCACCGTGATAAAATATCTTCCGTTCTTCTCAGCCCTTGCTGCCAGCTTATCGCTGCCAGGACTAAAAACCGGATCCCATATGTTGTCGAAAGTTTCAGGCCATACGGTACCATCAACAGAGACTGTCCATCTGTTATTATTTTTTACTACAGCCGCAACCTTTTTCCCGTCAGGGCTAAATATTGGGGACAATACCATCTGATTGTATACGGTATTCCACGGTGAACCATCAACTGCTACTGTCCATTTCCCAACGTCAGTAGCAACAACAGCTGCTAATTTCCGGCCATCAGGACTATATGTCTGCTTCCATACCTGTGAAAAATAATTCCATATAGGTTTACCATTCATTGCAAGAGTCCAGCCTTTGGGTGTCTGCACAGGGGCAACCACATCGGCACTGCCGGGTTTGAAAATTGGTTCCCAGACAGCGCCAAATACCTTCTCCCACGGGGCGCCATCCACCACGATAGTATACTGAGACAGGTCTGTCATTCCTACAGCTGCCACATGATTGCTGTCATCACTGAAGACAGACCCCCAGAGAGTCAAGAAGGTAGTATCCCAAGCCGTTCCATCTACTGCAGCTGTCCAATTTTTCTTAAGAAATCCTATGATATCCAGTTCGGCACGCGGATTTACCTGTACATGTGATGCAGTCCTTTTTCCATCGGGACTTAACGTAAGATCCCTTGCCTCGGGGAAACTGTTTTCCCATGCTTTCCCGTTCAGACAAACTCCGCTCGTCATCTCGCCTGTTCGTATATTGACTGCAATACTTTTCCCATCAGGGCTTAGAGTAAGATTCCATAGATAATCGAATTTTTCCTCCCACATCTCATGGTCGACAGCAACAGCCCATTCATAGTCTCTGTACACGAGTGAAATTAATTGACCGGCAGGAGTGAACTTTAGCGAGTAAACTCGCTCGAAGGTTTCTTCCCATGTCTCTCCATTGAGACAGGTTGTAAATCTTCTGTCTTCATTCTTAACGATAGTGGCTATTTTTTCGCCGTCATGACTGGGGATAAGGTCGCGGATAGCGAAATATTTTTTTCTCCACTCATTGATATCCGCCACCAACTTTTCTTTAGTATCCCAATCCCAATTCAATGACTCACTCATATTAAGGTTTCCCTTTCTTACCATTTACTGTTTGGTTAAATATCGAACTATTATAAAGATATAGACTAAAATGTCAATAAAAAATTATTTCTCCTAAAACCCCCGGTTAATAAAATTTTTGTTGGAGACCTTTGTCGGCTTAAAAATTATCATAGATTATCCGGAAAAGTCAATAATTTTCCGTAAACTTTCCAAAATTTTTCTGACTTGGCAAATCGATTCATAAATTCAATAACGTCGTATTTTCATTCAGCCTGGTTTGCAACATATGCAATTCCAAGGATTGCATCAATATTCCTTTTATACAATTCCCCTATATCCATCATCAATGAATTAGTCCAATAAGGATTGATTCAGGAAACCTTATTGTTTATTTCCCCGAATATGCACACCTCCGGGGCAGCAGTTCAATATAATAAATTCAGACAAATTCTGATCCTTGTAAAGTGCAATATTTCCTTTTACAGTGGATGCTTTTGCTTGAAAGACTTTAATGCCGAGTTTATTCAATCTTCTCAATGCACCCTTATCAATCATGCCGACTATTACTGCATCAACCATCTGATTACCAAGAGTTTTTATTGGATCACATGCCCCATGCGCATGATGCTGGTCTTTGTTCTGAATTGTTGATATACTGTTGCTATTAGTTTGTATAAGTAAAAAAGCTGGTGCGGAAGCAAAATCTCGATGGATTTCACTTTCCAATCCATTAACTTTCAAAACTGGAAAACAGATATTCATGACTTTTCCTCCCTAAAATTATCCCCTGTTTTCAATTTGTTGCGTTTTAAGAGGTCTTCAGCAGTTTTGCTGCATACTTTTTGGAATATCTGGACTCTCATCTCCATTTTTCTCTTTTAAGGCAGCCTTTTTCTTATTGAGATCTTCATAATCAAGCTTCAATCTATCCATTAGCTGTGATCTTTTTTTCGAGTTCTGCTATGCGAATGTTCCTCGGCTTAAAACATGTGACATCAGGCTTACGCTTTGTGACTCTATAATTTTTTAAAAAAGCTATTAATAAAACAATTATAAGTCAAATGCCAGTAATGTTGTCAAGAAACTGGAGAGGAGGCAGGGGGAAAACTTTAATAATGATTGGAAAAATTCTGCAGTGTAAGGAGTTTTGAGAATGGAAGTCCATTACTCTGTTTTGCAAATTAATAATGGCAGCTGATAAAATATATTAACAACATAATATATCGGAGGATTTTATGAGCACAGTGCACTTTAAGATACACCCGATTGTGATGGGGACCAAGGTTTTTGACAAAGGTATGATGACGTATCAGCACGATTACGGAAAAGCTTACACCATACCTATTTATTGCTGGTATCTGGAAGGCGGGGACAAGAAGATTCTGGTAGATACGGGAGAATATGCTCCATTGCAGTCAAAAGAAAGGGAAACCGCTATCGGAGGCAAGATTTATAAATTTGAAGAAGGTCTGGCGCGCTGGGGCTTAAAGCCGGAAGATATCGATATCGTTCTGCATACTCATCTGCACAATGACCACTGCGAAAACGATGACAAATGTAAAAATGCCGTGTTTTATGTGCATGAAAAAGAATTAGAGAGGATACACAACTCTCACCCGCTGGATTTCCGGTATATGGAAGATTATATTATGGATGTGG
>Ga0315286_10006191_pt1 | contig 11623 bp, 12 predicted proteins | sample YL17G10_0_MG_FD_205038 | JGI IMG/M metagenome (GOLD analysis project Ga0315286, IMG submission 205038) | Sediment microbial communities from Yellowstone Lake, YNP, Wyoming, USA - YL17G10_0 | ecosystem: Environmental > Aquatic > Freshwater > Lake > Sediment | place: USA: Wyoming | collected... | reverse complement strand
TTCTGCCGACCGCGGCTCGGGCGCGGCGACGACGTCGTGGTGTCGGCCATCGAGCACCACTCGAACATCGTGCCGTGGCAGTTGATCTGCGAAGAGCGCGGAGCGGTGCTGCGCGTAATTCCGATGAACGAGCGCGGCGAATTGGTGCTGGACGATCTCGAGGCGCTGCTCGGTCCACGCACGCGGATCCTGGCCGTCACCCACGTCTCCAACGCGCTCGGCACCGTGAACCCGGTGCGGGAGATCGTGGCCCGCGCGCACGCGCGCGGCGTGCCGGTCCTGGTGGACGGCGCGCAGGCGACGTCCCATCTCCGGGTGGACGTGCGGGACATCGGTTGTGATTTCTACACGGTCTCGGGACACAAGGTCTTCGGGCCCACCGGCATCGGCGTGTTGTACGGCCGGCTGGAGCACCTCGAGGCGATGCCGCCGTATCAGGGCGGCGGCGACATGATCCGGTCGGTGAGCTTCAGCGGCACGACTTTCGCCGCGCCGCCGGCGCGCTTCGAGGCCGGCACGCCGAACATCGCGGGCGCGATCGGCCTGGCCGCGGCGCTCGACTACGTCGGGGCGCTGGACTGGGACGCGGCGATGGCGCACGAGGCGGAACTACTGGCCCACGTGACCCAGGCGCTCTTGGCCGTCCGCGGGCTGCGGGTGATCGGCACCGCAGCGGAGAAGGTGGGTGTGATCTCCTTTGTGCTCGACGGGGCGCATGCGCACGACGTCGGGACCATCGTGGACCAGGACGGTATCGCGGTGCGGACGGGGCACCACTGTGCGCAGCCCGTGATGGAGTTCTTCGGGATTCCGGCCACGGCGCGCGCCTCGTTCGCGCTCTACAATACCCACGCGGAGGTGGACGCCCTCGCGGCCGCCGTTGCGCGGGTACGCGAGGTGCTGGGCTGATGGCCGAGCTTCGCGATTTGTACCAGCAGGTCATCCTCGACCACAACAGGAACCCGCGGCACCGCGGCCAGCCGGCGCGGCACAATCACCACGCCCAGGGGCACAACCCGCTCTGCGGCGACCGCGTGACCATCTACGTGCAGGTCGAGGATGGCGTCATCCGCGACGTCGGCTTCGAGGGCTCCGGGTGCGCGATCTCGACGGCTTCGGCGTCACTGATGACGGGCGCGATCGTCGGCAGGACAGTCACGGAGGCGAAACAGATATTCCACGATTTTCACGAGATGGTCGTGGACCCGGCCGCCCCCGCCGACACTGCTAGACTCGGCAAGCTCGCGGTCTTCGTAGGAGTGCGTGGGTTCCCGGCGCGGGTGAAGTGCGCTAACCTCGCGTGGCACACCCTGCACGCCGCGCTCACTACCGACGGGGAATCCATCTCCACCGAGTAGTTGGCGCCCCGTCGCCGCTTGCCTGCGGCGGTTCCTCCACGCACCATTCCAGGATGACCAGAGAATCCGTCGTCGATCTCGAACGCATCACCAAGCGCTACGCCGGTCACATCGCAGTCGAGGACCTGTCGCTGTCTGTCCCGCGCGGCGTAGTCTTCGGCCTCCTCGGTCCCAACGGTGCCGGCAAGACCACCACGATTCGGATGATGATGAACATCATTGTCCCCGACGAGGGATCTGTCCGCCTTTTCGGCGACGACCTCGGCGGCCGCCACCACAGCGCGCGCATCGGGTACCTACCGGAGGAGCGCGGCCTGTACAAGAAGATGCGGGTGCGCGAGATGCTGGTGTTCCTGGCAGAGGCCAAGGGCGTGAAGCGCTCCGTCGGCAGGCAGCAGGCCGACCACTGGCTCGGGCGACTCGACCTGTCTGACTGGAGTCAACGGAAGATCGAAGAACTCTCCAAGGGTATGCAGCAGAAGGTGCAATTCATCGCCACGATGCTGCACTCCCCCGAACTCCTGATCCTCGACGAGCCGTTCTCCGGCCTCGATCCCATCAACGCGCAGGTACTGAAGGACGTCATCGTGGAGCTCGCCAGGGGCGGCGCGACGATCATCTTCTCCACTCACCAGATGGACGTGGCAGAAAAGATTTGTGATCACGTATGCATTATCGCGCGTGGCCACAAGGTGTTAGACGGTGGCCTTGCCGACGTGAAGCGCGAACAGGGCGGCACCCACGTGGCCGTCGCCTTCGAGGACGGCGGAGATGCCGCAGCCACCGTGATTGGTGATCGCAGCCTCGTGGCCAAGGCCGACGATTACGGTCCGTATGCCGAACTAGCCCTGGCGGATGGAGCCGACCCGCAAACTCTCCTGAGGAGGCTGGTGGAGTCCGGGGCCAGGCTCCGGCGCTTCGAGAGGGTCGAGCCGTCGCTCCACCGCATCTTCCTCGACAAGGTCGGCGCGGACCACGATCAACAGGAGCGGGAGGCGACACATGCACGCGCTTAAGGTCTGGGCGGTGGTACGGCGGGAGTTCATCGAGCGGGTGCGCACCAAGTGGTTCATCATCTCAACTGTACTTGGCCCGGTGTTCCTGATCGGGATCATGGTGCTTCCGGCCGTGCTGGCGACCCAGGGCACGGGCCCGCGCACCATCGCGATTGTGGACGAAGCAAGCGGCGGTTTGGCAGAGCGCGTCGTCGCCCAGCTTGGTGCCGGCAACAAGTTCATCGTCTCGCTCGTGAAGGTGGACGCGCGCGCGCCGAACGCGGCACTCGACACGCTGACGAGCGCCGTACAGGCGAAGCGCATCGACGGGTTTCTTCTTCTCAAGCCGACCACGCTCGAGACCGGGAAGTTCGAGTACCTCGGACGGAACGTGGCGTCGATTCGCGACATGCAGATGCTCGAGATCGCGCTCCGCCAGATTGTGGTCGTCGAGCGATTGACACGCCGCGGAATCGACCCCGCGCTCGTCGAAGAAGCACAGGAGCGGATCGAAGTCGAGACCAAGCGCATCACCAAGCGCGGCGCGACGGGCGAGACAGGCGAAGCGACATTTCTCCTCGCCTACTTCGTCGGCTTCGTGCTGTACATGATGATCTTCCTGTACGCCGTGAACGTGATGCGCAGCGTGATCGAGGAGAAGCAGACGCGCATCATCGAGGTACTCGTCTCGAGCATGAAGCCGTTCGAGTTGATGCTGGGGAAGGTCATCGGCGTGGGCGGGGTCGGGCTCTTCCAGTGCGCGATCTGGGGCGCCTCAGCTCTGGCGCTACTGGCCTACGGATCGGCGCTGTTCGGGCTCCTCGGTGTCTCGCCGGAGCAGGCGGCGGCCGTGAAGTTCCCGGTCATCGGCCTCGGGTTCGTCCTAGTGACACTGGGCTACTTTCTGTTCGGGTACATCATCTACTCCGCGCTCTTCGCCGTGGTCGGAGCATCGGTGAATACCGAGGCGGAGGCGCAGCAGGCCCAGATGCCGGTCACGATGCTGCTCGTGGCGGCGATCATCATGTTTCCCGCGATCCTCCAAGAGCCGGGCGGGAAACTCGGTGTGGCGATGGGGATGATCCCGTTCTTCTCGCCGATCATCATGCCGATCCGCTACGCGGCGTCGGAGATAGCGCCGGCGGAGGTCGCGCTGTCGTTCGCCGTCCTCGTGCTCTCTACCTTCCTTACCGTCTGGATCGCCGCTCGCATCTACCGGGTCGGAATCCTGATGTACGGGAAGCGGCCGAGCGTGCGCGAGATGATTCGCTGGGCGAGGGAGACATAGGCTTCACAGCAAGCAGAAGAACGGCAAGCAAGGGGTCAGACTGGGGGGTGTTGCACGAGCAACACCCCTTGTTCTCTGGCCCCTGGCCCCCGCTCTTCCATCTTGTTGCACGTGCAACACTTCCCTTGTAGTGCCTCCGGGCGGCGGATAGATTCCCGCTCCCTATGGGCCGAGTCATCGCGATCGCCAATCAGAAGGGCGGCGTCGGCAAGACGACGACCGCCGTCAACCTAGCGGCTTCCCTGGCCGCCGCAGAGAAGCGCACGCTCCTGATCGATGCCGACCCCCAGGCGAACGCGACCAGCGGGGTCGGCCTCGAACGCGAGGGGCTGCAGTTGACGGTCTATGAGGTGTTGCTCGACAACCGGCCTTTCGCGGACGTCATCCGGCGGGGCGTGCACTTCCCGAGACTCGACGTCGCGCCGGCGTCGCGCGATCTGGTCGGCGCCGAGCTCGAGTTGGTGTCACGTGCGCACCGGGAATCGGTGATGCGGAGGGCGCTCGATGGCGTCCGGGCGGAGTATGACTTCATCCTCATCGACTGCCCACCGTCACTCGGCCTCCTCACGCTCAATATGCTCGCGGCCGCCGACGCGGTGATCGTTCCCATCCAGTGCGAGTACTACGCGCTGGAGGGCCTCTCCCAGTTGCTCAACACAGTGAGAATCGTGCAGCGGAGCTTCAATCCGCGACTCGCTATCGATGGGGTCCTTCTGACGATGTACGACGCGAGGTTGAACCTTTCCCGGCAGGTCGCCGACGAAGCCAAGGAGTACTTCGGACCGCGGATGTTCAACACCGTAATTCCTCGAAACGTCCGCCTCGCTGAGGCCCCGAGCTTCGGCAAACCGATCCTCCTCTACGACATAGGTTCCATCGGTGCCCAGAGCTATCTCAATGTCGCAGAAGAGCTTATAAAACGCACGTCGTCTCTGGCCCGAGGTCGGCGCGAGTCCCTGCCTCCCATCGGAGATATCGAGTGAACGCCGCGGCGTCCGGCAAGCGCCGGCTCGGACGAGGACTTGAGGCGCTACTCGGTGTGCCGTCTGTCGAAGAGGCGGCGCGGGACGGTGAACTGCGCGAATTGCCGGTCTCCGACATCGAGCCCAATAGGTACCAACCCCGCCGAGCCTTCGACCCCGGCGCGCTCGACGACCTCAAGCAGTCAATGGCTGCGGTGGGACTTCTGCAGCCGGTAGTGGTTCGGCAGACACAGGGCGGCTTCGAACTCGTTGCCGGCGAGCGTCGGTGGCGGGCCGCTCGCGACCTCGGGTGGAAGCGCATCCCCGGGGTTGTCCGCGACGTGGACGATCGCACACTCCTCACGCTGGCGCTGGTCGAGAACCTTCAGCGGGCGTCGCTCTCGCCGATTGACGAGGCGCAGGGCTATGACCGGCTTTCCCGCGAGTTCGGCCTCTCGCAGTCCGACGTCGCCGAGAAGGTCGGACGTGACCGATCGACCGTGGCGAACGCGATCCGCCTGCTGAAGCTCCCGAAGCCAGTGCAGGCGTTCCTCGATTCCGGGACACTCACCGCCGGGCATGCTCGGGCGCTGCTGAGTGTCGCGGACGAACGGGAGTTGGTTAGTCTCGCCCGTGAGGCGGTGGCGAAGGATTGGTCGGTGAGGGAGATGGAGCAGCGGGCCCGAGCGCCCCGCTCCGCACCGGCGCGCGGCAGGAAAGGGAAGGGCCCTGGTCGCGCCGGGGCGCCGGAAACGCGCCAGATCGAGGACGCGCTCCGCAAGAAATTGGGGACCGACGCGCGCGTCGTGCTAACGGGGAAGGACAAGGGGCACGTCTCGCTGCGCTTCTACTCGTCGGATGACCTTGCCCGCCTGCTCGAATTGATCCTCGGCCGCCGGTGGGACGGCTAGTGCCGTCGCGCGGAGTCACGGTGATGGTGCATCGCGACGGATCACTCCGGTCGCAGGAGTTGCGCGTGCCCCTATGGGCGGTGCGGGCGGCTATTGTGACGGCCGCTGTCATCGCGGTCCTCGCGCTGATCGTCGTCGTCACGTACGGGCCGATCCTCGCCGCGGCTGCGCGCGCTCCCCTACTCGATCGCCGGGTAGCGCAACTCACCGCTGAGAACCGTCGCGTGGTCGATCTAGAGCGAGCACTCGACGAGGCGGAGATGAGGTACGCCCAGATCCGAGGGATGTTGGGGGCGCAGATCGGTCCCGCGCCGAAGGCGAGAACCGATTCCGGGGAGACACGCGCGGCGCCCGAGCGACTCTACGTGGCGCCTCCCGTGCTGGCCCGCGCGCCCAGCGGCCCTGGCGAGAGCGAGCCTGTGACTGGAGCCGCAGGTCCTTCGGTGCCGCACCTCTGGCCTCTGACTGTCTCGTCGTACCGGACGCGCGGCATGGTGGGGGCAAACTCGCTACAGGAAGAGCATCCCGGGATAGACCTCGCCGTTCCGGTCGGATCGGACGTGCGCGCGTCTGGAGGCGGAGTGGTCCGCCAGGTCGGCGAGGACCTGGCATATGGCGTGTTCGTCCTGATCCAGCATCCTGGCGGGTATCAGACGATGTATGGCCATCTCTCCCGGGTACTTGTCCAGCGCAACGACAGAGTGCGTGCGGGACAGGTCGTGGCGCTTTCGGGTAGTACGGGACGCTCGACGGCTCCGCACCTGCATTTCGAGATACGACTGCAGGGGCGATCCCTCAATCCGACGACGTTGGTGCGGGAAGGACGGTAGCGATGGCCATCTTCGGTGGTTCAGGCAAGAAGACTGCGATACAGGCATCCCAGTCTGCGCGCGGGAACCCACCCGGCGCGGCCGGACTCTCGATCATCGGTCTCGGTATGACCGTCCACGGCGACGTCGAGACAGCGGGCGTCGTGAAAGTAGAGGGGATCGTCAACGGTCACGTCACCGCCGGCCAGCAGGTGCTCGTTGCCAAAGGGGGACAGATCGACGGGGACGTGGACACTGGCGAGGCCGTCGTCGGGGGCAGTATACACGGTTCCGTGTGCGCGGCGGTTCGAGTGGAGATCCAGGCCGGTGCCGTGGTGCACGGGGACGTGACCACGAAGCGCATTTCCGTCGCCGAGGGGGCCATACTCAACGGCGCGATCCGGATGGGTGACATGGAAGAGCCGACCAAGGCAGCGCCGCCTCGTCCGGTTGTACAGCCAACACTACCACGCCCGAGCACTCCCATCGCTCGACCAGCGGTACCACCGAGGGTCGCGTCAGGCCAGTAGACTCGAAGACACAGGAGTGTTGAATACTCCGTATTCCCATATGTCCCAATTACTTGTCGTGTTGAAAGATTGCGGACTCTTCTTGTGTCAGTATCGCGACCGTGTATGGTCGCTGTTGTGTCGGTGGAGTTCGTGTCCGACAGCGCTCGCACCAGGAGCCCAGGAGTGATGCGACTCGACGATCTCGCCCGGTATCTCGACGAGTACCTCCGCGTGCGGGAGGTTGTCGATGACAAGAACGCCCTCAACGGCCTGCAGGTGGAAAACGCCGGTACGGTGAGCCATCTCGCGGCCGCGGTGGACGCCTGCCAGGCCACGATCGATGCGGCCGCAGAGCGCGGTGCCGATCTTCTCCTCGTGCACCACGGCCTCTTCTGGGGAGGCCTCGAGCCGCTGACCCGGCGCGCCTTCCGCCGCACGTCGGCGCTCCTCCGGCACGGCCTGGCGGTCTACGCCGCGCACCTTCCCCTCGACCGACATCCAGAGGTCGGCAACAACGCCGTCCTGGCCCGGAAGCTCGGGATGGAAGTGCTCGGGTATTTCGGGGATTACCTCGGCGTACCCATCGGTGTGCGCGGGGAACTCGACGTGCCGCGCGAACTGATGCGGGAGCTGGTCGGCCGTGCGCTTGGTGTCGAGCCGCGGCTCCTGCCGTGCGGGCCGGAGCGGTGTCACCGTGTCGGCATCATGACCGGCGCGGCCGGGTCGCACATTCGGCAGGCGCGGGACGCCGGACTCGACACCTTCATCACCGGAGAGGGCCAGCACTGGACGTACTTCGACGCCGAGGAGTACGGCGTGAACGTCGTCTACGCGGGGCACTACGCCACGGAAACGCTTGGCGTCCAGGCTCTCGCCGCGCATCTCTCCGAGCGGTTCCAGTTGCCGTGGTCGTTCATCGACCATCCAACGGGACTCTAGGCGCCCCTTGACAGTCCGGCGCCATGTGTGTTAGTGTATTAGTACACCAATACACTCACGAGCGTCCTGGCGCCCCAATGTTTCATCATATCGATCCACGCAGTCCCATCCCACTCTACGTGCAGATCGCGAGCCGGCTGCGGCTGGCCATCGCCACTGGGGAGATCGCCCCGGCGATGCCGTTGCCCTCGGTCCGGCAGCTCGCGGCGGAGATTCGCGTGAATCCGGCAACCGTCGTCCAGTCGTATCGGGACCTCGAACGGGACGGGTTCATCGAGAGCCGCCAGGGCGCGGGAACGTTCGTGCGGAACCTGGCCGAGCCCCGGCGGTCGAACGAACGGCAGCGCGAGTCAAGGCAGCTCGTGCGGGACCTAGTGGCGGAGGCGTCCGGCCTCGGTATCACCCCCGCCGAACTCGAGCAGGCGTGGAAGAGCGAGATGGGAGGACAGCGGTGACCGAATTCGCCATCGAGACCCAGGATCTGCAGTACCGCCCGGGTCCCGGGTTCGAGATTCGTGATCTCAGCCTGCGCGTCCGAGAAGGCGCCATCTACGGCTTCCTCGGCCCCAACGGCGCGGGGAAGACGACCACGATTCAGCTCCTACTCGGGCTGCGGCGCGCCCAGGGCGGTTCGATACGCATACTCGGGCGGGAGGCCCCGCGCGAGTTGCCGCGCATCCTCTCCGCGACGGGCTATGTGCCGGAGCGTCCGCATTTGTACACCGAGTTCACAGTGGCCCAGGCCATCCGCTACCACGGTGTGTTCTACACGCGTTTCGACTGGGCCTATGCGGAAGACCTGCGGCGCGGGTTTCGCCTGCCGCCGGATGCACGCCTTTCCCGGCTCTCGAAAGGTGAGGTGGGGAAGCTGCTCATCCTACTGGTGCTCGCGCAGCGACCCGATCTACTGGTGCTCGACGAGCCGACGGACGGGCTCGATCCGGTCGTCCGCCGGGACGTGCTGACAGCCCTGCTGGACTTCTGCGCTCAACGGGCGGCAACGGTCTTCATATCGAGCCACCTCATCCACGAACTCGAGCGGATTTGCGACTGGATCGGCGTGATGGACCGGGGCCGGCTCACCGCGGAACTGCCGATGCACGCGTTCAAGAACGGCATCAAGCGCATCCGCCTGGCGCGCGCGCCAAGCCTGGTCGGCGACACGCCGTTCACGCTGGTGTCACGCGAGGCGACAGGGCTGGACGAGGTCTGGGTCGTGCGCGGCTGGCAGCCGCCGATGATGCAGTGGTTCCAGGGTGTCGGCGCCGAGGTTCTGGAGGTGATCGACCTCGACCTCGAGGAGGGGTTCGTGGAACTCCTCCGCGCGGCGCGCTCACCGCAGGCGACCTGACGAAGGGAGGGAGCGGTGTTCAAGCAGGTACTCTTCGCGCAGTGGCTGACCTCGCGGCTAGCGCTCGCGGTGCTGAGTGTGCTGGCGTTTGCCCTGCCTCTGGTCTCCGTCTTCTACGGATCCGACCTCGCCACAACCGGGCGCGGGGGCCTGGGCGAGTGGCTCCTCGTAACCGACCGAGTCGCGCAGGTACTGCCGTTCTTCGCGGTGCTGGTCGGGGCACTGCTCGGCATTCTGGCGTGGTCGCCTGATCTCGCCGGCAAGCACGTCTACGCGCTCTCGCTCCCGGTGCCGCGGGCGGTGTTCGTCGCCCTGCGGTTCGGGGCGGGCTTGGCGCTCGCCATCCTGCCGAGCGCTGCCTTGGCGGCCGGCGCCGCGGTGGCGAGCCTCGCGGTGCGACTCCCTCCGGGCGTGCGTGCGTACCCGCTGGAGATATCGGTGCGATTCACGCTGGCCACCCTGACGGCCTATGCCATCATATTCGCGCTGGCCAGCGCTTCGCGCCGCGGTCAACTGGCTATCATCGGGGCCATCTGCGCGGCCATTCTACTAGACCTCGCGCTACTCGCGTTCGGCGCCTCCTTCTCCGTCACCGCCGAGGCGCTGAATGCCCTGACTACTTGGCCTGGACCGCTCAGTATTCTTCTGGGTCGGTGGGCACTCTTCGATGTCTAGTTCGCTCCGGGTACTCCTCGTCACGTTGGCGGTGCTATGCCTCGGGTGTGCTGCGCCCCTCGTTGCGCAGGCACCATTGGAGGGGTCGGCACGGGATCGCGCGCTCCTTTCCAGGGCGGAATCGCTGCTGGCTTGGTCCGTCGCGAGGGACAGCACCTTGCTGGCCGCGCGTCGCGTGGCGTGGCGCGCGCGGCTCGCCGAATCGGGCGGGCTGGTACTGGTGGTGCCGAGTGTCGTGCCTGCCGAGAATGCTCGGCGGGCGCTGGACAGCGCACAGGCGCTTTTGCGGGAGTTTGGCGGCATTCCCGAGGCCTTTCCACGTTCGCTCGTCATCTACAACAGTGAGGCGACGGACACCGGCGTCGTCCTGGCGTCGCCTGTGCTCCGTGCTCGGACTCGAGTGCAGGTGGGCTTGATGCAGGTCACTGGTGGCAGTTGGACAGTCAACGGCTGGATGGTGGCGGCGTCGGTGATGCAGGCGTACAGGGCATCGCTCGACGACGGTTGGCGCACTTGGCTGCCGACCGAGTTCGGCCTGGGGGGATGGGAGCGCAGCTTAGCGTGGCAGGCGTATAGAGAGTTGACCGAATCGCCCTGGTCGGTGGGGGTTCGGTGTGTCTCGGGGGAGCCGGCCGGTTGCCGTCTTTGGCTGGGCATCGACCAGGACAGCGCGCCCTACACGAGGCGGTATACCGCCGCAGAACTGCGCACCTACTTGTCATCGAGTTCACAGGAGCGGCACACCGCGCGGTCGGATCGGGGCGTCGCGTGCCTGCAGGGCGAGGATGCGGCGTGCGTGGAGTACGCGATACACGAACAGCGACCAATACAGACCCCAGCAGCCCCCGTCGGTCGGCGGAGTCTACTACGCGCGGTCCATGCGCTACACGGAAACACGGCGGAGGCTCGAGCGCTGGCGGACTCCGTGGGCCCGCTCGGCGACCGCCTGGCGCGGGCGGCGGGGATCAGCGAGGACTCCCTGGTGCGCGAGTGGCGATACTGGGTCCTCACGCGGGGCGGGCGTCCGCGCGAGCGGAGTTTCGCGGCGGAGGCGGTGCCTGTGCTTCTGGCCGCTGGGCTCCTGCTCTTCGCAGCCACGAGGAGCCGAGGATGACCACACGGCATTGGGGGCTCGGCGCGACCCTCTTGGCCGCGGCGATCGTGGTCGTGGTGGTCCTGCCGTCGCGGCCCATCCCGGATCAGTGCAATTTCGCGGCAGCGGTGCTGGAATTCTCCTGTCGGAACTGGAACGGTGGAAGCGGAGACTACACCGCGAGAGTAAGGCGAGCCCGCAATCGACTTGCGGACGCCATTGCGGCCCGCCCTCACGGCGCGGCGGACGTTCGAGCTTCTCGCGGTCCGCTGGCGCTCCGATCGAGGCGCGAACCGGTGGTGGTCGTGCGGGACCCCGACGTGCCGATCGACATCGCGAGGGAATGGCTGCTCGACGCCGAGAAGGAACTTTCGTTCTTTCCGCGTGCCGCTGGCGCCGGCGTGCCCGTGATCATCGGACTCCACACGGCGCGCGTCTTCCCCGACAGCGGGAGGAATCTCAACTACGGCGCAGCCCGGTTTCTCTATACGGAAGGGCGCGACACCGCCTGTATCGCCGACGTCGTTTTCCATCTCCCACGAGTTGAGTCGCAGCGGTTCCCCAAGGAATTCCGGCGTCTCCGGCCAGGCGGTTGGGACGGTCGCCGGATCGGGAGATGTGCGCTGCACGCCCGGTACGGTGTTCCCGGCGCAGGCGTCCAGGCGTGGTACGGGTTGCTGCCGCGGTGGCAGTGGACCTACGACGGCAGGCTGCGAGTGGAGTTGGCGCG
>Ga0315286_10006190_pt1 | contig 11624 bp, 8 predicted proteins | sample YL17G10_0_MG_FD_205038 | JGI IMG/M metagenome (GOLD analysis project Ga0315286, IMG submission 205038) | Sediment microbial communities from Yellowstone Lake, YNP, Wyoming, USA - YL17G10_0 | ecosystem: Environmental > Aquatic > Freshwater > Lake > Sediment | place: USA: Wyoming | collected... | reverse complement strand
GTGGCTTTATGTGGTGGGGCATGAGTTGACACACGTGCTCTGGACTTGGGCTTTCGGCGGACGCGTCAAGCGGTTTCACGCCAACTCCCAAGGCGGTCATGTGATCGTCACCAAGGCCAATTTCCTTGTCACTCTGGCCCCTTACTTCTTTCCGTTCTATGCGGTGGTGGTGCTGCTGGTGTTCGTCGTGGGCGATTCGATCTGGCATTGGACAGCTTATCTCGTCTGGTTCCATCTCCTGTTGGGGGCTGCCTATGCTTTTCACGTCAGATTAACCTGGCACGCGCTGCAGACCCGTCAGACGGACATCGCCGCTCAAGGCTACCTCTTTTCTGGCATGATCATCCTGTTGGGAAACATTGGGGTGCTCTTGATCGCTTTGCCCGTGTTCACAGTGGACGTTGATTTGATGACGGTGCTGGAATGGTGCCTCCAGGGGACCATCGAGGTGTTCGTGTTCTTTGGAGGCCTGATCTGAAGGTTGCCAGGCCATGAAAAACCACTCCGATCAGAACCCCGCGTCCAGGCCGTGAAGGCAACACAACCGATTCACATGCCCCCCCCGATGAGGAGCCAACTCGTGCATCTCAGAAACACCATTTCCCCGGGCTGCCCACTTCGAAACCGACACACGCGCTGCGGACCGGCCACGGCGTAGGCAAGTGATAGGGGCCTGCGACGAAACGCGACTGCTTTGCAGCGCAATTCGAGAAAAGCCCCCCACACGCCTCTTGGCTCTCACGCTTCCGCAGATGCGCTTGGAAGGTCGCAACTGCGGAAGTGCGCTTGCATTGCAAGCACATCCTCCGCTATTCACTGTGCTTGAATTCCTAACTGCTTCCATCGACGTTTCATATTGATGATAAACTGGTTAGACACACTCATGCCCTGTGGCATGGAACCGGCTAACTTGCCGTGCAGACCAGCGCGGGCGGGCTGCACACGATGCACACGAATGAGAACGACGCGCAGCGCAGAAGAAAGCAACATGCGTAACAAGACCCTTGCGGATCTGCCGATGTGGAAGCGGGCGTTGGACATCGCCCTGATTGTGCTGGCCCTTCCGGTCCTGCTGCCGGTCTGGGCGATCCTCGCTCTGTGGGTCAAGCTGTCGTCCCGCGGCCCGGTTCTTTTCCGGCAACAGAGAGTGGGAGTCCGCGGCAGCCGCTTCACCTGCTTCAAGTTCCGTTCGATGAAAGTCGGCTCGGACACTTCGATTCATCAAAACCACCTCGCTCAACTGATGCAGTCGGGTCACCCGATGACGAAGCTCGACAACAAGGGGGACTCCCGGCTCATCCCGTTAGGAGCCTTGATTCGCTCGACAGGCCTCGACGAACTGCCGCAACTTCTCAATGTCTTCCGGGGCGAGATGAGCCTGGTGGGGCCGCGGCCTTGCCTACCATACGAATACGAGAGTTTCCGCCCCTGGCAGAAGCGCCGGTGTGAGACTGTCCCGGGCCTCACTGGGCTTTGGCAGGTCAGCGGGAAGAATCGGACGACCTTCAACGAGATGATCCGGCTGGATATCGCCTACGTGGAGAACCAGTCTTTGGGACTGGACCTCCGGATCATCTTCCAGACCGTGCCCACGCTTGTGACGCAGGCCTCCGACACCTTCCTCAGTCGGATTGCCCGGCCGTCCGTCCCCGACTCCGGGTCCTCCGTTCCCGCCGGTGGTTGATCCGGTACGGGGACTGCTCCGCCCGATCATTACTTCAGGACCGAGAGCCATGCGTGCCGGGCTCGTGCCGCCCAAAGACGTGTCGGCGCTTCGGTTAAGTCGTTAAGATGCCGGCCAGCCTCGATGAGCAGGCCATTCGGCAGGAGACAGTCGCATTATGAAGAAACCGATCAATGTGGGGGTCGTGGGCTGCGGATACTGGGGTCCGAACCTGATCCGCAATTTCCGTTCTCTTTCCGCGTGTCACCTTAAGGCCGTGTGTGACACGAGCACAGAGCGGCTCGGCCACATGCGGTCCCTTTATCCGGAAGTGGAAGGTTGCTCCGATTATGGGCACTTGCTCAACGGCATGGGTTTGGACGCGGTGGTGATCGCCACGCCGGTTCGCCTGCACTATCCGCTGGCCAAAGCGAGTCTGCTGGCGGGAAAGCACACCCTCATCGAGAAGCCCATGGCCGCTTCGTCCGCGGAGTGCGTGGAATTGATCGAGCTTGCACAACAGAAGGGACTCGTGCTGATGGTCGGCCACACGTTCCTGTATTCGCCACCGGTCCGGAGGATCAAGGAGGTCATCGACCGGGGCGACATCGGCGAGATCCGTTACATCAGCTCACGGAGACTGAACCTGGGGTTGTTCCAGAAGGACATCAACGTGGCGTGGGATCTCGCGCCGCATGACATCTCGATCATCCTCTACTTCATGGGCGATGTGCCACTGACCGTGAACTGCCGTGGCGACGCGCACATCACGCCGGGAATTGAGGATGTGACGACGATGTGCCTGATGTTCTCCAAGGGGCGCTCCGCGGTGATCCAGAGCAGTTGGCTGGATCCTCGCAAGGTGCGGGAGATGACCGTGGTGGGCTCCAAGCGAATGATTGTCTATGACGACGTCGCGCCGCTGGAGAAGATCCGGATCTACGATGTCCGGGTCGAGCGGCCTCCGCATTACGACACCTTCGCCGAGTTCCACTACTCCTATCACTATGGCGATGTTTATGCGCCCTACGTGAAGCAGGAGGAGCCGCTGAAGGTTGAATGCCAGCACTTCCTCGATTGCATCGAGCAGGGCAAGACCCCGCTGAGCAACGGGCGCCAAGGACTGCAACTCGTCAAGATTCTGGAGTCGGCCTCGGCCTCTCTCAAACGTCAGGGCGCTGCGGTGGAACTTCCGGAGTCGGAGTCTGCGTCCCTGCCCGCTTCAACCCGATCGCAGCACGAAGCCCCGGTGCCGTCAGCGAACCGCGCATGAAACAGCCGGACCCGACCTATCAGCGGATCGCTCCCGACGTCAGACTGGGCCAGGGCGTTCGAATCTTCGCCTTCGTCAACCTGTACGGATGCGAGGTCGGCGATGACACCAAGATCGGCACTTTTGTCGAAATCCAGAAGGGAACTCGGATCGGGAAGCGCTGCAAGGTTTCCAGTCACACGTTCATCTGCGAAGGCGTCACGGTGGAAGACGAGGTGTTCATTGGCCACAATGTGACCTTCATCAACGACCGCTACCCCCGGGCGACGCGGGAAGACGGCGGGCTGCAGACGGACGCGGATTGGCAGTGTGTGCCCACGGTGGTCAAGCGCGGCGCCTCGATCGGCTCCAGCGCCACGTTGCTGTGCGGCATCACGGTTGGCGAGTGCGCCGTTGTGGGAGCCGGCAGTGTGGTCACCAAAGACGTGCCTCCCGGCGCCGTGGTCGCCGGCAACCCGGCCCGAGTGCTCCGCTCGCTCGACGCGGAGGACGGAGGACGGAGGACGGACCACTGACCACTGACCACTGACCACCGAACTCTGACCATGAAAGTCCCGTTTCTCGATCTCCACGCGCATCACCACCCCTTGCGGGAAGAATTCCTGACCGCCATTGGTGAGGTCATTGACCGTGGGGCATTCGCAAGCGGCCCGTACGTCGCCAAGTTCGAGCAGGAATTCGCCGCGTTCTGTGGCTCCCGTTACGCCGTCGGCGTGGGCAACGGCACGGACGCGCTCTGGTTGAGCCTGCTGGCATTGGGGGTCGGGCCGGGCGACGAGGTCATCACGGTTTCCAGCACCTTCATGGCGACGGCTGAGGCCATCAGTTACTGCGGCGCCCGACCAGTGTTCGTGGACATCGACGAGCCGACCTACACGATGGACCCGGCCAAGATCGAGCCGGCCATCACCCCGCGTACCAAGGCGATCATTCCCGTGCATTTGTTCGGGCAGATGGCCGACATGGACCCGATCCTGGGGATCGCCCGGCGGCACAACTTGCCGGTGGTGGAAGACGCCTGCCAGGCGCACGGGGCCGAGTACCAAGGGCGAAAAGCCGGGACGATCGGGGCGGCCGGGTGTTTCAGCTTCTATCCGGGTAAGAACCTGGGTGCCTTCGGCGAAGGCGGCGCGGTGACCACGGAGAGCGAAGAGCTGCGGAACAAGATCCAGATCCTGCGGGAGCATGGCCAGCCGAAGAAATACTTCCACAGTATGATCGGCTGGAACGCCCGCATGGACGGCATCCAAGGCGCCGTGCTCAGCGTCAAGCTGAAGCACCTGGCCCGTAACAACGCGGCTCGTCATGTCCGCGCTGAGCAGTACAACAAGCTTTTGGCGAATGTGCCGGGCGTCCTCACGCCGAAGGAGGCCCTGCAGCGGCGGCACGTGTACCACCTTTACGCTGTGCGCGTGAAACAGCGCGATCAACTGCTCCAGGCGCTCGGCGAACGCGGCATCGGGTGCGGCATCCACTATCCCGTGCCGGTCCATCTCCAGGAAGCCTACCGGTTTCTCGGGTACACGGTTGGCTCGCTGCCCGTGTCGGAACACTGCGCCAACGAGTTCCTCTCTCTGCCCATGTTCCCGGAACTGACCGCAGCGCAGGTGGAAAGCGTCGTGACCGAATTGCGGTCCCTCGTGGGCACCGCTGGAGCACCGCATGAAGCTGCTGTCTAAACCGACCGCCGCCGCGCCGCCGCCTGCGACCAAGGACCCGGTCCCAGAGGAAACGCGCAGGGTCAACCCGCTGGAACTTCCCGCCTGGGACAACTTGGTGCGGTCCCACCCAGGGTCGTCGTTTTTCCACGGCACGGCTTGGGCGAAGGTCCTCCAGGATACTTATGGCTATCGTCCCTTCTACTTTGCGTCCTTTGACGCCCAGCGGCTGTTGACGCTGCTGCCGGTGATGGAAGTGAGCAGTTGGCTGACGGGCCGACGTGGGATCTCGTTGCCGTTCACCGACGAATGCCCGCTCCTTTCCTCGTTTGCAACCGCGCCGAGCGATCTGTTCGAGCAGGTGATGGCGTGCGGCAAGGCCCGCGGCTGGCGATACTGGCAAGGGCGGGGCGGCCGAAAGCTCTTCAGTTGGGCGCCACCCTCCGTGACCTTCTTCGGACACACGCTCGACTTGTCGATGGGCGAGGAGCGGCTGTTTGCGGGCTTGCAGAGTCCGGTGCGCCGGGCCATCCGCAAGGGAGAAAAAGAAGCCGTGACCGTGGAGATGGCGCAGTCGCTGGAAGCCGTGCAAAGCTACTATACCCTCCACTGCGCGACGCGTCGCCGGCACGGACTGCCGCCGCAACCGTTCGCCTGGTTCCGCAACATTCATCAGCACGTCCTCGCCGAGAAGCTCGGCCAGGTGGTCCTGGCCAAGCTGGGCAGCCAGCCGGTGGCGGGCGCAGTTTTCTTTCATCTGGGCGACAAGGCGCTTTACAAGTACGCCGCCTCGGATCCGGCCTTCCCGCACTTGCGGGGCAGCAACCGGGTGATCTGGGAAGCCGTCAAGTGGTACACCCGCCACGGCTACCGGCAACTGGACTTTGGCCGGACGTCTGGCACCAACGATGGTCTGCGCCGGTTCAAACTCGGCTGGGGGGCCGAGGAGCACCTCATCGAATACCTGAAGTACGACTTGGGCAAGCGGGCGTTTGTCACCGAGGCGGACGAAGCGGAAGGCTGGCACAACCAGGTCTTCCGGCGACTGCCGCTTTTTCTTTCCCGAATGATCGGTGCGTGTTTATATCGGCACTGTGCGTAGAATGAAAGCCTATGCCTGTTGACCCGGATCAAAAACCGGCCTTCGGCCTCAACCTCGGCGACGTGTACTACACGTTGTTCCGGCACAAGAAGAAGATCCTCCTCTTCACCTTGCTGGGCGTAGGCGTGGCCGTGGCGGTGTATCTCACGCAGCCGCCGCTTTACCAGTCCCAAGCCAAGGTGTTCGTCCGCTACGTCGTCGAGAGTCGCTCGTTCGACCCTGCCGGAGGCGATCCGCAGGGCCGAAACGACTCGCAAGTCCGGACGCCCGATTCCACAGGTCAGAACATTATCAACTCCGAAGTGGAACTCCTCACCAGCATGGACCTGGCACTGGCCGTGGCCAAAGAAATCGGCCCGGAGAAGATCCTGGCGGGGCGGAGCGGAGACACGAACGTCGTCTTGGCCGGAGCCGCCATCCGAAAGAATCTGCTCGTGGACGCGCAGCGGCGCAGCAACGTCATCCTGGTCACCTTCCAGCACCCCGACCTCAGCCTGGTTCAACCGGTGCTTAGTCTGGTCATCAGCAACTATTTCAAGAAGCATGTCGCCGTTCACCGGAAGGTGGGCATCTCGCAAATCGATTTGTCCGACAAAGTGTTCAGTCTGGGGAACCAACTGAAGACGACCGAGACCGAGATTCTGACTCTGAAGACGAACCGAGGGATGCTTTCCATCGAAGATGCCCGGCGGGTGCTCAACGGAGAGGAAGTCGAGATCCGGCGGGAATCGGTCTCCTCGGCGGCCGAGCTGGCGGAGCATCAGGCGACCGCGCGCCAGATGGGTCGGGCCGGGACTGCAGAGGCCGGCGCCACCAACATTGTGGTCGCCGTGCCGGCCGATCGCACGACCGAGTATCGCAACCTCATGGCGCGACTCGACGCCTTGCGGGTACGGCGTGCGGATTTGCTCCTGCAGTTCACTCCGGTGAACCCGATGGTTAAGGCCGTCGAGCAGCAGATGACGGAAGTGAACCAGCAGAAGGCGGACCTCGAGAAGCAGTACCCTTCGCTGACTTCGGTCCCAACCGCGACGCCAGGCGCACCGGCGGTCTCTGTCGATCCGGCCGCCGAAGCTCTGCGGCGGATCGGCGAACTCCAGGCCAAGATCAACGTACTGACCAACCGGCTCAACGAGATACGAGCCGGGGCCCAATCGTTGGAGACCGACCAAAACACCATCGCTCAATTGCAGCGAAAACGGGACTTGGAAGAGAGTCAATACCGTTACTATTCAACGATGCTGGATCAGACCCGGCTCGACGAGAGAGCGCGCGCCGGCGAGATTGCCAACATTGACGAGGTCCAAGCCCCCACGGCCCCGGCCCGAGACCTGTCCGTCATGCTGAAGTTGGTGGGGGGCTGCTTGGGCGGTGGTATTGGCTTCGGTCTCGCATGGGCATTTCTCCTTGAGCTGTTCCTGGACCCGACGTTGCGGCGTCCGGTCGATGTGGCGAAGAAGCTGCACCTGCCCATGTTCCTCTCGATTCCACTGACCCACCGGAACGGCACCGCCCCCTCGGAGAAAGCGGCGTCGGGCAAGCGTGTCCCCGCCACCGAGCAGAGCCTCGTCTCGGCCATCCTGGCCGATACGCCGGGCAAGCGCACGCGGGCGGAAATTGCCGCCTGGGATGCGGGCCATTATCTGCGTCCTTACCACGAAGCCCTGCGCGACCGCCTGATGACCTACTTCGAAGTGAACAACCTGACCCACAAGCCCAAGCTGGTGGCCGTCACCGGTTGCTCCAACGGTTCCGGAGTCACGACGTTGGCCGCCGGCCTGGCCGCCACCCTCTCGGAAACCGGTGAGGGGAACGTGTTGCTGGTGGACATGAATGTCGAGCAGGGTGCCGCGCATCCGTTCTTCAAGGGACGGCCGGCGTGCAATCTGACGGACCTGCTCGAGCAGGAGAAGCGCGGCAGCTCGATGATTCAGGACCGACTTTACATGGCTTCTGAGAATCCCCGCGATCGCCTGCCGAATGTGCTGCCCAACCGGTTCTCCAGTCTCGTGCCGAAACTGAAGGCCAGCGACTACGACTACATCATCTTCGACATGCCGCCGATCAGCAACACGAGCATCACGCCGCGGTTGGCCCGCTTCATGGACATGGTGTTGCTGGTGGTCGAATCCGAGAAGACGAGCCACGACCAGGCCAAACAGGCCAGCGCGTTGTTAACTGAGTCAAAGGCGAATGTTCACGCCGTTCTCAACAAGAGCCGCAAGTACGTTCCCGGCTGGCTCCTCCAGGAGCTTTGACCCTCCGCGCAGGTGACGACCCGAGGGCATTCATTCGAGGCGGGCAGCGGCGAGTGCCGACTCGCCATCCACCGCCGCCTACCGGACTGACGCGCGGCAGTGTCAAGGTTGCCGGGGAGGCGCGGCCTGGCGACTCGCGGATCACACCGCCCGCGGCTTTGTGCCGCCCGGACAACACAGAGTGGGACATCGGGACGCTCGAAAACTGACCTCCACCGGCAGTCGGGCAAGTGCGGTAGCTTGCTCTTAAGCGACCGGCCGCCAAGGTTGCAATGAAACGCTGGATGCCTCTCTATTATGCGCTGAAGCCTTACCTTCCCCTGCGGCTGCGCATGACCCTCCGGCGCTGCTACGCCCGGCGGATTCTGAGGCGCTGCGGCGAGGTCTGGCCCATCCTCGAATCGGCGGGACGAAAACCTGAAGGCTGGCCCGGCTGGCCCGACGGCAAGCAGTTTGCCTTCGTCCTCACGCACGACGTCGAATCCCAGACGGGCGTTGACCGGGTCCGCCAGCTTGCCGAACTCGAAATGTCCCTCGGGTTCAGGTCGTCGTTCAATTTCATCCCTAAAGGATCCTACCGCCTCACGCCGCAACTCCGGGAATGGCTCGTGACGAATGGATTCGAGGTGGGAGTCCACGACCTTTACCATGACGGCAAGCTCTATCGCTCGCGCGAGGTCTTTCGCCGGTGTCACGCCCAGGAGATCAACCACTTTTTGCAGGCGTGGAACGCCGTGGGATTTCGGTCGGCCTTCATGCACAACCAGCTCAACTGGCTCCATGACCTGGAAATCCAATACGACGCATCGACCTTCGACACCGATCCCTTCGAGCCTCAACCCGATGAGGCCGGAACCATCTTCCCGTTTTGGGTCCCCGCGCCTGGGGCACAGAAGTCGGAAGCCGGAAGTCAGAAGTCGGAAGTCAGAAATCAGAGGTCGGGAGCATCTGCCGATGAGCTGACCTCTGACCTCCGCCCACCGACCTCTGGCCCCTCCAGTCCGTCCTCCGATTCCGCGTTCCGCACTCCGAGTTCCGCGTTGGGGAAGGGTTACGTCGAGTTGCCATACACTCTGCCCCAGGACTCCACTCTCTTCCTCCTGTTAGGCAAGCGCGATCCGGAGATCTGGGTCCGGAAGCTGGGCTGGATTGCCGAGCAGGGAGGCTTGGCGTTGGTGAATCTGCATCCCGACTACATCTGTTTTGACGGCGAACAGTCCTCGGCCTTCACGTATCCAGTGGAGTATTACCGCCGGTTCCTGTGCCACGTGCGCGAGCGATACGCCGGTTCCTTTTGGCAACCGCTTGCGAAAGATCTGGCCGCCTGCATGGCGCATCACCGACCGCAGCCGTGTCCGAAACCGAAGCGCGTTTGCATGGTCACTTACTCCCACTTCCTGAGCGACGCTCGCGTCCGGCGGTATGCGTCGGCGTTGGCCGGGCGGGGAGATCACGTGGATGTCCTGGCCCTGCAGCCCTCCCGCGAGGCGCCGAAAATGGAAACGGTCGGTAACGTCCACCTGTTCCGTGTGCAATCGCGCCTTGGCAAAAAGGAAAAGTCGCCGGTTGCTTTTCTCCTTCCGCTGCTGCGATTCCTGATCGCGTCGTCCTTTTGGATCACCCGTCGGCATGCGCGTCAGCCGTATGATGTTCTGCATATCCATAACATCCCGGACTTCCTTGTTTTTGCGGCCTGGTACCCCAAGCTGACGGGCGCCAAACTGATCCTGGACATCCACGATATTGTCCCGGAGTTTTATGCCAACAAGTTCCGTGTCCGGGAGAACGCACTTGCCATCACCCTGTTGAAATGGGTCGAGCGCGCCGCCGCGAGATTTGCGGATCACGTGATCATTTCAAACCATCTCTGGCGCGACAAATACGCCTCCCGGACGGGCACGGCCGACCGATGTTCAGTGTTCATCAACAACGTCGATACCACCATCTTCCACCCCCGGCCGCGCACGCGCCGGGACGGCAAATCCATCATCATCTTCCCCGGCGGCCTGCAGTGGCACCAAGGACTGGATATTGCCATCCGTGCCTTCCAGAAAGTCCGGGACGCGTTGCCCGATGCCGAGTTTCACATTTACGGCGATGGCGATCGGAAAGACTCATTGGTCGCCCTGTCACGCGAACTCGGGCTGCACGAGCAGGTCCGGTTTTTCGACCCCTTGCCGGTACACGAAGTTGCCGAGGCCATGGCCGGCGCGGACCTGGGGGTGGTGCCGAAGCGAGCCGACTCTTTTGGCAACGAGGCCTTTAGCACCAAGATATTGGAGTTTATGTCGCTCGGCGTTCCGGTGGTGGTCTCGAACACCAGGATCGACCGGTTCTATTTTGACGATTCGGTGGTCCGTTTCTTCGAATCCGGGAATGTCGATGCCCTCGCCCAGGCGATGCTCGACGTCCTTCGCAACCGGGAACTGCGCGGTCGCATGGTCGCCTGCGCCTCCAAACACGCCGCGGAGAACAGTTGGGAATCCCGCAAGGGCGATTACCTCCAGCTTGTTGACGGGTTGATTGAAGGCAAGGAACCGGGCCCAGTCCGCTCTCCTGAGCCGATCGGGCGAAAGCCACGCGCCGCGGATGGAGGGGCCGCTGACGAAGCGATCCGGACCTCCTCGGCGAAGTAGGTCACGAATCACGGCTGCCGTTGGAAGCCGCCTCGAGCAGTTCCGCGAATCGATCAGCCGCCTATGGCCGAATGTCGCAAGTATGTCTTGGTGACCCCGGCCAAGAACGAGGAAGCCACAATCGGGGTGACCCTCGAATCCGTGGTGAATCAGACCGTCCGCCCGGCCGACTGGGTGATCGTCAGTGACGGTTCGGCGGATCGAACCGAGGAGAGGGTCCGTGCGGCTGCGGTCGCACATTCCTGGATTCGCCTGCTGTCGCTGCCGCCGCGCGCGGAACGGAGTTTCGCGGCGGTCGTTCATGCCACCGAAGCGGGAGTTCGCGCCCTGACCGTGGGGGACTATGAGTACCTCGGACTCCTGGATTCCGATGTCCGCTTTCAATCCGACTACTTCGAGAGGGTCATGGAGCGTTTCGAAGCCTCACCCCGGCTCGGCCTGGCCGGCGGGGTGGTCATCGACGTCGGCTTGCGCAAGGACCGGCTGCCCCGAAATCGACAAGATGTCCCGGGCGCCGTCCAGTTCTTTCGCCGCGCCTGCTTTGAATCCCTGGGCGGCCTGCTCGCGATCCCGGAAGGCGGATGGGACGGATTGACCTGCGCGCGGGCCCGGATGCAGGGCTTTGAAACCCGGCTCCTCACCGACTTGGTTGTCGATCATCTCAAGCCCCGCAACATTTCTGAGGGTGGTTGGCTTCGCCGGAAATGGCAGATGGGAGTGCGCGATTACGCGGTGGGCTGCCACCCGCTGTTCGAGATGTTCAAATGCCTCGGTCGCATTTCGGAATCGCCCGTGTTGGTGGGCAGCGTCGCCTGGTGGATTGGCTATTGTTGTGCCGCCATCCAGGGTCGTGAACGGCTGATTCCCCGGGACCTCCTGGAGTTCCTTCGCGCTGAGCAGAAGCGCCGCGTACTGCAGAAGCTCGGTCTCCAGCGCCCGGAGCCGCCCCGGTCGGTCACGACCACTGCGGTCTGACTCCGCGCAACCGAACCGGTCAGTGGAATGTCCCTCGTCATCCTCAACTTCCACGGCGT
>Ga0315286_10006189_pt1 | contig 11624 bp, 9 predicted proteins | sample YL17G10_0_MG_FD_205038 | JGI IMG/M metagenome (GOLD analysis project Ga0315286, IMG submission 205038) | Sediment microbial communities from Yellowstone Lake, YNP, Wyoming, USA - YL17G10_0 | ecosystem: Environmental > Aquatic > Freshwater > Lake > Sediment | place: USA: Wyoming | collected... | reverse complement strand
GCGGCGACACACTTCGAGCCCGGACATCCCGGGGAGCATGAGATCCAGAACGACGAGCGCCGGCCGTTCGCGGCGCGCCAGCTGCAGCGCCTGCTCGCCGTCTTCCGCCCCGAGGACTGCAAAGCCTTCCTGCTCGAGGTTGAACCGAATCAGCTCGCTGATATCTTTTTCGTCTTCGACGACGAGAATCTGCTTGCGCTCCATGTCGCTTGCGGATCACACCGACGGCGGCACCTGATCGAGATGCCGGATGCTCTTGCCCTTCACCATGAAGACGACCATCTCCGCGATGTTCGTGGCATGATCGGCGATGCGCTCGAGGTACTTGGCGATGAAGAGGAGGCGAATCGCCCGGCTAATCGTTGCGGGGTCCTCGATCATATACGAGAGCAGCTCCCGAAAGAGCTGATGCGTGAGGTCGTCGATGACGTCATCGTCGCGACAGACTTTGAGGGCGAGCCCGACGTCCTCCCGGACGAAGGCATCGAGGCTCTCGCGCAACATGGCCTGAGCGACCTCGGCCATCCGCGGCAGATCCACGAAGGGCTTCAGCTGAGTTTCCTGGTTCAGCTCCAACACGCGCTCGCACATGTTCACGGCCATGTCGCCGATGCGCTCGAGATCGGTGGTAATCTTCAGCCCCGTGGTGATCAGGCGCAGGTCCCTGGCGGCAGGTTGATGCAACGCCAGCAAGCGGAAGCACAGGTCGTCGATCTCGACGTCCATAGTATTGACGGCGTGATCGCGATCGATCGTCACCCGGGCTTGATCATCGTCGCGGTTGGTGAGTGCAGACATGCCATTGGTGATTTGTTTCTCGACGAGGCCCCCCATTTCGAGGATCTTCAGGTGCAGTGCCTTCAGCTCGGTCTCGTAATGCTTGTCGGTGTGTGAGCGTGCGTCCACGTGCTTTCTCCGTTAGCCGAAGCGGCCGGTGATATAGTCTTCTGTCTCCTTCTTCTCCGGCGTCGTGAAGATCCGTTCCGTCGGTCCTGATTCTACGAGGCTTCCGAGATACATGAAAGCGGTCAGATCGGAGACGCGAGCCGCTTGCTGCATGTTGTGGGTGACGATGACGATCGTGTAGTGCTCTTTCAGCTCGTGGATCAGATCTTCAACGTGGGCCGTGGCGATCGGATCGAGGGCGGAGCACGGCTCGTCCATCAGAATGACCTCGGGCTCGACGGCCAAAGCCCGTGCAATGCAGAGGCGTTGTTGCTGCCCGCCCGAGAGGCTGACGCCCGAGGCGCGCAGCGAGTCTTTCACCTCGTCCCACAGGGCCGCTTGTCGCAGGCTGTGCTCGACCACCGCGGCCAGCTCGCGGCGCGAGCGGCGCACCCCGTTCAGGCGCAGGCCCGCCGCGACATTGTCGAACACCGACATCGTGGGGAATGGGTTGGGCCGCTGAAACACCATTCCGACCTTGGCACGGACCTGCACCGGATCGACACCCGGCGCGTAGATATCTTCACCGTCCAGCAAGACCTTGCCGCTGGCACGCGCGCCGGGAACGACCTCGTGCATGCGATTGAGGCAGCGGATGAGCGTCGACTTACCGCAGCCGGAGGGCCCGATGATCGCGGTGACGGCGCGCTCGGGCATCTTGAGGGTGATGTCCTGCAGCACGTGATGGGTGCCGAACCACGCATGCAGGCTGATGACGTCGAGCTTGGTGTCCATGCGCGCAGCCTACAGTGCCGGCCGCAATCTCCCGCGGGTCAACAAGCGAACGGCAAGACTGGTAAAGGCAATGAGCGCCAGCAACACCAGCGCCCCGGCCCACGCCTGGCGATGCCAATCATCGAACGGGGAGATCGCGTAGGTGTAGATCTGCACGGGCAAGGAGGAAATCGGTCCGCCCAGCCCGTGATGCCAGAATTGGTTGCCAAACGCCGTGAACAGCAACGGCGCGGTCTCGCCGGCGATGCGCGCGACTGCCAACATGATCCCGGTGACAATGCCACCGCGTGCCGTCCGCAGGACGACCCAGAGTGTCGTGCGCCACGCCGGGACGCCGAGTGCCAGTGATGCTTCACGCAGCGAGCCCGGTACCAACTTCACCATTTCTTCGGCCGTGCGCGTGACAATCGGTAGCATGATCACGCCGAGGGCCCAGCCACCTGCGTAGGCCGAAAAACTGTGCAGCGGTTTCACGATGAGCGTGTAGGCATAGATGGCGATGACGATCGAGGGCACGCCGGTGAGCACATCGGCACAGAAGCGGACGCTCCAGCCGAAACGGCCGTGTCCATACTCGCTGAGATACACACCCGTCAGCACACCGAGGGGCACGGCAAAGGCACACGCCAGGCCGATGAGGATGAGCGTGCCGACGATGGCGTTGGCCATGCCCCCCCCGGGTTCGCCCACCGGCTTCGGCAACTGCGTGAAGAAGTCGAGGTTCAGCGACGTGACGCCCTTCGCGACCAGATACCCGAGGATGAGTACAAGGGGGATGAGCACCGCGACGGTGCACAGGACCGCGAGCGACTGTGCGGCCACATTGACGAGGCGACGGCGGGCGTAGTGCATACGGCGAACCGCCTTTCAAACCTCCCCCTGACCCCCTCCTTCGCAAGGAGGGGGAACAGGAGACGCATTCCCAGCAATTTCCCCCTCCTTACTAAGGAGGGGGCAAGGGGGAGGTTGATTCGCACAGCGTGGACGATATGCCTCTCGCATCACGCCCTCTGCCCTTCGGTGCCGGCGATGCTCCACACCAGCAAGCGCGCCAACGCGTTGATCACCACGGTAAGGATCAGCAACACGAGCCCGATCTCGACCAAGGCTTGAATGTACAGGTCATACGTCGCCTCGCTGAACTCGTTGGCGATGACACTCGCCATCGTGTTCCCCGGCGCGAAGAGCGACAGCGCGATCTCCGACCGGTTGCCGATGACCATGGTGACGGCCATCGTCTCCCCGATCGCCCGCCCGAGCCCGAGCATGACTGCGCCCATGATCCCGGTTCGGCCGTACGGCAACACCGCCATGCGCACCATCTCCCATTTCGTCGCCCCCAGCGCCAGGGCTGCCTCACGTTGCGCCGTGGGGACGGCGCGCAGCACCTCATGCGTCACCGATGTGATGTACGGGACAATCATGACTGCCAAAATCATCGACGCGGTGAGCATGCCGACACCGTACTTCGGTCCTTGGAAAAGCGGCAGGAAACCGAACGCGGACGCCAAAGCGGGTTCAATGTAATTGCGCGCCCACGGGATGAGCACGAAGATGCCCCACAGCCCGTATACCACGCTGGGAATGCTGGCGAGCAACTCCACCAGAAACGAGACGGGAGCCCGCAGCCAGCTCGGCGCCATTTCGCTCAAGAACACCGCTGTGCCGATGCTCAGGGGCACGGCTTGCAGCAAAGCGAGAAGCGACGACAGCACCGTCCCGTAGATGAACGGCAAGGCGCCGAACTGCTTGAAGACCGGATCCCACGTCGTCGACGTCAGGAATCTCCAGCCGAAGGTCTTGATCGCATCGGCGGACTCCCAGCCGAGCACGAGCAAAATGGAGCCCAAGACGCCGAGCAGCACCAACGCCGACAATCCGGTGAGTGCGCGGAAGACTTGATCGCCAATGTTGAGCTGGCGGCCGATGCGGAGCAACGCCGCCCTCGGTACCGGCCACACAGGTTGGCTCGCAGCCGTGACTGGTGTGCGTGAATCGGTGATCGTACGGCCTCCTCGGCTAACTGTAGCGCGGAATTGTTACAGGAACGTTACGCCACGGTTGCGAGATTGCTACCGCCGACGTTGCGCGAGCGCCAAGTACTCATATAGACATACGTAAGCCCGCGCATTCTGTCATTCCCGCAATCCTTCGGCGGGAATCCATCCGTCATGCGCTGGATGCCCTAAAGATTGCGGGCATGACGGCTGGGAATGACAGGGTTCACAAGCAGCCCAGCCGCCTGTCTGTTTAACGACCGCTTGGAGCAAGGATCATTTTCCCTGGAGAGGCTTACCATCAATCGTTACGATACGACTTACGGCTTGCTCCTCTTTTGTCACGACGTCACTCGGCAATGGCGCGTAGTGCAACTCGGGCGCGTATTTCTGCCCGTCGCGCAGCATCCAGTCGAGGAACTCCACGAGCTTCTTGCCCTTCTCAGCATCCTTCTGCTTCTCATAAACCAACAGCCAGGTCATCCCGGAAATCGGGTACGCTTGCGGACCCGGCGCGTTCGTAATCGACACACGAAAATCGTCCGGCATGTTCGCCGCGGCGGCAGCGGCCGCTGCGGTGACCGATTCCAGTGACGGCTTGATAAAGTTGGCGGCGGCATTCTTTACGTCGGCGAAGGGCGAGTCGTTGGAGAGCGCGTAGATCAGCTCGACGTAGCCGATGGAGAACGGCATCTGCTTGACCAGGCCGGTCACCCCTTCGTTGCCTTTTCCACCCAGGCCGACCGGCCAGTTTACCGAGGTGCCTTTGCCGACCTTGTTGCTCCAATCCTTGCTCACCTTGCTGAGGTAATCGGTGAAGATGTACGAGGTGCCGCTGCCATCCGAGCGGTGCACGACGATGATGTCCTGGTTGGGAAGCGCAACGCCGGGATTGGCGGCAGTCAGCAGCGGGTCGTTCCACTTCGTGATCTTTCCCAAGTAAATACCGGCAATCGCCTCGGGGGTGAGCTTCAAGCCGGTGGTGAGGCCGGCGACGTTGTACGTCAGCACCACCGCGCCCATGACCGTCGGAAAGTGCAGGAGATGACCGCGCGCAGCCTTCAGCTGCTCGTCGGTCATCGGTCCGTCAGAGGCGCCGAAGTCGACCGTCTGCTCGGTGATCTGTTTGATACCGCCGCCACTGCCGATCGACTGGTAATTGAAACGTACCGAGGGATCGACCTTGATATACTCGTTGAACCATTTCGAGTAGATGGGGTACGGGAACGTGGCCCCGGCGCCGTTGAGCTGCAATTGCGCCATTGCCGGTGCGGCCAGGGACAGCGCCAGGCACGCGGCGCCCAGCACGGATATCAGTGTACGTGTCTTCATTGTCCTTCCTTTCGATTGCAAGCGTTGACGTGTGGTTTCTCCGCTAGAATTTCAACATGGCATCCAGCTGCGTGCGCACGAGCGTCGGGTTGCCCTTGTACGGCGAAAAGGCGGTGGTGCTGGAATCCAGGTGGTCGTCGAGCGCGTTGATGATGTGTGACTTCAAGGTGAGTTGCAGGTGGTCGAGCGGCGAGTAATCGAATCGCACGATGTGCGCCCCGATGTTCGTGCCACCTATCGCCGCCGCCTTCGCCTGGGTGTAGACATCGTCGTCATAGGTGAACATCGCCGGGACGGCGTCCCGTTCGACATACGCATAGGTATACGACACGGCCCAATCGCCTTTGTTCTTCAGGCTGTTGTGGTACCAGTCCCTGCCAGCGTAGCCGAGGCCGACGCCGACATAGCAGCCGACGTTCTTGGTGTCGGCCTGGGTGTTATAGGCCAATTCGCCGAACAGGCCGCCCGGCACGCCGAGGCCGATCGGATCGGAGGAATTCAGCTCGCTGGCGGCGCTCACGATGTTGAATCCCGACCGAAAGCCGATGATCTTGCCATTCGGGTCTTTGACGAAGCTGTTCGTGTTCGCCAACTGGCTGTTGAAGTTCTTGCTGCTCGGCTCCAGGAACTTGCTCGCCACCTGATTGAGGTTTTCGTAATGGTAATCTGCAAAAGCGAGGGTCCAACTTGTCATGGTCCCGAGCGCCGTGTCTACGACCGCCTGGCCGCCGGCCATCCACGGCTCCTCTTGCGCCGCAAGCTCGTCCACCACCCACTCGAAGGCGTTCAGTTTCAGCCCGCGAACAAAGCCCTCTTTCTGGTCGATCAGATTGAGCGTCTGCGTCGCGCCCTCCGGGGTGAGGTCGTCGTCCCAGACCAGTTCGGAAACCCGATAGGCGTTGGCGCTGAACTTCCCAGCGGTCATGGTAAACCAGCCCGGTTCGAGGTTGAAGCTCTTGCCGGGCTTGAACGTGAGATAGGCCTCGTCGAGGCTGACGGGTTTCTGCGTGAAGGCTTTTTCGAACGATTGGTTTCGGGTCACCGGATTGTTGGGATCGCCGGTGGCCAGACGCACTCTGGCACTTATTTCATCGGACGGGCTCGCGACCAAGCCGATGCGGCCACGCACTCTGAAGCGGTTGCGGGCGATGGTGTCGTTTTGAAGGAAGCTTTCGTAGCGGGTCCGTACGTCGCCGAACGGGGTGATGTACTGCAGCCACTTCGGCAATTTCGCCATGATCGCGTCGCGTCGTGACTCGTCTGCCGCTGACTTCTGCTTCTCCTCTTCCTTTGCTTGTTGCAGCTCCTCGGGCGTAATCAGGCCCTTCTTGAGCAAGATGTCGCCGAGGTCCTTGGCCGGCGCCGCGCTAGCGAGCAGCGTCAAGGCCACAGCTCCCCCCATCGCTTTCCATGCTTTCCATCCTTTTCTCATGCAGCCCCTCTCTCCTTTGTTGGGTGCAGCTTACGGTGTCAAGCTGACTGGAGCGTTACGCACATATTACGGTTGCATGAAATCGCCCCGCCACCGCTTCAAGCGCCATCACAGAGTTTTCTGTGTCCCGTCACGCGCGAACTGCGCCACCGTTCCGAGCACCCGGCGAATCAACGTGCGCGTGGGGTCATCGTCGCCCGCCGTCAACTCGGGGCCCGAGTCCGCCGCAATGACCTTGACGCCCAGCTCGCGTTCCTGTACCGTCACTCTACACTCACGTTGCTCGCGCCCTTCTCCTCTTTGGTCATTCAGCTAGGACCAGGAGTCCGTAAGACCGATTATCGGACCCCCATTGGACCACGAACACTACCGCATTACGCAGAAATGATTTGATGAGTCGGTCGTCTCCTTCCCTGTCCGCCAGGATCTCGGCTTTGCGCTACGGGCCGGCGGCACTGGCAATCTTGGCCGGGCTGGCGTTCTCGCTCGTGACCTATTTCGTATTCGAGAAGCTCGAAGAGGCGGCAATACAATCCGAATTCGAGCATCGAGTTGCAGATTTGATCTCCGCAGTGCGGAGCCGCATCGAGGCCGATACCGCAGTGGTCCATTCGATCGTGTCGTTCTTTCAGAGCTCTGCATCTGTCGAGCGAGATGAATTCCACACCTTCACGCAGCCTTTGCTGGCGGGAACCCCAGGCATCCAGGCGCTCGAGTGGGCGCGCTGCGTTCTGGGGTCGGAGCGCGAGGCTTACGAGCGCGTCGCTGAACGCGAAGGGCATGGTGATTTCAGGATCAGCGAGCGCAGTGCCCAGGGGGAACTGGTGCCGGCAACTCGGCGGGAGGAGTACCTTCCCGTTCTCTATGTCGAGCCGCTGGCGGGCAACGATGGCGCCCTCGGTTTTGACCTTGCTTCGGAGCCCAAGCGTGCCGCTGCACTCGCGGCCGCGCGTGCCACCGGCTTAGTGCGTGCCACCGGCCGGATCACCCTCGTCCAGGAGAAGGGTGCTCAGTCCGGTATCCTGCTGCTCGCGCCCGTCTATCGCCTGGGCGACGGCTCTCACCGTGATGAGATGGGGCAGCGGCGGGCGAGCCTGGTGGGCTTTGCGGTCGGGGTGTTCCGCCTCAAAGACCTTCTTGCCTCGGCTACTTCGCAGTGGTCGAGCCAGGATCGACTGCGGGAGGGCGGAATCGACCTGCATCTCTATGACGAGGGAGGGACGGAGGACGACCGCTTGCTCGCAAGCTACCGAACGTCTGATCCCCGTGGACCCGATTTGCTCTCGGCGGAGCACGAGGTACGTTCCGGCGTGCACCTGGCAGCGGTGTTCGACGTGGCGGGTCGGGAATGGACGCTGGTGGCGAGGCCGGTAGAAAGTGCTGCAAAGAGCAGCAAGAGTTGGGTGCCTCCTGCTGCTCTTCTGGTCGGGATCGCCTTTACGGCTTCCTTGGCCGCTGTCCTGCTGCTCAATGCGCACCGATCTCGGGTTCAGGACCAGCTGGTCGAGCTGCGCACCGCAGAACTGGAGGCTGCGCGTGAGCAACTACGATTACGAGCCTCCGAGCACGAGGCGGCGCAAGCGACACTGCACGAGTTGAGCAAGATAGCGAAGTACCTGTCACCGCAGGTCTATGCGTCCATCTCGACGGGCGAAAAGAAAGTTCAGATCGCGAGCCAGCGCAAGAAGCTCACGGTCTTTTTCTGCGACATCGCCGAATTCACCAAGACCGTCGACCAGCTCGAGCCCGAAGACGTAACGCAAATGCTCAACCAGTACCTCACCGAAATGTCGCGCATCGGAATTCAGCACGGCGGCACGATCGATAAGTACATCGGCGACGGCATCATGATTTTCTTCGGCGATCCGGAGACTCTGGGAGGGAAGGAGGACGCCCTCCAGTGTGTCAAGATGGCCATCGCGATGCGCAAGCGCATGGAAGAGCTGCAGACCGGCTGGGAGGCGCTGGGGCTTCGGAGCCGGCTGAGGTGCCGCATCGGCATCAGCACGGGGTACTGCATGGTCGGCAACTTCGGCAGCGAGGAAAGGATGGACTACACCATCATCGGGGCCGGCGTAAACCTGGCCTCTCGGCTCGAAGCAGCAGCGCCGCCAGGCGGCATCCTGATCTCGCATGAGACCCATGTTCTCGTCAGGGACGAGATTTGTTGCGAAGAACAGCCGCTGCTCCACGTGAAAGGCCTCACGCAGCCGGTAGCAAATTACGAGGTGGTCGATGTCTGGGAAAACGTCGTCGACCGAGAGTCGGTCATTCGTGCAGACCTGCCGAGCATGAAGCTCGAGGTGGATCTGCGCCGTTTGTCGAATGAAGACCGCGCAAAGGTCGCGGCCGCCTTGCAGCAGGCGCTGAGGCGTGTGGAGTCGGGCCAGGGATAGTGCTCATGAGCGCGGCGGGACCCGATTCGTCGACGAAATCCAGATTCATCGCGCCCCTATCCCTCACTGCCATCACGTGCGTCAAGGCCGTGTGGGCGGCGGGCCGCAGACTTCACAGAATGTTCAAGATTCCAATACGCAGAGCCGATTCCCCGGCACTGCTTCCGCTGCGAATAGGCTACCCCAACGCAACCGGACTGCTTAAGCTTGGCTTCCTCGGCAGCCAAGCGCTCCCGGATGTCGAGTGCTTCATCCAGACGCTTGTTGGTATCGTCGAGGCGCCGGTTGATTTGATCGGCTCGTTCCTTGAGCGCGTCAGACGGCTGGCCAACTACGCGAAATCAAAGTGGAGCCGAAGGGAGTCGAACCCTCGACCTCTAGAGTGCGATTCTAGCGCTCTCCCAACTGAGCTACGGCCCCACGTGGTGGCTGTACAGCACTGCAGTGCTTACAAAACCCCGGCGCGCCGCGCAAGGGCGCTGACGCGCTTACGCTGGCGCCGGCTCGCCGCCGGTGCGCCGCGAACGCAAGTACTCGATGACCGGCGGCAGCACCGAGATGATCACGATCGCCACGATGACGAAATGAAAGTTGCGCTTTACCACCGGCACGTTGCCGAAGTAGTAGCCGCCCAACACGAAGGCCAGCACCCACGCAACCCCGCCGGTCACGTTGTACGTAGCGAAGCGCCGATATCCCATCTGCCCGATCCCGGCGACGAACGGCGCAAAAGTCCGAATGAACGGGATGAACCGCGCCAGCACGATCGTCTTACCGCCGTACTTCTCGTAGAACTCCTTCGTGCGCAGTAAATTGCGTCGATTCAAAAACCAAGAATCTTCGCGGGTGAAGACCTTCGGGCCGACCCGATAGCCGATGGAATAGTTCACGGCATCCCCAATCACCGCAGCGGCACTGAGCAATCCCAACAACAGCGGCAAGTGCAACGGCGAGCCGTCAATCGACGCCAATGCGCCGACGGCGAAGAGCAACGAGTCGCCGGGCAACACCGGCGTCACGACCAACCCCGTCTCACAGAACAGAATCACGAACAACAGGCCGTACAGCCAGGGTCCGAGCATGCCGGCCCAGAGAATCAAATACACATCGAGATGAAGAAAGATATCGAGCCCGTGCTGGATCAATCCCATTGCTTCTCCGTTCGCTGGATGTGTGGTGAATGCGCCCCGCGCTCATCGCTTCGTAGCATAGATCGGTTGGTTCCGACAACGCCGACGACACGCCGACGGCGCGCCGAAGACCGGCGGATCGTGAGCCGTGCGCGTGATCGTGTTCGGGACCGAACGGCTGCCCCATGCACGATTCACCAACACGGCCCCCAAACCTAGCGGTTGACTGCGCCAGCCTCAGCCCATAGAGTTCCACGAATGCCTGACGAGCTGTTCGTGTGCATCCACGGCCATTTTTATCAGCCGCCGCGCGAAAACCCGTGGCTGGAAACCGTCGAGGTGCAGGACTCTGCGGCCCCGTACCACGATTGGAACGAGCGGGTGACCGCCGAATGCTACGCCCCGAACACGGTGGCGCGATCGCTCGACGATGGGAACGGTATCGTGGCGTTGCGCAACAACTATAAGCGGATCAGCTTCAATTTCGGCCCGACGTTGCTCGCCTGGATGGAGCGGGCGCGCCCGGATGTGTACGCCCAGATCCTCTCAGCGGACCAGGACAGCGCGCGCCGTTTCGGGCGCGGCAACGCCATCGCCCAGGTGTATGGTCACTGCATCATGCCGCTGGCGTCACGGCGGGATCAGCAGACGCAGGTGCGCTGGGGCATTGCGGATTTCATGCATCGCTTCGGCCGGCGTCCCGACGGCATGTGGCTGCCGGAAACCGCCGTTGATGCGCGCACGCTGACTCTCTTGGCCGAGCACGGCATCCGTTTCACGATCCTCGCGCCGTCGCAAGCGGCCCGCGTGTGCTACCGCGATCAGCATTGGGCTGAGGTGTCTGGCGGCGCCATCGATTCTGCCCGCCCCTATCGCTGTACCGTCGGCTGCGGATTGGAGATGACGATCTTCTTCTACGATGCCGCACTGTCGCATGCGATCGCCTTTGGCGGCTTACTGCACGACGGACGCGAATTGGCGCGCTGTCTTGTCGCGAACAGTGCGCGGCGGCCAAACGGTCCCCACCTGTCGCACGTCGCTACGGATGGTGAATCGTACGGACACCATCATGGCTTCGGCGAGATGGCACTGGCTGCCGCGCTCGACACGTTGGAGCGCGACGGCCAGGTGCGCCTGACGAACTATGCGGCGTACCTCGATCAGGTCGCCGTTCGCGATGACGTGGAGGTGCGCAACGACACCTCCTGGAGCTGCGCGCACGGTGTGGAGCGCTGGCGCACCAATTGTGGCTGCAACTCGGGTGGCCACCCCGACTGGCAGCAAACGTGGCGCACGCCGCTGCGTCACGCCCTGGACTGGCTGCAGACCAAAGTGGACGCGCTGTTCGAGCAATACGGCGACACGCTGCTGTGCGACCCGTGGGCGGCGCGCGATGATTATGTCTCCGTATGCCTCCAGCGCGACGCCGATCACCAGAAGACCTTCCTCGAGCGTCACGCCATCGATTCGCCGCAGGGTTCCACACGCTCGCGACTGTGGAAGCTGATGGAGATGCAGCGTCATATGTTGCTATCGTTCACCAGCTGCGGCTGGTTCTTCGACGAACCATCGGGCATCGAAACCGTGCAGGTGCTGACGTACGCGGCGCGGGCCATACAGCTGGCGGGGGTCTTCGGCGCCGACCTCGAGTCGGAAT
>Ga0315286_10006185_pt1 | contig 11627 bp, 14 predicted proteins | sample YL17G10_0_MG_FD_205038 | JGI IMG/M metagenome (GOLD analysis project Ga0315286, IMG submission 205038) | Sediment microbial communities from Yellowstone Lake, YNP, Wyoming, USA - YL17G10_0 | ecosystem: Environmental > Aquatic > Freshwater > Lake > Sediment | place: USA: Wyoming | collected... | reverse complement strand
AATATCCAGATAAAGATTATGCGCGGAAGCGCCTCTTTTTGCCGCGGAAATATCTTCGTTTAAAACAACCGGATAATTACCGATGCCCACACCAAGTAGTGGATGCTTTAAAACCGATTCGAGAGAATTTTTCCAAATTCCCAGCCTGCTTCTAACTGATAACTCTTCCAAGTCAGTGATGCTCTTTGCCCTTTTAAACGCCAGAGTCGCGTCTTCGCCATCTTCGTAAGATTGAGACAAAATCAGAGAAGAAACAGGAAAGGCAAGGGCAAAAATTATCAGCATTATCAAAAATGGCTTGAGTGTTTTTTCTTTCCTGAAAATAAACAGAAAAACAACCACCAAAAAGGGAATTACCGCGCTCAGCCATACTCCCCGCGAACCGGAAAACATCAATGCCAAAAGAGAAAAAACAATCACACTCCAAGTTAAAAATTTTGCCGGTTCTTGCGGTTTTTTTAATACGTAAACCAAAAATATCAATCCGATAATTCCAAACATCGCGAATGAATGCGAATCGGGAAATACGGAAAACATTCTTAAAGTTGGCGGACTATCCGCATAATAGGAAAACCAAGTATTACTGACTTTCAAAAGTTCGGACAAATTACTGCCGTAAAAAACAGAAGTCACATTTTCCGCCCACCATTGCCAAAAATTATACAAAGGAGCGAAAAACACGGAAATTAATTGCAGATAACCAATAACCAAAATAATCATTAGGGCCGTTGCTCCGGTTTTGATTATCCTCGTTTTTTCTTTTTCATTTTTGGCTACATCCTTAATAATCGGAAATAATAAGAATATATTTATTAGAAATAAAAGTTTTTTAATCGCCACAACCGGGCTCGTGGCAACAAAAACAGTCAGAGCGCCAATAACCAAAAACACGATAACCCATTTTACCAGGCTGGAATTAATTTTCAATTTGGGCGAACAGCAAATTCCTTGTTTTAAAAAGTTTTTCACATAACCCCTTTTAAAAAACCAGACCAAAAACAGAATTACTAAAAGAATTCTCCAATTCGCCATAGTGTCAAAACCTTCCGTAATCGGCATTGCCACAAATAACGGAATAGAAAGAATAAATAAAAGCAAACTATACTCTATTTTCGAAAAGATAAAATAAAAAACCATTATTCCCGTTGAAATCAAAACCGCTTCCCGCGGTAAAACGTCAAAAACAGCCAGTAAAATGGCCGAAATCTCAACCAAAAACACAATCAGAAAAGATATTTTGTTTTTATTCATGATTCAAAATTTTTAACGTTTCTTCTGCGGTTTTTTGCCAGGAAAATTTTTGCGCTTGCGCCAATCCTTTTTTAATTAACTCATTACCTAATTGTTCATTACTTAAAACCCTTTCCATTGCTTCGCTGACTTCTTGAATATTTTCCGGATTGTTTACAAAAACCGCACTCTCGCCCACTGCTTCGGCCAAAGACCCCATTTTTGTGGTAATTACCGGCGTTCCGCAAGCCAATGCTTCAAGTGGCGGCAAACCAAATCCCTCATAGGATGATAACCAGATAAATAAACTGGCGTCATTATATAAATAAACCAAATCATTTTCGTCTACGTAATCCGTATGTAAAATTGCTTCTCTGCCAATATCTTCATTGGCTTTTTTAATAATGTAATTGATATCGACAAACGGATGTGTGTAATTTGTTCCCGAAATTAAAAATTGATGCTCGGGAAATTTTTTCGCGATCTGCTTGAACGCTTCGATACATTCAGGAATAAACCTCCGATTAAAAATCGCGCCAATATAAAAGATAAATTTATTTTTAATACTATGTTTATTCAAAATCTCGGAAAATTCGGATATTGCCCTTATGCGGGTTTTGGGCTCGAAAGCGGGCAGGGTGTCGCCGGAGGCGACGAGCGAAGAGCCCAACCCTGAGGCCGACTCGCTGGGACGGCCGAGGAAAGCAGAAGGGTAATATCTGAATTTGCCATCAACGGCCAATGGCACGACAAAAATTTTATCGGGATTAACCTGATAGTACTTCAAAATTTCTTTTTTTGTGAATTCCGACGGAGTAAGAATTATATCCGCTCTTTGCGCTGATTTTTTGGAAACAAAACGCAGTAAAATATTATTCTGCCAGGAAAACCATTCCGGGTGCGCTTCGTAAGAAATATCGTGAATAGTCACCGCGGTTTTTATTTTCTTGAAAATTTTCAAAGGCAAGATATACGACGGCGAGAAAAATAAATCCACCTCATCTTTTTCCACTGCTCTCGGCAATAAACAATGCATAAAAAATGCCGTACTTTTACTCTTCAAGGTCTTACTCTCGAAGTTATCACTTTTTGGAACATCATCGGGAATATAATCCTTGAAATACAATATAAACTTTTGACCCACGCCCAATTTACTCCACTCTCGGAGTAAATTCGAAAGATATCTTCCCATCCCCATTCTCCTCCCCCCTAAATTATGTGCGTCAATTCCTATTTTCATAAAAACCAGTGAAGGTTTATTTTACACTGAGACAACTTCGGAAGACGACCGCAGTCGGCTGAGAATTAGTGCGTTTCGACCACAGTCGAAACGACGCGTGTCGACATGTAAAATAAATCCGAGCTTTAATTTACAAGTTTTCCCGTCTTTCCCTTCCAAAAATCTCCTATTCCCTTTATTGCCGCTCTTGCCCAATTTTTTTTCGACGGCATAAAAACCAACTTGATTACCTGTTTTAGATAAATCAAGAGACTCATCTTGTAGGCTATAATTTTAATCAAAAATGGTGCATTTCTCTTGGCCAAAAGCAGGCCGTTTCGATAGTGGTAATAAACATAGGAAAATGAGTATTCTTGAGTGTTTTTAGACACTTTATGACTTATTCTGGCCTCGGGCACCACCCTACACTCAAAACCCGCCTTACGAGCCTTTAAACACCATTCCGCATCTTCAAAATAAAGGAAATAATCTTCGGGCATTAAGCCGATTTTTTCGATTACTTTTCGTTTAATCAAAAAACAGGCGCCCGTAATATAATCGCTTGCGCCCGATACATGCTTGGCGCTGGTATAAAGCCAATCTATTTTGCCGCCTGCAAAATGCGGTTCATTGGTATTCAGTTTATAAATTATCGGCCCGAGAATCCCGATTTTTTCATCTTTCTCCCCTGTTTCAACCAGTTTTTTCAGGAATTCCGGCTCGATAACCGTGTCGTTGTTCAATAATAAAATATAATCCGCGCCATTATTAAGCGCGTATTTGATTCCCGTATTATTCCCTCCGGAAAAACCCAGATTTTCCGCGTTTACCAGTTTTGTAACCCCATAATCGAAATTCAAGTCCCCCAATCTATGATTCGGGTCATTATCGATTACCAGAACTTCGAAATTCGGATAATCCAATTTTTTTAAGGATTCCAAGCACCCAAGAGTATCCTCTTGTTCCCCATAATGTAAAATAAGGATAAAAACTTTCGGATTGTTCATATATTGTATAATTTTAAAAAAATCAGTATGAATACTGAAAATTCTTAAACTATATTCATAATTTAATTCTATCAAACCAATTATCGATTATCAAGGTAGATTTAAAACCTGGCTTCAAAAAGAAACCAGGCCATAAATCAATAAATTGAAATTAAACCGTTTTTTCTTCTTCTGGAGACCCCTCTTCCGTTGGCATCGTTAAATCTTCCGCTGACAGCTCCAAGCCTTCTTCCGGCTTCACGTTTTCTGTTTCGTCTTCCATTGTCGACTCAATCGTTGTTCCCTCTATTGTTCCGCCATCAATCTGTTCTGTTTCGCCGCCATCCTCTTTTTCGATCTTCTTTTTACCCAAGACAAGAAACATGATTATTCCCAAGATAACTACTGCACCAATTATATACCAAGTCATAAGAATTTTTTAGAATAATTAATTATTATCGCAATCAATATCAAGTTATAATAACATGGATTAAATTACGCGACAACTAACGAAATATTTTTCCCTTAATAACTAAAAATCCTAACTTAAAAACTCCATTATAAATTCTTTTAACTCTTTTTGGCTCCAAAATTAAGCGCCAAAGCCACTCCAAGCCGATTTTTTGTAAAAAGCGAGGAGCACGTTTGACGTGCCCGGAGATAAAATCAAATGCCCCGCCAACTCCGATTGCCAATTTCACGCTCGGCATCTTCTTTAAATTTTCAGAAATGAATTTTTCCTGTTTCGGACTTCCCAGCCCAACCAATAGAACATCAGGCTTAACTAGATTTATTTTATCAACAACCTTATCCGTGTCCTGATACCCGTGTTCATAACCAATTACACTATCGCCCAATTTCTCCGCAGTTTTTTTAACCACTTCGTCTCTCCCGCCATATAAGAATAATTTCGAATTTTTAATTTTGAATTTTGATTGAATTTTATAATTTTTGAAATTAGAATTTGATTCGAAATTCGAAATTCGAAATTCAGATTTTCCACATAATCTATAAATCAACTCTACTCCGCTGATATTTCCTTTCAGCTTTCTACCCAAAAACCGTGCAACTAGATACAGTCCCCTACTCTCACATAGACAAAAATCCGCACTGTTCAGAATGTTTTTAAATTTTTCATCTTTCTGCGCGCGGACAACAAATTCCGAATACGGCAAAACCACAAAGCCCTGTATTTTCTCCAAGGCCTCATCTATTGTCAAATCATCGAATTTTACCCCAAAAACCTCGATTTTTTCCATAAACACTTGACCCTTCACCTTTATATGCGAATATCTGAAAGCCAAAATTTAATAAATCGCAATAATTATTAATCAAAAACCAAAATTACACGGAAAAAGGTGAAAGGGTTGACAAAATAGCAATTTAGGTGTATAATTATATTATAGCAAAATTCGTTCTTTGGAGGTTTTAAAATGTCGCTTGTTTTCTGGCTTGGGTATCTCTTGGCTGTGAGTCTTACCGTATTGGGGTTTGTTGCGAATTTAGAAGAAAAGAGAACTCCCCTTCAGGTTTTTCTCACGGGAATGGGTATTATCTTATTTCTTTTCTGTACCGGCCATGCAGTTCTCGAAATGTTCAAAAACTTCAAAATCCAGTAGCCCGCAGCACCCTCAACCAAGTCCTGTCTTTTCAAAGGCGGGACTTTTTCGTTTTCCTGATACCTTCTTTAGGGCGAGGATTTGTCTTGCACTGAGACAACTTCGGAGCCCCGCCCGCGGCGGGGCGAGAATTAGTGCGGTCCGACCACAGTCGGAACGACACGTGTCGACAAGCAGGACAAATCCGAGCCCATCACCCCCCCAATTCCATTGACTCCAAAACTGTATATTCCGCGCCGCCGCGCCTTAATTCGCTCTGCATTACCTCGATAGTTTCAACGGAAATTTGGTGTTTAAAGACTTCTTCGAAGTCATTTGGAAAAGTTTTCATGAATAATGGTTTAAATTTCGCTAAATTTATATGCGGTCTGAAAGCATTATATTTTACTCCGCTTCTCTGCTCAATCGCATCTCTTAAGTCTGTTTGGATATTCGCTAATTCCTGGCTTTTCTCGCCCTGAACCCAAAACATCCTCGGAGTTTTGTCCGGTGGTCCCAAAATTATTCTTTCCAGATTAACAAAAAACGGCTGATGGTTTTTAGCCACTTGCTTAACAAGCGTACAGATTTCATACATCTCATCATCGGTCACATAACCGACAAAAATCAAGGTAATATGAAGATTGTCTTTTCTGGTCCAGCGAATCTGTTTTGGATCAAAATCCGGCCATTTCAGTTGATAGTCGAAGAGTTTTTTCTTCGTGTTCTCGGGTAAGTTTATGGCAATAAATAAACGTCTCTTAGTCATATCTTTATTATAACACCCCGAAGTGGTAATATAAAAATATGGAGGCTCCGTGCAAGGGAAAAAAATTCGGCCATAATTTCGCCTTTGTTGGCGGACCTTGTTTGAATTGCGGAATCAGCCAAAATGAACTGTCAAAGGAATTTAAGCCCAAAAAGATTAAGAAGGTAATAAAAAAACCGTCTGACCCGGCAAAAGGCATACACTCGGCAACTCATGCCCTGGCAAAAGATATTAGCGAGCACTGCAAAGAGCCGAAAAAATTCGGATTATACTTAGGAATAATAAAAAGAATCGGCCACGACAAAGCATATCAAATATTTTCTGAAATCAAACAATCAAAAACTATAAAATCCCGAGCCAAGATCTTTATGTATTTATCAAGAAGTAAAGAAAACAAAAATGATTCTACCGATCGAAAAAGGAGAAAATAATGAATTTTTGAGGAAAAAATCACTGCCAATCGATAAGGTTGACGACAAGATTTTAGATTTGGCAAAAGATATGGCTCAAACAATGATAAGAAACAATGGCGTGGGACTGGCGGCATGCCAAATAGGGACGAATATCAGAATGTTCGTAATCAGTGAAGATTTAACGAAAAAACAGATATTTATCAATCCGGAAATTATTAAAGTTTCGAAAAAAACCGATATTTGCGATGAGGGTTGCTTAAGCTTTCCCGGGTTATTTAAAAAAATACCACGAGCCAAATCACTGAAAATAAAAGCCCTTGACGAAAATGGCAAAGAATTCAAATTAAAGGCCAAGAGGTTGTGTGCGCGTGCAATCCAGCATGAAATGGAACATTTGGAAGGAATTTTACTTGTAGACCATGAGCAAAATTAGAACAATTTTAATGGGAACTCCGGAATTTGCGGAAAACATTTTCCGCAAAACTTACCCCGAGCTTATGGCGATGGGTTTTGAGATTGTCGCGGTTGTAACCGCACCTGACAAACCCGCGGGCAGAAAACAAATTCTGACTCATTCGCCGGTTAAAAAATGGGCGCAGGAAAATAATCTGCCCATTTTACAACCCGATAAAATCAGAAAACCCGAATGGATAGAGAAAATCAAAGAATTGAATCCAGACTTAATAATTTTAACCGCGTTCGGACAAATTATTCCCCAAGAAATTTTGGATGTTCCGAAATATAAAGCTTTAAATATCCATCCCTCGCTTTTACCGAAATATCGCGGCGCATCCCCGATTCAATCCGTAATTCTGAACGGAGAAACGGAAACAGGGGCTTGTCTGACGATTATGGATGCAGAAATGGACCACGGGCCAATATTGGGAACCTCTAAATTCCAAATTCTAAATCCTAAAATTTCCTATACGGAATTATCGAAAGAGTTATCGAATTTGGGTGCGGAATTATTGATTAAAATCCTGCCCGGTTATATTGAAGGAAAAATCCAGCCACAGAAACAAGATCATACACAGGCCACTTTTTGTAAAATCATCAAAAAGGAAGATGGGAAAATCGACTGGAACAAATCAGCTGGTGAAATTGAAAAACAAATCGGGGCGTTCTGTGAATGGCCGGAAAGCTATACCGAAATGCAAAAATCAAAAATCAAAAATCAAAATGAAAATTTAAAATTAAAAATTCTAGAAACCGAAATAAATCCTTCGACCATGCTCGGAACAAGTAAAAAAACCGGTGAGGTATTTCTCACCGATAAAAAAGAGTTGGCAATTCAAACCGGAAATGGTATTCTGATTTTAAAAACCATCCAACTCGAAGGCAAAAAACCGATGTCAGCCAAAGATTTTCTCAACGGGCACAAAGAAATTATCGAAACTATTCTTCTATAGAAACCAACTTCCAGTTATCACCATCTATTTTCTTAATTTTCAGTTCTGCTGATTCGGCAACCGTATTTTTAGCCAATAAATTAAAATTAAAAACCAAATTCTCCGGCAGAATATATTCTCCATGTTCTAAAATCGAACCCAATTCAAGTTCGATTTTTTTTATTTTTTTAAAACCGTTCTTCTGCGCATATTCGAGAACGGTTTTTAATATCTGGTTTGCCAAATGAAAATCATGCATACTTCTTTATGCGAAGGTTTGTTTTACACTGAGACAACTTCGGAAGCCGACCGCAGTCGGCTGAGAATTAGTGCGGTCCGACCACAGTCGGAACGACACGTGTCGACATGTAAAATAAACCTGAGCATCAATGAACCGAACAAGTCACACAAGGATCATATGCACGGATAAGCATTTTAATCCTGTCTATACGCTCCTCTTTTTTTAGCCCCTTAAACCCCTCGATATGCTCGAATTCCTCTAAATCTGCCTCCAAATTAGCGATATTTTGCACCGTAGGCGTAACAATATTCAAATCACGGATAATTCCGTCTTTTACTTTAACGTCGTAAAACAGAGTACCCCTTGGCGCCTCAATCGCGTCTATCCCCTCCCCTGTTCTGTTTTCGATTTTCGGCTCGGAAATTTTTACTTCTCCAATGGTCAATAATTCCAATAAGGTAATGCTTTCCTCGAAACAATGTAGCAATTCGATTGCCTGCGCCAGGATATTGTAGAAAGGATTATAACATGGAAACTCCAGGCCTGATTTTACCAATAATTTTTTGGCTTCGGGGTTGAGTTTTTCGAAATTATTATGCAATCGCGCCAAAGCACCAACCATATAAGTATTCCCGGCAAATTTCGTTCTCTTGGCAACCATATCCGGGCCTTGAAATTCTTTAACCAGAGAAAGAAATTCTTTTGGTCCGAAAATTAATTTTCCCGCTTTTACTTTGCCGCCATAAACCGCATACTCTTCGGAATTGGTTAGTGATACAAATGTTGTTTCCCGATGAAATGCCGGATATTTTAATTGGTTAAATAAATCTCCCAGCCTCAGAACCAAGGGCATTATTTTTTTACAATCCGTCAAAAGCTCTTTTAATTTTGCCGAATCAGGTGCCTTTCTGAATCCGCCCAAAACTGGAGTTACGGGATGAACCGAACGGCCACCGATAGCTTCGACAATTCTGTTTCCTATGTCTCTGATTTTTACCGCATCATGAGTCTTTTCCGGATAAGCATTAATTAACTGTAAGTCGCTTTTATATCCAAAGAAGTCGGCCAAAGAAAAGAAAAACAAATGCAAGGCATGGCTATTAATTAATTGCCCGAGCATCATTAATTTTCTCAATATAATCGAAGTTTCATCAAGCTGAATTCCGTATGCTTTCTCAAGCGCCTTATGGGCAGTTAAATTATGGACAACCGGACAAACCCCGCAAATACGACTGACAATCTCCGGCAATTCTTCGTCTTTTCTCCCTCTTAAAATTCCCTCGAACAATCTTGCCCCATCTTCAATTTTAATTCTGGCACCCTTAACATCGCCCCTGATAATATCGGCGGTAAAACTGGCGTGTCCTTCGATTTTCGCAATATGATCAATACGTATTTTCATATTTTTTTACTCGCTTTTATATATTCGTTTTTCTCGCCAAATCTTTCCATAACCATTTCGATTTCGTCATCACGCATATGAGCCTTGAATTTTAATGCTCTTTTCATCGCCTCTAATTTAATTCCTTTTCTCGGACCACGACAACCATCGCAAGGGAAATTATTTGCCGGACAAATTGCCCCGCAACCGGCTAAGGTTATCGCGCCCAAACAGGGCTTTCCCAAAAGCAAAAAACACATTTTGTTTTTTCTGATACATTCTTCGCAAACCGGTTTTTGTTCAATTATCGGCTTTTTTCCCGCTATCAATTCGTTGATAATCCGGAAAAATTCTTCTTTATTTATCGGACATCCGGGGATTTCAAAATCTACTTTTACCAATTCTTTAACCGATTTAATATTGGGATTATCGATTCCCCTGACATTAGGATAAACAATACGTATCAATTGATTTTTGTTGCCGCGATAATCCTTGATTTCTTGCGGCCCGCCAACGCAAGCACACGCTCCGAGCGCAATGAGGATTTTCGATTTTTTCCTGACGATTTTCAACCTTCTTAATTGTTCTTTGGTTATTGCTGTTCCTTCAACAATGGCGATGTCGTATTTTTTTACATCCGGCAACTCTTCGGCCAAACGAAAATCACCGATATTCACTTTGGTCAGAAATTCCAAAAATCTTTCTCCCAAATCGAAAATTGCAACCTGACAACCCTCACAACAGGTTAAAGACAATATTGCAACTGTTGGCTTCTTATCCATATATTTATTATATCAAAAATAAAAATAAAGAGCCCACAATAAGATTATGAGCTCTTCACCTTCTCGATAAACATACCTTGATGAAAAACGCGCCCGTTTTTAATCGAAACACTGCAATAATTCATATCCTGTTTTTTAATTTTACCCGCAGCAAATAATTTCTTCAGGGTAGAATTATGCTTTTTAAGCCAATACCACCGGACATCATCAATTGTAATCTTTTTTCCGCCCCGCGATTTCACGCGCATCTCTAAATGATACTGAAACACCCTATTACTTAAATTATTCCAATCAATATTACATTTCGCTGCGTATTTTTTCATCAACAATAATGCTTTCTTGGTGTAATTCATTTTCCCTCCTTAATTATTTTAAAGATCTCTTTTGCCTCTTGATTCGAGATTTTCCTGACAATAAAACCATTGCTTGCCAGGGCATAATTATTGATTTTAATATCTGGGACTAAATCGATATTAAATTCTTCTTCTCTGCCCATAAGGCCAGCAATGGCTTTATTGTTTTTGAGTTTTAAAATTTTTACAGGAACAGAAAGACACATAAAACCCTATAATTGTTTATCCGCTAAACTTGTTGCGGCAAAGGAATCGGGTTTGATTTTTACAAAAAATCCGCTTCCTTTTACCATGCCCACTATCTCTTTAATCATCTCCTTGGTTGGTCCGACTGTTCCGATATCAACGTGTATTTCCAGTTCATTGGTAAAAATAATTTCCTTTTCCGAGTAATTTTCAATATCGCTTCCCAGGGACTTAAAAACTTCGTTTACGGACTTACTTATATCAACTCCTACGCCGTGCATTTCCAATTCTTTTTCCAATAATCCTCCGGCTAATGCCAAAGAAACCACCGCTTCCTGGTAAATTCTCGTCCTTAAATCGAGCTTTCTTCCGTCGTATATCTTAAACCAAAAATACCTTCCGCCCTTTCCGATTCTGTGAATTGCCACCACGCAAACGAATTCCACTCCTTTTTCTCTTGTTCCGGAATCTGTGCCAATCGCTATTCTATATTTATCTTCCGGACTTTCTTTCTTGTAATTAATTAATTCTTGAATAACCTCAACCAAATCCAACGAACCCTTTGTGGGACTTTGAAAAATCCCTCCTTTAATAAGGTTTTTTATTTCTTCTAAACTCATAACTTTCCTCCTTTATTTTAAGTTTTTATTGTTGTTCCTGGGGTTGTTCCTCGATGGGTATCTCTGCGGGTTGTTTCGGCGGCCCAAGCTCTTCCGAGCCGAGCGCCGGCAAACCTGCCTTCAAGTTCGCCAAAATTTGCCTTACCTCGTCATTATCCGGATTCAACTGTGCAATTCTGTCAAATTGATCAATTGCCGATTCCTTGTCTCCTTCACGATCGTAAAGTAATCCGAGGAAATAACGAGCATTGGCAAAATTATCATCCAAAACAATGGCGCGGATAAATTCGCCCTTTGCCTGGTCATATTTCTGTGCTCGGTAATAGAGAACGCCCAACTGAAAAGCAATACCGTTATCACGAGGCAGAAGCTGCCTATTAATCTCCATTTTGGTTATGGCTTCGTTCAATTTACCTTGCCTTTCGAAGATTACGGCGCTTTCAAAATGCGCAGGAGCATAA
>Ga0315286_10006184_pt1 | contig 11627 bp, 11 predicted proteins | sample YL17G10_0_MG_FD_205038 | JGI IMG/M metagenome (GOLD analysis project Ga0315286, IMG submission 205038) | Sediment microbial communities from Yellowstone Lake, YNP, Wyoming, USA - YL17G10_0 | ecosystem: Environmental > Aquatic > Freshwater > Lake > Sediment | place: USA: Wyoming | collected... | reverse complement strand
ACACCTCATCGGAGGCCACTTTTCCGAACGTGTTGTGGGGCCGATCCAGGAAGAGGAGATAGGCGATGCCCTGATCGACGCTGAAGGATATGATCGCGCCTCCAAAACCGAGAACCAAAATCGATATCGACTTGTGAAAAAGTGAAAAGATGAAATAGGCGAGCATGGTTCCGGCCATCGCCGGCAACAAGGAAAAAAGACCGATCGCCGGTCGGCAGAATGAGAAAAAGAGCAGCACCGCAATTCCGATGGTGGACAATGCCACCGCGAAGCCGATGTCTTTTGTGATGATCTGTTGATTGTCCAGGGCGGCCCGATAGGCCCCGGCCGTGGTCAGAGTGACCCCTTGGCCCGCTTGGCCATAGGTTTGGTTGACCTCGGCCGCAATTCGGTTCATCCGCTCCATGATCAAACCGGCAAATTCGGTCGCCGTGCTCGATGCCATCGGGCTGGCGATGACCAGCAGGTGCCGGCTGTCGGCCGACAAAAGGTTTCCCCGGTAGATGCGGGCGCCGGTGGATGGAGCCAGATGAGACAATCTTGCTAAAATAAGACCCCTGAAATTCAGGGGGTCTTTTGCAATCAACGCTGCCTGGCCGATGCTTTCCAGTCCCAGCAGACTCGCGTGGATGTGTTCCAACCGCCCCCGTATTTCTTCGGGCTTCAGTAGCGGTTGAATTTGATCTCTCAACTCGTCTGCGGTAAAGAGGGCCGGCAGGTTCGCGGATATATAGTCCAGCAGATCGGGCATAAGCGTCTGAGCATCTTCAATACCGACACTTCTGAATAATCCGCTTTCCTTTAACCGGGTTTCGACCAACTTGCCGCACGCGACCAGGACGTCCAAATCGGCCTTCTTGAGTGAGACATCGACGACCACCTGGTTTTGCATGGGGTGATTCAAAAGAAGGTAGGTGGCGTCGGATATGACGGGGTCCGTTCTGGGAAGAGAGCCTATGATATCCGTATCGATATCCAGTCGGTACACGCCCACGCCGAACAGGCCAGACGTGATCAGGATCGTCAGCAATAAGAAGCGCCAATTCACAGGTAATATCTTCATCGTTGGTCAAAACCGTGCGACAAGCAGAAGCAGAATTATAATTAAGAAAATGTGGATCGCGATAACCGCCAATCGGTTTCGATGATACCATTCATTCATTTTCTGAATTTTTAGAAGTCCTCCGCACAACCTCCGAAATCGATCTACCTGCCGGGTGCGCATGTTGTCCGTCCGGGCATTGCTCTGGAACGCAAACGCGGGGTAGGCCGCATAATAATCCCCGGCCAGAGTGCACAGCAGGGCATCATAGGGGATGTTGCGCCATGGCAAGCTGAGCAAGCTCTCGGCGAAACTGCGCTGCACGACGTAGGCATGTGTCAGGCTGCGGTAATGAACTTTCAAAACGGAGTTGTTTTCGGTTCTCTGGCTGCCGGAGGATAGGCATCCGAAGAAGAAAATCTTCCATGAGGAAGTTGTTGATAAAAAATGGACGCAGTCTGCCAGAACCTTAACGCTGAATCTGTCAAAAACGATATCATCTTCAAATATGATCATGGTTCGTGCATCGGCACCGATTCCCTTTCGCATACATTCCATGTGGGATTCATGTATCCCCTGTTCATTGTCGGCCGCGTGTTTTTTGACAATGACAAACTCGACCCTGTCCGCCAAGCCGACGTTGCCGAACTGTTTCCGGGCCTCTTGACGCCGGTCTTCGCGCTCATCCAGCGAGATGCAATAGATCTTGTCAAAAAAGGCCCAAGGGTTGGATGGTGATGAGGCTCCCGTTTCTTTTTCCACGGTGGACACAACCCCGTTCAGTTCGCAAATTACCCCAGCAGGGCGAAGTTCCGGAATTTCACTTATTAAATGTTTTAGATAACTTACATAGCAGTTTCAAAGATGGTTTTCAACTCGCTTTCTGCTCTATATTTTTGTAACTGCTCAGGTAGATAGACTGAAGGTAGATAGACTGAAGGAAAAGACATGCGCGATCACACAAAGCCATAATCGCCTGGATACGTTGACAGGTGATTGTGTCATGGGGATCATTATTGCCCTTCAGTCTTCAGCCTAAACACCTGAGCAGTTACCTTTACACTTGATCGCCGATTCGAGTATGGCATATGATCAACATCCATTGGCACCTGGAATGCCCAAGCTAAAACTGACCGGTCATGGGTAAAACCTATCATCGTAAATGAAACAGCATCGGTATGCAGGGATGAACACCGGCGAATGATATCAAGGATTATCACCAAAATCGGAAACACCCCATTCGTGCGCAACGCCATCGCGGAAAAAGCGGATCTGACCGCTTTTAAGCAAAAGCCGTCCGCCAGGATCCTGTGGGGCGTATTTCTCATTGGCTTCAGCTACATCATCGGATGGCCGGCCGTCGGTGCTTTGGCGGGCCTGGCCATCTACCTCCAGGAGCCCCTGGTGGCGATTATCGGGGGGCCGCTGACGTACGGCCTTTCGCATTTGGTTTTTTTGGCGGGAATGTATCTGGCCGGAGCTAAATATTCAGGGATTTTTTTGCGGTGGGCGACACGGATAGTTATGGAAAAATTAATGCAGAAATATACGTAACAAGGATGTCGATCAAGGCAGAAGCAATCCCCTCTTTTTGTTCTGGTATCAGTTTGATCTTAAAATTTCTGGTTGCCGGTGATGCGATTTAAAAAAATTCCAGATGATTTCGGCGGCGTCAAAATTTTTTAACGGGTCACCTTCTGCCAAGGCTGCCGTAAAATATTTACCCGGCCAGACATGGCCCCAATCCCTGATCAGATAGAGGGCGACTTCGGCCTCGTCTTTACAATCCACCCACGACTTCAGCAGAACACTTCCGGCATTCAAGTCCTTGCTGACGACCTGGGGGCTGCACCCATTGCGGGTGACCCAAAATTGAACTGATTCCTCAACAGACCAGTACGAGCGGGTTCCGCCTCTGTGGCGGCTGACTCCCCCCTCATAGGAAACGTCATCGTCCGACAGGCCATGAAACACGATGATGGGAATCGGCCGCACGGGTTCGGGAATGCGCCATTCCGGGAGGTCTTCTGAAGGCTTACCGCCGATGGATGCCGCCATGGGAGCAGCGGCCGCCAAAAGATCTCCTCGCTCCGCTGCAAAACGATACGTCAGCATACCGCCATTGGAAAACCCCACCATGTAGATACGGCCACGATCAACCTTAAAGCGGCCACACACATCCTCAATGGTTGCGGCAACAAATCCCACATCGTCGACATGATCGTCTGCCGCTTTTCCGCAGCAGTGTCCGGCGTTCCAATGCTGCAGAAACCCCAGGATGCCCATCCCATTGGGATACAGGACCATAAACCCTTCCCGGTCCGCCAGTTGACTGAAACGGGAGAATTTTTCCATACCCTCAGCCGTGTCGAAAGCCCCGTGGATGACGACGACCAAAGGCAGCGGGGTTTCCGGTTTATAGCCGGACGGGAAATGGACAAGATAGGTGCGACGACATCCGTTGATGCGGATATCCACGGCGTTTTTGTAGGTTTTGCCGCCCTCCACATGATCCTTAGGCAAAGCGGTTGCACACCCCGCCGGGAACTGGCTTAGGATGAACAGAAAAATTAGGGTCAGCCACATGTTAATCATGCTGCCCTCCACGGGAACTGCGCTAAGCGCTTAACAGGGTGTTGAAAAACCGCGCCTAAGGCCGTGATCCGGCGTTGTGCGGCTTTTGTAAATGCTCACCTATCGCTGAATAGGCTGCGCTTTCCAAAACGCCGCCCGCCTTGGCTGACGGCCTGATGCTTGTTTTTGAACACCCTGTAAATACTTTCAGGACACGATCTTGGAAGTAATTTCACAGCCGGCAAACCAGCGTAAAAACATGCCGCCCCATCGCAGCATGAACCGCAGTGCACGGGTCTTGGTCGTCAATTTGAAACCTGCTCTCAGAAGAACCAACGCTTCGAACTTGGACGCGATTCCACGCATCGGTCAGGGTGATGTCAAGGGCCTTGGTCACCGCTTCTTTAATCGACCATATTCTAATTGCGGCTTCGATTTCACCGAGTCGTGACTCCCGCGCCAGGGCTTGCTCCTGCTCACTCATGTACAAGGATCGGGATTTCAACACCCGCTCGGACATTTTTTCCACGTCAACCCCCACCCGCCCGGTGGAGGCCACTGCCACGGCGAACCGGTCGTCATGCGAGACCGAACATGAATAAGCAGAACGCCCGTCGGTCAGAGGGCAACAGGGGCGCGGTCTGTCTGCGCAAACGGTGGTGATGGCCCGGGGATCGGTTTGGGTGTCATTGCCTGAGAGGATTCTGGAAAGCCGCTTACACGCCAGGCGCGCCGCGAGGAAACTTTTCCTGCGCCGGTCGCTCATGTTTTCAAAGCGCTTTCTCTCATCCGCCGACAGCACCTGGTCGGCAAAAGGTGCTACGGTTATCAACTCAATCACCGTCAAGGCGTTACACCCGGCAGCCATCCGGTCCGTTGTCTGATCCGCCTCCGTGATTTTAATCCATTGAGGGGGGGTCATCTTCCCACCGCTAACATCTTTCATGCGAACGCCGGAACAGGCCTCGTAAAGGCACCCGTCACGATCATAAATTCGCAGATCGAAAATCAGCAGGCCCGAATCGGTCCGGGCATGAATCACGTGCGCAAAATAGGTCTCGCCGGCGCGGGTCTGTGCGTATACCCTGCGCCGGTCCATGGCAACCGGGAAAGCGACAACCCCGGCAAAACGTTGCCCCCAGACACAGGCGGCGTGGAAGGCCGCATCGAGGGCAAACGGGGACCCGAGTTGTTTCGATTTTTCCGCGCCCGTCTCGTCAACCGGAGTCCTGATTTCTGCAATGGCACTTTGCCTGGCGACGTGCAGCATCGCCACGTTTCGATAGGACGGTCCGAAAGGAATAAGGTCCGGGTAGATTTTCTCAGCCTGAACGGAAAAACAGACCCCCTCCAGAGATGCTGCCAAATCCAATGCAAGCTTCGGTATCAGAGGCTCTTGTTGGGGGAATATCAAAGTGGCATGAGCCTTGACCCGTGCCAGGGCCGCTTTTTTCGATTGGGTTCGCGTCGTCATCACGGCTTTGACATCGCCGTTCTCATAGACCGAAATGTCGCAGAATGCCGATACTCGATCGGCTTCAGGTGCAAGGTATAAGAATTTGTCGAACTGCAACCCGGTCATGGCGGTCGCATCTGTTCCCGGACGAAAACGCTTGACCGCTTGAGCCAGCATTTCCATGGCTTCCACAGCGGGCAATACGGCGTGGCCATCAACGCAATGATCATTCAAGTAGGGTCGGATCGGAATATCTAGGGGTAAGCGCGCGGATTCGATTATTCTGGGAAAATCTTCCATAGGTAGGCCGTTTTTTCATCTACTTCCACTGGAGTTTTTTTGGCATTGACAGCACAATGCCGCGTAAATCCCTTGCAGGCGATCTCTTGAGTCTGCTCATGCGTCACCACATAATCGAAACGAAGCCTCACTCTTTCAAGAAGCGCGGGCCGGGTGTAAATACACACGGCGTCATCGTAGTAGACCGGGCTGAAATAGCTGACACCGATTTGTATGATCGGATAGATGTAGCCGCTTTCCTCGATTTCCTTGTAAGAGTAAGCGGTTTCGCGCATCAGAGAGGCCCGTCCGAATTCGAAATAGCGCAGGAAATTGGCGTGGTAAACCACCTGGGAACGGTCGGTATCCGCATAGAGGGTCCTGAGCCTGCTGCAATGCCATACGAACCCCTCTGTTTCATCCCTGACATATGGCGTGTCACTGTCAAGCGCTACAGGGACAAAAGGTTTCGGTCTCATATCATACTCCTCTGAATACGATGCAACAGTTGGTACCACCGAAACCGAACGCATTGGACAAGAAAAACTCGTACCGATGCCTGCGGGCGAAATGGGGGACCACGTCCACATCTTCCAGTTCAGGGTCGGGAATATGGTTCACCGTCGGCAGTATCAGCCCCTGCTGCATCGCCTCGATCCCCAGCGCGGCCTCGATCGCGGCGGAAGCCCCCAGAGTGTGCCCGATCTGGGACTTGTTCGAAGATACCGGTATTTTTCCCAGGTTTTTACCGAATACTTCTCTCAGACACTCGATTTCGATTTTGTCGCCCTTCTGGGTCGATGTGCCATGAGCGTTGACATAAGCGATGTCTTCCGGTGCCAGACCGGCGTCGTGGATAGCTTCCTGGATGGCCCGGATAATCGTTTTGGCATTGGGCAATGTAAAGTGATGGGCATCAGAGGTCCAACCGATTCCCATCACTTCGGCTTTCGGTGTCAAGCCGAAAGCCGACAGCTTCTCTTCGGCGGCCAGGACCAAAACCCCCGCCCCTTCGGAAAGAACGATACCTTTTCGGTCGACACTGAACGGACGGGATGCCTGGGTCGGATCATTATAGGCACGGTCTTTGGGGCCGACATAAATGCTGGCCAGCATATTGGCGAATCCCTGAATGATTTCAGGCAGCAGACAGAAATCAACTCCGCCGACAAGGGCAAAATCGCAATCACCGTCCCGGATCATCCTGGCACCGATACCGATGGCGTGGTTTCCGGAAGCACAAGCCCCCTGGGGAGAAAATATCGGCCCGGTAAACCCCGTCAGAATGCCGGCCTTGCTGGAAGGAAGATTGGCGCAGAGGTTGGGCAACAGATAGGGGCTGACCTTCATCGGCCCCCGATTCACATAGTTGTCCATGGCGACCCGAAAAGCATCCGTGCCATTCAAGGCGGATCCGATCAGACAAGCGGTCCTTGGGCCGGTGTCATTGTTGATTTCCAATCCCGAACGAAGCAGGGCCTCCTTGCAGACGGCCATGGTCAGAAAAACATAGCCGGCATTCCAGTTGTAGGCCTCTCTCGGGGCCATGAAATCAAGAGCCATCGGATCCCAGTCCGGGATCTCCCCCACAATGGCAGAACCCGAATCCATCCGGAACCGGGTCAGCCTTCTGAAACCTGCTTCTCCGTTCACCGCCCGCTGCCAGGTCGTTTCAAACGTCTTGCCCAATGGGGTGGCCGCGCCGTACCCCACAACAAAGACGCGTCTATTTAGAGGTGCTTTCATTTTTTCAGTCAATCAGGCTGCTATGCGATTCGGTGCAAGACCATGCAGGCATTGCATCCGCCGAAGCCGAAAGAATTCTTCAATACGAACTCCTGCTGAATGCGGCGGGCCCCCTCGCGGACGCAATCGAGAACCAATTCTGGATCCGGTGTATAATTAATCGTCGGCAGGACCGTGCCCCTAAGCATCCCTTCCATGGCCAAGATGGACTCAATGGCGCTGGAGGCCCCCATGGCATGACCGATCATCGACTTGTTCGCCGTGACCGGTGGAATCCGATCCCCAAATAAAGCTTTCAAGGCCTGATATTCCACCTTGTCGCCTATTTTGGTAGATGCGGCGTGGGCATTCACAGAGGCGATGTCCTGCACGGATATCCCAGCATCGTCAATGCTGTCAGCCATGCAGCCCGCTACAGTTCTCAGGTAGGGCGCCACAAAGTGATGCGCGTCCGAATTCATACTCCACCCGGCGATTTCGATGGCATAGCTCAGGCCGTGCGCATCGGCGAAGGCCTGGGTCGTCAAGATGATGCAGCCGGCGCCTTCAGAAATAACAAAGCCCCGGCGATCAATTGAGAAAGGGCGGCTAGCTCTGTCCGGCGGTTCGTCCATCTGGCCGGGTTTGATTTGATAGGCGCCGTTCATCGTCGCAAACCCGGCCACAATCGGCTCGACAAGGGCAAAGTCAACGGCGCCGCAAATGGCTACATCGGCCCGCCCGGCATCCAGAAGCAAGGCCCCGATGATCATTGACGTCACGCCGGTGGCACACGCCGTTATCGTCGCCGTAATGGGGCCGGTCGCCCCTGTTAAAATGGATATTTTGCCGCCCACCATGTTGATGCATGAATTGGGATTGGCATATGGCGGCGGCATCTTGCTCTCGGCGATCATTCGACGGTCGGCGGCCAGAATGGCATCCTGGCCGCCGATCGCCGAGCTGAAGGTAACGGCTACCCTGGGCGACAGTTCCGGGGTGATCACGATACCACTGTTGGCGAGCGCCCGGTGCACCACCAGCATGGCGTATTTAAAAATCGGCGACGGCCAGAGCGCCAGGTTGCGGGGGTTCAAGAAGGCGTAAGGGGTGATATCGATTTCTGCAACTTCTCCGGAAATTTGAACCGGGAAGTCGCGCGCCATTGGGAAGCGCGTCAGTCTGCCGACTCCGCTTTCTCCCCGTGCCGCCCGCTCCCACTGGGTTGCAAGATCCGTCCCCAGCGCGGAAACCGCATCATAACCCACAATAACGTTTTTTTTCGATGACATAATTCACGTCAAAACAAAGCCGGAGGGGCATACCACTTACCAGGGCATAAACTGATAGAGCTTGGCAAACATTTCGTAGACTTCTATCCAATTCTGCAAGTCCCGGGTCGTACGGATGTGCGCACGCTTGTTCACCATGACCCAGCTCATATGCGCAGCGCCGTCCTTGCAGGTACCACAGTCTCTGGTTTCCGAAGTGCAGCAGCGGTGCATGGTGTTAAGGTCCGATGCCCACCGGATGAATTCGATCAAGCGTTTGGGGGGAGGGCTGCGGTGGTCCAGAGGCTGAGTCACAGAGGGGCACTCGTTCCAACCGAAGCTCCGGCCCATCATTTTCCCGGTGGTAATGATTTCATGGTAATATCTTGAAGATATGAGGGTGTCCGGATAGGCGTCCAGCATCGCATCCATTTCGGCGCGAATCTCATCGAGTTGTTCCGGAATCCATGAAAACCCGCTAACACCTTCATCGTTGGAAAGAAGCTGCATGTGGACCTTCAGGCCCACGTCTTTTATTTTGCGAATGACCCCCTCTGTTTTTCCGATCTGTCGCGGGGTAATCGTGTAAAGATAGTAGACATGGGGGTCTCCCTCGTAATTTTGGCTCGATATCCCGAAGGTGTCTTTGCCGCGCAGAATCTTTTCATCATGTTCGTCCCCCCACAAGGAAATTCCCAGTATCATGTCCGGAAACCGGTCCCGGGGAATTTTAATCAATCCGTTGGTCGCGCAAAAGGTGGATAGACGCTTGTAAAAGGCCTCGACCCGGTCGAGGCAAAGGGTGGGTTCTCCGCCGATCAATATGGCCAGGTTCACACCCCGCTCAGTTTCCCGGTCGATAAACGCCTCCCATTTTTTGATATCATTTTCCTCGGGGGCCGCCTTGTGTTCGTTCGAGGAGAAGAAAAAGCAGCCCTTGCAGCGCAGATTGCACCGATTGGTAACATCGTAGATGGAGCTTCGAATGTTTAATTTGGAAATCTTTTTATAACGCTCATACCATTCTGGATTCAGCAACGAACTGACGGTCTTCATTAAAATGCTCCTTGAGAGCCTGCCATTGCGGGCTTGCGGTCAAAAATTAGAATAGCCCATGCCCGGGCGGAGCGATCGGGATATCGGATAGGTTGGGCCCTTTTTCATATCCCATGACCCAGACCGCAAGGTAAGTGTCCACATAGTCGAGCCAGGCTTTGAAGACATCCGGATCCGTGGCGTGGCGGAACATCCGGGCCGTGACCACCGCACTGCCTGCGGCATAATGCCGGCAGTCTTTGCAATCGGTATCCGGTACACAACAGGCCGCACTTCGATTCCAGGACAGGTCCGTCCGATACTGTCGGAAAGAGCGCCCGAGCCCGATAGCTGTGGACGGATTCATGCGCGGATATGGGCAGCTGAACAGTTCATGCAGCCCTGACGTGTGCGTGTGGGCGACGGCGCTGTATGGAGAAAACAGGAGGTTGCCCGGATATTTTTCCAACAAGCCGAGCATGGCTTTTCTGCATTCCTTGAGCGAGTCCGCGGTGTGGCGCAGACTGCCGTCATAACCCATCGGCGCCGAGAACATGTTGAAGGTCAGCCGGCACCCGTCGGCTGCCAGAATCTCTGCGACGTGCTGGGCCTGGTCGATGTTCTCCCGTGTAAACGTATAGACGAAAACAGCCCTGGGATCATTCCGGTAGTTTTTGATCTGTCTCTGGAGCATGTTCTTGGCATTGCGAATGTTCAGACTGGTCTCATCCGACCCCCACACGGAAATGTGAATCCTGTATTGGATCGACTCCGGAATAAATATCAGCCCGTTGGTGGCAATAGCTCCCAGAGGAATTTCCTGATGGCAGACCTCACAGAGATCGAGGACCAGCGATGGTTCGGCGCCGGCCAGAACAACATAAGTGATCCCTCTTTTTTTTTCCGCCTGCATCAGTGTGCGCCAAGCTTCCAACTCCCTATTTTCCCGCGCAAACTGTTTATCCCCCTCATAATAATAGCACCCGTCGCATCGAATATTGCAGCGGTTGGTCATGTCATAGGTGGATTCCCGCAGGAAAAACCATTTCTTGACCTTCTGCCAACGCTCCAGAATCCTGGGCTGGGTCAGAATTTCCGAAAATTTCCATTCTTTTTCGGGCAGCGGGTTTCCTCCACCACCATTATTTTCGGTTGACATCACCACGATTCTCTCCGGATTTAGGCCGCGGCCCCTTCGGCAGCCTTTTCTTTCAATTTCCGTTCGATATACTCTGAGATCAACTGAACACTGGTCAGCTTGGGATAGTCATCCTCATCGATTCTAATGCGATATTCATCGCGGATCACCAGTGCCACGGTAGCCAAATCCATGCTATCGATACCCACTTCATCAACCAGGTCGATGGCGGGATCAAATGTTTCCGGCGTCACGTCTTCGAGTTTCAGCTCCTGAATCATGATTTCGGCAACCCGGAGAAGAATTTTATCAATGCGATTGTCCCTCGTCATTATGCCGTGCTCCTTGTTCTCAAAATTTTGACCCCATCAGGGCTCAAGAGTATCGTTTCGTTTCCCCAACGTCATGGTGCCGCTGCAGGCGAGATCGTCTCCGGCGACGATGCGAAATACATACACGCCGCCCCTGTCCTCCTTGGGCGTAATAATAACCTTCAGGCAATCCCCAGGCCTGATTATTTTTTTGAATTTGACTCGGCTGAAACCGGTAATGCTGATTGGACATCCCAGCGCCTTGCACACGGCATCGTAGGCGATCCCGAGCTGGGCAATTCCCGGAAGGATCGGCTCTCCGGGGAAATGACCGGAAAACCAGAGCGATTCCGGGGGGATTCGCACTTCGGTGTGCATTTCGCCCGTATCGAAGGTTTCAACCCGACCCAACACATACCATGCGAGCGCGTCATTCATCGAATCAGATACTCCCACAACGGTCCGGAGTGCCCGCGCGCGTGCATTTTAGATAGGATGCGAGCCGCTGACTCTCCGCCGTCACCTATCAACCAGTTCAATCGTCCATTGGCCTGCTGCCTCACCCGGGTCAAAACCTCTTCGCTCCCGATCCGGGAGGACTGGTAAAAAACCGGTTCCAGCAGGTTCCGGGTGTCATCAACCTGTCTCTCATGCCGAGCCATGTCGTTGAGCTCGGTTTGCGGATAGATCCGCATCCCGCAAAACAGGAACAGGGCGCACTTACCCAATTGTTCGATGCGTTCGAGGGTTTCATTCACAGTGTCGGAATTTTCCCCCGGCCCTCCGAACAGGAAGT
>Ga0315286_10006183_pt1 | contig 11627 bp, 10 predicted proteins | sample YL17G10_0_MG_FD_205038 | JGI IMG/M metagenome (GOLD analysis project Ga0315286, IMG submission 205038) | Sediment microbial communities from Yellowstone Lake, YNP, Wyoming, USA - YL17G10_0 | ecosystem: Environmental > Aquatic > Freshwater > Lake > Sediment | place: USA: Wyoming | collected... | reverse complement strand
GCCACCCCACGCCGTGTGTCCGCCCGTTGCCGGCCCGGTGCGCGGCGCGGAGATGAACGTGCGCTGCATTCCCGAGGACAGACTGAGCATGGACAGAGCGAAGAGGTGTCCGTTGAACACGGAAGCTCGTCCCACGTACCAATCAGGCGGCTCCTTGAGCAATCCCTCGAACTGCTTCGTCCAGACCCCGGTCAGGTTGAGGGCGATCGCGTAGGGGAGCAGCTTCTCGAACAGGGCGGGGCTCTTCTCGGGCGCATCGTGGAACTCGATCTTCTTGACCTCGGCCCGGCCGATGTACTCGGAAAGGCCGAGCAGATCTTCGAGGGCCTGGACTCCCTTCTTGGTCTTGCGAGGCATGAAGGGCGAGAAGCAAAGGACGATGAGTCCGGAGACGCCGATGGCCGCTCCGAGGTACGCGGAGCCGGTCAGGATTCCCAGCCCGACGCCCACCGCAATGATCGCTCCGGCGGTTCCCGCGTAGGACTTACGGACTCTCTCGGGATTCTCTCGGTAGTATCCCTTGGTGATGAGGGCTCCGTAGAGGTTCGACTTGAGGCTAGGAAGGGTCTTGTAGAACTCATTCTCGAGGGCGGATAGGCTGCGGTTTTCAGGATGGGTGGCGTCGAAGATGGCGTCCAATACCGTCTGCTCGGCCCTGGAAAGCGTCTCTCCAGCCGGCTTTGCCTTGGTCCTGACGAACTCGTAGTCGAGCGGCGCCGAGTGGCGGATGAAGTCCATCACCTTGGAGGCGACTCCGAGCTCCTCCTCACGAACCTCCTGGATCTTCAGGTAGCCTCTGACGGCAAGGTCGACCACCATGGCCGAGATGTCCCGGAGATCTACCCGGTCGTCGACCAGGACGCCGGCCTCCCCGGCGTCCATTCCAGCCGGAGGATCGAAGCGCGGGGCGATCGTCCCCTTGGCTGGATCCTTCCCTTTCTTCAGCCACAGGAAGAACATGGCCAGCAAGACGAGGGGAGGAATGGCGGCGTACCAGTTGGCGCCGAGGAACCAGAGCAGCCGCTCGGCGGCCGTGGGAGCGGCGATCCCGAGGGCCTGACGCGGGATCGTGAGATTAACCGTAAGGTTTTCCGCTGGCGTGAGGGTTCCCGCCTCGAACAGGAGGCGACCGTCCGCTTGCAGCTGCGCGGCCAGACCGCGAGCCCGGCTCCCCGCGTAGCCGATATAGGATGCCGTCGTCACCTGGCTGGGATCGACCGTTGAGGGAAGCCGCACGAGGGCGATCGTGTGGTCAATCGAGAGCTCCCAGTAGCCGGTGACGTTGAACAAGAGCTGCACGTAGTCCTTCTTGAACACCAGCCCGCGGTCGACGGTGTAGCGAATCGTGTACGTGTGCGGGCCGGAGATGGTGCGGTTGGGATCGCCGATCCGGATCACGAGATCCTTCCCTGCTCTACGCGTGGTGTACGGCGTGGGCTGGCCGTCGACGGCCGTCGAGACGATCTGGACGTTGAAGGAGAGGTTCTCTCCCGTAGGAGCCTGGCTCGACACCACGAGGTCCCGCTCGATTCCGTGACCTGGGGTGAAGAATGTGACGGCGAGCGTTTCCGTCACGCTCGTCCTGCCGGTCGGCTGGAGGACCTCGATCTCGCTTCGGAAATCTGTGATGCGCAGACTGACCTGCGCCTGGGCCGCAACCGCGACGCCCGCGAGAAGGGCGACCCAGAGGAGGAGACGTCGGGCTCTCATCTAGAACTTGACCTGAGGCGCCTGGCGCTCGGCCTCGTTGGGGAGCATGAAGAACTCGCGCTCCTTGATCCCGAACAGGTTCGCGATCAGGTTCTGCGGGAAGACGCGGATCAGGGTGTTCAAGTCGCGCACCACGGCGTTGTAGTAGACGCGCGCGCGCTGGATCGTGTCCTCGACCTGCTCCAGGGATTGCTGAAGCTGCATGAAGTTCTCGTTCGCCTTGAGCTGCGGGTAGTTCTCCACCACAGCGAAGAGAGACTTGAGTGCTCCCTTCAGCCCTTCCTCGGCGACGGCCGTATCCTTTGGCGACGTGGCCCCCATCGCGGCGGATCGTGCCAGCGCCACCTGCTCGAAGACCCCTCGCTCGTGCGAGGCGTAGCCCTTGACCGTCTCCACCAGGTTTGGAATCAGGTCGTACCGACGCTTGAGCTGCGTGTCGATGTCCCGCCAGGATTCCTCACCGCGCACCTGCAGACGCACCAGCCGGTTGTAGGTGAGTGCCGCCCATCCCAGGACGAGCAGGATGACAATACCGACGATCAATCCGATAGCCATGTCCCCTCCTTCTCCACTCTTCAGCTATTGTACCACTCGCGCCAAGGAGCGGCCAGACCTTGGCCCACGCGGCTCTGGGGCGCCGGCCCGGGGGGGCGGGGCGGACGCTGGTCTCCTTTGCAAGTGACGCGATAGTTCGCTATAGTTCGGCTGTATCACTCACCAGCTGAGGGAGGTCACGATGCACAAGCGTCTGTTCACCCCGGGCCCGACCGAGGTCCGGCCGGAGATCCTCAAGGAGCTGGCGACTCCGCAGATCTACCACCGCGCGCCCGAGTTCTCCGATCTGTATGCGGAGATTCAGCCGAAGCTTCAGACGGTCCTGTACACGAAGAACCCTGTCTTCCTGTTCACCTCGTCGTCGACCGGGGCCATGGAGTCGGCCGTCACGAACTGCGTCGCCAAGAGGTGCCTTGTCCTCGTGAACGGCGCCTTCTCCAAGCGTTGGCACGAGATCGCTCTGGGCAACGCAGTGCCCTGCGACGCGTTTGAGATCCCGTGGGACAAGGCGATCCGGCCGGAGATGGTCGACAAGGAGCTTGCGACCGGGAAATACGACGCGGTCGCCTTGGTCCTAAACGAGACCTCGACCGGGTTGATGAATCCCCTGCGGGAGATCTCCGATGTGGTTCGCCGCTATCCCGACATGCTCTTCCTCGTCGACGCGGTGAGCGGCATGGCCGGAGTCAAGATCGAGACCGACGCCTGGGGGATCGACTTCGTCCTTGCCGGTGTGCAGAAGGCGTTTGCGCTCCCGGCCGGCCTCACCGTGGCCGCCGTGAGCGAACGGGCCCTGGCGCGCGCAGAGAAGGTTCCGCCGCGAAGCTACTACTTCAGCCTCAAGGAGATGTACAAGTCCCACCAGAAGAGCCAAACTCCGGCTACCCCGGCGATCCCGCAGATGTTCGCCCTGCGGGCTCAGCTCACCGACATGCTGGCGGAGGGGTTGGACGCGCGCTTCGCGCGGCATGAGAGGATGGCGAAGGTCGTCCAGGCTTGGGCGAAGAAGCACTTCGACATCTACCCCGAGGAAGGATACTGGTCCAAGACCGTGACCTGCATTAAGAACACGAAGAATCTCTCGATCTCGGACCTTGTCAAGACCCTGGCCAAGGACTACAGCTTCCGCATCTCGAATGGCTACGGCGCGATCAAGGAGAAGACCTTCCGCATCGCCCACATGGGGGACGTGCAGCTGGATGAGGTTGAGGGCGTGCTTAAGGCGATCGAGACGGTCCTGAAACTGTAGAAAGGAGGTCCCCGTGCCGTTCAAAGTCCTCGTCTCGGATCCACTTGAGAAAGAAGCCGTGGCCGCCATGCGCGATGCCGGTCTGGTCGTGGAGGTGAAGACGGACCTCACCCCCGAGGCTCTGAAGAAGGAGATCGCAGATGTCGACGCGATCGTCGTGCGCAGCGCGACCAAGGTGCGCGTGGAGATCATCGACGCGGCGCGCAAGCTCAAGTTGATCGTGCGCGCCGGAGTCGGCTTGGACAACGTTGACGCCGAACACGCGAAGACGAAAGGAATCGCCGTACGGAATACCCCCGGCGCGAGCACGAACTCCGTTGCCGAGCTGGCTCTGGCCCACATTCTCTCGACCGCGCGCCACATCGGACGCGGGACGGTCACGACGAAGGCCGGAAAGTGGGAGAAGAAGGCGCTCGAAGGAGTGGAGATCGAGGGCAAGACCTTGGGCATCGTGGGGATCGGCCGGATCGGCCAGGCTCTCGCCCACAAGGCCTCCGCTCTGGGGATGCGCGTGGTCGCGTTCGACAAGTTCGTGAACTCAAGCCCGCTTCCTATAGTGGTGACGCTCGTTCCGTTCGACGAGCTCCTGCGCACGAGCGACTTCATCTCGCTCCATATCCCCTTTGTGGCGAAGGAGGGACCAACGATCGGGGAGAAGGAGATCGCCCTGATGAAGAACGGAGCTCGGATCGTGAACTGCGCCCGCGGCGGGGTGATCGACGAGGCGGCGCTTTCGACGGCGCTCTCCTCGGGAAAGGTCGCCGCCGCGGCCCTGGACGTCTTCGCCAAGGAGCCGCCCGACCCGACGAATTCGCTTCTTGCCCAGGAGAACCTCTCCCTGACCCCCCACATCGGGGCGTCCACCGTGGAAGGCCAAGCGAGGGTCGGACGCGAGGCGGCACAGATCGTGATCGAGTTCTCGAAGGCGCACTAGGAGGCGGGTGTGTCAGAGATCATCCCATTCCGCGGCTTCCGGTATGACCTGGCCCAGGTCAAGGACCTGAGCCTCGTCGTCACGCAGCCCTACGACCGAATCAGCGACGAGGACCAGCGGGTCTATTACGGGCGCAGCCCGTATAACCTCGTACGCCTGGAGAAGGGGAGGCGAGAGCCAGAAGACAACGGAGAGAACGTGTACACGCGCGCCGGCGCCCTGCTTTCCGAGTGGGTGAGGAAAGGGATCCTGAAGCGCGACGAGACTCCTTCACTCTACGTTTACCACCAGGAGTACGAGTTCCGCGGCGAGCGGCTGGTGCGCAAGGGCGTCATCACGCTGGGGAAGCTCGAGCCGGAGAAGGTGCACGCCCACGAGCGGACCCTCAAGGGGCCCAAGGAGGACCGTCTCCGGCTGATGCGCGCGACGGAGACGAACTTCGGCCACATCTTCATGCTCTACTCCGACCGGACCCGCCGCGCCGACCAGGCCCTGGAGGGAGCCATCGCTGGCAAGCCGCCAACGGCCGAGGCGCAAGACGACTTCGGGAACCGCCACCTCGTGTGGCAGGTCACGGATGCGGGCGTGATCCGTGAGGTGCAGTCAGCGCTCGCGGACAGAGACCTGTACATCGCCGACGGCCATCATCGCTACGAGACGGCGGTCAACTTCATGCACGAATGCGAGGAGAAGGGCTGGCGACCGGCGGCGCCGGAATCGTTCAACGCCCGCATGATGACGCTCTTTAACCTCGACTCCCCAGGGATGACGATTCGGCCTTGGCACCGGCTCGTGCACGGCCTTTCGGGCTTTGAGGCAGGGGCCCTCCTCGGGCAGGTAGAGAAGGACTTCGAGGTCGTCCGGCATGCCTCCCTGGAAGCGGTCGAGAAGGCGCTCCAGGCGGGTCGCAAGCGGCACACGTTTGGCTTCTACGCCGGCGGAGCCTTTGCCACGCTCACGTTGCGCGACGAGAGGCTGAGGCTGATGGACCAGCTCCTCTCAGGGGGGCAGTCCTCCGACTGGAAGCGCCTCGACGTGTCGATCCTCCACACGGCGCTCCTGGAACGGTACCTGGGAATCGACGCCAAGGCGTTGGAAGAGGAGCGGAACGTCACCTACACGGGCGATCCGCGGGACGCGGTGGCGAAGGTCGACTCGGCGAAGGAGCAGGCTCTCTTCCTCGTGAATCCGACCTCGCCCGAGGAGGTGCGCCGCGTCGCCGATCACGGGGAGAAGATGCCGCAGAAGTCGACCGACTTCTATCCCAAGCTCCTCTCCGGCCTCGTGATTCACAAGATGGAGATCAGGAAGTAGGCCTCTGGATTCTCGCCCCTATCCGCCGAGACTTGGCTCGGTGTCCCTACCTTCGCTCGATGCTAAGACCGAGGCCGGGGATCCGCACGCGGCGCTCCAGCTCGCGCAGGAGCAGGGAAACAATGAGGACGAGGGCCAGGTAGAAGAGCGCAGCCACGACGTACACGTCGAGGTAGTTGAAGTACTTGTTGGCGATCCTCTTGGACTCGCCCATGATGTCGAGGATCGTCACGATGTAGACGATCGATGAGCCCTTGAGCATCAGGATGAGCTCGTTTGACCAGGCGGGGATGACGAGGCGCAACGCCTGGGGAAGGATCACGTAGCGGATCGACTGCGGCAGGCTCATCCCGAGCGATCGGGCGGCGAGCATCTGCCCCTTCTTCACCGATTGGATCGCGCCGCGGAAGTACTCCGCCTGGTAGGCGGCGGTGTTTAGGCCCAGAGCAAGAATGGCGCTCAGGACTGCGGAGATGGTGATGCCCAACTGGGGCAGGCCGTAGTAGACGAGAAGAAGCTGGACCAGGAGAGGCGTCCCGCGGAAGAACTGGATGAAGATGTTCGCCGGAATGCTGAGTGGCTTGCGCCCGTAAACCCGTGCCAGTGCCAGTAGGATCCCCAGGACGAAGCCAATCGTGACGCACGTCGCTGTGACCTCGACCGTGACGAGGAGGCCGCTTGCTAGCTTGGGCAACCACTCCCACTTGAAGAGGAACGTCACTGGTTCGTCTCCCCATAGAGTTCACTGATCTTGCGAAGGAACTCCCCTGTCCTCGGGTGTTTGGCGTTCGTGAACATCTGCTGGGGCGGTCCCTGCTCGACGATCACGCCGTGTTCCATGAAGATGATCTCGTTGGCCACGGACCGGGCAAAGCCCATCTCGTGGGTGACGCAGAGCATCGTCATTCCCTCACGCGCCAGCTCGATCATGACCTCGAGCACCTCTCCAATCAGCTCCGGATCGAGAGCCGAGGTCGGCTCGTCGAAGAGAATGAGCTTGGGGTCCATGGCCAGGGCGCGGGCGATCGAGACCCGCTGCTGCTGTCCCCCGGAGAGCTGGGCGGGATACGCGTTCGACTTTTCCCCAAGGCCCACTCGCTCGAGTTCGGCGAGGGCGCGCGCCTGGGCCCGCTGCTTGTGCATTCCGTTCACCGTCATCGGCCCAATGCCCACGTTCTGCATGGCGGTCAGGTGAGCGAACAGGTTGAAGTCCTGGAAGACAAAGCCCATCGATGCACGGAGCCGGTTGATGTCCGCCTTGTGATGGGTCACCTCCGCGCCTTCGAGGAACACCTGGCCCTTGTCGGGTGGGGTGAGCTGGTTCACGCAGCGCAGGAGGGTGCTCTTCCCCGTTCCTGACGGACCGATGAAGACCTTGGTCTCGCCCCGTTCGACGTCGAACGACACGCCGCGGAGCACCTCCTCACTTCCGTATCGCTTGTGAATATCGAGAACCTTCAACAGCGGTGTGCTCATGTCCCTAGGACTGTCCCTCCTCGGTCGATCCGGCTACCTGTAGGCCCGGGATGCGCGTCCGCTTCTCCAGCCACCCCAAGCTCCGGTTCCCGGCGTAGGTGAGCACGAGGAAGATGAGGGCCACGGTGAGATAGGCGGGGATGGTTAGTGAGTAGTCGCGATCGATGATCGAGCCGGCGGTGCGAAGCAGCTCGTTGAAGCTGACGACGTAGGCAAGGGTCGTGTCCTTTGCCACGGCGGAGAACTCGTTCGACCAGCCCGGGATCGAGAGACGAAACGCCTGCGGCAGGATCACCGAGGCGATCGCTCGTGTGCGGCTCATGCCCAAAGACCGAGCGGCCATCATCTGGCCGTGGGAAATCGAGAGGATGGCTCCGCGGAAGACCTGCGACTGGTATCCCGACGAGCACAGGCCAAGGGCAACCGTGACGGCGACGAACCGGGAGACGCTCAGGCCGAACTGGGACGGGCCAAAGTACAGGATGACCAGGAGGACGAGCGGAGGAATGCTGCGGAAGATCCACTCGTAGATGAAGGCGATGAGGCCCAGGACCCGGCCACCGTAAACCTGCAGGATGGCGACGATCGTGCCGACGATGAACCCCACGACGAGCAGGGCGAACAAAAGCTCGATATTGAGGAGCGTCGCCCGCAAGAGCACGGGCAGGCTCTTCCCCAGTGTCAGCAGGTGTTCGATCCTCGCCCCCTTTCTCGGAAGAAGCTGAGGGGTCTCCCGGAAGAGTGGGAGACCCCTCCTCAGAATAGAGGCAACTCCAGCGCTACTTCGTGGCCTCCGTGGCCAGGGCGCTGGCGTACGCCGCGACGTCCTCGAGAGTCTTGGCGTTCAGCAGGAGATTCCCGTACTTCACGAACGCCGCGGTGACCTTCTCCGGTGTTGAGGCGAAATAGGCCTTGTAGAGATTGTCCCAGGCGCTACCCGGCGTGATGGTGAGCTCTTGCAGGCCTCCCGGTTGTTCGGTCACCTTGAGGCCCAGCGTGACCATGGCCGCGTTGATCTTCGGGAGGATGCCCTTGGGATCCTTGTCCGCGACGAGGAAGCCGAAGTACTCGTTGGTGTTGATGATCCCCGCCACCACGATGTCGTTCGGGAAGGCCGCGAGCGAGGCCAGGGACGCGGGCTCGTCCTGGACGACTGCGTCGATCCGCTTGTTCACCAGGTCGAGGATCGCCAAGGGGTACGTGCTGTAGCCCTTGACCTCAACCGGGACTCCGGCGCTCACCAAGGCCTCCAGCCAGCCAAACCCCGTGGTCCCATCTTGCGCGCCTACAGCCTTGGTCGGCCCCTTGCCGATGAGGGCCGTGATGGCGTTCAGTCCCGAATCCGAGCGGATGACGATTGCCTGCTGGGAGAGGTAGTAGGGGTTGGAGAAGTCAACCACGGCCTCGCGCTCGGGCGTGATCGTGAACCCCGACACGCCCAGGTCGATGAGGCCGGACTTCACGGACATGATGATGGAGTCGAATGCCGTTTTCTCGACGACGAGATCGAAGCCGGCCACGACCGCGATCGCGCGCATCGTATCGATGTCAAACCCAAAGTACTTCCCGTCCGTGGTCTCCATCTCAAACGGCGCCCAGGGGATGTCCGATCCCACCTTATACGTGTCTTTGGCGATTGCCGTCCCTGCCCCAACGAGACCGGCGAGCGTCACAACCATCAGCACAACCAGTAGCTTGCGTGACATTCTGCGACACCTCCTTGATTGATCCACTCTAGCACGCAGCTGAGCGCGGAGTCAAGCGCCAATCCGGCCAGGCCTCGCCGTGCGCCGCAGCAAAGGGGCGTCGGGCGGCCCCTTCCTGCCGCGGCGGGAGGGAGCCAGGCGATTGTCGCTCTCTCGATGGTCCCAGCCGACACCTGTCCCGGCTCCCGCGGACAAAGCGGTCTCTTTGCCTTTCCTCGGTTCCCCATCAGGCGAGCGTGGCGAGGCTACTCTGCTCACAGAAGACAAGGAGGCTACGATGCGACGGATGGCCGCACGATTCACGGTGTTGTTCCTTCTGGGTGTGTTGGCCACAGGGGTGGGCACGCTTGCCGGGGTGGGTTTTTCCGGAAGCATCGGCCTTGAGACCACGTTTGCCCCCATTCCTCTCTCGTCCTACGGCATTGCCTCTCAACTCTCGCTGGGACTGAGGGTCCCGGGCTTCTCCTTTGATTCCACGACCGTGTTTGATCTGGCGGGCTTTCAGTCTCAGGAGTTTGCCGTGGCCGCGGTCGTGGGTCCGGTCAGCCTGGCGAACGACATCCTGTTCGATCCGTCCTTTACTCGCGACACGTTGTCACTCGATACCCAGATCATCGGCATAGAGACCGGGCTCGACTTCATCCTGGCGAACACGGGATCGGCACAGACACCTAGCTACAACTTGGGAGCCGTGGTCAAGTTCTCCAGCACCGTGATGGCGGGATTCTCGCTCACGACGCTGACCGGCTTCGGCGCGACGAACCTCGTCAATCTGCTGGGAGGCGTGGAGGCTCCATTCTCTCACGACCTGCTCTACACCTTTGGGCACATCGCCTCGCTGTTCAATCCGGTCCAAAGCTTGGTCGTGACGATCGTCCCGGGCTTCTACTTCGAGGAGGAGCTCGTCCGTCTGGAGATCGACTACTCTGGGGTGCTGGCGAGCAGCACGACGTGGTTTGACTGGACTGGGTTCTCCAAGCAGGTGCTCGAGTTTGGCTACCAGTACGGCGCTCCCCGGATCGCCTTCCTCACCTCTCTCTCCATCGACGGCACATTCACCATCACGGCCTTGTCCTTCATCCTCGACGCGGACATCAGCGGTGTGCGCGTCACCTCAAGGACACGGTTCGCTGCCCCGAACCCGCCCCTTCCCATTCCCGTCGTCTTCTCGGGCGAGGGGATCGCCGTGTCGTTCGACCTGTTGGGCGCGCGCATCACGACCGAGACGGACTTCGACGACTCCTTCCTCTTCGAACAGGAGTTCGTGGCCTTCGAGCTGACGGTCGACCCAGTCACATTCTCGAGCCTCAGCCTTTTCGACACGGGAGGGTTCGCCCACCAGTGGGTCGCGGCATCGATCTCCTTCAGCGGAGTGACCTTGTACACCCGGGCGGCGTTTGGCGTGCTCGGGGTGAGCCAGGTCGTCTTCGGCTTTGAGTTTGAGTTCTAGGCATGAGAGGAACCGAGGAACGCCGCCCTGAAGCACAATGGAACGATCTCGTGCGGAGGCTTCTGGCTGGGAGCGGGGACCTGGCGGCCGCTCGCGAGGAGCTGTTGCGCGAGGCCTCGCCGCTCGTGACTGAGGTCATCGGGGAAGCTTTCCCGAACAGCGGATTCTCTCAGGAAGAGCTTTTCCGTCCCGGGTATCTTGGCCTCCTCAACGCGACGTACAACGTTCATCTGGCAAGGGGAAAGGACTTCCAGGAGTACGCCAAGAACCTCATCAAGGGTGAGATCCGTCAGCACATCCGGGATGCCGCGCGGCGCGCGCCGATCCCGCGATGGCTCAAGGATCTGAACCGGCAGATCGAGACGGCCGAGGCAAGGCTTCTGCGGGAGACGGGGCGTCTGCCGACGCTCTGTGAACTGGCCGACGCGGTCAACATCACGGAACAGGGGATCGCCGAGATCTTCAAGGCCAGAGAGGCCCTGAACTACGTGTCTCTCAGCGCAGAGCAGCGGCAAAGCGACCCCATCCCGACGATCGACCCGACCAAGATCGAGAGCAGACGCCCCGACTCCTTCCCGATCGAGCTCCGCATTCGCATCGCAACTGCCCTCGAGCAGTTGGGCGAGCTGCAGCAGTATCTCTTCAGGAGCCTCTTTCCGCCGGCGAAACCTTAGACGGATGGGGCAGGGGTTCCCCCTGTCTAGAAACCTTTCCTGCGTGGCACAATCATAGTGTCGACCGAGGCCGTCGAAGCTGAAAGGAATGGGAGTCGGGGCTCGAGTGCCGATCGGCGACCCGCCACAGCGCGGATGGGTCCTTGGCAAGTGAACCGAGAACGCCGCAGCAGATGCCCCGCAAGGGGCAGGAACCTCGAGGTTCCTGAAGTGAGCAGCAAGCGGCCAGGCGATTTCGCTCGAGTTAGGGCTTCGGGCGATGGACCGTCTGCGCCGTGCAGGTGCGAGCAACACGATGGAAGAAGCCGCGCGAGGGCTTTGCCCTCGCGCACCACCAATCCTCAGAGAAGCATCTATCAAAGGCAAACCGCCCGAAAGGGCGGGACGCAAAGCTACGGACCTTCTGGGCAGCGCCCAGCAATGGGCACTGCGAAAGGGCAAACCGGGAGCGATCCCGGGACGCAAAGCCACGGGTCTCACGGAGACAGCCGGGCTACCGCACACTGCCTGATGGTGGCCGAGTCGCTAGGTGCACTCGAACAAACCATTAGGAGGTGCT
>Ga0315286_10006182_pt1 | contig 11628 bp, 12 predicted proteins | sample YL17G10_0_MG_FD_205038 | JGI IMG/M metagenome (GOLD analysis project Ga0315286, IMG submission 205038) | Sediment microbial communities from Yellowstone Lake, YNP, Wyoming, USA - YL17G10_0 | ecosystem: Environmental > Aquatic > Freshwater > Lake > Sediment | place: USA: Wyoming | collected... | reverse complement strand
CGCGAGGTGCTGGTCGTCGGGTGACCCGGCCCGTGAGGCCCCGCCGACGACAGCCCCGCCGACCGGCTCTTGATCGAGCCGAAGTCGTGACGCACACTGCAGGCGGTATGGCAGCGATCATCCGGGTCCTCGGGCTCCTCGCAGCGGCCCTCGTGGCCGCGGCCGGATTGGCCGCCTGTGCCCCGTCGCTCCCGCCCGGCACGAGGGTGTGTGCGGGGTTCCCGGTCGAGGTCTGCCAGGGCCAGGTTGCCGACCTGGAGCAGGAGGGCATGGCGCACGGGGGCGTCGTCGCCTACCGGATCGTGTGCACCTCGGGAAGCTGCACCGCCGCGCAGGGCCAAGGCACGGAGGCCGTGGTCTTCGGCGACGGGACGGGCCGGGAAGGCGGCTTCGGCTATGCCGTTCCCGTCGGGACGCCACCGCCCGCTCCGAGCCGCGGGCCGCTGCCGGTCGCGCCGGCCTGTCTCGGCGTGCCGGAGGGATGGTGTCGCGAGATGGCCCGTACCGGCGCCGAGGGCGTGGGCGACTGGTCCTCGATCGCCGCGATCGCGGTCCGCTGCACGGGTTCCTGCACGACCACGAAAGGCGACGGCGAGACCCGCGTCCGCCTTGTCGATGGCTCGGAGCAGGCGGTGGGGTGGAACTACAACGGCGAGATCCCGCCGGATTCGCCCTGACGGAGCCGGCCGCCCCGCCGGCCGGGTGGTCTCGCGCGTCTGCTAGGATCGGGCGGACACCTCGACCCCCGCGCCGGCGCGCGCGTCTCCGCCGGCACCGCACGGAGCACCCGACCCCATGATCTCCACCGGTGAGCTGCGCAAGGGCGTCGTCATCGAGCTCGACGGCGAACTCTGGCAGATCCTCGACTACCACCACATCAAGATGGGCCGCGGCTCGGCCCAGGTCCGGATCAAGCTCAAGAACGTGAAGAAGGGCTCCACCGTGGAGAAGTCCTTCCAGGCCGGCGAGAAGTTCCCCCGCGCGCAGCTGGACCGGCGCCCCATCCAGTTCATGTATCGCGACGGCGACGACTTCCACTTCATGGAGATGGAGTCGTACGAGCAGTTCCACCTGAACGCATCGCAGCTCGACGATGCCGTCAACTACATGAAGGACGGCATGACCCTGGACCGGATCAGCCACGATGGCGAGACGCTCGGCGTGGAGCTGCCCATCACGGTGGAGCTCGTCGTCGTCGAGACGGACCCCGGCTTCGCGGGCGACACCGCGACCGGCGCGCGCAAGCCCGCCACCACCGAGTCCGGCCTCATCGTCGCGGTCCCGCTCTTCGTGACGGAGGGCGACACGATCCGCGTCGACACCCGCACCGGCGAGTACCAGACCCGCCTGTAGCGGCCGCAGCGCGAAAGCCGACCCGGAGTCTCGCCCGTGCGCGACAAGCCGCCCAACTGGGCGCTCCCGGGCTGGGACGCGGTCGACGCCGTCGACGCGGGAACGCGGCCTGCCGCCCGATCGGGACCGGGCCGCCCGGCCGCCACCTTCGGGCCCCGGATCCTCGGCGTCACCGAGGTCACGCGCGCGGTCCGCGACGCGCTCCGCGAGGACCCGCGGCTCGGCGATCTGTGGGTGGAGGGCGAGGTTGGCCGGGTGACGGTGAGCTCCGCCGGCCACGCCTACTTCACGCTTCGCGATGAGAAGAGCCAGCTTGCTTGCGTCTTCTTCCGCGAGGATCGCCGGGGAAGCGCGTTCGAGCCGCAGGCGGGCCTTCGGGTGGTCGTCCACGGCCGGATCGATGTCTTCGACGCGCAGGGCGTCTACCAGTGCTACGTCAGCGCGGTCCAACCTGCCGGATTCGGCGATCTCGCCCTCCGTTTCGAGCAGACGAAGGCGCGCCTCGCGGCAGAAGGCCTCTTCGAAGCGAGGCGGAAACGGCCGCTACCGGCGCGGCCGGCGACGATCGGGGTTGTCACCAGCCTTTCCGGCGCGGTGATCCACGACATCCGACGCGTGCTGGCGCGACGCTGGCCGCTTGTCGCGGTCGTGGTGAGCGCCTGCCGGGTCCAGGGCGACGGGGCCGCGGAGACGATCGTCGCGGCCCTCGGACGCCTTGCCCGGTACGACGCCCGGTGTCGCGAGGCCGGCCGGCCGGACGAAGCCCCCGGACTCGTCATCGTCGCCCGCGGCGGCGGCTCGCTGGAGGACCTCGTCGCATTCAACGACGAGCGCGTCATCCGCGCGATCGCCGCCCATCCGGTCCCGGTCGTGAGCGGCGTCGGTCACGAAACGGACGTCACGCTGGCCGATTTCGTGGCCGACCTCCGGGCGCCCACGCCGTCCGCCGCCGCCGAGCTCGCGGTGCCCGACCGGCTGGACGTCGTGGCGGCGCTCCGGGCACGTCGGCGGCGCCTGGACGAGGCCGCAACCCGCGCGGTGGCCGGCTCGTCCCGGCGGGTCGCAGCGGAACGACGCGCCCTGGAGGGCCTGCGGCCGGCGACGCGGCTGGCAGCGGCACGCGAGCGAGCCGGATACCTGCTGGACAGGGCGACGGCCGCCATGCATAGGCGCATCGCCGTCGACCGCCGCGCGACCGAGCGCGCGGCGCGCTCTCTCCCACCCCTCGCGGATGCACGCCTCCGCCGCGATCGCGGGCGGCTGGCGGCGGCTTCCGCTGCACTCGGCGCGCTTGGCCCGGAGGCGACCCTTGCGCGGGGGTACGCCATCGTCCGTCGGGCCGAGGATGGGGCGATCGTCCGCGATCCGGCCGAGTCGCCGCCCGGGACGCGGCTCCGGCTGCGCGTTGCCCGGGGCGAGCTGGCCGCCCGGGCGGAGAGCGACCCGCATGCCTGACCTCGTGGTCTTCGCCGCGCTGGTCGGGGTCATCGGGGCGGCCGGGATCGCAATTGGTATGCTCGCCGCGCGGCGGCTGGGCGCATGGGACGAACGGCGAGCCGCCGCCGAAGCCGCCCCCGGGGACGCCGTGCCGCTGGCACGCGGATCCGGGCCGGCCCGGGACGTCAACCCACTCGAGCACGGAGGCGACACTGTTGACTGAGGCGCTTGCGGCGCTCGACGCGCTGACGTTCGACACCGCCCTGGCGGAGCTGGAGCGGACCGTCGCGGAGCTGGAGGCGGGCGGCCTCCCGCTGGAGCAGATGATCGCCCGCTACGAGCGCGGCGTGGCCCTGGAGGTGCGCTGCGAGCAGCTCCTTGCCGACGCCGAGCTCCGCGTCCGACGCCTCGTGGAGGGGGCGCGCGGGGCGCTCGCCGTGGCTGAGCTCCGGCTGGACGGCGAGTCCGGGGAGACACCGTCCGGCGCCGTCCCCGGGGCCGCGGAGTAGACTCCCGGAACCGCCCGACGGGTGCGATCCGGGCGGCCGCCCGCCGCGAAGAGCACCCCGCTCGCCGCGGTCGCGATGAGCGCCGCAGACGAGCGCCACGAACGAAGGCCGCCGCGGGCGGCGCAGCGAGCACGTCATACCAAGGAGCCAGCACGTGGCGATCCTGCCGACTCTCCAGGGCCCGGGCGACCTTCGCGGCCTCAGCGAGCCCCGGCTCCGCGAGCTGGCGGAGGAGATCCGCCGCGAGATCATCTCCACCGTCGCCACCACCGGGGGCCACCTTGGCTCGTCGCTCGGCGTCGTGGAGATCACCCTGGCGCTGCACCGGATCCTCGAGTCGCCCCGCGACCGGATCGTCTGGGACACCGGCCACCAGGCCTATCCGCACAAGCTGCTGACCGGCCGGTACGCGCGGTTCGGGACGCTCCGCCAGCTCGGCGGGATCGGGGGCTTCCCACGCCGGAGCGAGTCGGCGCATGACGTCTTCGACGGCGGGCACGCGGGCACCGGCCTCTCGATCGCGGCGGGCCTCGCCACCGCCCGCGACGTCCGCCATGGCATGGAGCGGATCGCGGTGGTCGTCGGCGACGCGGCGCTCATGAGCGGGCTCTCGCTGGAGGCACTCAACGACCTCGGCCACCGCCGCATGCCCATCCTCATCGTCCTCAACGACAACGAAATGTCGATCAGCCCCTCGGTCGGGGCGCTCTCGAAGTACCTCTCGGAGATCAAGCTCTCCACCGCCTGGCAGCAGTCGAAGCGGGGCTACGACCAGCTCATCGAGCGGGTGCCGATGGTCGGGCCCGCCGCCCTGGAGTTCAGCCGACGCGTGCGCAAGTCGGTCGTCAGCTTCGCCCAGCCGGGCCAGCTCTTCGAGGACCTTGGCATCACGTATGTGGGCGTCGTTCCCGGCCATGACCTGCGGACCCTGGAGCACACGTTCCGGAGCGCCCTGGCCCTCGGCGCGCCGGTTCTCGTCCACGTCCGGACCCAGAAGGGCCGGGGCTACCACCCGGCGGAGAACGACCAGGTCGGCTTCCACGGGGCCGCGCTCCCGCCCATGACGGACTCCCACGAGGCACGCCGGGGCCGCCTGGCCAGCCCGTTCGGGGCGGGCGAGATCTCGGCAGTCGCCACGGGGGCGGGTGCCCGCAACGGCGGCGCGGTGCGCCCCGCGGCCGAACAGGCCGGGCAGGCCGGGCAGAAGAGGCAGCCCAATTACACCTATCACTTCGCCCAGGAGATCGTCGCCGCGGCGCGCGAGGATCACAGGATCGTGGCCATCACGGCCGGCATGCCGACCGGGACCGGCCTCAACCGGTTCCAGGCCGAGTTCCCGGACCGGTTCATCGACGTCGGGATTGCCGAGCAGCACGCGGTCGCGCTCGCGACGGGGATTGCGCTGGGCGGGGGCCGGCCGGTCGTCGCGATCTACGCGACATTCCTCCAGCGTGCCTTCGACCAGATCGTCCACGACGCTGCCCAGAACGACCAGCCGGTCCTGATCGGCGTGGACCGCGCCGGCCTCGTGGGCGAGGATGGGACCAGCCACCAGGGGATGTTCTCGTTCACGACCCATCGCCAGATCCCGAACCTGGTCATCGCCGCGCCGAAGGACGAGCAGGAGCTCCGGTCGCTGGTCCGGACCGCGCTGGCGCAGGACCACCCGTTTGCCCTCAACTACCCCCGGGATGCCGGCTTCGGCGTGCCCGAACGGACACCGGAGATCCTGCCGGTCGGTCGCGGCGAAGTCCTCCGCGAAGGCGGCGACATCCTCCTGGTCGGCTTCGGGCCGATCGTGGCGCGCGGCATGGAGGTCGCCGATGCGCTCGCCGCCGACGGTTGGTCGGTCGGGGTGATCAATGCCCGCTTCCTCAAGCCGCTGGACCGCCAGCTCATCCTGGACCACGCACGCGGGAGGCGGCTCGTGGTCACCCTGGAGGAGAGCACGACGATCGGCGGATTTGGCTCGGCGGTCCTCGAGGTGTTCGAGGAGGCGCGGCTGGCCGACCCGGCGTATCGGGAGGTCGCCGTCAAGATCGTCGGCATTCCCGGCAACCAGTTCGTGGACCATGGATCCGTCAGCGACCTGCGCCGGTTGATCCGCCTTGACAGCCCGGGCATCCTGGCCCAGGTCACCGAGACGCTGGCGTTGCTGCGTGCCACGCCCGCCGGGCAGCCCGCCCAGCCGCGCCCGACGCTGGCGCCTGTCTGACCGCTCCGTGGCGCCCGGTGCGCCGGAGTGCAGCGGCGCGTGGCATCATCGCAGGGTGAGCACCGCCCGCCGCGTCCACCGCCCCATTTCGTCGCCGGGCCCGGCACGCCCCCCGCGACCGTCGCGCGCGACGCGCGTCCGGCTGGACCAGCTCCTCGTGGAGCGCGGCCTCGTGGAGACCCGGAGCCGGGCACAGGCGCTCCTGCTGGCCGGCCGCGTGCGCGTGGGGGCGGGTGACGCGGCTCGCTTCGATCGCAAGCCCGGGGATCTCGTCGACGGCGCGATGGCGGTCGAGGTAGCGACGCCCCTGCTGTACGTCTCGCGCGGCGGCGAGAAGCTGGCGGACGCGCTCGACGTGTTCGGGGTGAACCCGGACCGCCTGGTCTGCCTGGACGCAGGCGCCTCGACGGGTGGGTTCACGGATGTGCTCCTGAGACGCGGCGCGGCGCGGGTCCACGCGGTCGACGTCGGTCGCGGCCAGCTGGCGGCATCGCTCGCGGGCGACCCGCGGGTGATCGTCCACGACCGCCTGAACGCGCGCCACCTGGAGCTCGCGACCCTCGGCGAACAGGTGTCGCTCGCGGTCATCGACGTCTCGTTCATCTCGCTCGGGCTCGTGCTCGGGCCGGTGGCGGGCTGCCTCGCGCCCGGCGGCCGGATCGTCGCGCTCGTGAAGCCGCAGTTCGAGGCCGGCCGCCGGCACGCGCCCCGCGGGGTGGTGCGTGACCCCGCCGTCCATCGTGCGGTGCTGGAGCGGGCCCTCGCGACCGCGCGGAGCCTCGGGCTGGTCCCGCTCGACGTGGCGCGCTCGCCGCTCCTTGGGCCGGCCGGCAACCGCGAGTTCTTCGCGCACCTGGGCCTGCCGGATCCGGCCCAGCCCGACGGGGTGCCCGCGGACGCGCGCCCCGATCTCGCAGCCCGCGTCGCGGAGTGCACGGCCACATGATCGAGATCCGACGCATCGGCTTCGCCTACAACCCCACGAAGGAGGACGCCGTCCCGCTGTCCGCGCGGGCCACCGGCTGGTGCGCCGTGCGCGGCATCGAGGCCTGGACGATCGCATCCGGGGACCATGACGGCCTCGTGCGCGCGCTCCCGGGGACGCAGGTGCTCGTGGTGCTCGGCGGCGACGGCACGTTCCTCCGCGCCGCCAGTGCCGTCATCGAGGTCGACGTCCCGCTCGTCGGCGTCAACCTCGGCAAGGTCGGCTTCCTCTCCAAGGCCGAGACCCACGAGCTCGAGCCACTCCTGGAGAAGATCAAGTCCGGAGCCTACCGGCTTGAACCGCGGATGGCGCTCCGGGGTGCGATCCACGGGCCCGGCGGCGGGGCACCCCGGCGCACGTTCGTCGCGCTCAATGACGTGGTGGTCGCACGTGGCTCGCTCGCTCGCATGGTGCGGCTGGAGGTGGACATCGGGCCGTCGCGTCTCGCGACATTCATCGCGGATGGGCTGGTCGTGGCCAGTCCGACGGGCTCCACCGGCTACTCGTTCTCGGCCGGCGGCCCCATCCTCGATCCGCTGAGCCGGAACCTGGTCGTCTCGCCGATCGCGGCCTACCTGTCGGCGATCCGCTCGGTCGTGGTGAGCCCGGACCAGCTGGTCCGCTGCCGCGTCGCGGAGGCCCACGAGGCGCTCGTCTCGATCGACGGCTACGGGGACATCCCAGTCTCGGTCGGCGACGTGGTGACCGTGGCCGCGCTCCAACACCCGGTCCGCTTTCTCGAGCCGGACGGCGCCCTCCCGTTCTGGGACCTCCTGCGCCGGAAGGCGCAGCTGCTGCCCTCCTGACCCATGGCCGACCCGCGCGGCCCCAACCTTGCCGCCGGGCGCCTCATCGAGCTCGCGGTCGCCGATCTCGCGCTCATCGAGCGCGTGCGGATCACGTTCGCGGAGGGCTTCAACGTGCTGACCGGCGAGACCGGGGCCGGGAAGAGCCTTCTCATCGACGCCCTGGGCCTCGCGCTCGGGGCGCGGGCGGACCCGGGGCTGGTGCGCCACGGCGCCGACGCGGCGCGCGTCGAGGCGCTCTTCGACCGGCTCCCCGAGGCGCTGGTCTGTGTCCGCGAGGTGGGCGCGAACGGGCGCTCGGTGGCACGGGTGGACGACGAGACGGTCACTGCCGGTCGACTGGCGTCGGTGGCCGGGCCGCTCGTGGAGATCCACGGGCAGCGGGATCAGGGCCGGCTGCTGGACGAGCGCTGGCAGCGAGAGCTGCTGGATGGCTACGGTGGCCATGCCGCGGAGCGGGCCGCGGTCGCCGCCGCCGTGGCGGCCTGGCGGGAGAATGAGGCCGCGCTCGCGGCGCTCGCGATCGACCCGCTGGAGCTGGAGCGCCGGGTCGCGCTCCTGGAGCACGAGGCGGAGGAGATCGCGGGCGCCAGGCTGGTCCCCGGCGAGGCGGCCACGATCCGGGCCCGCCTCGACGCGTCGCGGCACGGCGAAGCCATCGCGCGCGGGTCCGCGACGCTGGCCGGGCTGCTCGCCGGCGACGAAGGGGGGTCGGATGCGGCGCCCGGTGCGCGCGAGCAGGCGGCACTCGCCGCCGCCGAGGCCATCTCCCTCGCGCGTCTCGATTCACGCTACGGACCCCTGGGGGAGCGCCTGGTGGGTGCGGCCGCGGAGCTGGAGGACATGGCGTCCGAGGCGCGCCGCCTCGCCGAGACGGTCGACCACGACCCGGCGGCACTGGCGGCCCTGGAGGCGCGCCTCTCGTTGCTCTACAGCCTGGAACGGCGCTACGGGACCGACGTCGACGGCCTCGTCGGGCGTGCCGAGCAGGCGGCCGTGGAGGTGGATCGCCTGCGCCATCTCGGGGCCGAGCGCGAACGGCGGCGCGCCGACGGTGAGCGCCTCCTTGCCGACGTGGCCGCGACGTGCAACGCTCTCTCGGCGCGCCGGTCCGCCGCCGCCGCGGATCTCGGCGGGGCCGTCGAGACCGCGGTCACCGGGCTGGGCCTTCACGGGACGCGGGTGCAGGTGGCCGTCGGGCGACGGATCGCCGCCCCGGACGAGCCCGCGGTCGAGCTGGGCGGGGACGCCGTCGCGTTCGACGCGACCGGCGCGGACGTCATCGTCTTCCTGATCGCGCCGAACCCGGGCGAGCCCGCGCGCCCCCTGGCGAAGATCGCGTCCGGCGGCGAGCTGTCGCGGCTCGCCCTCGCGATCGAGGAGGTGCTCGCGGCGGCCGATGCGACGCCCACGCTCGTCTTCGACGAGATCGATGCCGGGATCGGGGGTCGCAGCGCCGATCCGGTGGCCCGGACGCTCTGGCTCCTGGGTCGGCGGCACCAGGTCCTGTGCGTGACGCACCTGCCCCAGATTGCCGCCCACGCCGATGCGCACTTCGGGATCCGGAAGGTCGAGCGCGCCGGTCGGACCGTGACCGAGGTGCGCCGGCTCACCCATGGCGAGCGCGTCGAAGAGCTGACCGCGATGATCGGCGGCCCGGCCGGCGGCGCAGCGGCCGCGGCGTCGGCGCGGGACCTGCTGGAGCGGGCAGACGCGTTCCGGGCCTCCCGGGCGGGCGCGGCAGGCGCGCGGCCGTGATCGCGGCAGGCGGAACCGGGACAGGCGAGCGCGGGCGTACGTTCGTCACGGCCGCGCGCGACGGACGGCCGCGCCGGCCACGCCCCATGCCCCCCGGCACGCCCCCGGATCTCGTCGCGGCCATCGAGGCGTTCCGGCTCCATCTCCAGGTCGAGCGCGGGCTCGCGCCGGCGACGCTGGAGGCCTACGGTGCCGACCTCCGCGATTTCGCGGGCAGCCCGGAGGCGCAGGGCGGATGGGAACGCTCGCCGGATCCCGCCATCGCGTACCTCGGGCGGCTCGCGAGCACGGCCGGCCCCACGGGCGTTCGACTCCGGGCCACGAGCCGTCGGCGCCGGACCGCGGCGATCCGTGCGTTCTACCGCTTCGCGCTCGCCGAGGACCTGGCCAGCGCGGACGTGGCCGCCCATCTCGACCTGCCCCGCGAGCCGCGACTCCTTCCGGATCCGCTCGGAGTCCAGGAGGTGGTGCGACTGCTGGACGCGGCGGGCCCCAGGGGCGCGCCGGACCCGGCGCACGACGCTGCCCCGATCCGGTCGCGGGCCTTGCTGGAGCTGCTCTACGCCGCGGGCCTGCGGGTCAGCGAGGCCACCGGGCTCGACGCCGACGACCTGGACCTGGCCGCGGCGACGGTGCGGGTGATCGGCAAGGGCGACAAGGAGCGGCTCCTCCCGGTTGGCGAGATCGCCGTTGACTGGCTGCGCCGGTACGAGACGGCTGTCCGCCCGGCCTTGCTCGCCCTCCACGCCGTGCCCGCCCACCGCGGCGGCCCCGTCTTCCTGGGGAACCGCGGCCGCCGGCTGACGCGCCAGCAGGCGTGGGATGTCGTGACCCGGGCCGCCACGGCAGCGGGCCTTGCCGGGCGGGCGACACCGCACACGCTCCGCCACTCGTTCGCCACGCACCTGCTGGAGGGCGGGGCCGACCTCCGGATCGTCCAGGAGTTGCTGGGACATGCGAGCATCAGCACCACGCAGATCTACACGCACCTGACCGGCGAACGGGTCCGGGAGGTGTACGCTCGGGCCCATCCGCGCGCCTAGTCGCGGGAACAGTCTGGAGGGAGTATCGGGATGGCGCGCTACACGGACGGGCTACTCATGGATGGCGAGCACGTCGTCTACCGGACGCGCCAGCACCCATTCGGTCGGCTGTTCGACGCGAAGATCGGGATCCTGGCCGTCGGGCTGGGCCTGGCGACCCTGATCGTGATCGCACTGTCCAACATGCAGGGCGGGACCCTGCGGGACGTCCTTGGCTGGGTGGTCCTGGTCCTCATCGTTGGCGGCGCCGCCAAGATCGCCTGGGTCTACGTTCGCTGGTACCAGGACGACTATGTCGTGACGAACCGGCGGGTCATCAAGGTGGAGGGGATCCTCAACAAGAAAGCCGCGGACAGCTCACTGGAGAAGATCAACGACGCGATCCTCGAGCAGAGCGTCTTCGGCCGGATGTTCGACTGGGGCAACCTCCGGATCCTCACCGCGGCCGAGGAGGTCGCGGATGACTACCGGATGCTCCACCACGCGCCCACGTTCAAGAAGACGATGATGCTCGCGAAGGTGGACATCGAAGACGAGCTGGCCCGCCGCATCACCGCGCCGCTCGAGGCGCTGAACGCCCGCGAGCTCGAGGAGGACCGGAGGGAGGCAGGGGCCCGTGCGTCTGCCCGGGCGGTCGCCCCGCCGGCCCCTGCCCCAGTCGAGAAGACGACCGAAGAGAAGCTTCGGGAGCTGGCCGGGCTCCGCGACGCCGGCCTGATCTCCCCCGAGGACTACGAGGCCAAGAAGACCACCATCCTCGCAACCATGTAGCCCGTGCCGTCCGGGCTACCATACGCGGGACACCCGCCCGTACCCGGAGTTCCCGTGCTCGGCTTGAACCTCGATCCCGCGACGCTCATCGCCGTCGCGATCTTCCTCCTCGTCGGCTTCCCGGTCCACGAGTTCAGCCACGCGCTGGCGGCCTATCGGCTGGGAGACGGCACCGCGAAGCTGTTCGGGCGCCTGACCCTCAACCCGATCGTTCACCTGGATCCATTCGGCTCGCTCCTGCTCGTCGCGTCGGCGCTCCTGGGTGGCTTCTTCATCGGCTGGGCGAAGCCCACGCCCGTCAATCCGTCGATGCTCCGCGGCGGCCGGCGCGCCGAGGCCTGGGTGGCGGCGGCCGGGCCCGCCTCGAACATGGGCATGGCGATCGTCGGGGCGATCGTGTTCCGCGTGCTCGATGCGATTGTCGGGCCCGGAGCGCCGGGATTCGTCGTGTTCATCGGGGACGTGACCCTCTGGTTCGTCTTCATCAACCTCGCGCTCTTCATCTTCAACCTGATCCCCATCCCGCCCCTCGATGGCTCGAAGGTGATGTTCGCGCTCATGAACCCGCGGACCGTCTGGCAGATCCGCCCGAAGCTCGAGCAGTACGGCTTCCTCATCCTGATCATCGTGATGATCGTCCCGATCGGCGGAATGTCGCTGGGCGGACGCGTGATCGGCCCGCTCCTGAATGGGCTCCTCTCGGTCCTGGTGGGCGCCTAAGGTCCGCCAGTTCGGCCGCCATCTCGTCGCC
>Ga0315286_10006181_pt1 | contig 11628 bp, 10 predicted proteins | sample YL17G10_0_MG_FD_205038 | JGI IMG/M metagenome (GOLD analysis project Ga0315286, IMG submission 205038) | Sediment microbial communities from Yellowstone Lake, YNP, Wyoming, USA - YL17G10_0 | ecosystem: Environmental > Aquatic > Freshwater > Lake > Sediment | place: USA: Wyoming | collected... | reverse complement strand
TGTCCGGTGCTGCTCAACGAATCCCGTACGTGCTCATCATTACGTACTTGAACACCGACTCCGGCATCACGGGGCGCAATGCGACGAGCACGCGCTGCACCGCGCTCGCGACCGGATTGCGCAGGCAGGGATTTGACGCCTCGAGGACGGCTAGCACCTTCCGCACCACCGGACCGATGCCCGTATTACCCGACTCGTCCTGTGCCATCTGTGAGACGGCCCGACGGCACCGCTCGGCGTAGGCCGACCCGCCGTCCGCACCCGCGACCATGCGACGGCTCGCCGTGAAGCCCGTGGCGTAATCCCCGGGCTCGATCATGGAGACGTGGATGCCGAACGGCCGGACCTCCATGCGCAGCGCCTCCGAGTAGGCCTCGACCGCGAACTTGCTGGCACAGTAGAAGCCCTGGAACGGCACGCTGACGAAGCCGCCCAGCGAGCTCATGTTGACGATCCCTCCGCCGCGCTGCGCGCGCATCGCCGGCAGGACCGCGCGGCAGAGCCGATGCATGCCGAAGAAGTTCGTCTCGAACTGGGCCCGTGCTTCCTCCAGCGACGTGTCCTCGAGCGCACCCGCATAACCCGCGCCGGCGTTGTTGACGAGCGCGTCGATCCGGCCCTGCTCGCCGAGCACGGCGGCCACGCGACACCGACTCGTCCGACGTGACGTCCAGCGTGAGCATCCGGAATCCGTCCCTGCTGCGGCCGTCCGTCGCGGCGCGGGTCGTCCCGTACACTCGCCAGCCGCGGTCGTGGAGATTCCGGGCGACGGACTTCCCGAAGCCCGACGATGCCCCGGTCACCAGCGCGACGGCCGCCTTCGCTCCGGACGGCGCAGGATTCGGCGACGACAGGTCGGCCATGGTTCTACTCCCCCTTGGATCGCCCGGCTCGGCGGGCGCAGCTGCTACAGGTGCCGCACGACGTTCTTCAGGCGCACCTCGGTCTGGGTGCCGAAGTGCGCCGATCCGGCGAGGTCGAACGCCTCGGTCTCGGCCACGCTCTTGCGCACGAGGCCCACGAGCTCGGCCGCTTCCGCCTCGGTGATCGTCAGCGCCGGCATGAGCTGCACGCAGATGCGGTCGTTGTTGGCGAACACGCAGAAGACGCCGTTCGCGTTCAGGCGCCGCACGGCCGCGATGCAGGTGGCAATGTCGGAGAACTCGAGCGCCTGGAACAGCCCGAGCCACGCTGCGCAGCGCGTGCACTTCGACCTCGCCCGTGCGGTAGACCTTGCCGAGGTCGCGCGCGCAGAGGACTGCCCGTTGCGTGCCCGGGGCCGCCATGACCGTGAGGACCTCACCGGCGAACCGAAATCCGCAGAAGATCTTGCTCGCTGTCGCCCGGGGCGGCAATAAGAGCAGTCACTGAGGCGCAGCGATCGGGCGGCGCAAATGCTTGATTCGCTAATGGTTCCTGTTCAGGACGTACGCTGCAGCCCCGCTGACGAGCGCCACCAGCGCGACGAGATCCGCGGTCATCACACGACCGATCTGTGCGTTGTAGCCGCCGCTCGACCACGCCAGCAGCAGGAACGAAACCACGCTGACGAAGGCTGCGATGAAGGCGAGCGGTTGCAGTGACGGCCTGAAAGCCGCGAACATCAGGAAAGCGCCGAGCAACCCGAAGAGCACCGCCCGGTGACGCATCAGGATCGCCAGACTGGGCTCGCTGAAGTCGAGCCCATAGAGCGCTGCCAGCCGTTCCGCGCCCAGCAGTCCGGACAATGGCAGCAGGTGGATGATTCCGGCCAGGATCAGGCTCGCTGATACCAGGTATCGCATCGTTGCTCCCCAGGTCGCTGCGCCGGCAACTGATCGGCGTGCGGCGCGTTGTCGCTCTTGTGGACAACTTTGCACGAACGTGCGACGCCATGAAAGCTTCCCGAACGTCCCGACACGCCGGATCGCTCGCCGTGGGACTGCTGTGCCTGTTGCAGGCTGTCCCCGCATCGGCGGGTTCGCCGCCGCCATACCCGCCGGGTTGGAGTCACCATCCACATCACGCCGCGCAATACTTTGCGCATCCGCGTTGCGCATCCGCGCTACGTCGTGGTCGATCGCCTGCCGTGGAGACGCGCCACGGCCTCCTGGCTGACCATGTACTATTCTCGTCGGCGAAGAACTCGACTAACATTAGTGTAGGCTGGCCGCGCGTTCCTGCTCAGCGCGGAACGCCGACGGGCTGGGATATCGGCTGTTCGTCCATTTCGATCAACGACAATCACGGGAGAATGAAGATGAAGAGACTAGCGACGGTGGCGTGTATTGCGATGCTGGCCGTACCGGCAATCGCGAGTGCACAGGCCGCCCGAGGTTGCGAAAGCGTGAATTTCGGCCCGCAGGTACTTGCGGCGTTTCCAAGGATCGCCGACGCCTGCCAGGGTTTGCTGACGAAGAATGGCGAGCCGTTCGCCCGGTTTACGGCGGAGGTGCAGAGTGCGAATGCGGAGACGGTGACGGTCAACTTTCTCGATCGGAACAACAAGCCGGTCTCGAGAATCGTCTTCGCCGTGAACGATCCGGACGCGCGAATCAGTGTCAGTGGGACCCAGACCAGGGTCTCGCGCCTGCAGCGGGGCACCCGGGTCACTTTCTACATCCACCACAACCGCTGGGGTTTGTTCGCGGACCCGGACAGTGCGCCGCTGACCATCCTCAGCCGCGAGGATATTTGATCCTCGACCTGCGGTGAGAACCGAAGGCGCCGCGAACCCGCGGGTTCGCGGCGCCTTTGACTCGTGCCACGTCAATCGGCTCGTCGTTGGTTCGCGCTGCAGCAGCCACGGCTGGCTGAGGGCAGCTGCCTTGTCATCACGCAGTACCGTGCCGATGTGCAAAGCGGACTGGCGGAGTCAGGGCGTCAAACACGACGCCCGCCGCGACGAAGCGGTCGGTGTTCGGAGACCTGTTGGCGCGGCTGCCGTTGGTCCGATGGTGACAGTCAGGGGCTCCAGGGCTTTGCCACGACACCAGTTGGTCGATAGCGGTCACGCAATTCTGTTTGCCGCGAGCGCATGGACTGCGGCCGGCCGCCGATCCAGACCTGCTCGGCGACCGAGGTCACCTCGAGCGGGTCCCCGGACCACAGCACGAGGTCCGCAGGCGATCCAGGTATGATGCGGCCCGCTGCGGCGCCCAGGCCGAACACGTCGGCTGGCGTGGACGTCAGGGCGGCCAGAACAGCATCCCACGGCAGCCCGTGCGCGACGGCCACGCACGCGCCTTGCCGATCAGACAGCGCGAGATCGTCCGGTACACCACGCCCAGCACCAGCGTCAGGGCATCCGGATCGGTCGCCAGCAGGAACCGCAACGCATGCGGCAACGAGAGCACCCATTGTCTCAGCGGGCGTTCAGGCAATACCTCATCGGCCAGCAGCGCCGCGGCCTCGGCCATACGCCTTGCGCCACATGAAGGACAGAACCCGCGCTTCTTGCAGCTGAACGCCACCAGCTTCTCGGCATGGCAGCGCTCGCAGCGCACGCGCAGGAAGCCTTCCTCCAGCCGGCCGCACCCCAGGTACGCCTCGAACTCTGCCTCGACGTAGTCCGGCAGCGGCCTGCCCGCTTCAGATCGAAGCTCACGGATTGCCGGATAATGCTGCTCCACCAGTTGATAAAGCAGCGTGTCCTCGGGCCGGTGGCGGGCGTAGCCCGGCGGATCGAGAAATGGCGGCGCACGCGGTCGCCGCACTCGGGCGGCGTTGGACACGATAGGCGTCCCTGCAACGGGCGGGGACGCAACAGACTATGGCGCCACAAGCTCCAACGGACTCGGCAAATCCGCTGTGTTGGATCAGAAATGCCGGGCCTCGCCAAGGACGCAGGAGGTTCACGAATCTCGCGTTCGAGTCACTATGAGTGAGTCTTGTCGACAAAAGGCAACCCGCACATCGCGTTTGGCCCGCTTTTTCCCGGAATCCTCGCACTGAATTTGCGCCGTGGGCGGGCACCATGGATCCCCTCTCGTGGAGTAACGTGAGGGCGATACTCCTCACTCCCACTCGATGGTCGCGGGCGGCTTGCCGGAGATGTCGTACGTCACCCGCGAGATGCCCTTCACCTCGTTGATGATGCGCCGCGCGCACAGGTCGAGGAACTCGTACGGCAGCCGCGCCCAGCGCGCGGTCATGAAATCCACCGTTTCCACGGCCCGCAGCGCGATCACGTAGTCGTAGCGCCGGCCGTCCCCCATCACCGCAACCGAGCGCACCGGCAGGAATACCGCGAAGGCCTGGCTGGTCTTGTCGTACAGCCCGTGCGCGTGCAGTTCGTCGATGAAGATCCTGTCCGCCTTGCGCAGCAGGTCGGCGTAGGGCTTGCTCACTTCGCCCAGGATGCGCACGCCGAGGCCCGGCCCCGGGAACGGGTGACGGAAGACCATCTCCCGCGGCAAGCCGAGTTCGAGGCCGAGGCGTCGAACTTCGTCCTTGAACAGTTCGCGCAGCGGCTCGACGAGCTTGAGCTTCATGTGCTCGGGCAGCCCGCCGACGTTGTGGTGCGACTTGATGACGTGCGCCTTGCCGGTCTTGGCGCCGGCCGACTCGATGACGTCCGGATAGATCGTACCCTGCGCGAGCCAGCGCACTCCTTCGAGCTTGTGCGACTCCTCGTCGAATACCTCGACGAACAGGCGGCCGATGATCTTGCGCTTGCGCTCCGGGTCCGTCTCGCCGCGCAGGCCGTCGAGAAAGCGCTGCTCCGCGTTCACGCGGATCACCCGCACACCCATGCTCTCGCCCAGTGTCTTCATGACCTGGTCGCCCTCGCCCGCCCGCAGCAGGCCGTGGTCGACGAATACGCAGACCAGCCGGTCGCCGATCGCCCGGTGCAACAGCGCAGCGACCACCGAGGAATCCACGCCGCCCGAGAGGCCGAGCAGAACCCTGTCCTCACCCACCTGCTCGCGCACGCGCACGATCGCATCCGCAATGATGTTGCCGGGTTCCCACCGTGCCTCGCAGGCGCAGATCTCGCGCACGAAACGCTCGAGCAGCAGCGCTCCCTGCAGCGTGTGCGTCACCTCGGGATGGAACTGCACGGCGTAGTAGCGCCGGGCTTCGTCGGCGATGGCCGCGATGGGCGCGTTGGGCGTGGCAGCCACCGCGACGAACCCGGCCGGCGGCACGTCCACGCGATCGCCGTGGCTCATCCAGACATCGAGCACCGCGCGGCCCTGCGCGTCGGCGTGATCCTTGAGCCCGTCGAACAAGCGGCAGGGCGCGGTCAGCGTGACCTGCGCGTACCCGAACTCGCGATGGTCGGCGCCCGTCACGCGACCACCCAGTTGCTGGGCCATCGTCTGCATGCCGTAGCAGATCCCGAGCACGGGCACGCCGGCCTCGAACACCGCTTGCGGAGCCTGCGGCGGCTCGGCATCGGTCACGGACTCCGGTCCGCCGGAAAGAATGATGCCGCGCGCGCCGAACTCGCGGACCGCACTCCCGGCCATGTCCCAGGGATGAATCTCGCAGTACACGCCGCACTCGCGCACGCGGCGGGCGATGAGCTGGGTGTACTGGGCCCCGAAATCGAGAATCAGGATGCGGTGCGCGTGGATGTCGGGCGGGCGCACCGCCGGCCCTTGCTCAGCTGACACGGTAGTTGGGCGCTTCCTTGGTGATGGCCACGTCGTGCACGTGGCTCTCGCGAACGCCGGCATTGGTGATGCGCACGAACCTGGGGTGCGTGCGCATCTCCTCGATGCTGGCGCTGCCGGTGTAACCCATGGCGGCGCGCAGGCCGCCGGACAACTGGTGCAGGATGGCGACGATGCTGCCCTTGTAGGGCACGCGGCCCTCGACGCCCTCCGGCACGAGCTTCTCGAGTTCGGCGGAGGCGTCCTGGAAATAGCGGTCGCGCGAGCCGTGCGACTGCGACATCGCGCCGAGCGAGCCCATGCCGCGATAGGACTTGTAGGAGGCGCCCTGGTAGAGCTCCACCTCGCCCGGCGACTCCTCGGTGCCGGCGAACAGTCCGCCCATCATCACGCAGTGGGCGCCAGCCGCGATCGCCTTGGCGAGGTCGCCGGAGAAACGGATGCCGCCGTCGGCGATGAGCGGCACACCGTGCGCCGCCAGCGCCGCCGCGACATTCGCCACCGCGCTGATCTGCGGCACGCCCACGCCCGCGACGATGCGCGTGGTACAGATCGAGCCCGGCCCGATGCCGACCTTGACCGCATCTGCGCCCGCATCGATGAGCGCGAGCGCCGCTTCGCCGGTGACGATGTTGCCGGCGATCACTTGCTGGGCCGGCCAGCGCGCCTTGATGCGCTTGACCATCTCGATCACGCCGAGCGAGTGACCGTGGGCCGTATCGACGACGATCACGTCCACGCCGGATTCACGCAGCGCCGCCGCGCGATCCAGGGTGTCGGCGCTGGTGCCGACGGCCGCGCCGACGCGCAGCGCGCCGCGCTCGTCCTTGCAGGCGCGCGGAAATTCCGTCGCCTTCTGGAAATCCTTGACGGTGATCATGCCCTTCAGGCTGAAGTCCTCGTCGATCACCAGCACCTTCTCGATGCGGTGCTTGTGCAGCAGCGCAAGCACCTCTTCCTTGGGTGAGTTCTCGCGGACCGTGACCAGGCGCTCGCGCGGCGTCATCACCGAGGAGACCGGAGCGTCGTAACGCGTTTCGAAGCGCAGGTCGCGATGGGTGACGATGCCGACGGCCTTGCCGTCGCGCACGACCGGCACGCCGGAGATGTTCTTGGCGCGCGTGAGTTCGAGCACCTCGCGGATCGTCGCCTCCGGCCGCACGGTGATCGGGTCATGGATGATGCCGCTCTCGAAGCGCTTCACCCGCGCCACCTCGCGCGCCTGCTGGTCGATCGGCATGTTCTTGTGGACGATGCCGATGCCGCCTTCCTGGGCGATCGCAATGGCCAGGCGATGCTCGGTCACCGTGTCCATCGCCGCGGACAGGATCGGCAGGTTGAGCCGGATGCCGCGCGTCAACTGCGTGCCGAGGCTCACTTCCTGGGGAAGCACCTGCGAATACGCGGGCACGAGCAGGACGTCGTCGAAGGTGAGGGCTTCCTCGAGGATTCGCAGCATGGGGTAACCCGGCTTGGAAAAGGAAGCGCGACATTCTACCCGGCGATGCCCCTTGGGGGAAACGGCGAGGCTTCCAGCGGAAGCCGGCCGCCGCCGCCGGCGAAACGGGCGGGGCACTTTTCACGTTAAGATCCCGCCACGATGCAGGATTCCTGGCTCGCCGGCCCCGGCAACTCCCCGCCCCAGCGGGAGATTTTCACCATCAGCCGCCTCAATCGGGAGGCTCGGATGCTGCTCGAGCGGGGCCTGGGATCCGTCTGGCTCGAGGGCGAGATCTCAAACCTGTCCCGGCCCGGGTCCGGCCACTGGTACTTCTCGCTCAAGGACGAGGCCGCGCAGCTGCGCTGCGCGATGTTCCGCACCCGCAATCTGCTGGTCCGCTTCCCGATGCGCGACGGCATGCACGTACTGGCGCGGGGTCGCGTGAGCCTGTACGAGGCCCGCGGCGAGTTCCAGGTCGTGGTGGAGCACCTCGAGGAGGCCGGTGAAGGAGCGCTGCGGCGACGTTTCGAGGAGCTGAAGCACAGGCTCCTGGCCGAAGGATTGTTCGACCCGCGGCACAAGCGGCCGCTGCCCACCCTGCCGCGACGCATCGGCGTGATCACCTCCCCCACCGGGGCCGCGATTCGCGACATCCTGCACATCCTGCGGCGGCGCTTTCCGGCGATTCCGGTGCTGATCTACCCCGTGCCGGTACAGGGCGAGTCGGCGCCCCGCGAAATCGCCCAGGCACTGCGCCTCGCGGGCCAGCGGGCCGACTGCGATGTGCTGATTGTCGCGCGCGGCGGCGGCTCGCTCGAGGACCTCTGGGCATTCAACGACGAGGGCGTCGCCCGCGCGATGTTCGATTGCCCGATCCCGATCGTGAGCGGCGTCGGCCACGAAGTGGACGTGACGATCGCTGATTTCGTTGCGGACGAACGCGCCCCCACACCGTCGGGCGCAGCGGAGCGCGTCGTGCCGGACCGGGCCGAATGGTCGCGTCGCATCGACGCGACGCGCACACGTATCGCAGCGGCGATGCGGCGGCGCCTGGTCGACGCGCGCGGCGCTCTGGTCGCGCACGAAAAAGGGCTCGCCCGCAATCACCCGGGTGCGAAGCTGCGCGAGCACGCGCAGCGCCTCGACGAACTCGAGGGCCGGCTGTCATTGGCTGCGCACACCCGCCTCGATCGCGCGCGTGCGCGGCTGGCAGCCGCACAGAGACTGTTGTCCCGCGCGTCGCCGGCAGTGCGAGTGGCAGCGCTCGGGATCCGGCTGGCAACCGGTCGCCGTGCTCTCGCCGCCGCGGGCCGCAACCGCGTCGCGCATGCGCGCAGCCGACTGGAACTGGCGCAGCGCACGCTGCACGCCGTGAGCCCCCTCGCCACCCTGCAGCGCGGGTACGCGATCGTCACCGATGCGCAGGGACACGTCCTGCACGACGCAGCGCTCGCCGCGCCCGGCGACACGATCGGCGCCCGGCTCGCTCGCGGCAACGTGCTCGCCCGCGTCCTCACCGTGGAACCAGAGGCCGGGGCACCGGAGGCGACGAGGTGAAGCGGCACGCGCTCGGCCTGCTCGCCACTGTGCTCGGCGCAGCATTGCCGTTCGCGGCGGTACGGTCCGCCGCACCCTCGCTGCCCGCCGAGAGCCGTGTGCCCGGCGGCATCGCATTGATCGAACTGGGCAGTACAGCGGCTGAGCCGGGCCAGGTGTTCTTCAATGGCCACCGTACGCCGGTCGTGCGCTCCGGCGAGATCTGGACGGCCGTCGTCGGCATCCCGCTCGACATCGTGCCCGGTCCGCAGGCCGCACGCTTCGTTCGGGCCGATGGGCAGGGCACGCGGGATCTCGCTTTCGAGGTGACGCCCAAGCTGTACGCCGAGCAGCGCCTCACGGTGCAAGACCAGCGCCAGGTCGACCCGAACGAGGCAGACCTCGAACGCATCGACCGGGAGCAGGCCCGCATCGACCGCGCACTCAGCATCTTCTCGTCGGACCTCACGCCGCCCTGGCAGATGACCACGCCCGTGCCCGGCAGGCGGTCGAGTTCGTTCGGCTTGCGGCGGTTCTTCAACGGGCAGTCGCGCAAGCCGCACAGCGGCATGGACATCGCCGCGCCGACCGGCACGCCGATCGTGAACCCGGCCGCAGGCCGCGTCGTCGAAGCCGGCGACTTCTTTTTCAACGGCAACACGGTGTTCGTCGATCACGGCCTCGGGGTGGTGACGATGTACTGTCACCTGAGCCGCATCGACGTAAAGCCCGGCGAGACTATCGCCGCGGGCCGGCAACTCGGGCTGGTCGGCGCGACCGGCAGGGTGACCGGGCCGCACCTGCACTGGGGCATCGGCGTGAATCGCGCGATGGTCGACCCGGTGCTTTTCCTGCCGCCGGAGGCGCAAGCGCCCCCGGCCGCCGGTCGTTAGATCGGCGTCAGGAAAGCAGCAATCGCCGGCTCGAAGCGTGGCAGGTCGACGAGGAACGAGTCGTGACCCTGCGGCGAGGGGAACGCGAGGAAGTCCACCGCATTACCCGCAGCGCGCAGGTGATCGGCAATCTCACGCTGCTGGTCGATCGTGAACAGCATGTCCGAATCGACGCCGATGATGAGCGAGCGCTTGGCACGGAACTTGTCGAAGGCCGCAGCGAGCGAGCCGCCGCCGTGGTCCGCAAGGTCGAACTGGTCCATCGCGCGCGACAGGTACAGGTAAGCGTTGGCGTCGTAAAGGTCCGCGAAGCGGTACGCCTGGTGTTCCAGGTACGCCTCCACTTCGAACTGCGGACGGAAGTCGCCCGACAGCCCCGCCGTCTCGGGCACGCGCCGGCGGCCGAAACGCTCCTGCCATTCCCCGGCCGAGCGATACGTGATGGTGCCGAGCTTGCGCGCGAGACGCAGGCCGAGACGCGGACCGCGTCCCGGCTCATAGTTGCCGCCGCGCCAGGCGGGATCGCTGCGCACCATCTCCCGTTGCAGCGAGCGCAACGCAATCGCGAACGGTGACGCACGCGCGGCGCCGGAGATCGACAGCAAGTTGTCCACTTCGTCCGGAAACTGCGCGCAGTAGGCCAGCACGGTCATGCCGCCGAGCGACGGGCCGATCACGTACGCGACGCGCTCGATGCCGAGTGTGTGCAGGGCTTCCCGGCCGGCCGCAGCGATGTCTTCGACTGCAATCTCCGGAAAGCTGATGCCGTACGGGCGCCCGGTGCGCGGATCGACCGACGCCGGACTCGATGAACCAAACGGGCTGCCGATCGAGTTGATGCAGACGACGAAGAAACGGCGGGTGTCGATCGGCTTGCCTGCGCCGATCATCGGCTCCCACCAGCCCGGCTTCGGATCGGCAGCGGACGACGCGGCGTGGGCCGAAGGCGATAATCCGGTGAAGATCAGGACGGTGTTGTCGCGTGCGTCGTTGAGGCGGCCCCAGCTCTCGTACGCCACGACCGGTTGCTCGACTGCACCCCCGCGGAACAAACGCAGGGGACTGTCGAGCACGGCAAGCTTGGTTGCCGGCAGATCGTGAACGTTGGCTGGGGGTTGTCGGGCAAGGGCCATGACCATGTCCGGAAGTCTAGACCCGCCTGGTGGCGGCACAAGCGCGAGCGGATAGCCGCTCAGATCAGGTGGTTATCAGCGCTTGCCGCGCCTGCCACCCTTGAAGTGTGCCATGGCGCGCTGCTTCTTGCGCGCCTGCCGCGGCGTGATCGCGTTGCGGCGCCCGGAAAACGGGTTGGCGTCGGTGCGGAATTCGATGCGCATCGGCGTGCCCTTGAGGCGGAATACCTCGCGGAAATGGTTCTCGAGGTAGCGCCGGTAGGCGTCAGGCACGTGCTGGGTCTGGTTGCCGTGGATCACCACGACCGGCGGGTTGCGACCGCCCTGGTGCGCATAGCGCAGCTTGATGCGCCGGCCGCGCACGAGCGGGGGCTGATGCATCGTCAGGGCCTGCTCGAGGGCCTGGGTCAGTTCCTTGGTCGGCATCTCGCACATCGCGGCGCGGTAGCAGGCCCTGACGGTCACCATCAGTTCGCCGACGCCCGTGCCATGCCGGGCCGAGATGAAGTGCACCGGGGCGAATCGCAGGAAATCGAGGCGCAGGTCGAGGCCGTCGCGGATCGCATCGCGCTGGTCCGGCGCGATGCCGTCCCACTTGTTGACGGCGATCACCATCGCCCGCCCCTGCTCTGCCACCAGCCCGAGCAGGCTCGCGTCCTGGTCCGCCACGGTGTCGTGCGCGTCGATCACGCCGATCACGACATTGGCCTGCTCGATCGCCTGCAGCGTCTTGACGACGCTGAACTTCTCGACTGTTTCGCTGACCCGGGCGCGGCGGCGCACGCCGGCGGTGTCGATGAGCGTGTAGCGCTGGCCGTCGCGCTCGAACGGCACCTCCACCGTGTCGCGCGTGGTGCCGGGCTGGTCGAAGGCGATCAGGCGCTCCTCGCCGAGCAGACGATTGATGAGCGTGGACTTGCCGACGTTCGGGCGCCCGATGACGGCCACGCGGATTTCGCGGTCGCGGGCCTCCTCCGGCAACGGCGGCCCGGCGGTCACCAGGCCCTCGAGCGCGCGGCCCATCA
>Ga0315286_10006180_pt1 | contig 11628 bp, 10 predicted proteins | sample YL17G10_0_MG_FD_205038 | JGI IMG/M metagenome (GOLD analysis project Ga0315286, IMG submission 205038) | Sediment microbial communities from Yellowstone Lake, YNP, Wyoming, USA - YL17G10_0 | ecosystem: Environmental > Aquatic > Freshwater > Lake > Sediment | place: USA: Wyoming | collected... | reverse complement strand
ATATTAATCAGCTAGTCCTACAATCTCTCAATGCAAATGATGCCGCTAACGCTCATAAGAAGTTCCGTCCGCTAGACAATTTGTGGAAAAGCCAGGACTAAAGGTACGCCAAGAAAAAAACAGTAAAGAAATTTGAAACTCAACGTCACTTGAGACGCTAGAAAGTCATGTTAGTAATCAGCCATTATGCCTATCGGTTTAACTCCCAAGGCTACCACTTATAGCCTCCATTATTTTGGGTCATAGTCTCCTCTTAGTTTACGCCGTAATACCTCTGTATGTTGTTCGTCTTCAGCCTTCCCAAGTTTAGAGGCTCTCCTAAAAGCGAGTAGCGACACAATTAAGAAGACACCGCAGAGGACCCATAAAAAAATAACGAACCACGTCATACCCTTAGAATCATATCTGTCCAGACTTGGAACCAAAAGAGCTACAAACCCTCCAATGCACCCCAGCATGACATATATCCAGACCATCTTCATATTGTCGGGTATTATATACCTTAGGTCCTCAATAATCCACGAGACAGGACTGAGTATTCTGATCTCTAACCTATGGATAATGCTTTTGGGAGTTAACCCGATAGGCACATTGACAAAATATGTCAAGAGGCATCTCTGCCTGATGAGAACACATCTCAGAGGCAAGAAGACCCAAAGCAAGTTCCAAAAACTTGTGAATCGTGCCAATCAGACGTTACGCATATGTTGAGGCATTTACGTTGAGCATTTCCCTATTTTTAGAATAAAAATAGGATTCTGGTTGGCTTGCCGTTGAGATTATCTACTATATGCCTATCGGTTTGTCTCCCAAGGTTACTAGTCTACTGTCTCGGATATAGCTTTACAATATGATTATTGATATCATTCCCGCTTTGCGCGGGAATCCCGATAGAGAACGTGGGTTCCGGATCAATTTTCCGAATGACAGGCAATTGTAAAGGTCTTTGCGAGACACTACACTAGGGATGGTGCTTTACTTTGTTACCCACAAGAACACTCCTGCCCATTTCTGCCCTCCAAATCTGTCTGAGCTTGGAGGGCACAGTAACAAATTAATGAACTGTTGCTTTTTGTCCCGAAAATTCGATTTCCCTAAAGGCCAATAAGCCAAATATTTGAATTCTTATACCCTTAATTCTCCACTTAAATCGTCTGCTGAAGTCAACTTTAGTTTTGGGCTGCTCTGTGTTTCCAAATCCCTGTAGGAAAATTTCCTCACAAACAGAATCTTTTGAGTTAAATTGCAAAACAGTCTTCTCATGCCTATCAGTATCACGCTCCAAAGTTACTTCCTTTTTTCTTCTGCCATGACCTTGTGTAATAATAACCTTTGTCTCCGTAATATCTATTTTGGTTTTTTCTTCTTTATCTCTTGACTGAAATTCGATTCCAATGCTAGCCCAACTTCCGCAGTTTGAAGTGCTAATGAGTTTTTTACGAGTTTCTTCAAACGTAAAGATGTGGCCTTCCTAATTTGGGAAGGCGTTTTTCAAACGTGAAGGCTGCTCAAAACGCCATGTAGTGTAAACTTTTTCCCGCTGACGACACGGTATAATAGCGGCATGTACCTGCGGCGATGTCGACCAACCAAGTGCAAGAAAGACCACGCCTACTGGGAGTTGGTTGAATCCTATCGTACAGAACGGGGACCTCGCCAACGAGTGGTTGCCTATCTGGGTGATGTGAGTGAAACAAAGCGTCTTGGTATTCAACAGGCAGCCAGGGGCGCAACCGGGTCTTGGCAGAGCCGTCTCTTCGATGAGGAGGGCGAACCCGAATGGGTGGAGGTAGATACCAAACGGGTGCGGGTAGAGGGAGTATGGGACTTCGGTGGCTGCTGGCTAGGACTGGAGATATCGGAGAAACTCGATCTAATCTCCCTTCTTGAGCGATTGCTGCCAGAGGGACGGGAGGATATCCCCTGGTCGATGATGGCCATGACACTGGTCCTGATGCGCCTTTGTGAGCCGTCCAGTGAACTGCGGATAGCGGAGCATCTCTATGAGAGGAGTACCCTGGCCGACATGCTGGGGATACCGGCAGATAAAGTCAATGACGACCGGCTATATCGGGCCTTGGATAGGCTCCTGCCACACAAGGTCGAGATGGAGAAGCACCTGAAAGGACGGCTGGGGGAACTCTTTAACCTGGAGTACGACCTGCTCCTCTACGACGTGACCTCTACTTACTTCGAGGGGGAGTGTGCCCATAACGGGCAAGCGATGCGGGGTTATTCCAGGGATCATCGTTCTGATTGCAAACAGGTATGCATCGCCCTAGTGGTGAGTAGGGAAGGCCTTCCCCTGGGATATGAGGTTTTTGCCGGTAACCGGGCGGATGTAACAACGGTGGAAGACATCGTGGAGAAGATCGAGGCTCAGTATGGGAGTGCAGGTCGTATCTGGGTGATGGACCGAGGGATGGTATCACAGGAGAACTTGGAGTATCTGCGGGCTGGAGGAAGACGCTACATAGTAGGTACGCCCAAGAGCCAACTGAAACGTTTTGAGCAGGAGTTGATTAAGGCAGACTGGCAGCAGGTACGGGAAGGATTGGAGGTGAAGATATGTCCTTCTCCAGATGGGGAGGAGAGCTTCATCCTTTGTCGGAGTGCTGATCGAGCAGCTAAGGAGAAGGCTATCCACGACCGGTTTGAGAAACGCATCGAGAAGGGACTAACCAAGCTGGCAGATAGTTGTCGGAAGAAGAAGCTGAAGCTGGGGGCAATAGAACGGCGGTTAGGGATGCTACTGGGGGCTAATAGCCGGGCCGCAGGTTTGTTCCGGGTAGATGTCGTGGAACGGCCTGGTGGTGGAGCCGAAGTGAAATGGGATAAGATAGAGGCCTGGAGAGCATGGGCGGAACTGAGTGAGGGCTGCTACCTGCTACGGAGCAACGTCACCGAGTGGGATGCTGAGCAACTCTGGCGGGCCTATATACAACTCACTGAAGCAGAAGCAGCCTTTCGAATACAGAAGGACGACCTTGGGATTAGACCCATCTGGCATCAGAAGGAAGAGCGGGTTCAGTCCCATATACTGGTCTGCTTTCTGGCCTATGTGCTATGGAAGATGCTCGGGCAGATGTGCAAGAGAGCGGGCTTGGGCAGCGAGCCACGCAAGGTGTTCGACGAGATTGCACAGATCAAGGTTGTTGACGTAGTCATGCCGACAAAGCAAGGATCTGTTATCCGCAACCGCTGTATCGCCCAGCCAACCAAGGCCCAGGAGATCCTCCTACAGATGCTCCAGTTACACCTGCCCCAGCGCATGAAGATTTACGAAATGTAGTGTAAACATTACGTTTGGGAGAACCCCTCTCCAAACGTGTAACTGCGGAAGTTGGGCTAGAAACAAAACGGTGGGTTGCGCTGCGCTACACACACCCCATCGAACAACTTTTCTAAAACCAAAATGCCTGTTTCTGCTACTAAGCACTAGCACTCATTTGGGCATTTCACCCAAAATGTAATAAATTTTTAACATTTTTGGCCTTCATTTTATGACTTTTCCACTATCTGCTTGATACTATGAATCATGGTGGGTGTATACCCACGCAGGACATTCCTCTTGGCAACGACTGCAACGAGTCACATGTGAAATTGCAGAAGCAGATAGACCGAGCCGGAGTGTCCGGGAGGGAGGACTATTATGGGTACTAAGGCTTCCGTACTTCCAAAAACCATCGGTAAGTTGAAACAGAAACCGAGCGGGATAAAGTTTAATCAAGGAGTGTTCAGAGATGGTCTAGACATCACACAAGGTAAGAGTACCAGTGTTATTGCAACTGCAAAGTCCAACAGAACTGGTATTCTTCCTGATTCTATGCGGATGTATCTTCAAGAAACAGGACGCTCCCCACTGCTAACTGCTGAGCAAGAGAAACTGCTTGGCAGCCAAATTGAAAAGGCCAAGCATCTCAAATTAGTAATCAGTGAGTGGAGCGAAAGACACCAAAGGCCCCCCGCCACCGGAGACATTGTGCTGGCATTGCTGGGGCGCATATGCCAGTCCTCTACCATGTTTGACGCTATCTGGTCCGCTTTGTCCTTGCCCAGTCACACTAATATGGCGGAGAAGGTGAAGCATCAGCTTTGGTATCTCAACCGCAACAGGTCTGAGAGTCAGCACTTTGTGAGCGAAATAGCTCAGAAGTTGGGTAAAGATGAAGACGTGATATGGCTTGCCTTGGTCGAGCTGTGTCTGGACATGTATTTGATTCCAATGGATATATGGGCAACCTTCAACGGCACGTCATCCCTGTCGAATATAAGGCAATACCTGGATTCAGTTGATTTGCAGCGTCATATCGCTGCCTACGCAAAGGAGATCGAAGCAAAAATACAAACTGTTAAGAAAGAGGGTGCCATAGCAGAAAGACATCTGGTGGAGGCTAATTTACGACTTGTGGTCAGTTTAGCCAGAAAATATGTTGGCCGGGGTGTGGCTCTCCTTGACCTCATACAAGAGGGAAATATTGGACTGATGCAAGCAGCGCAGAAGTTTGATTACAGAAAGGGGTATAGGTTCAGCACCTACGCGACCTGGTGGATACGACAGGCACTTATAAGAGCCATTTACCGCCAGGCTCATGTCGTTCATATTCCTATTTATATGACTGAAATGATGAATCGCCTAATCCGGCTCAAACCTCAACTGGCTCAGAAGTTTGGGCGAGAGCCTACAGCAGAGGAAATAGCTGAGGAAATGCAAATTCCGCCTGAGAAGGTTGCAGATATCATTAAGGCCTGTCAGGAGTCTGTTTCGCTGGAAACCCCTGTGGGTGAAGAGGAGGAAATCAACCTCGGCGATTTGATTGAAGACGTTAGCGTCTCTTTGCCTGCTGATCTGGTGTCACAAAAATTGATGCAGGAAGAGGTGGAGGCTTGCCTGGCCTTGTTACCACTTAGGGAAAGGTTAGTTCTGGGACTGAGGTTTGGCTTATATGATGGAAGCAATCGTACTCTAGACGAAGTGGGAAGAGAAATCGGAGTCACCCGGGAACGTGCCCGCCAGATTGAAAAACATGCTCTGACCAAATTACGTGAATCCCGGCAAAGCCAGAGGTTGAGGGAGTATCTGGGGTAGGAGGATTAAGAAATTGTCCCATCTTGAAGGTAAACGAATCGCTATCCTGGCTGAAGAGGGCTTTGAGGATGTGGAGCTTGTAGAACCGATCAAGGCAATGAAAGAGGCCGGGGCTAATGTAGTTGTTATAGGTAGTGGCTCAAGACCCAGATACAGGGGCAAAAGAGGCACTGTAACAATGAAGGTGAATACTGTTGCGGATAAGGTCAATGTAGAAGATTTTGACGCCATCATCATACCTGGTGGCTATGCCCCGGACAAGATGCGTCTGCATCAAACCATGATTGACTTGGTAAGAAAGGCATACGATCTGGGCAAAGTAGTAGCAGCCGTTTGTCATGGGCCACAGCTTCTCATTTCGGCTGATATAGTAAGGGGTCGCCGGGTTACCTCATGGCCATCCATAGCTGTGGACCTTAAAAACGCCGGTGCAGACTGGGTGGACGAGCCGGTAGTCCGCGATGGCAATATCATCACCTCGCGAAAGCCGGCTGATTTACCACGATTCAACAAGGCTATCATCGAAGCTCTGGAAACAAAACATTAATTGCCCGAATGGGCTAGTAAGCCCTAAAAAGGAGGATAACATGGTAAATATATTGATATGGCTGAGGTCGGTAATCTACCATGGCTTCCCCAGGAAAAAGACTGCCAGGATCGTTCTGTGTGAAAATTTACCATATCGGCGTCGGTTGGTGTCAGTAGTGTTATATGCTAAATACAAAGAGGAGCAAGCAATAATACGAAATTCAATTATTATGCCAAATTCAGTGATAGGCAAACACAGCGTAGTTGACCGCTGCATCCTGGATGAGGAGGTAAATATAGGGAAGTTCTGCTATGTAGGCTTTGGTTCTGGCCTCGTCTCCGGTGGCTCCAATATTACAGTATTGGGAAGGGGTGTGTCCGTACCATCTGGTACAGCCATAGGCCGAAGTCAAAAGGTATTGCCGGAAACAAAGCTTATGGCAGGCATAAAGGGCTAAGAGAACCAAATGATATACACTGACTACTTGCCTGTGAAGGAAAAAATACAGCGTAAATATAAAAAAGGCCGTAAAGATAGAGTGTTGTATCTTCAATGTGTGCCGGTTAAGTGTTTTGGTGGATTAGGTTTGTTGCTTAAGACCCGAATGTATACAAATATGTTAGATGGAGGCGTGTTATGGTACACTGGATGTGTGTAACTTGCGGTTACTATCTTCAAGGACCTCAGCCACCGAATCGGTGCCCCAGTTGTAATCAGGTTTGTGTTTTCAATGATGTCACCTGTTATCGGCCCGAGTGCGGCGGTGAGAGCAACGTTGATCCACTGTTGGTAGGAGCAACAATGGGGACCCTTGCGGGGCTGAAAACAATACCAGCCAAACCGACGATTACTCACACCACCGTGGAGTCAGTCCCTATCGCCAAAATATTCAGCGGGCTTACCGAGAAACAGCGGGATAAAGTCAGAAACCTGGGACGTATTGAGACTTACGAGCAGAACGCTGTCATCTGTAAGGAGGGTGCTGAGTCACGAAAGCTCTACCTGGTAGAAAAAGGGCAAGTGGCAGTGCAATCAGAGCTCGGAAAAGGATTGCGCATCCCCATCACTTTGGTGTCTGAAGGGCAAGCTTTTGGCTGGTCTGCTCTGGTGCCACCATACCATCTCACAGCAACGGTCACAGCAGCCTCTAAAACACAGGTTCTCTCAATAGAACGAGAACCTGTGTTATTACTAATGAAGGATGATACAGCAGTGGGTTATACAATAATGCAGAATATAGCAGGTATTATTGCATCACGCCTACGCAACCTGGAATTAGAAATGATAGGGCTTGTCCATCGCATCAAATAGCAAAGGTGGGTAATACGTCATGCCAGACGGTGATGACGTTTTAAAAAAATCTATGGGGAGGTAAAGAAACATGGCAGAAAAGAAGGCCGGCGCTGCAACCAAGGTGTCCCAAGCATTGTTGGACAAACTAAATGATGCAATAGCCAGAGAAATCCAAGTGGCAGTCCAGTACATGTGGCAACATGTACAGTGGAGCGGAGTGAAAGGCTTCGCCGTACAAAGTGAAATAAAGTCCATTGCAATAGCTGAGATGAAACATGCTGAATCAATTGCCGAGAGATTATTCTACCTCGGTGGTATACCAACCACCAAACCCACTCCCATTTTCGTCGGCAATACTCTCAAGGAGATGATACAACGAGACGTCGAGGATGAGGAGGGCGCTATAAAGCTTTACAAGCAGATTGTGGAGATGGCGCGTAAGGAAGGTGATGAGACCACCAATCGGTTATTCCGGGAGATACTACAGCAGGAAGAAGACCATCATGACACCTTCACTACTCTGCTTGAGGACTTATAACCAGGCGTAACAGAACCGACTAATGCCCATAATCCGTGGATTGTAATGGCATCAAAAACGCTTTTTTGTCATTGTGAGCGAAGCGAAGCAATCTCAGTTGTGCACTAGGGATTGCTTCGTCGTCCACCACAGGCGGATGGGGGTATCCCCCAGCTTTAAAAATTCCCCCAAGATTGGGAGGTTCAGGGGGCTGATAAAGACTTTTTCAGCACTCTCATTATGAGTGAAGCGAAGCAATCTCAGCCCCCCTCTCATCTCCAGATTGCTTCGCCCACCCAGGCGGGCTCGCAATGACCGAATCCCTTTAACTGCAAATGTAGCAATGAATCTCGGCTGTTACGCCAACTCATGCCGCCAGACACTTGAATGTCGTTGCGGCGGATCCATAGATAGGAGTTATAAATGGGGTTGAATCTCAATGTGATAGTGGGAGGAGAGGCGGGGCAAGGTGTCCAGTCCTTGGGCTTCATTCTGGCTAAATCCCTGGCCCGAGGAGGTTACCACGTCTTTGCCGACCAGGACTACGAGTCCAGAATCAGGGGCGGGCACAACTTCTTCCGTGTCAGGGTCAATGACAGCCAGATAGCAGCCCTGATTGAAGAGGCGGATATCCTCATAGCTATGAATAAAGAAAGCCTGGACTTGCATCTGGGCAAGCTGACAAAGGATGGGGTAGCTATCTTCGATGAAGAAGCTATCAAAGATTACAGCCCTACTAAAGGACTATTCGGCTTGCCGCTGGAAAGTATTGCTAAAGAGAAGGCAGGCGATAAGCTCATGACAAACTCGGTGGCTTTAGGGGCTGCCCTGGGGTTGATGAGCTACGACCTTGAGATACTGAATAAGGTATTAGCGGAGCATTTCAAGGGGGAAGTAGCAAAGGCCAATATCCTGGCAGCTCAAGCCGGTTATGATTATATCAAGAAGCAGTTCAAGTGTAACTTCAACCAACAGCTCCGCCCATTTGGCCAGGCCCAACGGATGCTCCTGAATGGCAATGAAGCGCTGGCCCTGGGGTCGGTGGCCGCTGGCTGTAAGTTTGTGGCTGGCTATCCCATGACACCTGCAACCACTATTCTGGAGTATCTGGCGGGTAAGGCTGAGGAGACAGGCATGGTGGTGGTGCAGCCAGAGGACGAGATTGCCGCCATCAATATGATCATTGGGGCTGCTTTTGCCGGTGCTCGTGCCATGACCTGCACTTCAGGAGGTGGTTTCTGCCTTATGGTAGAGGGTCTGGGGTTGGCAGGGATAACTGAAACACCTGTGGTGGTTGTAAATAGCCAGCGCTCCGGACCGGGCATCGGCCTGCCTACGCGCACAGAGCAGGGTGATCTGGAGTTTGTATTGCATGCCGCTCACGGAGAATTCCCCCGGGCCGTCCTGGCCCCGGCCACCGTAGAAGATGCTTTTTACCTGACTGCCAAAGCATTCAATATAGCCGAGAAATATCAGACCCCGGTCATTATTCTCACCGACCATTACCTCGGCAGTTCTTATGCTACTGTAGAAAGGTTTGACCTGTCCAAGATAACTATTGAGCGGGGACAGCTTCTCAGCGAGGATGAAGCAGCCAGGCTGACTCAATATAAGCGGTACCAGTTTACCGAGTCAGGCGTATCGCCGCGAGCATTGCCTCTATATAAAAATACCCTGGTACTAGCCGACTCCGACGAGCACAGTGAAGAGGGACACCCCATTGAGGACGCTGAGACCAGGACCAAAATGATGCTGAAGCGATTGCGCAAACTGGAGGGCATCAGACTGGAAATGGGCCAGCCCCGCTTCTACGGGTTGCCCGAAGCTGAGCTTACCCTGGTTGGCTGGGGTAGCACCTACGGAGCGCTTAAGGAGGCCGTTGACCTGCTGCGAGCAGAGCAGATTCCGGCCAATCTGCTTCATCTCACCGAACTCTGGCCTTTCCCCGCTGAAACGGTGTCATCAATCCTGGGAAAATCCAGACAAAGCCTGGTGATAGAGAACAATGCTACGGGGCAACTGGCCCGCCTCATCAGGCGGGAGACAGGGTTGAAAGTTAGTGGCACCATTTTGAAGTTCGATGGCCGCCCATTCTCACCGGCCGACATCCTCCGTGAGATTAAAAAGGAGGTGGTCCATGGTAAAACTGGCTGATTATGCCGGAGGTCAGACCGCCTGGTGTCCCGGGTGTGGCAATTTCGGCATCCTGACAGCGGTTAAGAAAGCTTTAACGGAGCTAAACCTGGAGCCTTATCAGGTGCTGATGGTCTCCGGCATCGGGCAAGCTGGCAAGCTGCCACATTATACACGTGGCAACGTGCTCAATGTGCTCCATGGACGCTCTCTGCCCGCAGCCATAGGGGCCAAACTGGCTAATGCAGAGCTAATAGTTTTGGCCATCGGTGGTGATGGGGATGGCTATGGCGAGGGGGGAAACCACTTTATACACAGCATGCGCCGCAACCATGACCTAACCTATATAGTGCACGATAATCAGGTTTATGCACTAACGAAAGGCCAGGCCTCCCCCACCAGCGACCAGGGTTTTATCAGCAAGACTACCCCTGGAGGAGCCAGCGCTCCGCTAAATCCACTGGCGCTGGCTGTAGCCTGTGACGTGGGCTTAGTGGCCCGCAGTTTCGCAGGTGATAACGAGCACCTGTCTCAGATAATCAAGATAGGCATCCAGCACAAAGGCTTTGCTCTGATAGATGTGCTCCAACCCTGTGTCTCCTTTAATCATGTGAACACCTTCGCCTGGTATAGACAAAGAGTTTATAAGCTGGGTGACGGCTATGACCCCACCGATAGAATAGCAGCTTTCCAGAAAGCACTGGAGTGGGGCGATAAAATACCTATCGGGGTAATCTATCAAAACGATAGGCCTACCTTTGAAGATAATGTACCCTCTCTTAAAAAAGGCCCTCTGGTAAAACAGAAGCTGGATCCCGCTGTCTGCAATAAACTTCTGGATGAGTTTATATAAGGTGAAAAGGATAGAGAACTGGTACAACCGGAAATGGAGATAAACATATGACTGATTGGAATAAAATAGCCGAAAAGAAGACTTTAGAAAAGACCATGGCAGCCCTGAAGGAGCGGAATTTCAACCCTCTGTTTGTAGCCGATAAAGCGGCAGCCCTCAAAAAACTTCAGGAAATTATTCCCGCTGGAGCCGAGGTGATGACTGGTTCCTCAACCACGCTGGACCAAATCGGCTTCATTGAGCTTCTGGTCAAAGGGCAACATCCCTGGAGAAACTGGAAGGACAGGATATTGCCGGAGAAAGACCCGAATAAGCAGGCCGATCTTCGTCGTGCCTCTACTACGGCAGAATACTTTCTGGGCAGCGTGCAAGCCATCGCTGAAACAGGTCAGGTGCTGGGCGCTGATGCTTCAGGAAGCCGGCAAGGTGGCTATGTTTTTGGAGCTAAGAAGGTTATCTGGGTGGCGGGGGCAAATAAGATAGTCTCTGACCTGGAGGCGGCCCTGCGGCGTCTCAAAGAACACTGCATACCTCTGGAAGATCAGCGTATGAAAAAAACAGGCGCTCCAGGCACTTTCCTGGGCAAAGTTGTAATCTACGAAAAAGAGGCTGTTCCTAATCGCATTACCACCATAATTGTTGGGGAGATATTAGGCTTCTAGACAGGTCAAGCCCGTCTGCAACCATAGATACAGTTACTAGTGTATATAATCGAGTTAATGCAAGACAATAATTTCCGGGCAAACTGTAGGAGTAGAGAAGATGGTTCGGTTTAACGGAGTCAACCACCTGGCTATGGCCACCGGAGACATGGATAAAACAATCCGTTTCTGGAGGGATTTACTGGGAATGCGGCTGGTTGCGGGGCTTGGCCAACCCGGCTACAGGCACTACTTCTTTCAGATATCAGATAGCGATCTTATAGCCTTTTTTGAGTGGACAGGTGTTGAGCCTGTGGCCAATAAAGATCATGGCAGGCCGATCAAGGGGCCTTTCATCTTTGACCACGTTTCCTTTGGGGTGGATACCGCGGATGATCTCTGGGAACTTAAAGACAGGCTGGAGGCCGCTGGATTTGCTGTGTCAGACATGATCGACCACGGATTCATCCACTCCATCTACGCCTATGACCCCAATGGTATTCCCATAGAGTTTTCCCATAATAAGGATGGAATAGATATCCGGAAAGAACCTCAGATGAGGGACCGTGCTCC
>Ga0315286_10006179_pt1 | contig 11631 bp, 10 predicted proteins | sample YL17G10_0_MG_FD_205038 | JGI IMG/M metagenome (GOLD analysis project Ga0315286, IMG submission 205038) | Sediment microbial communities from Yellowstone Lake, YNP, Wyoming, USA - YL17G10_0 | ecosystem: Environmental > Aquatic > Freshwater > Lake > Sediment | place: USA: Wyoming | collected... | reverse complement strand
GGTAACGGATTCGGAGGTAAAGAGTTTTTTCATAGCCATTTTCCTTTCTTGATGTCTATCGTCGAAATCCAATCCCCTACAGTCGACAAGTCTCTACAGTTGGAATTAAACCACCCCAGAAAGGGAAAGTCAAGCTTTTTACCCTAAAGCATCCCGAATTCCGATTGGCACCTCTATTATTTTAGCGGTATCGATAAGTATTACTTTTCTTTGCACCAACGTGACCCCCAGCTATGCCGAGGGGTCATCCTTTGGCTCGGACAATCTTTAGTCGGCCTTCATCATCGATATCGAAGATATAGGTATTTTTCTCTCCGGGTTTCGCCTCAATCGATGACTCAAAAGGTTGCTCCGATTCTGTTCTCAAACGGTATGACCCTTCTTTAACGGTGATCGGGACTCCGACTTTTCCCCTTGCTACGGGTCCGCCTTTTTTCCGGTCCTCGGTAGAATAGAGCGAATAGGCGACGGACATCATCTCTGCGTCCATAAAGGCATTGAGAAGTTCAAGGGGAGTAACCGCCTCAAGGTAGACACTTCCGCTTGCCGACGCCATTTTTCGATAGAAAGCCCTGACGCTCTGAACGTTTCCCTTGTCGGAGGGACCTCCTATGGCCTGGTCCATAACGCCATAGATGATCGGGTTAAACGAGGCCCCATCGGCGACCAGGCGCTTGATCCCCTCTTCTGCGGAAATGGTAATATCATCGAGGTGAGGATATTTTGCTCTGATCCTTTGCTCCCAGGCCTTGGATTTCAAGATAGTTTCTGCCAGCAGAGGCCCGGTCTCCTCTCCGTCACTGATGAGGATGACCTTGGAATTTGGCAACCCCTTGAGGATTTCATGGGCTTTGAGTATCGAGTAACCGATCGGCGTATCGCCGATATAGGCCTTCTCCGATTCCAAATACGTTATAGACTCAAGAAAGGTTTTTTCATCGAATCCTTTGTCTTTTGAACTGAAGACAACTTCGACATCGTTGCCCGCCTCCACGGCCCGCATATAATCTTTTCTATAAACGGTACCATCCTGGATTATCCCGAAGGGCTTCTTGCTGCCAAACACGATAAGCCACACGTTGTCTTCTCGGCTAAAAAGGTTCCCTATCTTTCTCAACCCTTCGTAGGCCGCTTCATACCGCTTCAAGCTCATCCCGGGTAATTTCGCAGTCATGCTGCCCGAGGCATCATAGACAATCACCACATTGTGATTACTATTCAATCTTTTTAAGGCTGAATAAACGGCCTTCTTTTTTCTTAAAAGGTCTTCCGTCAGGTCCTTCAATCCCGCCCCGGGCTGGTAACCGGTCAAAACGAATTCGGTATCCACGTTTGCCGTGGGAGGAAGTGGTGCAGGCTTAGGCGTAGATGTGCACGAGAAACAAAACAGTATCAAAAAGAGAATCCCTAATCTTTTCAAAATGTTCTTCCCCACCCCCCCGGTATTAAGAACTTGCTTTGGGGTGGGTTAAGTATACAAAAGAGAGAATGGCTTGTCAACGAAAATCGGTTCAGCGTACCTTCAATGCGAAAAGGCGAGAGCTTGTCAAGCAGATCGCCTCCCTCGATCCATGGATCGAAGGCACCTTAAGATAAAGGCGAGAATTCAACGATGAATGACTCTTCTATTTTGAGCCATATTAATACCCCTGATGGGTGGGAGAGATTTAGTGACCAGTGATCAGTATTCAGTTAACAACCATTTCTTCCAGCATGCTGCGAACGAGACGGCCGGAAACCCACTTACGGTATTCCGCAGTAGACCGGATATCGTCGATGGGCTTGATCAATGACGAAACCACTTTTTCCGCCTCGTCCAGCATCGTGGGGTCGACCTTTCTCCCTGCAATCCATGACTCGAACTCCATCAATCTGACGGGCACAGGCGCCACACTCCCCAAAGCCACCCTGCAGTATTTGATCACCCCGTCCTCGACACGTCCACGGCAACTGCCCACGACTTTGGAGATGGCCTGCGCCGCCCGCGTCCCAAGCTTGCGGAATACTTCCCGATGACCAGGCTTGGGCTTTGGCAGAATGAAACGGGCAATCAACTCATCCGGCATCAGGGCCACTTTCCTGTAGGCAAGGTAGAAACGGTCGAGTGGAACCGTGCGCTCGCCGGAAGCTGAAACAACCACCACTACGCCCTCCGAGATCAGCAGGGAGGGCACCAAATCTCCCGCCGGGCTCGCGTTAGCCACATTGCCTGCGATCGTGCCGCGGGCCTGAATTTGCAACCCGCCTACCGTCGCGGCCGCAGCCGCCAGCGACGGAAAATGATGCTGAATCAGCGACGACCTTCTCAATTCCGCGTGGGTGACGGCAGCACCAATGACGACTTCGTTTTCTGCCTCCAGAATCCCCTTCAGCTCAGCGACCGCCGCCAGACTGACACTACGTTCTGAAATCGGCAGAACCCCCGAAGCCCACTGCACCATCAAATCCGTACCGCCGGCTATCGGCTTGCCGCGGGTTCGCTCGTCCGCTTGAATGGCCAGCGCCTCAGCCAGATTGCACGGAAACAAACATTCTATGTCCTCGATCGTTTTCATTATGCCGATGTAACCCGTTTGCCCGCCGGCCACTGCTCAGCTGCCCGGCGCACCGCCTTGACGATGTTCTCATAGCCGGTGCACCGGCACAGGTTCCCCGCATGAGCTTCCCGGATTTCCCTGTTACTCGGATTGCTGTTTTTAGAAAGCAGCGAATAGGATGAAACGATCATCCCAGGAATACAGAAACCGCACTGCACGGCTCCCTTCTCGATGTAAGCCTGCTGGAGAATCCGGCCGCTGTCCGTTTTTTCAAGCCCTTCAACGGTAATGATTTCGGATCCGTCCGCAATTTGGCCCGCCGGGATGAGACAGGACACGACCGGATCGCCGTTCAGGATGATGGTACATGCGCCGCACTCCCCTTCCCCGCAGCCCTCTTTCGACCCTTTAAGACCCAGGTCGTTTCTCAGGACATCGAGAAGCCGGCGCATGGGAGGGAACTCCGCGGTTCGCCTTTCTCCATTCACATTCCAGGTTCTTTTAACGTTTCTCATTTAACCGCTCGTAAAGTTTTTCGGGGGTGATCGGAAGATCGGTCATCCTCAAGCCGGTTGCCTGGTAAACGGCATTCGCTGTCGCGGGCGCAAGACCGTCCATGGGGATCTCGCCGACCCCTTTCGCTCCCGGCGCCGCGTGTTCGTACGGAAACTCAATGAAATGTATTTCATATTCGGGGATGTCGAGCGCCGTGGGGATGATGTAGGTCTGAAGCCGGTCGGCATCGAACCTGCCGCCCTTGATCCCGATCTTCTCCATCAGCGCGTAGCCGGCGGCCTGAGTCAAGCCCCCCTCGATCTGGCCCTTCGCCAGCAGCGGATTGATGACGCGTCCGATGTCGTAGCACGACGTCACGCGCTTCAAATGGATTTCCAGCGTCACCGGGTCCACCTCCACTTCCGCCACGTTACAGCCCCACGAGTAGCCCGGATAGGCATCGCCCCGGAAAGTCTTCTGGTCCCACTTGATCGTCGGAGGCAAGGTAAACTGATGAACTATGTGAAGAGGTCCTTCTTGTTTCAGGTAGTCCCCGGCCACCTCCTGGAAAGAGAATGTTTTACTGCCGCACCGGAAAAAACCCCCCTTGAGGACGGCCGACTGCCCTTTGAAGAACGTGTCGGACGCATACTCTTCGAGCGCCTTCTTCATCTTCACCGCAGCCCCGTGCACGGTCGCCCCGACGATCATGGTCGTCCTCGACGCCACCGTCGGACCGCTGTTTGGAACCAGCGCCGTGTCGGGATACGGACAGCCCACCGATTCAATGCCCACCGACAACTCGTCGGCCGCGATCTGGGAAAGGGCCGTGGCCGATCCCTGGCCTATCTCGGTTGAGCTGACCCGCACGCTCACCAGCGGTTTTGCGTCCAGACCGAAATCCAGGTCCAGTGCTGCCTTGGTTCCGATCCGGGACTCCCCGTCGCCGGTAAAACCGGACCCATGCGCAAAAAAGGAAACCCCGATTCCATACCATTTCTTTTCGCCCCGGCGGCCGTGACTGCACCGCCTGATCTTGCCGTCGAAGCCAGACTTCTTCAGCGCTTCATCAAGCACCCGGACAGCGCCCATTTCTTCCAAAACCTGACCTGTGGGTGTCGTGTCGCCTAGCCTCAGGCCGTTTTTTAGCCTGAATTCGTGCGGCTCCATCCCGCACGCCTGTGCCAGTTTATCGATGTGGCTCTCGAGCCCCCAGATCGCCTGCGGGGCGCCGAAACCCCGGAAGGCCCCGGAAGGAAACGTGTTCGTTCGCGCAACGAGCCCGTTCACAAAAATATTTTCGCAACGGTATCCCATCGCGGCATGAAGCATCCCGCGGTACATCACAACGTCGCTGAGGGTCAGGTAGGCCCCTCCGTCGAGCAGGTAGTCCACGCGCATCGCGGTGATCGTTCCGTCTTTCTTAAGGCCCGTCCGATGCCGAACCCAGGCCGGGTGCCGCTTGGTCGTGTAGCGGATATCCTGGTTGCGGTCAAAAACAATTTTCACCGGCCGCCCCGATTTCAAGGCTAGCAGGGCGCAGTAGCCACCGAGCAGGGTCGGGAAATCCTCTTTCCCGCCGAACGCGCCGCCGACCGCCGCCTGCTTCACACGGATTTTCCCGGGGGGGAGGTTCAATGCCTCATGCAGCTCTTGGACAACGTAATAAGGGCACTGCAAGCTCCCCTGGATGAACACCCCCCCATTCGCTTCCGGCAGCGCAACCATTCCCTGCGGCTCAAGATACAACTGCTCCTGGTGTCCGGCGGTGTACTCCCCCTCCACGACGTGGTCGGCCTCCGATAGGCCCTTCTCCACGTCTCCTTTCACGATCGTCTGACTTGAGAGCCTGAAAAGCCGGGGATCCTCTGACTTGAACAAGGACACCAATTCATTCAGTGTTAGGATGGGTGTCAGCGCATCAATTTCGGGCGTGATAGAAGCTGCCGCCTCGGAGGCCAGCCTTGCGGTCGGGGCCGCGACCAGCGCCAACGGTTCACCGAGATACCGGACTTCGTCGAACGCGAGCAGGGGCATGGACCGGTCGTGCATGACCACGACGTTGATCCCCGGAATGTCCTTTGGCGTAGCGACGACGACGCGGCTCCAGTCGAAATAGGGATCCCTTTTTAGTCCGCGGAGCCTGCCGTGAGGGACCAGAGACCTCACGAGGTGACCTATCCAACAACCGGGGATTTCGAGATCGTCGACGTAGCCGGAGCGGCCCCGCACCTTGTCCTCCGCGTCCAGACGGGCAACGCCTTTCCCCACCACGCCGGCTGGATTTGTCTTTGTGTCGGGCATGATTTCGCGAAGCCTTAAACGCAAATTGAGTGTATGCAAAAAGTAACCCAGGGTCGCGCGGATCGAACGGCTTCCTTTATCATAGGGACTGGCCCTGCTTCTCTTGAGCGCCTGGTTGGCTGCTTTCAAAGATAAAAAAATAATAAGAACCTGTTTTAAGATGGACTGAATATACAAAATGGGGGATAGTCTGTCAAGAAAAAACTCGGTGGCCTTTACTCTCGACGTTTACAGCCACCTTTTCGTTGACGATCATGAATGTCTGCGTGAGGCAGCTTGTCTCCTAACCGGTATCCTGCCGTCCCACATCAAGGAAGTAACAAATACTGGCAGTAGCAAAACAGTATCAAAAGCAGTAGCAGTCCAAAAATAAGGGGCTACGCATTCACGTAACCCCTTGATTGATTTGGTAGCGGGGGCTAGATTTGAACTAGCGGCCTTCGGGTTATGAGCCCGACGAGCTACCGGACTGCTCCACCCCGCGATCTAATGTTATCTTAATTGATCGGTCAGAATTTGTCAAGTTTTTCAAGGCCTTGTTGACATCCCCTTTTCTCTCCCCTTACAATACAAGCAGAGCGCATAGTGTAACTGCCAAGGAGTCAAAATTTGCATGGTTCGAGGGTGACCTTTGCTCAAACACGCTTCGTGACCTTGTCCATAACCTCATCACTATGAGAAAAACAACTTATTTCTATATCGTTAAAGAAATCTTCCCTATTTTCTTCATCGGCCTGATGGTCTTCACCATCATTCTTCTGATGGACAAGATCCTGAAACTGATCGAACTGATCGTGACCCGGGGGGGTGACATAAGCCAGGTGATGATGCTGATGCTCTTCATATCTCCCTCCTTTCTCATCTTCACCATCCCAACATCCCTCCTCCTGGGAACCCTGATCACCTTCGGAAGGCTTTCAGGGGACAGTGAGATCACGGCCTTCAAGGCTTCAGGGGTGAGCCTCTACCAGCTCTTCCTTCCCGTCTCCATCTTCTCCCTCCTTGCCTGTCTCCTCACGAGCCTGCTGGTCTATTACGGTCTCCCCTGGGGAAACCGGGGCTTTAAAGCCACCCTCTATCTTCTTGCCACCTCAAAGGCGGACGTCGAGATCAAGGAGCGCGTCTTTAACGACCTGTTTGACGGTCTGGTGGTCTACGTTGATAAGGTTCCCGTGCAGGGTCAAAAGATGGAAGGGATCCTGATCTACGACGAAAGAGATAAGGACAAGACCAACACCATCTTTGCCCGGGAGGGTTTCATCATCAACAACCCCAAGGCCCAAGAAGTCATCCTCACACTCAAGAATGGCGATGTCCAGCGGTATGATCCCAAGGCCAACCTCTTTCAGAAGGTTCGATTCGACTCCTACGACCTAAAACTCGAACTGGCCAAGGCCTTTGCGCTGATCTGGAAAAAACTGAGGGACTATGAGCTGTCGGTCGACGAGATTCAAGAAAAGATTGAAACCTTAAAGAAAGAAGGGAAGGATACAACGCATTATGAGATCGAACTTCACAAGCGGTATGCCATACCCTTTGCCTGTATTGTCTTTGGCCTCATCGGGGTCCCCCTTGGCATCCAGCCCCGCCGCTCCGGAAAATCGTTCGGATTCACGTTCAGCATCCTGATCCTGTTGGCTTACTATATCTCCCTCATCTTCTTTGAGGGCCTTGCAACACGGAAGACCGTGCCGCCTTTTTGGGTAGGGTGGGCCCCGAACTTCCTCTTCGGAGGCCTCGGCGTCTACCTCCTGATAAAGGCAACGAGGGAATCCCCTTTTAAACCCGCCGTATGGCTGATGGAAGGCATCGATTTCCTTCAAAAACAATGGAAAAAGGTCTCTGAGGATGTCTAATAGCCACCGGACACTCTACCGATATATCACTCGTGAATTTCTGAAAGTATTCGCCTTGAGCCTGAGCAGCCTCGTCCTCATTTACGTCATCGTTGTCTTCCTACAGAAGATGAACGTCTTCCACAGGTATCAGGCCCCTTTTTATCTGATCTTCGAGTATCTACTATTCAAGCTTCCCGAAGTCACCTTTCGATGGACCCTCCCCTATGCAGTTCTTCTCTCTGTCCTCCTTACCCTGGGGGCCCTTTCAAGGCACAGTGAGATCACAGCCCTAAAGGCTGGAGGCATCAGCCTCTACCGAATCACGCTTCCCCTCTTTTTTATCGTCTTTCTCATCAGTGTCTTCAACTTTCTGGGAAACGAATACCTTGTTCCCTCAGCCTATCAGAAGTCCCGGTATGTCTGGGATGTCAAGGTCAAGAAAGAGGAACCCACCAGTTTCTTCAAGAACTTCAAGATCTGGTTCCGGAGCGGCAATCGGATCTTCAACATCCAGCTTCTCGACCCCCAGAAAAAGATCTTAAAGGGATTCACGCTCTACCAACTGGATGATCAATTCCGGTGCACCAAGCGCATCGATGCCCGGGAGGTCCGATGGGTCGACGGGGAATGGCAATTTTATGAGGGCGCACTGAGGACTTTCGGAGAAGAGGGCTTCCTCCAGATTACCCCTTTTAAAGAGATGAAATTGCCTCTGGACGAGACATGGGAATCTTTCCAGAAGACCGAACGGGACTCCGAGGAAATGAGCTACACAGAACTCAGGACCTACGTCCAGAAGATCCAGGCCTCCGGTTATGATGCAACCCGTTACCTGGTGGCCCTCTACTCGAAGCTCTCCCTCCCCCTCCTCAACCTGATCATGGTCCTCATTGGTATTCCCTTTGCCCTGAAGACAGGCCGGTCCGGAGGAGTCGCCTTAAGCATAGGCATCAGTGTCATGATTGGCTTTGCCTATGGGGTCACTTTCTACATCTTTCTTTCCATTGGAAAAACCGGGGTTCTTCCGCCCTTCCTCTCTGCCTGGACTCCCACCCTTCTCTTTGGACTCACAGGGATCTTCACGCTCATGAGCATCCGACAGTAAACCCATTTCGGAATGTGGATTGCGAATTGCGGATTTTAGATCAAATCCTTTTTTGCAAAGTGGATCGTGGGTTATCGATGAATATCTGAAGCTAACTGCTTCAATTTTGGCTCTTAGTGGATTGAATCTCGGACCCGAAATTTAGAACGTCTTCAAGTTGTTAGATCCGAAATCCGCAATCCGAAATTCGAAATTTCTTTAATTAGGGATTGGCCAAAATGTTGAGGTAATTGTTGAGGGTGGTGAAGAGGTCGGTGAGTAAAAGGATCCCAATGACAATCAAGAAAACACCGCTCACGAACATGATCACCCTCATGTAGCGTTTGATCTTATCAAAGGCCGACAGGAAGGTATTAAAAGCCAGGGAAGCGACAAAAAAGGGAAGCCCCAACCCCATCGAATAGGCAGCCAGGAGCACAATCCCTGTCGTAAAACTCTTTGCCGTGCTGGCATAGAGGAGAATGGTTGAAAGGATCGGACCCACGCAGGGCGTCCAGCCCGCAGCAAAGACAACGCCCACCAGAAAAGATCCGAGATAACCGAGAGGCTTTTGCTTCAGCTCAAACCGTCTCTCCATCTGGAGAAAGGGAATGGTAATCCATCCGGTGAAATGGATCCCGAGAATAATGATCAAGACCCCTCCCACCTTCATGATCCACGATTGGTATTGAATCAGCACCTGGCCTAAGTAGGTGGCAGAAGCGCCCATGAGAACGAAGATCAGGGAAAATCCCATAATGAAGAGTAGCGAGTGGGAGATCGTCAACCACCTCATCTTCCCCTTGGATCCGCCCTCGGACAGGTCCTTGAAGGAGACTCCCGTGATGTAGGTGATATAGGAAGGAACCAGGGGAAGGACGCAGGGCGAGACAAAAGAGAGAAGCCCCGCAGAAAAAGCAATCAGGACAGAGACGTCTTGAGCTTGTTGCATGGAAAAAATTATACAACAATTGAAATAAAAAAGAAACCGCATTATTATTCTTTGTGGGTCCCTGACCGTTAGGAAGCTAAGGTAACCTCAACGAGGAATCGAAGAGGGGCCGTATTTCGGATTTCGATTTTCGTATTTCGAATTTACGTTCTTCAAGGAGGTCTCTTATGGCTATCATGGAAATCACTGTTGTCCCCATGGGTATCCAAGGCACAAGCTTAAGCGCTTATGTTGCGGGCTGTCTCGAGGTCCTGAAGAGGGAAAAGGTCAAATATGAGCTGACGGCCATGGGTACCAATATCGAAGGCAATCTGAAGGATCTCATCAGAATCGCTCTCAAGATGCATGCCGTTCCCTTTAAGAAAGGGGCGCCGAGGGTAACAACGACCCTCAGGATTGATGACCGGCGGGACAAAAAAGGAACGTTAGAGGGAAAGAAGATGGCCGTCCAGAGTAAATTGAAAAAGAACCGGAGTCGGTCTTAAAAAGGAATTGACTTTTGGCTTGCCGGCGTTATACTAAAACTGGTTCGACCCAACGCCCCTTGCCCGGAGGGCACCCGCGAACCATGAAAATGGTTATAATTATTTTATGTTAAGTTGTTTTTTGACTGACACAGACACTGTCACTGACACTTTATTTTCAAATTAACAGGAGACTCTTATGAAAATCAAATGGTATGGCCATTCAGCTTTCTTGATCACCTCCAATCAGGGAGTGAAGATCATTACTGACCCCTATGAACCTAATGCTTTTGGCGGGCAGCTCACCTATGGAATAATTAAAGACTCCGCTGACATTGTCTTGGTCAGCCACGATCACGCGGATCACAATCACACAAAAGACCTTCCGGGCTCACCCCAGATCATCAAAGGTGCCGGCCTAAAGACGAGCAAAGGGATCTCGTTCAAGGGAGTGGCTACGTTTCACGATCCTTCCAAAGGAAGTGAACGGGGAGAAAACACGGCATTTAGTATGGAAGTCGACGGAATTCGAGTCTGTCATTTAGGAGACCTTGGGCATGTGCTGAGCCAGGAAGAGATTTCGGAGATCGGGCCTGTCGATATTCTCATCACCCCCGTGGGGGGGTTCTATACCATCGATTCAAAAGAGGCCACCCAGGTCGCAACCCTGCTGAAACCGAAGGTCGTGATCCCCATGCACTTCAAGACCGAAAAGTGTGGATTTCCGATTGCACCGGTGGAAGACTTTTTGAAAGGAAAACCAAAAGTGAAGCGATCCGGAGTGAGTGAGGTCACCTTCGAGAAGGCCTCTCTTCCCCCGGAGATGGAGGTCGTGGTTCTAAACCACGCCCTGTGAGGCCTATGGAAGGGTATCGACTCCACCTCCTGATCACCCAGGAAAAGATTGCTTCCATTGTGAAGGCCCTGGCCGATCGCATCTCGAAGGACTATGATCAGAGAGAGGTTGTCCTGGTCTGTATCCTCAAAGGCGCCTTCATGTTTCTCTCGGACCTCGTCCGGCATCTCCGCATGCCTGTTCAGATTGATTTTGTCCGTTTAGCCAGTTACGGATCGGGAATCAAAACGTCGGGAATGATCGAGATCACCAAGGATGTTGAGACCTCCCTCGAAGGAAAGGACGTTTTGATCGTCGAAGATATCATCGATAGCGGCCGGACCCTCCTGTTTCTGAAGGACCGAATCACCTTGGCCAGCCCCCGTTCCGTAAAAATCTGTGCCCTCCTGGATAAGAAGGCCCGGAGAGAGGTTGAAATCGAGGGAGATTACATCGGCAGAGAGATCGAAGATGTCTTTATCGTAGGGTATGGAATCGATTTCAATGAGGCCTATCGCAACCTGCCTGAGATTTACTATGCCGCACCCATCGCTCCCGAAAAACCATAGGGGGCGAACGGTTGCATTGGCCCTCTATCTCCTGCTCCTCCTTGCTTCCTGCAGTCTTGTCATCGCCCAGACCAGGCCCCCCCAACAAACCGAAGATACCCTCCTCTACAGGGAGGGGGAAATCCTCTTTTCAAAAGGAGAGATCGAGAAGGCCCTCTGGCGTTTCAAGCGGTTGACCACCGATTATCCCAACAGCCCTCTCTTCAATGAATCCAAGTTCAAAATGGGGGTCTGCTACACCCAGTTAAAGAGGCCCAAGGACGCCATCCGGACTTTGAACGAGCTTCTTGGCACGTATCTCCCCCCTTCCCGGATGATCCAGGTCTTCACGCTGATGGGAGATAACTCCCTCGAATCAAGGGACCCTTTCAGCGCCTTGCACTGGTACGGGAAAGGCCTTCTCGTTCATGGAGAGCCCAGGGAGGAACTGAAGGCGAGGGTAAAATCGATTATCGACGCTTTCGATACGGAAGAGGCATTGCATAAGATCGAAAATCTCTATCGGGGGGCCTATGCGGGGGGTTATGCCAAATATCAAATCGCCCGGATGGCC
>Ga0315286_10006177_pt1 | contig 11633 bp, 6 predicted proteins | sample YL17G10_0_MG_FD_205038 | JGI IMG/M metagenome (GOLD analysis project Ga0315286, IMG submission 205038) | Sediment microbial communities from Yellowstone Lake, YNP, Wyoming, USA - YL17G10_0 | ecosystem: Environmental > Aquatic > Freshwater > Lake > Sediment | place: USA: Wyoming | collected... | reverse complement strand
GGGGCGGTGCGGGCGAGGCATGGGTGCGGGGGCGCGAGGGAGGCGGGGGAGGACGGGATGTGCGAGGACGGTAGGCCGGGAGGGCGGGGGGGAGTGGTCGGCAATCCAGGCCTTGGTAATGTGCAGCGTTCCCCAAATTCCTTCCCCTCCACCTTCTTTTCGCTCTTAGGCTGGCTTGTTGCTGCCTGGCAGGCTCAACAGTATGCTGATGAATGGTGCGTGTTCCGGATCGTGCTCGGGGAGGTCCAATGAGCGACGGTGATATCGAGGTTCATAAGAAGGAAGGGCCGCTCTTGCTGCTGGCGGGGCCGGGCACTGGCAAGACCTATCAGCTCGCGCGGCGGATCAAATTCCTTGTTGAAGAGCAGGGGGTCGATCCAAAGAAGATCACGGTCATCACATTCACAGCCGCAGCAGCGGCTAATATGCGAGCGCGGATATCAGACCCGGGTCAGGTTGAGGTCTGTATCGATGGACCGCGCCAGCCGCACACCATCTGCACGATGCATAGCCTCGGGTACCGTATTATTGCCGACAACTATGAGCTTGCGGGGCTACGTGCACGGCCAGGCGTCGTAACGTCGGATGAATTGAAGAAGATCCTGCTCGGGGATGCAGCGCAGCTTGCGGCGCTGAGTCGGGCAGAAGCGGATGCAACCTTGAACTGTCGCCAACACGGGAGATGCGTGCCCGGCGACGATCCAAAGTGCAGAATATGCGCACGATACCGAGACATTCTTCAGGGCAGTGACGCGATCGATTACGATGATCAGATACTTGTAGCATGCAAGCTGCTGCGCGCGAAGGCAGAGTTAGCTTCACGATACCGCGAGCAAGCACTGCATTTACTTGTCGATGAGTACCAGGATATCAACGCTGGCCAGTTTGAGCTTGTGAGGATCCTTAGTGAAGGCCAAACTGGCGGGCTCTTTGTCGTAGGCGATGATGACCAAAGCATCTACTCGTGGCGTGGGGGCTCACCAGAGTTCGTGCGCCGATTTGAGGAGCATTTCGGTCCGGAAGCAACGGTGGAGACCTTGGTTGATTCATATCGCTGCCACAGGAACATACTCGAAGGCGCGCTTGCCGTGGTGAAACGGTACGACAGAAGGCGCAGAGACAAAGATACATACCGGTACAAGCGAGCGGATGGACCTCGCATCGCTGTTCACAACGTGCCCAGCGACAAGAAAGAAGCTGCGATCATTCTCGAAATAGTCAAGCGCGCCCTGCCCTCGAAGCGCGTTTTGGTGCTGGTGCGCACCAGGCGTTACGGATCGCTCATTTGCCAGCATCTGCGGCGAGCGAGGGTGCCGTACATAGCACCGGAACCTCTGCCGGGGGAGGGTCTGCCGATACTCGAGAGGATGGGTGCGTGGATCGAAAGCCCTCAGGATAATCTGGCTTTGCGTGAATGCCTGGAGGCGATGCTGGATTCCGATCGATCACCCATCCCCTCAAGTCGTGCAAGGAAAGCGGATAAGAAGGAAAGACGCGAACAGGAAATGAGCCATGTGGCAGCGTTGTGGGGCAATGTGATTGGCCATGAGGCTTCACTCTGGCAGAGCTTGGAGGAGGGGGCTGCTCGTCATGAAGTGCTGCGCTTCCTCAAGGAGCAGTGCGATAAGTTGAGAGAGTACGCGAGTGAAGACAATCCCGGTAAACTTCTTGGCTTTGCAACTACCTGCCTCGGAGCATGGCATACTGTCAAAGCTTTGAGGGAGGAAATCGAAACCTGGGTGAACAGGCATGGGGGATCAAGCGATTCTGGGTCAGGCGCCATGGTGCGCGTCATGACTTATCAAGGTGCCAAGGGCTTGGAAGCAGAAGTTGTCTGCGTGGTGGGATTGGAGAAGGGTGCGATGCCGAGAGAGAGCCGGGAAACGGAGGCATTAGCCGAGGAGAGTCGGCTGATGTTCGTCTCGATGACGAGAGCGAAAGATGAGCTTCATCTCTTCCACGCGCGTAATCGATCGGCAGCGGTCTCGTTCCAGGCGATCCATCAGGATGGAGGCCCGCATGTGCTTAGTCCATCTCCCTTCCTTGACGTTATCCCTGAGCAGTGTCGCGTCAAGAAGTATCACGCTTCGAGCGCGTAACTTCACCGCGCGCCGAGAAGGGGTCGGGAGTGAATGGCATTGCCTTTAGCTCTAAATTCCCGCCATACAAGATGTTATCCGAAGAAACCGGGACGGGAGTGCTCTGTCTCAGGCCTGCACTTCAGCGATGAGGACGCCACCCCGCAGGACGGTTTTCCGGGCGTTCGGCAGCGCAGCTTGAGCAAGAGCGCACATCCAAGCCAAGAATCGAGACAGAGCGGGATTATGCCGCCATTGTTGGCGTCAGCAGGATGCTACACGGTCTTCTGAAAGGCCGCGATCTGGGCCTGGAGGCGGGTCACGATGTCGGGGCGGCTGTCGGCCACGTTGGTCTTCTCGTAAGGGTCCTGGTCCAGATTGAACAACATGATCGGCTGGGCCTTGGCCGGCTGTGTTGCGGGTTTCGTGGCCTGGGGCGGGAGGACGAGCTTCCATGGCCCTGAGCGGTGGGCGCGAAGCTGCTTGTCGATGTAGAAGAAGAACTCCTCGTCGGCGCGCTTGCCGGTGGCGAGCAGAACTGGCGTGATGTCCTTGCCGTCCATGATCCGATCGGTCGGAATGGCGCCTCCGGCGAGCTTGACGAAGGTGGGCCAGAGGTCGAGTGTGATGGCCGGGCGGTCCTCGACGCGGCCTGGCGCGACCTTGCCGGGCCAGCGGACGATGCACGGCTCGCGGACGCCGCCTTCGAAGACGGTTCCTTTGCCGTTGCGGAGCTTGCCGGCCGATCCGCCGTTCTTGCCCTGCGTCAGCCACGGGCCGTTGTCGCTGGTGAAGAAAACGATGGTGTTTTCGTCCAGGCCATGCTTCTTGATGGCGGCGAGAACCTGGCCGACGGACCAGTCGAGTTCCTGGATGACGTCGCCGTAGAATCCCGCGGCGCTCTTGCCCTTGAACTTGGTTGATACCGCGAGCGGGACATGGGGCATATTGTGCGCGAGGTAGAGGAAGAACGGCTGGCCCTTGGACTCTTTGATGAAACGGACGGCCTGGTCGGTGTAGCGGGTGGTGAGGGTGCTCTGGACGGCCGGCTCTTCGATGACCTGTTCATTGCGCATGAGGGGGGTGGGTTTCATGTCGTTGGAGTAGGGGATGCCGTAGTAGGAGTCGAAGCCGTGCCGGGTCGGAAGGAAGGGCGGGAGGTGGCCCAGGTGCCACTTGCCGACGATTGCGGTGCGGTAGCCGCGGGCCTTGAGGGCGTGGGCGAGAGAGATCTCGGAATCGGGAAAGCCAACGGTGTCGTTGGGGAAGAGGACGCGGGTGAGGCCGGAGCGGATCTGGTATCGGCCGGTCATCAGCCCGACGCGGGAGGGGGTGCAAAGCGCCGCACAGGAGTAGAAGTTGGTGAACTTCAAGCCCTCGTCGGCCATGCGATCGAGATTGGGCGTGCTGATCTTATCGTGGCCGTAGCACGAGAGATCGCCGTATCCCAGATCATCGCAGAAGATGATGATGAAGTTCGGGGGGCGTGATGCGGCGCTGGCCTGGTCGTTCCGCTGGCTCAAGCACCCGATGACACCCATCGCGAGACTCGTGGACAGGCCGGTGCGAAGGATTTGTCTGCGCGTGACCTGATCGCCATGCCGATTGTTCATGTGTATGCCTCACTTGCCGCCGGTGACATTCAGGCAGACCAGATCCCCCTTGTTATTCCGAGCATAGATTTTGCCATTGGCCAGCACGGGCACCACCCAGCACGGTCCGCCGAGCGCCTGAGCGCGGGACAGTTCGGTGTACTTGTCGGGGGTGGCCTGGGCGATGACCAGCTCGCCCTTCTCGGTGAGGATGATGAGCTTGCCGTCGGCCATCATGAGGCTGCAGAACTTGAGGGCTTCCTCGGCCCATTTGGTCTGGCCGGTGGCGAGTTCGACGCACTTGAGTCTGGCGTTGTTTCCGGGGTCGCCGTCGCACCCGTAGAGGTAGCCATTCCACAAGACGCTGCTGGGGAAGTGGTTCTGCATTTCCTTATTTTGCCAGAGGACTTTGGGGGACTGGCCGGTGATATCGAGCAGAGCCGAGCCGAAGTTGTACGCGGACGAGACGAAGAGCTTGCCGTCGGAGTAGACGAGGTCGGCGCAATTGCACTTGAACATGGTTTTCCAGGGATGGCGCCAGAGAAGCTGGCCGGTGGCGGCATCGACGCAGACGACCTGCTCGCAGTTGAACATGGCGAGGCGTTGCTTGCCGGCCTGGTCGAAGACGATGGGGGTGTCAAATCCGGCGTCGCCGTTGTCGGATTTCCAGAGGGGCTTTCCGGTGGTTTTATCGAGGGCAAGGCCCGCGAGGCCGGCGTTGAGAATGAGCATATTTCCAAGGACGATGGGCGAGGAGGCGAACCCCCATGCGGGGGTGCGAAGGCCGAGGTCCTTGACGATATTCTGGGACCACTTGACCTTTCCGGTTGCGGCGATGAGGCAGAAGACCTGCCCGTCGCGGCTGATGGAGTAGACTTCGTCGGCATTGGCGGTTGGCGTGGCTCGCGGGCCGGGGTAATCGGGCTTCGTGGCGCTGAGGGCCGGCGCGAAATACGAGAATTTCCAGACCTCGGCGCCGGTGTTCGCATCGAAGCAGAAGACGGTGTCCTTGCCCTGCGCGTGGCCGACCACGAAGAGGCGCCCGGCCTTGACGGTCACGGAGGTGAGGCCTTCCCCCACGGATGCCTTCCACAACTGGTTTGGCGTGGTGGTCCATTTGGAGAGCCAGGCGGTTTCAGACGAAATGCCGTTACGCTGTGGTCCGCGGAAGACGGGCCAATCGTCGGCGAAGACGGTTTGGGCGGCGCAGGCCAGGCAGATGGCGATGCCGAGCAAGGCGGCTCTGAATTTCACGCTATGGGTCATGCTCTGATACCTCTTTGAAGATACGGTTTTGGCCGAGGAGTGTACCGTATGAGGGTCGGGAAAGGAAAAGCGGCAAGTGTGGGCTTGTCGTGGTATCCTCTGCAATGATGCGTGGCGTGTGCGGCGGCGAGAGGCGGGAAGGTGACGGTTGTGGGATCGGGAGGAGCCGATGAGGCTGATTGGCGCGATAGGTGTTGTGATTGTTGGGGTGGCGGTGGCGAGCCATGGTGCCGGCTGGGCTGTTGGAGGTTCGCCACGGTTCGAGCTGGTGGCTGAGACCTTTGGCACAACTCAGAGGATCCAGGGGTTGGGGAAGCAGATCGAACAGGGGAAACTTGGGGAGGCGGCGACTGCGCTCGACGCGTTGCTGGATGACGATGCACATCAGCTAGCGGGTCTGGACGAGGGAGGGCTGATCTCGGTTTCGGCGTGGGCGAGTGCCTTGCCAAGGCCGCAGGGCAAGGCGCTGGCGGCTGAGTACCGCAGGCTTTTCGATGGAGCCGCCAAGCAGGCGTTGGACGCGCTGCGGCAAGACAGGTCAACGCAGGCGGAGCGTTTCTATGTGTTGGGGCGGCGTTATCTGCTGAGTTCCATCGGGGCGACGGCGTTCGCGGAGGCGGGGGACCGTGCGGCGGTTCTTGGGGACTTTGCGGCGGCGTGCTGCTATTACTCGATGGCGCAGGAGGTGGGGTGGACCGCGGATGCGGATCATGTGAGCAGGTGGGCGGTCTGCCGGATGCTCAACGGGGAGACGGAGGGCGATCTTGGGGCGAAGGCGGGGAGTCGCGGCGTGGAGCTGGGGGCAAAGCTGTCGGGGTATCGGGGGCCTGTGGTGTCGGATGCGGCGTGGTATGGGCGTGCCGACAGCGTCGGGCGTTCGATGTATTTTCCGCAGGCGGCGGATGGCGTGTTGTATTTCGCCGCGTCACGGCAGGTGTTGGCGATCCGCGAGGGCGGGCAGGTTCTATGGCGATGGGCCTCGACGGAGGCGTGGGCTCGGAGCCTCACTTCGGATCGCCCCAGCGACAAAGGGCGAGGGCCGAGCTTCACCTGCGTGGTCTTTGCGGGAGCCGCGGGGGCGCAGATCGTTCTGGTCCGGCAGCCCAAACCCGTTGGACCCGATTTTTGCCTGCGGGCGTTCCGCGCGGTCGACGGGAAACTGTTATGGACGACCGAGAGCGCCCCGGAATTCGACCGGCTGTCCGTTGCGAGCAGTCCTGCCGGGGTGGGGCGTTACGTTTACGTTACGGCGGTGGATTTCGCGGGCGATCGCGCAGCGTTGGTTTTGGTGGCGGTGGATCTGCTGGATGGGCGGATCATCTTCAAGTCGCAACTGGGCACGATGGTGGAGTTCGGGCGTCGGCGGGAAGATGCGCCCGGGTGGGACGATTTTTGGGAACAGAGCGAGGCTGGTGTGGGTGGGGACGCGGTGTACGTGGCGCCGCATGTTGGGGTGGCGTTCTGCGTGGGCCGGTTCGATGGGGAGGTGCGTTGGGCGCGGATCTACGAGCCAGCGGCGAGCGGGAAGGTGTGGCGCGATCGTGGGCAGGCGGCACCGCGTGCGGAGTATCCGACGAGGCAGGCGCGGCCTGTGAACCCGAACGAGTTGCTGCGTTGGCGCGGGACGCCGCAGGTTTGCGGCAAGGTGGTGGTGATCGCCCCGCAGGATGGCGGGGGCGTCTGGGGTCTGGATGCAGTGGATGGCAGAGTGCTCTGGGATCGGCCCTCGCCGCCCGCCTACGCGTTGATCGGGCATACGGAGAGCGCAGCGGTCTTCGGAGGCGGATCGGTGGTTTCGGTGGAGGCGGCTACCGGCGAAGTGCGGTGGCGATACGAGGCGTTGAAGCCGATCCGAGTCAGCGGGCCGCCGGTGGTCGCAGGAGGCGCCGTGCATCTGCCCACGTCGGATCAGAGAGTGATCGTCATCTCGCTGGACACGGGCAAACCGATGGTTCCGAAGAGCAGACCGCCGAATATCCGACAGGTGCTCGGCTGGCCCGCGGCCAAGAAGGCGTTGGAGGAGGCGATGATCATCGGGGGCTCGGGTACAGCAGGGTCGCAGGCTCCATGAGGCGGGCAGGGCCATCGATGAGCAACGCGGCCGAGCAGGGCCAGGCCCATCCAGCGGGCGGCGGGGTGGCGGATCACGGCGAGTCGTCTTATGCGATGCGTCGATGCGGGCTTCCTCGCCGCGGCGAAGGGCGCTGGTTGGGTGTTTGGCGATGGGCTGGGCAGCGGGCTACGGATGGAGCCGCAGCAGCTTGCCGCCGCCGGGCGGCAGGTGCAGCTCCGCTCGTTGGGCCTTGAGGCTCGACCATTCGCGGGTGGATGCGTCGAACTCCTCGATCACTGCGGGCGCGGTGATGGTGGCGAGAACTTGGTTCTTGTAATCGAGGTTCACCACGACGACATGACTTGCCTTGTCATCTTTGCCGAAGTTTCCAAGCAACAGGCCGCGTTCGGTCAGCTTGGACGAAGGGGGGTCCAAGCGGAAGACGGCGTTGGCGGGTGGGAATTCGCAGCCGAGCTCCGTTATGGCGGTGTGGTAGACGGCGATTGAACGGAATGGCTGAAGCTCGGCGACGATGGCGACGAATTCGCGATTCAATGGTTTGACCGCGTGGTAAAGTGGCGTCGGGGTTCCATCCGCCAGTGCCATAGCGCCGACGTGTCCGGGATGGCTGTAGACGTAATAGCTGATGCCCTGAGCCCCGTAAGCGGCGGTCGTATAAACGAGGTATCGCATCTCGTCCGGAACGGGTACGCGGACGCCGGGTTGCCAGGAACAGGCCTGCACGATGTTGAGGAAGGGCACACCCGCATCCTGCGCGGCCCGCCGGATCAGGCCGAGATTCACGAAGTATTGGGTCCCGTCGGCGGCTTGCGAGAACTGGTAGTGGTCATAGCTGAGGAGCATGGGCTTGGCGGCATCGATGAAGAGCTTGAGGTATTGGCGGTAGGCGGTGCAGAGGTCACCCTTGGTGCCAAGCTGCTGATTGGTGGCGTAGGTGGGAAAGAGGTTGATATACGCCATGTGTGCGGGATCGCGTTGACGAAGATGGCCCGTCAGCTTGCCCAGGGCCGGAAACTCCGAGGCGCCCGGCTCGTCAGTGATGTAATAGCTGTAAAAGGCCGGATGTTTCTTGACGCGATCGATCAAGGCGTCGAGTTGCTGCTTCTGCGCGGGTGCGTCCAAAGACGCTGGCGACAGCAGGCGGTCATGAAGCGTGCCTCGGAGGCCGTGCTTATGGACGAGGTCCAGGTCCTTCTCGGCGCACCAGACGACATTGAAGCCGCCCTCGGCCATCTGTCGGGCGACGTGCTCTGTCATTGGCGGCCCGGCAAAATAGGTGACGATGGGCGTGCCCACCTTCCACTCCGTTGCGTCTTTGGGCGAAGGATCCGCGGCGAAAGCGGATCCGCGGAATACGATAAGGAGCGACACGAAAAGCAGAAGGTGACGAACTTTCATGAGCGGATCCTCTCGACACGCAAAATGGCTGAATGAGGGCGGCAATTATAGCGTGCGGGTGGAGCAGGTGCACGAAGCGACATTTCCCATATGGCATGAGGCTGGAACCGATCCAAGTCCGGACTGGCCGGCACTTTGGCAACGCGCCTCCCGGCCGCGTCTGACGCGGTCTGAATTTCCTTCGTTTTTTCCGGCACGATTGCGATTCGTTGGTTCTCGCGAGCGGATTTGGGACCGGAACGGGATCTGCGTCAGATCGAAGCTGCGGCCATTGACGGAAAGGCCGACAACCGGGGTGTGGATGTCGAAGGTCGCGCCTGGCCGGGAGGTTTGCGCTCTCGATGGGGCGGCTCAGTTCTCGATCGTCAGGTTCTTGAGGTAGTCCTCCAGGCCCTTGCGAGCCTGCTCGTACGCCTTCTGCGAGGTCTTCATCTCCTCGTAAAGCGACTTGATCTGCTTGTCGTGCTCGTCGAGCTCCTCCAGCAGGCGGGCTTGCTGGGCGCTTTTGGGCGGGACGGCCTTGATGTTCTCGCGAATGCGAGTCTCGTCCTGGGTGAGCTGGCTGATCTCGTTTTTCCGCTGGTCGGCCTGGCGTTGGGCGTCGGTCATGGACTGCTTGATCGCGGCGGCCTTGGCGAGCGCGTCGCGGACGTTCTTGGGGATCTGGGCGTTCCTGGCGTAGGCCTCGAGCGTGGTGAAGTCGGCGGGCAGAATGGTGATCGTCTCGCCCTGGAAGATCTCTTCCTTGACCATGAACATCGTCGACTGTCCGGCCGGCACCGAGGTCCTGAAGCGGTAGAGGGTCTCGGTCGTTTCCATGGGCTTGGGCGGCTCGACCAGCTTCCAGCCCTGGCGGAAGGGATGCTCGATGACCAGCGTCTTATCGCTGGTGTCCTTGTTCACCGCGAGGTACTCCTGGGCGAAGAGGTGCTTGCGTTGAAGGTCGAGCACGCCCTTGACGATCTTGGCCGAGGCGATCGAGATTTCCTGGTTGTTCTTGGTGGCATTCATGAGCATCTGGAGGTCGATGCCGTAGCTGAGGAGGCGTTGGTGCCCTGGCGGAAGGTTGTCGATGCGCGCGTCGCCGGCGTAGGAGCTGCCCTCCAGAACGGCCACGGGGCCTTGTAGCAGGTGTTTGTCAGTTGTGTTCTTGACCAGCGCCCCCGTCAGCGGGTTTTTCGAGAGGACGCTGGGGTTGTAGATCGAGAGCTTCTCGACCTCGATGGGGTCGGTGATGATGGGGATCATGGCCGATTGCTGGCGCGGCAGCGTGACGTTCGCCACCGTGTACTTGAACAGCTCGCCCAACTTGGTGGCCGAGGCGATGGAGGCGACGGACGCCGTCACGTCCAGGTTCTTGTCGATCGCGTCGGTGACCTTGTCCCGGGTCGAAACCGGTGGGCGGGCGGCCGATTCATGTGTTGTTGACACTTTTTTGCCCACGACGGTGCGATTGTCGGGCGGCTCGACGGCGCGTGGAGCCATCGGCGCGTCGTCGCCCTCTTTCAACTCCGTTTTGGCCGACGGTGTGGGCGTGTCCGTCCCTGCCTCATAGGTCTGGGGCTTGAGGCTTGTGAACAGCTCCGGATACACCACGGGCCGAGGCAGATACAGCGGCTGGTAGAGCTCCTGGATGAAACTGATCGGCCACCCGCTGACCAGGGAAAGCTGGACCTGGTCCCAGTCGTTGTCGGTCTGATTCTCCACGATGGCCCAGCCTTGCAGCGATGCCTTGTCCTGCGGCTTGGCGGGCAGGAGCAGCCGATAGCTCGTTTTCCAGATGGGCGTCTCGATCACGTATGCGATGTGGACGGGTCGCTGGCCCTGGCCCTGGAACCTGATCGACACGGGCTTCTTGTCCTGATGGCGGGCCTGCGCCACCGCGGCGAGCGCCCGGCCGAGTTCCTGCTGAAGGTGCGCGTCGTCCAGCTCGATGGAGTTCACAGACTCCAGACGGAGCGAGCGGATCACGCCGTCGAGCACGAGGTTGAGCTGCCAGACCTCGATCTGCCCCTTCTCGACGGCCTGCGGCTTTTTTTCGAGGCCGAGGATCGTGCCGGTCAGCTTCCCGAGTTCCGAGTCAATCTTGACCTTGGCGCCGCGAAGCTGGTTGAGCAGATCGGCCAGGGCCGGATTGCTCGTCAGATCGACCTGAAAACTCTTGAGCGTCTTGGCCAGGGGGTCCTGGGAGGGATAAATCACCGACGCGACGTTGCCGGTGGTGTCCTGGAGCACGAGGCTTTTGAGGATGTCGTTGATCTGGTGCGTTTTGAATCGCAGCTCGGTTGTCGCATCGCCGCTGACGGTGCCGACGTGCTCGAAATACCCGACGCCGCTCGAATACAGCACGACGATGTTCACGGGCACGTCGGTGGGAGGGGGGAGGTTCGCCTGCGCGGCGGGCGGCGCTGCTCGTGTCGCCTCGGTCTGCGCCGACGACGACGGGGCAAGACAGCCCAGCCCCGCCAGTGCAAGTGCCAACACGCCGATGCCGATGATGTTTCGCATAGCTCATCCCTTTCGGATTCGGCCCATCGTAATGGCGTATGGTGAGGTTGGGAAGTTGCGCGCGATCGGGCCAGGGCTTTGCAAGTTATCGACGCACGTCTTAGGCTCTTAGACTGCATGAGCGAGGTCAGACTCCATGTCGTGAAGCGTCCGTTTACGGCGGAGCTGTGTCCGCCGGGGTCCAAGAGCCTGACCAACCGCGCGCTGGTTCTGGGTGCGTTGGCGGAAGGGTCCACTGAGGTGCGGAATTGCCTGTTCGCCGACGACACGCTCGTGATGATCGAGGCGCTGAAGCGGCTGGGGTTTGATCTGAGGGTCAACCGCGCGCGAAGCACCATCGTGGTCCACGGGCAGGCCGGTAGAATTCCCGCCGCCTCCGTGGACCTGTTTTGCGGCAACTCGGGGACGAGCATGCGCTTTCTGACGGCGGTGTGTGCTCTGGGCCATGGCCGATTCGTGCTCGACGGCGTGCCCCGCATGCGTCAGCGTCCGATCGGCCAGCTCGTCGGGCTCCTGCGGAACCTCGGCGTGCGCGTCAACTGTCTGATGAACGAAGGCTTTCCCCCGGTGGAGGTTCTCGGTGACGGATTGCCCGGTGGGAGCGCTCGTTTTGGGAGCGCGCAGTCGTCACAGTTTCTGTCGGCGGTGCTCCAGATCGCTCCGCTGGCCCGCAACGAAGTGCGTATCGACCTGGAGGGCGAGCAGACGAGCTGGCCG
>Ga0315286_10006175_pt1 | contig 11633 bp, 12 predicted proteins | sample YL17G10_0_MG_FD_205038 | JGI IMG/M metagenome (GOLD analysis project Ga0315286, IMG submission 205038) | Sediment microbial communities from Yellowstone Lake, YNP, Wyoming, USA - YL17G10_0 | ecosystem: Environmental > Aquatic > Freshwater > Lake > Sediment | place: USA: Wyoming | collected... | reverse complement strand
ATGTAACCTTCCCACGTCTTCGTCAGCTCGGAGTCTTTGCACATCGGGCAGATGTCGCCCGTTACTATCATCCTGCACTTTCTGCATGCTTTTTCAGTCATTCGACTTCAACCTGCTCTGTCTTTCTCCCGTTCTTTCTCGGCCTTCGTTTTCTTGATCGGCTTCTTTCCAAGGCCTTCTGGACGCATCGTCAACGCAATTTTGCTGTTGGGAATAGTGTCCTTCAAGCTGATTGTGGCAATCTTTGCTTTCACGAGTTCTCCTTTCTTGACGCTTTTCTTCGACTGCTTGCCCACCAGCGCGCCGGTTTTCTTGTCGTACGACAGGAATTCGTTTGCGACCTGCGAAACGTGGACCAGCCCGTCGATCGGGCCGAGCCGCACGAACGCGCCGAACTCAACGATTTGCGTGATTTCTCCCTCTACCACTTCGTTGACTTCGGGAGTAAACACGAGTGCCTCGAATTCAACTTCACAGAACACCGCTCCGTCGCCGTGCAATACCTTGCCTTTGGACTGGATTTTGGCGTTGTGGAGGCTGACGATTATTCCGTAGTTCTTGTCGACAGTGCGCTCGTACTGCTCGCGCAGAATCTCGAGAGCTCCTTCGGATATCTTGAGTCCGAAGAGGCTCGGCGGAATGCGCACGACTTCCTTGAACGTCATCAAGCGATACAAAACACTTCACCCTGCTACTTGCTAGTGAGAATTTAAAACAAGCACGAAAAATAGGAATAATCTGGCTTAAAACCCTTGCGACACGGCTTCAACAGAGTCTTAACCCGCCGCTGCGCCGTAAGCAAACGACTTTAGCACCCTTCGCCGTCAGCACGAGCCTGAGGTTCCGGTCGTTAGTGCAAATTGCTGCGTTCTTGTTTGCTGCCGCCCAGTCGATTATCGACCGGTCGCCTTTGCCGCTGGCTTCAATGACTTTGACGCCGCCGCTTTCAATCCAGCGCAAGGCGGCTTTAGCGGCGTTTCTTTCCGCTTCTTTTCTGCCGGCCGCAAGCATTTTGAGTTCCTGCACGCAAGGAGACAGGATTGCGAGCTCGGGCGTTTCGTCCAACAGGTTTTCCAGTGCGGCTTCCAAGTTGATTTTGTCGCGAAACGCGGACAAAACAAAGTTGGTGTCAAGCAGCGCTTTCAAGAAATCCCTTTTTTTGAGCGGGCTCGGCGGGATTTTCGCGCAAGCGAAAAACTGCAAAAGCAGCTTTTGCTTGATTCGAACCCACGACCCCCTGGTTGCCTCCGAAATCTTGTTACTGAATTCGTTAAAAGCCAGGTGCTCTAGCCAGGCTGAGCTACGAGCCCGTTGTGAAAGAATTGTTTTTCTGCAGCATTAAATAACTTTGTTTGCGTAAGTGCTTCAAGTCTTTTTGAAAGCAATTGCGAGGTAGACTAATTTGAGACTGGTTTTACTAGGAGCGCCCGGAGCGGGAAAGGGAACGCAGGCGAAGTTGTTGGCTGAAAAGTTCAGGGTGCCTCACATTAGTACCGGCGACATGTTCCGCGCCGCGGCGTCCGCAGACACTCCTATTGGCAGGGAAGCGCAGAAGTTCATGCAAGCGGGGGCGCTTGTTCCTGACAACGTGGTAGTCGGCCTAGTCAAGGAAAGGCTGGTGCAGGAGGACGCTAAAAACGGCTTTTTGCTCGACGGCTTTCCGCGTACGGTTATCCAGGCGAATGCCTTGGAGGAAATGCTTCGCGCATCGGGCCAAAAGCTGGACTCCGTGGTAAACATTGATGTTTCGGAACAGGAGTTGATTGCCCGGCTTTCAAGCAGGAGAACCTGCAGGAAATGCGGGGCAATTTATAACCTGATTTTCGAGACCCAGAAACCAAAGAAGGAAGGCGTTTGCGACCGTTGCGGCGGCGAACTCTGCCAGCGCAGCGACGAACGGCCGGACGTGATCGGGGAACGCCTTCGCGTATATGCTACCAACACGGCTCCGCTTGTCGACTACTATAAGCGCAAAGGACTGTTGAAGCAGGTGGTTGCGTCTAATTCAATGACGCCGAAAGACGTTTTTGCGGCAGTTCTTACGGCGTTGGGCGTCTGAAAATCAGAGGACTTTGGCGGTTCCGTACAAGTGCCAGCGGTTTTGAGTTCTCCGCATGACTGCAAGTACGTCGCCTGCTTTTACGCTCAACGGCTTTTTCAAGAGAAGTTCCAACTTGTTTTTCTTGTGCGAAGCGACGAAACCGACTGTCGTAGCCGTTCCTATTCCCAGGACAAGCGGTTCGTTTGCGCCGAAGTCTTCAGTGACTTTTTCCAGCCGTCTTGCAATAGGCTGTGCTTCGACGGTCAGTTCGCCGCGAATGGGCGGGAGCGTTCCTGGCTTTGCGATAACCGAGCCCACTAGCGCGTCGGCGTGGGTCAGTGCGGGGTCTAATTCCGTTCCGACGCCTATGAGTCCTCCGGGATGAGCTTCCTTAAGTTCTTCTCCGCCGGCGTTCAAGCTGATTATACGCGTGTGGAGTGGTGAATACGTTTCTTTTTCTTTTTTGACGTGCAGCGCGCCGGGAAGAATTTCTATTTCATCGCCGACGCGTAGCGTTCCCTGGAGAATCGAGCCACCGATTACTCCGCCGGCGAGTTTAGAGACAGGCGTGCCGGGCTTGTTTACGTCGAAGCTGCGGGCGGCGTACATCAACGGTTCTTTTGTCAAGTCGCGTTTGGGCGTTGGGATGTTGCGTTCAATCGCTTCAATCAACGCGTCCAGGTTGAGCTTTGAGTTAGCGGCGGTCGGAACGATTTCGGCGTCGGCGTACGGCGTGTCGCGCAGGAATTCCTTTATCTGCTTGTAGTGCGCAATCGCCTGTTCCCGGGTTATCAGGTCGACTTTGTTTTGCGCAACCACTACTTTCTTGACTTTAGCTGCTTCGAGGACCATCAGGTGCTCCATTGTCTGGGGCTGCGGGCACTTTTCGTTGGCTGCAATTACGAACAACGCGCCGTCAATTATGCTGCTGGCCGCAATTACCGTCGCAAGCAACGTTTCGTGGCCTGGCGCGTCGACGAAGGAAATCTTGCGGACTTCCTCGGGCTTGCTTCCGCACTGCTTGCACGTGTCGTCAATGCAATAGCACTTCGGAGCGAGGCACTTCGGGCATTTTCTGACGGAAAAGTCAGCGTAGCCGAGTCGGATGGTGATTCCTCGCTTCAGTTCTTCGCTGTGCACGCTCGTCCACTTGCCGGTCAGTGCGGCGACTAGCGTGGTCTTGCCGTGGTCCACGTGCCCGGCGGTCATGATGTTTACTTCGGCTTGTGCCAAGGAAAGTTACCTCTCGAATAAGTAGTATGTTTTTGCCTCAAAGTGCTTATTAACTTGAGGGAGGCATGCTGGCTAAAACTTGTTTCTGGAACTCGCTCAAGTGCGCTTCCGACAAATCGAGTTCTCCGGAGAGGATGAAGGTCCGGCGGTTTCCCTTGTCGTCCTTTACGCATAAGAAAAAGATTTCCTTTCCAGTGGGCGTGTCTATCTGCTTCATTAGCCAGTCGCGGGCGTCTTCGTTGGCGATGCGGCCGCACTTGTTCTCCAAGTAAGTGACGCAATGCATTTTCGCCCGGTCGGGAGAACGATAGTACTGGAACACGCTTTCGTACTGCGCGTTCAGGTCAATCGATTCCACGAGAATCCGGTCTTCGTAGTCAGTTCCGAATCCCTCTATTTTTTCGAGGGGAAAGTGTTTTTTTTCGTTCAGCAAGAAGCCTTTGGACTCCACTAGTTCGCTTGCATTGCTTCTCACGGCGAGCATTACCGTCATTTCACTCTTCTCCCTTGAAGCGGCGTGCAACAATTTTCTTGTCGAGCGCGTTGGCAAACGGAATCAGCCGCGGCCCCTTTTCCTTTCCGAGCAACACTGCATAAGCGGCTTTGAAGAAGTCTTGCGTAGCGATTCCGTGCTCGGCGCAAAGTTCCTTGGCCTTGCTCGCCTGCTCGGCTTCCGTTCCGCCCTTCAGCATGACGTCTGCAAACTCGCTTAGAACGCGTTTTTGGCCGTCGGACAACAGCACGTACTTTTCTTCGGCTTGCGCCGCCGGAATTACTTTTATCTTGAACTCGTCTCCCGCGAACGACTCTGCCCAGGTCTTTGCGAGGCGGAGCCTGTTTCGGCAGCTTTCTTCGTCTTGTTTGGAAGCTCCATTCAAGTGCCCGAGTTCCCTTAGCTTTGCAACCGCCGCGTCTTCGTCGAGCACTTGCGCCAGCGCGGCCGCGAACGAATAGGATACTCTTACCGGCGCTTTTTCGGGAGTGCTTGAAACCGCGAGTTCGTACATTCTCTTAGTGTTCTCTTCCTTTGCCTCGTTTTTTCCGGTGCTTTCGCCGAAGTACGCCCGCTCGGCTTCGTCGAACTCGTCCACTAGCTGGAAAACACGGCCGAGGTCCAAGTCTCTTTGTTTCTCGGGCCGCTTTACGTAAAAATACATGAACGGTTCGGGTTCAATGAGCTTCATCAGGTCTTGCACGACGTAGACGTTGCCTTTGCTTGCGCTCATTTTTTCTCCGTTGACTAGAAAGAATTCGTATACGAACGGAATGGGCGGTTCTAGCTCGAATAGTTTGGGCATTATTTCGAGAACGCTTTTCCAGCTTCCTTCAAAGTGGTCTTTGCCGAAGGGCTCGAACGTGGTGTGGAACAAGCCCATGAGCGCGGGCCACTCGAAGCGCCACTGCAGCTTGCCTTCGCTCCACGGAACTTCTCCTTCATAGCCGCAGCCTTCGGCCTTCTTTTTCTTTATTGCCTTGCCGCCGCACACGAAGTGCACTGTCTTGTTTTCGAGGTCGAAGGAAGTGACGTTGGTCAACACGCCGCACTCGGGGCAGATGGCGTCAAACGGAATGTATTTCTCGCTTTTCGTCGCCTGAAACTTTGCGACAATCTTGCCCGCTTCCCCGGCGTTTTCGAACACCTTGCGCACGTACGGCTCGAGCTTGCCTTGTTCGTATAACGCGTTGACTGAGTATAGCTCAGGGTGGACATCGAGCGCGTAAATTCCGCGCATCCAGATTTCAGTAAAGTGTTCGCTCCAGCTGTCGCAGCAGTCGAACGGGTCGGGAATCCTGCACAACGGTTGTCCCAGGTATTTTCCCATTTCCGGAAACTCTTTCGAGTCGTGCCACTTGGAGTCCAAGTCCGCGATTTTAGCGGGAACGTCTTTCAACGGATCCCTGTCGTCGGTAGTGTGAACGAACTCGCAGTCGACTCCGTGCTCGCGCACTGACTTGACCGGAAACCACGCGCGCAAGACGTCGTTGAGGTTGCCGATGTGCTTGCCTCCGCTGGGAGTCTGCTGGCACTTGACGTTAGGCGTTCGTTTTTCTTTCTTTGAGCGCTCGAGTATTTTTTCGGCCAGCTGGTCTGCCCAGTGCATTGAAGAAGCCAATCGGTTCACCTAATTCGGAAAAATTTGGTTCGCGAACTTATTAGGTTATTGCTTCAAGCGCTCTTTCAGCGCCGCAGAGAGAATCGGTAACGCTATTGTCGCGTCGCAGATTACGTCTACGAACTTGGCGCAGGGCGCGAGCTTGCCCCAGGAAATTCCTTCCCTGAGTTCTGCTCCGCTGCTTCCTCCCGGTTCCGGCCGGTCGGTGGTGATTTGGACGCCGTACTCCGCTGCTTTTGGCGCAAGCTGCATTGCCTGCTGTACGTAGTTCTTCGGAACTCCTCCGCCCACGTACAATACGCCGGCTCGTTTGGCGCTCCAGGCAATCTGCATGATTTCCTTCAAGTCGTCGAAAGCCCTTGTTTCGCATTTCTTGCCTTGGCCGAGTTGTCCCCACACCATCAAGCCTATTCCGCTGTCGGCGAGAGCCGGGCAGAAAACGGGTATTTTTTTGTTCCAGCAAGTGCGGAGAATCGACGGCTTTTCGGAAGGAGTTTTTTCGCCGAGTTTCCACAGGAAGTCTTTGATTGTCTTTTGTTCCGCTAGTTCGGCGAAGTTTTTGTCAATGAATTTTTCGAGGCCTTGGTAAGCTTCGTTCGGCAGATACGATTCGTAGACGCGGTCGATTCCCTTCTTGTTCAGTTCCTCGTCGCTGACGTACGCGGTTCCCTGCAAGTGGCTGTAGCCAAGCGCTTCGAACAAGTCGTGCGTGAGCGTTGCGCCGGTTGTGACGAACACGTCAGTCCACCCGCGTTCGAGAAAGTCGATTATTATTTTCTTGTTGCCGCCGGGAACCATCGGCCCCGCGAGTCCGAAGAACTTCGTGCATTCCTTGTCGCGAATCATTTGCTCGAGAACGTCTGCGGCTCTACCGAGTCGTCCAGCGCCCATTACGCCGGATTCCCTCATTGCGTGGACTAGCGCGTCGACGGTCATTCCTGCCTTGGTTTCGATTTGTTTTACTGGCGCGAGTTTTTCTTTCATGGCTGCACCCACTCTATTTCGTAGTACTCGTACTTTGATTTTGGCAACTCGATTCTTTTCACGCGGTAGTGCGTGACCGAGGTTTCGCGGTCGCAGATGCTGAGAATCAAGTCCAAGCCTAGTTGCTTTGCTTTCGACAGCGCTTGAGCCAGTTCGGCTCCGCCAATTTCCTCTTCTTCCGACAACGCGAGCATGACGTACTTGGGCTTGTCTTCCTTCGGCGTCTCGATTTCGCCCTTCTTTCGGTGGTAGAGCAGGAAGTCCAGTTCGGCGGCGGCTTCTTTCCTCACGCCGGGAATGGCGAGAATGAATGTTTTCTTTACTCCGTGGGCGACTCGGATTGCGCGCGCCCACTCGCTGATAAGCATTTTCGCCTCGCGGGGAAACACGTGAATCACGTGCTTGGAGTGCATCCACTCCTCTTGTCCTAATACCGGCTTTGCGCCGGGGAAGTAGAGGCGGAAGTGGGTTCCGAACTTCAAACCCGTTTTGAGCACGAAGCCCCTGAGCCGCAGGTCTTCATACACGTCGTACAAGGCCATGAAGTCGCTCCTGCGCCGCACTGCCTCCTTTACGAGCCTTGCTTCCTTAACGTTGAGCTTTAGCCCGCCGTGCTTGAGGAGGAAAAGCGTTTCGTAAGCGTCGAGTTTCAATAGCCTTCCGTGTTTCTTGGCTTTGTACGTGCCCCATTGTCCGAACCAGTTTTCTTCGTACAAGATCTTTGCTTCCTCGGCGTCGACGATGCTCATCAAGTCGTCGCTGAAGTAAACCGCCTTAAACAAAGCGTTCGGGCACTCGAACTCCTGCGAAGGATACTTGACTACCGGGCTTCGTCCGTAAGTTCCCTCGGCTTCCGTCATCGACCTGGCAATCAAGCCGCGGTCGCGCCAGTCGCGGTAACAAAAATACCTTGCAAGGAACTTTGGCCTGTCTTTGAAGCCTGAAGCGGCTTGGTTGAACGAAACTACTCTGTTCTTGCGCCTGCACTCCGCGTTGCGAACGTCGAGCAAGTAAAGCGCTTCCTCTGGCGCAAGCTCTAAAACCGTTTTTTTGCCTTCGTAGTCAGAGCCGAAGAAGCCGCGGTCGAGAGCTTGCACTGATATTAAGTCGCGGACCAGAAACTTCGTGTCTTCAAGCTCGAATTGAACTCCCAAAAAGAATTACCTCCAGCCGCGCTTTCGCGCCAAGCTGACTGAGTTCCGCCCTCCCGTTCGGGAAGGCAATAGGATTCTGCGGTTCAACCTATAAAAGCGCTTGGCGTGCGCGAGTATTAAAATTTCAGTGCCTTAACCAACTTCGGTGCACTTCAGTGGGTTTCTTCGACAAACTATTCGGCTCGCGCAAAAAGGAAGAAAAGCCAGCGGAAGCCGCGCACCCCGTTGCGGAGGTTGCGGTTGAGGAACTCGAGCGCAGGCTGCGCGAAGCCCGCTCTACTGCGCTGAGAAAACACGAGCAGCCTTTTGCGGAAAAAGCCGCGTTGATTTCAGCCGAATCAAACGCCATTCTTCCTTTGCTGGACCACCTCTCGAAAAAGAAAATCGACGAAAACAACGTCAACTACAAGATAGCAATCCAGGAACGCAATGCTTACTCGGCACGAATGAAGCCCTTGCTTAGCCAGTTGTCGAAAAGACCGCCCGGAGAGCCGTTGACTACTTACGCGGAAGTACTTTCGACTACTGTTGCGTCGATGCTTAAGACGACGTCCGACAACCGCTACGTCTTCATTTTCTACGCCGAGGACATGGCGAAAATAGGCGACCACATGAAGCGCCTAGACGAATTGAGCGCGCAAGTCGGGGAAATGATTGCAAAGCTTCGCGCAGACTCTTCAGCTTACGACAAAGTAATTTTGGACTGCGCGGAACTTACGGCCGCTTCGGCGGACCGCAAAAAACTCGTTTCCGAACTCGCGCACGCCGAAGTCGACTACGGCCAAGCCAATAAAACGCTGGAGGAAGCGCGCGCAAAGTTTCCCTTGCAGGAAATCGAGGCTTGTTCGAAAGAACTTTCGACGGCGGAAGCCGACGTCGCGTCCGCAAGACAGGCGCTTGCAAACGCGTTGAACGGGTTCCAGCGTGCGTTGCGCAAGTACCAGAAGATTTGCCTCGACAAGCGCCTGGCGGCCCTCGCGGCCATTTACGCCGAAACGCCGGTCGACGCAGTAATAAACGAGTTCCGCGCGACTTCCGACTACAAGGAACTGCGCGAGTTGCTGGAAGAACTGGCTACCTCAATCGAAGTCGGCCAAATAACCGCCGACGAGAAAGAACGGTTGAAGCTCTTGGGCGAAGCAACCAAGGTTTCCTCCGGCCAAATAAAACAATTCCTGGAAAAAACCGTTGCTGCTTCGACAGCGGCTGAAAAAGCGGGGCAGAAACTTGCCGAGCTTGAGTCGAGGCGGCAAGCGCTTGCGGCCGAGGAACAGCGCGTGGCCGAGCTCCGGTTACGTTCGGCGGACGTGGAAAAAAAGATGAAGGAAGCTTCAGACAAGGAGGCTTTGCTTTACCCGTTGATAGAACAAGCAGCTTCGCCGCTGTTGAACCAGAAGCTGGTAATCAAACGCGGTTGAGGAGTTCGGCTATTTTTTCCCCGAATTTTTTCGCAGCGCCGGGGCCGTTTGCAGTAACCATTTTGCAGTCTACCTGGACGTCCAGGCCGGAGCACGAAGCGCCGGCTTCTTCAAGCATTCGCATCGTCTCCGCGTCGGGAAACGCGGTCACTTTCTTGCCTGACACGACTCCTGCTGCCGCAAGAATCCGCGGCCCGACGCAGATTGCTGCAACAACTTTGCCGGCGTTCGCAAAAGACTTCGCCAGCGCAAGCACTTCCTTGTTTTCGTAAAGCCGGTGCGTTTCAACGCCCGGGCCGCCGACGAACGCTATTGCGTCAAACTCGCTTGCCTTCGCGTCCTTCAACGCCAGCTGCACTTCTGCTTTGCCGCCGAGTTTTCCTGCTGCCGTCCCTTTCGCTATGCTTGCAACCGTTGTTGCAATGCCTTTTGATTCGAGAACCGACTTTGCGTCGAATAGTTCTTCGTCCCTGAAGCCGCTAGGAGCGATTACGAACAAGACTTTCTTCAAATTAATTCTCCCCTAAAGGCGTTTGCAGGAAGAAGGTTCGACTGGAATAATTTCCTTTCCTTCGCAGAGAAGGCGGCCTTTTTTCTTCGCGTGCTTACGCACCAGCCACGCAGCTTCTCCCAGCGCGCGGCTTGCCTTGCGCGTAACAAGCGCGGTTGGCGCCGGAAAGTCGGGTTCAAGTAATGCGTTGTCGCCGGCCATTTTTTGCAGCAACGCGTTTTCCGCTTCGTTTCTTCCCAAAACCACTTTGGCTTTTTCGTTCAAGCGGTAGTGCCGGCCTATGCGCAGCAGCAGGACGTCCCGCAGTGAATAGGGCTTGTGTTCGAACAAGTCGACCAGCTTTCGGGAATACTCTTTTTCCGTAAGCAAACAACCGCCGGCGGGGCAGTCGTAGCCGTAATTGTTTTTCTTCGCTAATTCCATCTGCGTTTTTCTTCCCCTGCCGCCGACTGCCAGCAGCTTTTCCCGGTCAACCAAGCCCTCTTGCTCGGGAATCGTTGGCGGCAAGAGCTTTGCGGAAAGCGGGCGTACAACAAGGCCTTCGAGTCCAGCTTCTTTTTCAATCAGCTGCAGCTTATAGCGGGTCTGGGACATCGGCCGCTGGCCCGCAACTTCCCCCGTTGCAATAAAATCAGCGTCAACTTCCTCGCAGTATTCTTTTGCTTTCTTCAACGCGTATATTCGGCAGTCAATGCAGGGGTTGAGCGCCCTCCCCCGTTCGTGCTTCGGGTGTTCCACAATTTGCAGGTAATCCATTCCCTTTGCAACGATTTTCAACGGAATTCCAAGTTGCTTTGCCGAACGCGTTGCCGCAGCGCACCCCCCGGCTGCTCCGCCGCAGGTGCAGAAGGGGCTAGTGAAATTCAGTCCCTCGAGTTCGATTCCCTGGTCAAGCAAGAGCTTTGCGGCGACTAGGCTGTCGAGTCCGCCGGATAGAAGCATTACTGCCTTGGTCATGGTAGGTTAGTGAAGCTCAACGCATTTAAGCAAGCGGCTGCAACCAAGTTGCATGAACTGCGTCAACCGGGAGAAGAACGAAACGCAGTGTCCGTGCGAAGAGGATTGTCCGCGGCACGGCGTTTGCTGCGAATGTATCCGGTACCATCGCTCGAGCAAGCAGTGGCCGAAGCCGGCTTGCCTGCGCTGAAATCAGATTACTTTGAACTTGAAGCCGTAAGCGATTATTCCTTCGTCGCCTTCCTCGAAAACGCGGCGGAAGCACATTCTGGCGGTCGCGCCGATCTTTATTTTTTCGTCAGGCGAGTCAACCAGTTGCGTAAGCACTTTCACGCCGTTTGCCAACTCGATTATTGCAATATAGTACGGGGTTTCGTGTTCGAAGCCGGTCGGAGCCGCGTGCACTTGGGTGAAGGAATAGATTTTGCCTTCTTGCGGCATGTGCTTGGGCTCTATTTTGCCTTTGCGCCTGCACTTCGGACAAACAACGCGTTCGGGGAAGTAGTCTGTTCCGCAGGTTGCGCAGTGGCTTCCAAGCAGGTTGTAGCGGTCTGCGCTGTTTCTCCAAATCAGGGGTGTTGCGTTCTTCATGGAATCATAACCTCTTGTAGACGTGGATGGTGCAAGTCGCTCCGCTTCCTCCCACGTTATGGGTCAAACCGGTTTCGGCGTTGCTTACTTGGCGTTTTCCCGCCCGTTGCTGCAGTTGCAGTGTTGCTTCAACTGCTTGCGCGACGCCCGTTGCTCCGACGGGGTGACCTTTTCCCTTCAATCCGCCTGACGTGTTGATTGAAACCTTGGCGTTCAACGCGGTTTCGCCATCTTGAGCTGCTTTTCCTCCTTTTCCTTTCGGGAAAAAGCCCAGGTCTTCGATTGCCAAGACTTCGGCGATGGTAAAGCAGTCGTGTACTTCCGCGAAGTCGACGTCTTTAGGCGTTATTTTGGCTTGCGCGTAGGCGAGTTTTGCTGCCTCTTGCGTAGCGCGCATTGCCGTTAGCGTGCTTCGTTGCGATAGTGCCAAGGAGTCGCTTGCTTGGACGCTTGAAATTATTTCAACTGGCGCTTCGCAGAATTTCTTTGCCTTGTCGGAGGAACAGAGTATTACCGTGGCGGCGCCGTCGGTCAGTGGAGAACAGTCCAAGAGCTTCAACGGAGTTGCAATGTAGCCCGAGTCCATTACGTCTTCGACGGTGATTTCCCGGTGGAACTGCGCGTACTCGT
>Ga0315286_10006174_pt1 | contig 11634 bp, 14 predicted proteins | sample YL17G10_0_MG_FD_205038 | JGI IMG/M metagenome (GOLD analysis project Ga0315286, IMG submission 205038) | Sediment microbial communities from Yellowstone Lake, YNP, Wyoming, USA - YL17G10_0 | ecosystem: Environmental > Aquatic > Freshwater > Lake > Sediment | place: USA: Wyoming | collected... | reverse complement strand
ACTCCCCTGTGCATGGGGGCAATACTTGCCGGCGCAAAAAAAGACCAGACCGATAAACTTTTTAAATTAGGGATTTATTTGGGCCGGGCCTTCCAAATTAAAGACGATTATTTAGGCCTATTTAGCCAAGAAGCTAAAATTGGAAAATCTAACCTCACCGATATACAGGAAGCAAAAAGGACGATCCTGATCTGGCATGCCTATGTTAATTCTACTAAAGAAAATAGAGCAGCGATCAAAAGAATTTTCTCTAAGTCAAAGGTGGATAAAACCGACCTCTCCAAGATGCGTAAAATTATCCTTGCCTCAAGAACCTTAGACTATGCCGAAAAGGAAATTAATAAATTTATTGATAAAGCCCAGCAACTCATTCAATCTTGCCGGATGCGTTCTGAATACAAAGAATCGCTCATTGGATATTCTAAAAAGCTGCTCAACTTATAGAAAATCTTAATTATCGCAAAAATTTAAGTTTTAATTTTAGATTATTTATAGCGTAGGAGATAAACAGTGACGGTTACCTAGTGGCAGGTAAATAGCGATGAAAATAAGTCTGGCCAAATCTGCGGGATTTTGCTTCGGGGTAAAACGGGCGATTGATATTGCCTATAAAACACTGGCCAGCCATAAAAATGTGTGTATGCTGGGTGATATTGTCCATAACGAGGACGTGTCCAGAAAACTGGAAAAGGCCGGGATAAAAAAAACAAATAGACTCAGCTACGGAAAAAATAAAATCTTTGTAATCCGCGCCCACGGCACCGGCCTTCAAACTATTGCCAGGGTCCGTAGGCTCGGTTACAAAATTATCGATGCCACCTGCCCTATGGTTAAAGAGATTCATAAAATCGCCCAGAGTGCCGAGTGTTCTGGCTATACGATTATCGTAATCGGCGATAAAAAACACGATGAGGTGCAGGGTATTATTGGTCAGCTAAAAAAACGCGCCATAGTCATCGACGATGCCCAACACATCCCCTGGGCTAAAATAAAAGAAATCAAAAAGGCCTGCGTCGTGGTCCAGTCAACCCAGAACTTAGAAAAGGTCTTTAAAATCATCGGGGTTTTAAAGCCACATATCAAAGAATTAAAGTTCTATAATACCATCTGCCAACCCACCCGGATAAAACAGGCAGAAATAAAAAAGATGCCTTTGGAAAATGACTTAATGATTATTATCGGCTCAAAGACCAGCGCTAATACCAGAAGGCTCTATGAAATCTCAAAATCCTTAAATAAGAGAAGTTACTGGGTCAGCTCAAAAAAAGAGATAAAACCTAAGTGGTTTGAAGAGGCAAAAACGTTGGGGATTACCGCGGGGGCATCGACTCCGGATGACACCACCGAAGACGTCATCGCCCACATTAAAAAGCTAAATTAAACAACCTTCTTGTTTTCCAAAATCAGAAGTGGCTGGGGACACTTCTATCACAACTCAATATCCTATCTATAGTTATCAAGAAACGGTCTGGCGCTATGGCGCTATGTGGCGCTATGACTCTATTTTGGAAAGTCGAACTTTATCTCTGCGTCTTTTTTCTCCTCTTCAGTAATATTGAATAGCTCCTTATCTTGCATATTCAACATACCGGCCACCCACATATCCGGAATCTGATGGATTCTTATATTGTAGTTATTTACCGAATCGTTATAAAATTCCCGGCGGTCGGCAATCTGGCTCTCCAGGTAACTGGTGCGCTGTTGTAGCTGTAGGAAATTCTGATTTGCTTTCAAGTCCGGGTAATTCTCGGCTACGGCAAAAAGATGCCTCAATAAACCGCTTAACTCACCCTCTTTTACGGCGGAATCGGCCACTCCCTTGGCCTGTATACAGGCGGTTCTAGCCGCGGTAATTTTCTCAAGCGTCTCCCTTTCGTATTTCATATAACCTTCGCAGATTTTTATCAACTTTGGTATTTCATCATGACGCTGTTTCAGGAGCACATCAATATTCGCCCATGCTTTCTGAATATTACGTGATAGCCTGATCAGTCCGTTGTAAACTGAAACAAAATACATTAAAACTCCCGCTACTATAAAAAGCAAAGCTGCCAGAACAATAATCACGATCATCTACCTCCTCCTTTCGTTTAAAACCTAACCAAATTTAATCTCCATAAAAGATAAGCCAGTAGTACCAAACTTAGTGTCGCCCCGCCGAAAATACCGCCAAAACACTGCCAGGTGAATCTTCCCAGTAATTCCTTTTCGCTATAGTCGGAAATCATAAACATAGGTTCTACATCTGCCTTGCCGATGATTACGTCTATAGGATTATCCGTTTGCGTATTTTCCAGCGCCTGCCCTAACACTTCTTCCTGCAGCTTAGCCACTGCCAAATCCCACTCTTCTAGGCTTACCTCTCCGTCCTTATTCAGATCCACCTCTTTCATCTTTTCTGAGCTATTCTTTAATTCTTCGATGCGCCGCATCAGTTCATCCTTATAGTTTTGCTCAGGAACCTCTGTCTTTTTTGCCGAACCCAATACGTAAACGCTCTCTTGCGGACAGATATACCACTCTTGAAAACGTAGCTTCCGCGTTCCTAACCATCCCTGGTAATGAATGGCGTTATCTTTCATAAATTTAATCAAATTCTCCGGTAACGTCCCACCCAAACCTGTATCGTATTTATAATCAACAGGTAAGATTAACTCTGCTCCTTGGGGAAATACCATAATTCTACCCGTTTCGTCGTTCAGCCAAAAAGGGGAATAAAAACTGTCTCCGGAAGCAATTTTTACCCAGTGCCCGGACTTACCGCTCCGACGGTATTCCTCTATTAAATATCGGTATAACACACATTCGGTGTGGGTAAGCGGGCTTTTAAGCAAATTTACGCTCTCAGCTTTTCCGTATAATTCTACCAGTCCCATGGCCAGGCCGCGCACAGTAGAGGTAGGAATATTCTCGATTAATCTTTTTCTGCGCAGGCGTTTAAAGCCCAAAAAGAAAGACCATATACCAAATCCAAAACCTATTGCTGCCCATATAATATCCCGGTCATCGCTCATATATCCTCGCTAATAAGACCGTTTCTAAATAACTTCTTTATAATCAACGGATTGCAATAGAACTGCCCCCAAGGGACACTTCTATCAAAACTTATAGTGATTCTAATACTTAGATAGAAACGGTCTTAATGTTTTTTAAACTGCCTTGCGCCCTCGATTATCAATAAACCCGCAAGCAGCAATAAAGTTAACCCGGTAAATAATAGAGGGCCTTGATTAAATTTACCCTTTAAAACAATATCCGTGATTAATGGCCCGAGGATAAAGTAAAGCGAGGTCAGGCCAATAATTATCATAAGAAAAGAAGGCAGCAATGTCGTAAGGTATTTCATTTTCTTCCGGTACAGCCATACGCTTAGGCCAAATAAAACCATCCCCGCCAAAAGCTGATTACTGGAACCGAAAAGAGTCCAGAAAACTTTCCAGACCGGGATAACATTGCCTGTGGCATCAGTTGTTTTCTTTGTGACGAAAATGACTGGTAGAATAAGCGTAGCCAGTGTCGCGATAAATGAGCTCACCGTCGAGTGCCAGCCGGTAAGTTCCTGAAATATATACCTGCCTAAACGCGTGGCTACATCAAGCGTATCATAAACAAAAGTGGCAAAGGCAAGCAGCGCAAAATTGAGCGCTAATTCCCGGTTTATGCCCAGAGCGCTTAAAAACGAAGCTATACCATTGGCGTAAATCTGGTTGGGGTCACCGAGTTTCTGCGCCTGGCTTGAAGTCAATAATAAAAGTGTCGCTAATGCTATGATAGCCACAAAACTTTCAAGGAGCATGCCGCCGTATCCGATCGCCATGGCATCGGTTTCCTTGGAAATTTGTTTTGAGGTCGTGCCGGAGGAAACAAGCGCATGAAACCCCGAACAGGCGCCGCAGGCGACGGTCGTAAAAAGAACCGGCAATAACGGTAACCCTGCGGGATTGACCCATTTTGTAAACGCGGGATAATGGATAAGATAATTCTGCGTGAAACTTCCCACGATAATTCCGATAAAGCTTACTAACACGGTACAGGTAAGGAAAAACCCGCCCAGATAACCGCGCGGCTGCAAGACTAGCCAGACAGGAATAACGGAGGCGAAAAAACAATAAATTAAAAGTAAAATATCCCAGGTAATCCTTAAATCCCCCCCTAACAAAGGCGGAATACTGAGCGGAAAAACCGGACCAAGATAAATACAGAGAAACACAAGCGGCAAAAATATCAGGGTGGAAACAAAAAGCGGCATCTTAAATATTTTTAACGTTATGCCCATAACTAATGCTAAGCCCAGATACATCATTGAAGAAGAAGCTACGCCTGGCCCTCTTATCGGCTCGATAAAAGTGCCGGCGGTTATGTCCGTAAAGGTAGTGATGATGTAGATGATGGAAAACCATAAGAAAAACAGAAATAATATAAAGGCGTGCCTGCTTATATTTGCCTTTATAACCTCGGCGATAGACTTTCCTTCGTGTTTCACCGAAGCGACTAAAGCAACAAGGTCATGTACTCCACCTATGAATATCCCTCCGAGTACAATCCATAAAATCGTAGGCACCCACCCAAACCATATTCCCGCAAGCACAGGCCCTACTATCGGCCCGGCTGCCGCAATAGCTGAGAAATGCTGCCCCAGAAGGTAAACCTTAGCTGTCGGAACAAAATCGACATCGTCTCTTAAAGTATGAGCCGGCGTCTTCGCCGTCGCGCTCAGATTGAGCAGCTTACGTAAAAAACGGCCGTAAAGAAAATAGCCGGCCAAAAGAAATCCGGATGCGATTATGATAAGGATTAATATGTCCATCTTAATTATGGGGTATTTATCAAAGCAATGTTTTGACCGCCGCTAGAACTGCTTCATAATCAGGATGCGAACTGATTTCTTTTACGTATTCCGCATAGCGCACTATATCGGACTTGTCTACGACAAAAACTACCCGGGTAAGAAGGCGCAGTTCTTTAATCAAGACGCCATAATTAATCCCGAAAATAGCATCTCGATGGTCAGAAAGCGTCTTAACTTTATTGATGTCGTGGGCCTGACAGAACCGCTTCTGGGCAAAGGGCAGGTCCATACTCACGAAAATAATAATCACCTCTTTAGATAATCCTGACGCTTCATCATTGAATCGTTTTATCTGCAGGTCGCAAATCGGCGTATCCAACGAAGGAACCGAAGCGATGATTTTTATCTTATTTTTAAAGGCATCGAGTGTAACCTCTTTTAATTCGCTATCCAGCACCTTAAAGTCAGGCGCCTTCTGGCCAACCTGAATATCCTTTCCTATGAGGGTCAAAGGGCTTCCTTTCAGTGTCACTACATTTTGACGTTCCATAAATTCTCTCCTTTAATAATTTTCTGCCAATACCTCGTAAAACGCCTGGGGGTGCTTACAGGCCGGGCATTCTTGGGGCGCTTCGTTCCCCTCAAAGACATAACCGCAGTTAATACAATGCCACTTTACTGCGCCCTTCTTTTTAAATGCCTCTTTATTGGTCACGTTATTGATCAGTTTTCTGTATCTTGATTCGTGAAATTTCTCTACTTTGGCAATCTGCTCAAAAGTGCGCGCGATTTCCGGAAAGCCTTCGTCGCGGCTGGTCTTAGAAAAATCAGAATAAATAGTCGTCCACTCCATATTTTCACCTGCTGCCGCTTCCTCTAAATTAGCCTTGGTATCCTTGATCATCCCCGCCGGATAACTGGCGGTAATCTCTACATCCCCGCCTTCTAAGGCCTTAAAGAATAGCTTTGCATGCTCTTTTTCATTCTCGGCCGTCTCGATAAGAATATTGGCTATATGTTCAAATCCTTCTTTCCTGGCTGCACTGGCAAAATAGGTATATCTGTTTCTGGCCTGTGATTCTCCGGCAAAAGCGGTAAGTAAATTCTTCTCTGTCTTTGTCCCTTTTAGTGACTTAGCCATATCCTGCCTCCTTTTAAATTATGCTTGTCTATTTATTTTTTTAGCGATTTATCCCCGTCATTAAATTTAGCGGCAATATGACGGCCATCTCAAATTTTACTGCTAATTTATAATATTAGCAATAATTTTTTATTTAGGATTTCGGATAGGCAATAAAAAAGGGCTGGATGAGAAAGTCCAGCCCGGATAGTCTATAAATAAAGTGATTTAAAATCGGTTGCGCCTACATACTGTTTCCCAATGTCCGCCTTCTTCTACCTGGTATTTTTCATAATGGCCTTCTACGACCACCTTGCGTCCATTCCTATACTCAATATGCTCAGGAACATATTGTTCTTTCCAAACATAATGTGGAACCCAGATGCGTTCACATTCCTCAAAATGGCTACGGCGTCCATAGGCATACCCACGGGCATATCTGGGGCCTTCATAATCTCTAACGCGCCCGCATTCCCTATTTTCCTGGCGCTGCCGGTTGATCCCGGTAATGGTTCCAATAACATCCACTTTACCCCCTGTTATCACCCGCATACCCTCGATTATCGCAAAAACTTTACCTGCCTTATCCCAATCACTGGCAAAACTATTGGTACTTATACCTGCAACTATACCGGCGGTAATAAGCGCTACTATGGCTATCTTTTTCATGGCTCCTCCCTTTTTGCCATTCAAAACCCCTAGTCTTTTCATTGAGCTGCTTAAACTGCTCCGGGGTTAAAATCTCTTTTAATAAGAGGATTCTCTCTACCCTCTGCTCGATGCGCTTACCCATAATCTCTTTCATTTCCGCAACCAGCGCATGAACTTTAGACTTATCAGGAGCATCTTTATTCAGTTCACGGCTTAGTTCATCCCGGCAAGCCTTGAGCCTCTGCCCGAGCTCCTCGGCTTGCTGCCTTTGCTTATTCCTCTGCTCGGTGATTTGTTGCTCTTGTTTGGGGCTAAGCTTTAATTCTTTGACCATCGTACCAACAGTCTCTTGTCCTTTCTGATCCTTTTTCCAAAATCTCTCGCTAAAAGACTGGGCATAAGCTAGAGAAGTAAAAAATAAGGCCGCAATCACTACTAGGTTACAAGTTATCTGTCTTAATCGTCTATCCATTTCTTTCTCCTTTCACTTACTTTAGACAATACAGCCATGAAAAAGTTCCCTAAAAAAGATAGCGTTCTATGGCCGTGTTAAAGCTTACAGCCTGCTCTAAATCTCCGTTTACCGGTTTATCCAGAGAGAGCATAAACTCAGACTGCTCAGTCAAGTAGTCTTTGACGAACATCTGCTTACGAAACGATGATTGCCAGAAAAATACGGTGATCATAATCGCCAAGGCAGCCGTAGAAAAAGCAAATGCCGGCCTCTTAAGCAGAATCTTTCCGCGTAAAAAATCCAATAGACGCTCAAGAAACGAAGGCGCATACTGCGGCTGCTCTTTTTCTATAGCTTCTTTGATCCGCTGCCAGACTCTTTCAGGAAGCGGGATCTCTTTAATCCCCTGAAAGTGCCAAGAGACTTTTTCCTGCAAAGTCTTCTCAAAGGCCCTGCAGTTGTTACAGGCCTTTAAATGCGCTTTTATCTTTTCCTCAACTTGCGGGGAGGCCTCTTTATCCATATAATCCGTAATGATGAGTTCCTGTATTCTTTTACAATTCATTTTTCCTTACCTCCGCGGAGTACGCCAAAAGCGCTTCCCGTGCCCTTTTCAACCTGGAGCGGACAGTGTTTAAGTTAATCTTTAAGGCCTGGGATATTTCCTCGTAACTTAAGCCCTCGATCTCCCGCAAGATTATAGCCGCCCGTTGGTTGGGATTAAGCACTTTTAATAAAGACGCCAAGCGTGCCTCCTTTTCTTTGCGTTCTACTGCCTGAAGAATTTCTTTTTTATTATCCACGGAAAGGGCCTGCGTATCGATAACACTATCCAGATCCACTCTACGCCTGTTAAAGCGTGACATCCTTTTATAGGTATTGAGCGCCGTATTGACCGTAATCCTATATGCCCAGGTTTTAAAGGAAGAGCGAAACTCAAAGTCCTTAAGGTGATGGTATATTTTCATAAATACATCTTGTGCCACTTCCTCTGCCTCCTGCCGGTTATTGGTTATCCGCAAGGCGACATTATAGACAAAGCCTGAGGCGATTCTATAGATACGCTCAAAGGCCTGCATATTACCTGTCCTGGCCTGCTCTATGATATCTCTGGTGATATCTTCCATTTCTCTATTATTTTAGACAACGATGCGTTAAAAAAGTTTCCTGAAAGTGCAGTTTTTTATTCTACTGCTCTAGATATAGCTGGTCAATGGGAAATTATAGTTTGCGCTCGGATCGGGGTGATTTGATAAGAGCGAGCTTCTCTGTTCTTTTCAGGCGCTTAATCTGCGCTTCGCGTCTTAAGGCTTGGGGCTTATTCGCACAACTTTCGGTATAGAGCAATTTGACCGGGGCTCTATATTTAGTAAACTTGCTAGCCGAGCCGCTGTTGTGGTCCCTGACGCGACGCTCTAAATTATTAGTAATACCCGTGTAGAGCAAGCCGTCATTGCATTCGATAATGTAGACGTACCAAGGCATCGGGTCTATCTGTGGCGCCTGTATGTATCTTTGCGTTTTAATTGCCTTTCCTGAGGATGAGGCTGGGAGGTAGTAAAGCGTTCCGGAGAAATTTCCGGATGCCTTACTATAGGAAGCGTGGTCCTGATAATTTTCTCGATATCGCGCACATCACGGCTCTGATCAGGCGTAGCAAAAGAAATCGCATGCCCCTTATGTCCGGCCCTCGCGGTCCGGCCGATACGGTGCACATAATTTCCCGCTTCATCGGGAAGGTCATAGTTGATGACAAGTTCGATACCGATAACATCAATTCCCCTGGCAGCGATGTCGGTTGCCACAAGCACCTTGTACCTTCCGGATTTAAAACCTTCAAGCGCTTCGCGGCGCTGGCTTAAGCTACGGTTAGAATGCATCTCTGCCACGCGATACCCCATTTCCTTAATCGAACGCGTAATTTTACGCGCACCATGCTTGGTGCGGGAAAACAAAAGCACGGCTCCGTGATATTGCGCAAGCAGCTTGCCCAGCAGCCGCAATTTGGCTTCTTTTTTAACAATAAATAATTCCTGGGTGACGCTTTCCACGGTAGTCCCGGAGGGCGCGATCTCGACAGAAACAGGAAGTTTCATGTGCTTGGCGGCAATCTCCATAATTTCTTTGGGGATAGTCGCCGAAAATAGCATGGTCTGCCTGAGTTTGGGTAAAAAGCGTAATATCTGTTCAATCTGGGGAGCAAAACCCATATCGAGCATACGGTCCGCTTCATCAAGCACTAATACGATTACATCGTCAAGTATGATGTGCCACTGCCGCATATGGTCGAGCAATCTCCCCGGAGTTGCAATTACCACGCGAGGATTTTTCTGCAGCGCCTGTGTCTGTTCATACATCGGAGCCCCTCCGATAAGGCAAGCGGTCTTCATTGCGAACGGATGCGCAATCCCCCTAAAGGCTTCTTCGATTTGAATAGCCAATTCCCGAGTAGGCGCAAGGACCAGGCCCTTGCCCTTAATCTGCAAAAGGCGTTGCACCATGGGAACGGCGAAAGCATGGGTTTTACCGGTCCCGGTCTGCGCAATTCCAATAATGTCATTACCCTGAATTGCCAAGGGAATAGCCCTTTGTTGTATCGGCGTCGGCACCTTGAATTTTATATGCTCTAAGATATCCAGGATCTTCGGCGCGATACCTAACCCATAAAAACTCTGCTCGGCTGGATTACGCTCCGGTAAAAAACTACCCGTGCTACCCGGTCTTTGCATCATGATAATTTACAAACCTTAACCCTGCGTTCATGAGGTAACTGACCAAGATGAATATGGCAGTAGACCTCATGATTATAGATACTCAAAATATGCGTGCAGTGCGGGTACTTACATTTCCTGCTTTTATATGAAGTTTTTATTTTTTTGATGGTTACTCCTTTTTAGAAAACAGCGAAGAAAAAAGCCGTAAAGGTTAGTTGTCTTTCCTTTACGGCTCTAAGATTTTCTAATCTTTTTATGCTCTGTTCGCTATATTATTATACCTCGTTATTAAATTTTGTCAAATAGAAGCTTTAATCCCCGGTTTCCCGCACGCTAGCCCGAAGTAACTTCTTTGTGCCATGGCGCCGCTTTGATTCCAGCATCTTTAATTTCGCCCGGCGGGACCTTCTGCGTTTCTGCCGGCGGATCTTCTCGATACGCTTTTGTTCTGCAGAGAGTTTTCCCAGGATAGCGCACTCAATCTTCTTAAGTAGAATCTGCCGGGCGCGATACCGATTCTGAGCCTGAGAGCGCTCCTTTTGGCATTTGACTTCAATCCCCGTAAGGAGATGACGCAGGTGCACGCAGGTAGAAACCTTATTGACATTCTGCCCGCCCGGGCCTTGAGAGCGGATGAATTTTTCCTGGATATCTTCCTCCCGCACTCCCAGCCGCACCATCATCTCCCGCAGCGCCTTTTCCTTCTGTAGTCCAACCATCAAATTAACCTTCCCATAACTTTAACTTCATCTTTTATAGCCACCCGGTTTTTTGCGGGGATCTCCTTGTCTATTTCAACCAGATGTCTCTTGCCTCTTCAAATAATTCCGGATTATCAAAATCTGCCGGTAAAACATTTTCCGCATGCTTACCGAATAAATAATCGCCCTCTTTATAAAATCCAGTAGCAATTAACTCTGAACAAAGAAATCTTCTGTGACTGCTAAATAAGTTATGAAGTACAATTCCTATTTTACCGCAAGCGATGGATAAAGGAAACCAAAAAAATTGCAAGGCATCATAGGGAAGATTATTCATGGTCGCCCACCAGAGAGCTACCTTATAACGTTTCTGCTCCGGCTGTCCTCTTCTATGCATAACTTTAATTTCATAGCCCTTATCAACATACTCTTTTTGCAGATTAATCACCCGTGACCTGGGCACATTCGCCTCCACGGCATCATATCCGCCTAGACTTCCCGCTACATGTGTCCACTTGGAATTCTCTTTATAGCCGGCTTCTCTTTGAAATTTCTCAATTGCGAATTTGCGGGTGGCAACTAAGATGACGTAATCGATTTTGAGGGAATTGGGGTCGAGGGTGGGCATATTTATTTAATCAGCACCAGGCCGAAATAGTCTGCTTTGCATCGAGCTGAATCCAGCGTATCAATGGTAAAGCCGTTATTACGCACAGTAGCAAAAACGTCTATGCCGCAGGACTCCATAGAAGGCCTGGCCTCTTCACGGTGCCGGCATTCACCCTTTAGGTTGCAATCTCTGCAAAGTCTGCAGGGGCCTGCGCCCATACCTAAGGCCTTGTAATATCCGGCAAAAAAAGCTTCTTTTTCTATTTGTATGACCACCTTGGAAATATCCACACGAGAGCGGCTTTGGCAATGGATGAGGATGGCCTTTTTATAAGAATTCAATATTTTTTGCGTTTCATTAGGTGTAGGTGAATACGGCGGGCAGGTCAGACTTTCCCCAAAACCAGAACATCCAAACTGGCATTTGTATCTTACCCAGGCCGCAGTCGCAACCGTCTTTACCTTAATGATTTTACTCTCTTTAGCGCCCAACTCCACTGCCCTATTCTTTAACTCCTCAATAGTCTTTCTGTACATGATTAATTATAAAATGTAGTAAGTATCACTATTTGTTATTTTCAAAAATCTTCTTAAAA
>Ga0315286_10006173_pt1 | contig 11635 bp, 8 predicted proteins | sample YL17G10_0_MG_FD_205038 | JGI IMG/M metagenome (GOLD analysis project Ga0315286, IMG submission 205038) | Sediment microbial communities from Yellowstone Lake, YNP, Wyoming, USA - YL17G10_0 | ecosystem: Environmental > Aquatic > Freshwater > Lake > Sediment | place: USA: Wyoming | collected... | reverse complement strand
TGGGCTGCTTCTGCGTCTCCGAATAATCCGCTTGCTGCTGACCTTTCTCGGGTTTCTTGTCTTTCCGCCCTTTGCCAGCACGCCGGTCGGCGAGCAGGGATGACGTCCGCCGTTGCTCCTGCCTTCGCCTCCGCCCATTGGATGCGCTACCGGGTTCTGTGCCTTGCCTCTTACGTGACCCCTGCGACCTTTATGTCTTGTCCGTCCCGCCTTGCCCCACCTGATGTTCTGATAGTCCGTGTTGCTCAGCTTGCCTATTGTCGCACGGCATTCCTTGCGAACCATTCGCATCTCGCCGCTGGGCAGTTGAAGCGTTACCCAGTCGCCTTCTTTGGCTATTATTCTCGCCGCCCCGCCAGCAACACGCACTAACTTGCCGCCCTGGCCGGCCGTCATTTCGATATTGTGAACTTCAAGACCGCTCGGAATCGCCTCTAACGGCATCGCGTTACCGACCTTCGGCTCGCAAACCATGCCGCTTTCAACCTTATCGCCCAGCTTTACGCCTTCCGGGGCCAATATGTACCGTTTTTCGCCGTCAACGTAGTGCAATAATGATATGTAACAATTCCTGTTCGGGTCATATTCCACGCTTGCCACGCTTGCACCGACGCCGTCTTTATTCCGCTTAAAATCAATGAGGCGGTAAATCTGTCTCGCACCGCCTCCTCTGAACCGCACCATCGTCATACCGCTGTGATTTCTGCCGCCTGCCTTCTTTATGCGAACACACAGCGTCTTTTCCCGCCTGTCGGTGGTCAGTTCGGCAAAATCGTTGACCGAGCTGTTTCTGCGTCCAGCGCTTGTCGGCTTGTATATTTTAATTCCCATATAACGTCTCTTGTTCTCTTTTTAGAACAGGTCTATATGATAATCCGGTTCCAGGTACACAACGGCCTTTTTCCAGTCCTGCGTGTAACCCATCGTTTTGCCCTTGCGCCTGAATTTGCCTTTTCTGTTCGCGGTCCTGACCTTGTCAACTTTCACCGCGTACAGCCGCTCAACAGCGCCTCTTATCTGCATCTTGTTGGCGTCCTTGTTAACCTCGAACGCATACGCGCTTACCTTGCCGGCAAGGTGCGTCCCCTGCTCCGTAATCAATGGCCGAACTATGATATTATGGTCTTTCATAATGCCAGCAGCTAATTCTCACTCGACTTATTCTTGTCAATAAGAGACAGGAACGCCTCTTTGGTAAACAGCAATTTGGTATGTCTGCAAATGTCCCCCGCGTTCAACTCCGCCACAGGCATCACCGACACCTTCGCTATGTTCCTTGCCGAGCGGTAAATCGTGTCATCGTAGTCGCCTGTCATCACAAGGCAACTGCGTTCAATTTTCAGATTCCCCAGTATATTCGCAAAGTCCTTGGTCTTTGGCTTCTCGAATTTCAACTGGTCAACGACAACCACATTATTGCTCAAAAGCTTCGACAGTATCGCCGAATCCCTCGCAAGCTTTCTCTGCTTCTTCGGCATCGCCTGGCTGAAATCTCTCGCCACTTTCGCAAACGTCACACCGCCGCCAACCCTTTTAGCCGTCCTGATTGTGCCGGCCCTGGCGTTACCAGTGTGCTTCTGCGCGTAAATCTTGCGGGTCGAACCTTCAATCATCCCCCTGCTTTTCGTCGCCGCTGTCCCCACCCGTTTGTTCGCATGGTACATCACTATCGCCTGCTTCAGCAGCGAATACCTCACGCGCCCACCGAACGTTGACTCGTCAACCTTCAAGCTCTCGACCTCTTTACCGTTTTTGTCGTATACAGACAAGCTAATCATCTGCTAATCCCTGTGCTGATATCTATACCTTATTCTTCTGTGAAGTTCGAACTACAACGTAACCACCCGCGGGCCCCGGCACCGACCCTTTGATTACCAGCAGGTTATTTTCCTGGTCTATCGAAACAAGGCGATGGGTCTTGACCGTAATCCGTTTAGCGCCCATGTGTCCGCCCATCTTTTTACCCTTCTTTATGTCTCCGCCGTGACCACGGTCGGTTCCATAACCCGCCTGAGAACCCGGCGAACGGTGCTTGCGTTCGGTTCCGTGCGAGCCGGGCATACCGCCAAAATGGTGTCTCTTCATCGGGCCGGTAAATCCCTTGCCCTTGCTTGTCCCGATGACGTCCACAAATTTCGTCTCGGCAAAAGTTGAAACCGTTACCGAGTCGCCCGGATTCAACTCCGCCTTCGCATCGCCCGCAAGACGCATCTCCCTGATATACTTCTTCGGCAGGGTCTTGGCTTTTTCAGCGTGTCCAATCGCGGGCTTTGTCCTGCGAGACGCTTTCGTATCGTCATAACCCAGTTGCACCGCGTTATAGCCGTCCGTTTCAACGGTCTTTACCTGCATAACGACACAGGGGCCGGCCTGTATGACCGTAACGGGCAACAGCCGTTCCTTCTCATCGTAAACCTGCGTCATTCCAACCTTTTTTCCAAGCAGCATTGCCACTTTTGTCTTCCCTGTTACTGACCTGCTTTATTATGCCTTAATCTTTACGAAAACACCGGCCGGCACTACCAGCCGATTAAGAACTTCAACCGTCCGCGCATTCGCCTCGCGAATGTCAATCAGACGCTTGTGTGTCCGCATCTCAAACTGCTCGCGTGATTTCTTGTCAACATGAGGACTTCTCAGCACAGTATATCTTTCGATTCGAGTCGGAAGAGGAATGGGGCCGCTGATACGAGCATTGGTTCTTCTGGCGTGCTCCACTATCTCCTTCGCGGAGGCGTCCAGAATCCTGTGGTCGTATGCCTCCATCCTTATCTTTATTCTTTCTGTCTCACCGGCCATAAAACTGCGTCCAAATTCTCAGTATTATTGCAACCTGTTTTTTCGCACCTTTGACCGCGACTACTACACTACCACCATCACTGCCCCGGCGGATAATTTCGCCGGCCTCAGCGACCTGTCTTGCCTTTTTAGCAGGAAGGACCTGACCTGGTTACCGAATACCTGCGGTCCAAGCATCCGATTGCCACATCGCCTTCCTTAACGAATCGGGGTTCTAAACTTTTCAGATTGCGTTGACACCTGACTATTCGCCAAGCCGACAGCGCATCCCAGACTTATGGGGCTTATGGCAGCCCCTGCTGTACCCCTTAATTAAACCAAACAATCAATCAAACCGTCCTTGACGACCACGATTCGCAGACGTGTTACAGCCCAACTCGTCAATCGCAAAGCCATCCCTGGCAATGCTCGCTACGGCTGAAAGACAGTTAATCTAACATACGGTCTGATGTCCGTCAACAACTTACGAAAAAAATTTCAAAAATATATTTTTATTTATAGCGAGATAACCTGCTCGGCAATCTGCTCAGGCACCTTCTCATAGCTGCACGGCTCCATCGTAAACGTGCCACGCCCTGCCGTCGCGCTTCTTATCTCGCTGGAATACCCAAACATCTCAGACAAAGGCACTTTCGCGTCAATTGTCCGGACTTTACCGTGAATCCTGGTGTCTGTAATAAACCCCCTCTTGGCAAGCAAACTGGACTGCACCACCCCAAAATTGGCCTCCGGAACAACCACTTCGACCTTCATAACCGGCTCCAAAAGCACGGGGCCTGCCTTTTCGAGCGCTGCCTTAATAGCAATTGCTGCCGCCTGCTCAAATGCAATATCAGATGAATCCACCGTATGATATGAACCGTCAATTAACGTAACTTTAACTCCCATAACGGGATAGCCCGCAAGTGTCCCGGTCCCCATGGCATCCTCGACACCTTTTTCAACCGCCCCGACAAACTCCCTGGGCACCCTGTCGCCTCCCGCCTCGTTCACAAACTCTATATTGCGGCTCCAATGTCCATCTTCGCCCAGCATCGGCTCCGCCCGCAAAATAACATGCCCATACTGCCCCCTGCCGCCGCTCTGGCGAACAAACTTGCCTTCCGCCTCGGCGGGCTTTGTAATCGCCTCTTTATAGGCCACCCGCGGCCTGCCTACCCTGATATCCAGCCCTTTTTCCTTAAGCAGCTTATGCTGCAGAATCTCAAGGTGAAGCTCTCCCATCCCGCTGATAACCATTTGCCCGGTTTCGTGGTCAACCCTCGATTCAAAAGTGGGGTCCTCCCGCCGCAAATCCGCAAGCGCCTCCCCCAGTTTATTCTTGTCCGCAGACGTCCGCGGCTCAATCGACATACTGATGACCGTCTGTGGAAACGTAATGCTCGCCAGCAGAACCGGCTTCTTCGGGTCGCTAAGCGTGTCGCCCGTAATCGTATGCTTGGGACCAACCACGGCAACTATATCGCCCGCGTGAGCTTCCTCAATAATCTTGCGCTCATTGGCGTGCATCTCGAATAGCCGCGTGATGTTTTCCCGCTTGTCCCGCGTAACGTTCAGCACCCTGCTGCCCGACTTCAATGTCCCCTGATATATCCTGATAAAATTCAGGTCCCCGTGCGGTTCGCTGACAATCTTAAAGGCAAGCGCGACCAAACTGGCTTCGGGGTCGCACTTGACCGTAACCTTCTTTTCCTCATCGCCGGGCGTATGGGCAACAATCGCGGGCCTGTCCAGCGGCGATGGCAAATACGCCACAACCCCGTCCAACAGCCTTTGAACGCCAATATATTGCAATGCCGACCCGCAAAATACCGGGTGCAGTTTGCCGGCAATCGTCCCCTTTCTTATCGCCCTGTGAATCAACTCCTCCTCTATCGGTTTATCGTGGACATATTTGTCCATCATTTCCTCATCGTGCTCGGCCGCATGCTCAAGCATCGTATGCCTGGCCTGTTCCGCCCTGCCGCGATATTTCGCAGGGACTTCAATCTCCTCGAAACTCGCCCCAAGCTTGTTCAGGTCGAAAAGAACCGCGTGCATCTTGACCAGGTCTATAACGCCGGTGAAGCTGTCCGCCGCCCCTATCGGAAGCTGCAAAACAAGGGGATTGGCGACGAGTTTTTCCCGGATGCTGTCAACGCTCATTTCAAAATCGGCGCCAACCTTGTCCATCTTGTTGATAAAGCAAAGGCAGGGGACGCCGTATTTCTGTCCCTGTCTCCACACCGTTTCGCTTTGCGCCTGCACCCCTTCGCTGCCGTCGAAAACCATCAAGGCCCCGTCAAGCACTCGCAACGACCTTTCGACCTCGGCCGTAAAATCAATATGTCCCGGCGTATCAATCAAATTGATTTCGGCGCCCTCCCACGGGAATCTTGTCGCCGCCGAAGTAATGGTAATCCCTCTTTTTTGCTCTTCCTCCAGATAGTCCATCACCGCCGTGCCGTCGTGCACCTCGCCCATTTTGTAGGTCTTGCCGGCGTAATAAAGAATCCGCTCCGACACCGTTGTCTTCCCGGCGTCAATATGAGCGATAACCCCGATATTGCGCAACTTTTTAAGTTCGTCTAACATCATCTCAAATAAACCATCGCAGCAAACACAAATAAGTATAAAAAAAACTGCCACGGTTTTTGCCGCAAGGCACCGTGGCAATTCAAAACGCTCTTGCTACCACGCGAAATGAGCAAACGCCTTGTTGGCGTCCGCCATCTTGTGCACGTTCTCTCTCATCATCATTGCGCCGCCTTTTTTGTTGTAGGCCTCAAGCAGTTCCGCCGCCAGCCGCTCGCACATTGGTTTGCCCTTGGCGCCCCTGGATGCGTCGAGTATCCATCGTATCGCAAGCGACTGCTGACGCCTCGAGCTTACCTGCATTGGAACCTGGTAACTTGCCCCGCCGACACGCTTGCTGCGAACTTCAATCGCCGGCTTGACGTTATTTACCGCGGCCTCAAAAATATCGATTGCCGGAGCGGCTTTTTCCTTCTCGGTTATGATGTCCATTGCATCGTAAAATATCCGCTGTGCGACGCTCTTTTTGCCTGCCCACATAAGGCAGTTAATAAATTTCCCCGCCAGCTTGTTGTTGTATTTGCCGTCGGGTCTCAACTGCTCTTTTGATGCCGTTGCTTTCTTTGCCATTCTTGTATTCCTCGCTGCCTCTTACTTAAATCGTAACAGTAAATTATTTGCCTTTCTTTGCCCCGTATTTGCTTCTGCCCTGCCTGCGGTTGGCGACGCCGGCACAATCCAGCACCCCGCGAATAATATGGTAACGAACGCCCGGCAAATCCCGCACCCTTCCGCCTCGTATCATTACCGTGCTGTGCTCCTGCAGGTTGTGGTCAATTCCCGGTATATAAGCCGTAACTTCTTTGCCGTCGGTCAGCCGAACACGCGCAACCTTCCGCAAAGCCGAATTCGGCTTCTTGGGCGTCATCGTCCGGACAATCAGGCATACCCCTCGTTTCTGGGGTGAGCCGCTTATGTCCGACCGTCTTTTCTGGCCCTTTGATTTGGCTCTCGGATTTCTTACCAACTGGTTCATTGTCGCCATAACTCTATCACTCCAACGTCTATAAAAACTACTTGATGCCCAGGGCTTCCTTAACAGCCGCGTCCTTACGCGACTCAGCCGCCTTGGCATCTTCAATTTCACCGGCCTCTTTGAATTCCTTGGGTAGCGGCGCCTCGGCAAGGTGCTTGACCTTCAATTCCAGATACGGCTTGAACGCCGTGCCCGCAGGTATCAAATGCCCAAGTATAACGTTTTCCTTCAAACCGCAGAGTTTATCTACACTACCAGCTAACGACGCTTCAGTCAATATCTTAGTCGTCTGCTGGAAGCTGGCCGCGGCTATAAAGCTGTCCGAACGCAGCGACGCCTTGGTAATACCCAAAAGCAGCGTCTTGGCGGTCGCCATCCTCGGTTTTTTGCCCTTCGCCGGCTCGCCGCCGATTGTCTCCAGCTTCTCGTTGATGGTCGCCAGCTTGGCCTTATCGATAACCTGGCCTTCTTTAAGCTCGGTCGCCTCCCCGGCACTGGATATCTTGATACTGTCGTTCAGCCGCGTGTTTTCCCCGCGGAACTCAAACTTGTCAACCACTTCGCCGGGCAAAAACTCGCTGTCGCCTACCGACTCAATCTCAATCTTGCGCATCATCTGGGAACAAATTATTTCGATGTGCTTGTCGTTGATTGTTACGTTCTGCGAGCGGTACACGTTCTGAATCTCGCCTATCAGGTATCTCTGCAGCGCTTCTTCACCCTTAATCCGCAGAATATCGTGCGGCACCAACGGCCCATCCGTCAGCGTATCGCCTGCCTCAACCATATCGCCCGTGTGAACGTTCAGATGCCTGTCACGCGGCACATGGTGCTCTTTTTCCATTCCGGACTCGGAACGAATAATAATCGTCATCTTGCCCTTGCGCTTGTCGCTCTTTAGCTCAACGCGTCCGCTGATTTCCGCTATGGCCGCAGGGTCCTTGGGCTTGCGTGCCTCAAATACTTCCGTCACACGCGGCAATCCGCCCGTGATGTCCTGCGTTCCTCCGGTGGCCCTCGGCTGATGAGCAAGCAACTGGCCCGCCTGGACCTGTTGGCCTTCCGTAACTTCTATTCTGGCGCCGGCAGGCAAATAGTGCACGTCGAGAATCTTGCCATCGGCGTCCTCTATCATAATCTGCGGGTGCTTGTCGCCCTTGTGCTCGATTATGACGGGTTTGCCGGATTGTCCCTTGCGCTCTTCCTCAAGCCGAATCGTCTCGCCGTCGATAACATCCACAAAGCGAATCAAACCCGAAACCTCTGCCAATATGGGCGTGCGGTGCGGGTCCCACTCGAACAACATCGCCCCGCTCTTGACCTCTTCGCCGTCTTTGACTCTGACAATCGCTCCGTATGGAACCTTGAACTTGTCAAGCTCGCGGTCCTTGTCATCCAAAATAGCTATTTCTCCGTTGCGCTTCAGGGCAACCGCCCTCGAACTGCCGTCCTCACCGCTGAACGCTACCGCGTTTATATCGCGATAGCTAATCTTGCCCGGATGAGTCGCTTTTTGTTCACGCTCCAGAATAGCGCGCTCGGCAATTCCGCCGGTGTGGAACGTCCGCAGTGTCAACTGTGTGCCCGGCTCGCCAATCGACTGAGCAGCTATAATCCCAACGGGCAGGCCTTCTTCAACAAGCTGCCCCGTGCTCATATCCCAGCCGTAACACTTCGCACACATGCCGAACGGGCTATCGCACGTCAGCGGACTTCTGACCCTGATTGCTTCAAGCCCAAGCGTCTCAATCTTCACGGCCGCATCAGGCGTTATGACCTCGTTTTCCCGGACAATCATCTCATCGGTAATCGGGTTGCGGATGTTGTCCCTTGCGGTCCTGCCGATGGTAAGCTGCGTCAAAGGCACATCAACCTGCTCGCCCCTGGTAACTGTGCTCTTGGTAATGCCCTGCAGCGTCCCGCAATCCCGCTCGGTAACTATCATATTCTGAGCCACGTCTATCAGCTTGCGCGTCAGATACCCGGAGTTGGCTGTTTTCAACGCCGTATCCGCAAGACCTTTTCTGGCGCCGTGCGTCGAACTGAAGTACTCAAGAACCGTCAATCCCTCGCGGAAGTTTGACTTAATCGGCGTCTCGATAATCTCGCCGCTGGGCTTGGCCATAAGCGCTCGCATACCCGCAAGCTGCTGAATCTGGTCAACGCTGCCTCTGGCGCCGGAGATACTCATCATATAAATCGGATTCAAATGCGGCGAACCGTCTTCCTTCTTGTCCTCCTTGAGACCCTTCATCATTTCATTGGTTACCGCCACACGCGCGTTGGTCCAGGCGTCGATAACCTGGTTATACCGCTCGCCTTCGGTCAGCACGCCGGCCTGATAGTTCTTCTGTATCTTCTTGACCCGCTTTTCCGTCTCGTCGATAATATCCTTCTTCTTGGGCGGAATCTTCAAATCCACTAAGCCGAAGCTAAGACCCGACAGAGTCGCGTGTTTAAATCCCTTTTCTTTTATCCTGTCCAACAAATCGACCGTCGCCGCGCTGCCGGCAATCGCGTAACAATCGCTGATTACCTGGCCCAACGGCTTCTGTCCCATCGTCCAGTTATAGAAAGGCATCTTCGCAGGCAAAATATCGTTGAAAATACATCTGCCCGCAGTTGTCTCAACCACAATCGGCTTTGTAATTTCCTTACGCTTCAAGTCCCTTGCCCGCTCGCCTTCCTTAACAATGGGCTTGGCTATCCGAACCTTAACTATGGCATGCAGGGCAATCCTGCCCATATCATAAGCAAGCATCGCCTCAAATGCGTCCAGAAATACCTTACCTTCGCCCTTCTGGCCCGACAGCATACTGGTAAGATAGTAATTACCCAGCACCATATCCTGCGAAGGACCGACCATCGGCGAGCCGTTGGCCGGCGAGAAAATATTGTTTGTCGTCATCATCAGCGTATGCGATTCGGTTTGGGCCTCCACGCTCAAGGGCAGATGCACCGCCATCTGGTCGCCGTCGAAGTCGGCGTTGAACCCCTTGCAAGCCAGCGGATGCAGCATTATCGCGTTGCCTTCCACCAGCACCGGCTCGAACGCCTGAACGCCCATCCTGTGCAAAGTCGGCGCTCGGTTAAGCAGCACCGGGTGCTCGTGAATTACCTCTTCCAGGATATCCCATATCTGCTCGCCTCGCCGCTCAATCATCTTCTTGGCGCTTTTGATGGTGTCGGCCAGCCCGCTTTGCTTGAGCCGGCGGATAATGAACGGCTGATACAACTCCAGCGCAATCCGCTTCGGCAGCCCGCACTGATGCAATCTCATCGTCGGCCCTACCACAATCACCGACCGAGCCGAATAATCAACTCGCTTGCCAAGCAGGTTCTCTCTGAATCGACCCTGCTTGCCCTTTATCATATCGCTCAAGCTCTTCAGCGGCCTGTTATTGCTTCCCAGCACCGGCCTGCGGCATCTGCCGTTGTCCATCAGCGAATCCACCGCCTGCTGAAGCATTCTCTTCTCGTTGCGAATAATAACTTCCGGCGCATTCAGGTCCATCAGCTTTTTCAGCCGGTTGTTACGATTGATTATGCGCCTGTAAAGGTCGTTCAAATCACTGGTCGCAAAATTGCCGCTCTCCAGAAGCACCAAAGGACGCAAATCAGGCGGGATAACAGGAATCACCTCAAGCACCATCCACTCCGCCTTGTTGTTGCTGTTCTTGATGGCATCCACTGTCTTGAGACGCTTGCTCAAATCCTTCATCCGCTGGACGCTGCTGGTCTTGCCTATCGCAACCCGCAACTCCGTGCTGATGGCCTCCAGATCAAGCCGGACAAGTAAGGTCTTTATCGCCTCGCCACCCATCAACGCCTTGAAACTGTTGCCGTACTTGGCGGTCGCGTCGCGGCATTCCTCTTCCGAAAGCAGTTGCCCGAGTTTGAGCGGGCTTTGCCCGGGGTCAGTAACTAAATAATCCTGATAATAGATTACCTTCTCAAGGTCCGACCCTTTCATTCCCAGAACTGTCCCTAACTGGTTTGGAACGGCCTTGAAAAACCATATATGAAGGCATGGAGCCGCAAGATTGATATGCCCCATCCTTTTGCGGCGAACCCTGCTGTGCGTAACTTTCACGCCGCAGCGGTCGCAGATTATCCCCTTATACTTCGTCCCCTTGTACTTGCCGCACGCGCATTCCCAGTCCCGCTCAGGCCCGAATATCCGTTCGCAGAAAAGCCCGTCCTTCTCCGGCCTGTACGTCCGGTAGTTGATTGTCTCGGGCTTGCGAACCTCGCCGAACGACCAGCTGCGAATATCATTGGGGCCGGCAAGCGAAATCTTGACCGAACCGTAATCGTTTATCCGATCATAGATATTGCTTATCATTTATCTCTGGCTCCTTTTTATCCGCCCGTGGCGGAAACGACCCTATTGCCCATATAACCAACAAGGGTTTAACGACCACCTGTCGAATTTACAAAACAGTACTTCCCAGCCGCTTCTTCTCAAGCTGGATGTTCAAACCCAGCCCTCTTATTTCATTGCACAGCACGTCAAATGAAAGCGGCGTCCCCGCCTCGAGGGTGTTCCGTCCCTTAACCATCGACTCGTATATCTTGGTCCGGCCCTCAACGTCGTCACTCTTGACGGTCAACATCTCCTGCAACGTATAAGCAGCACCATAACCCTCCAGAGCCCATACTTCCATTTCGCCGAACCTCTGTCCGCCCGTCCGTGCCTTGCCGCCTAACGGCTGCTGCGTTATCAAACTGTATGGACCCGTCGAACGCGCGTGAATCTTGTCGTCCACCAGGTGATGCAGCTTCATTATATAAATGTATCCAATCGTCGCCTGCTGGTCGAACGGCTCGCCCGTCCGCCCGTCATACAACTGTGTCTTCAGCGACTTGGGAACCTGAACGAAAAGCTCAGCATCAGAGGGCGACTGATTCGCCTTCTCAAGCTCAACCTTTCGCCGACTCATTAATTCGTTGGCCTCTTCGGTCAGTTGCTCGATGTCCTGCTCCTTGGCGCCGTCGAAAACAGGCGTAACCGCCGTGAATCCCAATACCTTAGCCACCCAGCCAAGGTGCGTCTCAAGAATCTGCCCTACGTTCATTCTGCTCGGCACCCCCAGCGGGTTGAGCAGTATGTCAAGCGACGTGCCATCCTCCAAAAACGGCATATCCTCTTCGGGCAATATCTTCGCAATAACGCCCTTGTTGCCGTGGCGACCCGCAATCTTGTCTCCAATCGACATCGTCCGCTTGGTCGCGACACATACTTTGACCATTTCTATCACGCCGCTGGGCAGCTCGTCGCCGTGC
>Ga0315286_10006172_pt1 | contig 11638 bp, 10 predicted proteins | sample YL17G10_0_MG_FD_205038 | JGI IMG/M metagenome (GOLD analysis project Ga0315286, IMG submission 205038) | Sediment microbial communities from Yellowstone Lake, YNP, Wyoming, USA - YL17G10_0 | ecosystem: Environmental > Aquatic > Freshwater > Lake > Sediment | place: USA: Wyoming | collected... | reverse complement strand
TTTTGCAAATTCTTGAGAATCGTAATTTTTTATAACAAGTCCTTCTCTATCCCCATTGCGATATTCGCTTTTCTCAAGCATTTTTACAAGTTGTTCAAAATTAGTTTTTCCCTTAGATAAAGGTGTCAGATAAAGTAAATTTTCAATTTTCAAGTCAAAAAGTATTTCTTTTGCTTCTTCATAAGGAATAAATCTTTTATAGTTTAAATCCAAGACATCTGTCATAAAAAATTTATTTGTAAATTCTGACTTATAATCTAATACATGTTTAGAGCTCCATTCCCCATATACAATTAAATCTTCTAAAAGATTATAAAAAGTGTAATTACTAAGAGTCCATCTTTGAAAATCTTTGAACCATTCTTGTCTAAAAAATTTCTCTCTTGTTAAAAAATGGGCTCTGCTGCCGCATATTACTCTTCCATTAATTTTTCTAACTTGAGCATTTCCCCCATCAATCTTTTCATAAACTTGCACAGGCTTGTCTAATATGTGAAGAACTTCATCTAGATGAGGAATTCTTTTGTATTTAAAAAATTTATTTTCTTCCATTTTTTCTTCTTGAAGAAAGGGTAATAACCTTATCGTATCCTAATTTCTTTAGCATTTCCACACCTTTAAAAATGTGTTCATCAGAAGAAAAAATCGCTACAGGCTCGGCTGTTTTACCTTCTTTAGAAAAATATTTTGAAAATAAAATTGCATTGTCAAGTATCTCCCTATCTACAAAAGAAAAACCTTCTGAATTCTTTTTTTCATTTTCAATGCATGAAAATTTTGTAACCCAATAAACATTATATCTATCGCTGTCATCATAAAAATTGCCAGAGACAAATTCATTCAACCTTTCATAATCTTTTAAGAATTTATCTATTAAAGGACATACTGTTTCTTTGATTTCTTTAGTGTTTCCATTTAATTTAACACAGTAGTGTTTATTTATTTCTTGATAAGTAAGGGGAGAGATAAGTGTTTGATATCTTCCTGCAAAATTCATTAAAAAATGGTCTGCATAAGTTTCATTAAGAGGTATAACTCCTTTTCCTTTTTGTCTCATCTGTTCTTCTCTTGCAGATTGGCATATATCAATAATTGCACCGGTATCTAAAAAAATAATAGGCAAAGTTCCATCTGCAAGTTCCCTATCTGCATCTTTCATCATTTCCTTTAATGTTTTTAGTGTCATAGAAACATAACTCTCTTCTTCCTTAAAAATCTTTCTATTTGTTACTTCTATATAGTTATAACTAATTTGTGGAATTAAACAATTCTTACAATATCTCCATTTTTGTCTAATTCAATAAAATGACTAACAGTTCTGTTCACGTATTCCGGACATTGATTTTGATTCAGATTGTCTTCTGCGCTTCGCGGAACATGGACAATGTCAACTGCATAATCTTGGCATGTTCCCAAGCACTGAGAAATAACTTCTCCTGTAAAACTATCAAATTTCTCAACAGCACAATTCTTTATTTCCTCTTGTTGTAAAACATAATCTGGAATTTCGCTTGGATTTCCATGCTTAATCCACATTCCATTTGAATCTTTAATCCATGTATCTTCGCTTCCCCCTACAGCAAATCTAAGAAAAATCCATCCAATTATCAAAATTCCTATAATAATTAAAATCCAATGTGATTTTTTCATTTTTTATTTTGAAAATAGGCAACTGTCTCCTTTAAACCTTTATCTAAATCATAATCAAAATCCCATTCTTTTTTCTTGATTTTACTATAATCTAAACAGCTCCTCATCTGCTCTCCTTTAATTGCTTCTCCGTGTTCAAGTTTAACATTCACTTTCATAATATTTTTGATTTTCTTATATAATTCATTAATATTTGTCTCAATTCCAGTTCCAACATTAAAAATTCCATTCAACTTTAAAGCAAGTAAGTTAGCTTTTGCAATATCTTTCACATAAATATAATCTCTAGTTTGTCCCCCACTTCCATTTATAATAATTTTCCCATTATTTAGCAAATTATCAATAAAAATAGCAATAACACCTGCCTCTCCTTTTGAATTTTGTCTAGGTCCATAAACATTAGCATATCTCAAAGCAACATAATCTAATCCATCAACTCTTTTAAAAAATTCAAGATAATTCTCAACTGTTAATTTAGCAATTCCGTAAGGGGATATTGGTTTCTCTTTTTCATTTTCAGAAGTTGGAATTTTAACATCATCTCCATAAATAGCACCTCCTGATGAAGAAAAAATTATCTTCTTAATTTTATTTTTAACACAATTATTCAAAATATTCAAGCTTCCTAAAATATTAATATCTGCATCTTCAATTGGATTTTCAATTGATTTTCTAACATTTATCTGTGCAGCCAAATGAAAAACATAATCTGGTTTCTCTCTATCAAAAATATGAGAAATTTTCTCATCTTTTATATCAACTTCATAGAACTTAGATTTCTTATTCAAATTTTCTTTATTTCCTGAAGAAAGATTGTCTATAACAGCAGTTTCTAATCCTTTTTTAACAAGAGCATCAACTACATGTGAACCGATAAATCCTGCTCCTCCTATGACTAAAACTTTTTTCATTTTTGAAGATAATTAAATATATTTATAAGAATTTATATATTATTCTTCCAATCTCTCGCTGAACTCTCTTGCAAAATTCTCCAACATTTTTTTCTTGATAATTTCTTTATCCTTTTTCCATTCTTTATGTCATAAAAATAAGTAGAAAGATTTAAATAGTTTATATGGTACTAAAGTAGATGATTATTCATACACAAGATATAATTAAAGATTTAGGAGTTAAATTTCTCAAAGAAGGAATGAAAATTAACAATGTTATAAGAGGGGAGGAAAAAATAAAACTTATTCTCTCTAAAAGAAAAATGACAACTAATGAGATATACAAAGGAGTTGATTTAACCCCAAGAGCTATAAGGAAATGCTTACTTAAATTAGAAAAGAAAGGAGAAGTAAAAAGAATTAAAGGAAAAGAAATAAACAAAAAAGTTAGATATTGTGATTCATGGATATTAAACTCAAAAGATATAATAAAAAAAGTTCCTCAAAATAAGATTTTTGTTTATTATAGAAAAGAGCATTATAATAAAGGGTATAGACGGCATTACATGTTCTTTCCCAAAAAGATAATTTTAAACACGGAGTTTCTATCAGCACTTGGTTTCTTTGATGCAGAAGGATCAAAAACTAAACCCAAATCCATAGAAGTAGTAAATTCAGAACCTTCATTAATTAGATTATTCATTAATTTCTTAGATTATTTCAAAATTAAAAAAGAAAATCTTAGCTATAAAATTATTTTTAATAATAAGTTACCATATCTTCTAAAAACATCCAAAAAACAAATTAGTAATAATGCCATAAAATTCTGGAGTAGTCAAGTAAGGATTCCTATAAATAAAGAAATCAAAACAAGTTATGTTGGAAAGCCAATAGGGAAATCAAGAGCAAAAGTTATAAAATATGGGTCATTGGATATTAACTATAATAGTGTTTTATTCAGAAAATTTTTGTTTAATTTAATTAAAATTGCTAAAGATAGAATAAGAGATGAAAGAGAATCTGTAGCTTATCTAAGAGGATTTTTTTGTGGAGAGGCATATGTTGGAAAATCTGATAGGGAAATACAAGTAGGAAGCAAGGATAAAGAACAATTAAACTTTTCTAAAAGATTATTAAAAGTTATTGATATCAACTCGTCCATATGTAATGAAACGTCTACATCCCCCCCAAGATTAATAATAACAAGCTTAAAGGATTTTATAATTCTAGAAAATAAAGAGATTTTTAAGTTTCATTTAGACAAAAAAAAGAATTTAATAAAAAAAATCTTAAACTATAAATCATTAGATAGTTTATTAAGAAAAAAATTGGAAGAAAAATTGAAAAAATTAGAGCGACACCCTCATCAAAAATAGTTTAGTAAAGGAAAGTTTCTTGTAGTATTCTCTTATCTATTTCACCACAAAAATCTTTTAACATTATCTCTTTTATTTTTTCTTTATTTTTAGCCCATTCTTTATGTCCAAGTACCCACCCAAGTTTAATTAAAGCTGTAGTTGATAACATCTCTTCCAAATAAATAATACCTGTTTTAAGCAATTCTCTTCCATTAGAATAAACTAATGGGTCAACTCTTCCATAAATACATTGTGAAACTGCACAGACAATTAAACCTTTTTCTTGAACTTCTTTAAGCTTTCTTGTCCAACCTTTTCTTGCTCTCATAGTCGGAGCATGCCCTAACCCAGACATTTCTAATATAATCCCTTTGTATTTATTTTTTAGATAATAATTTAAAACATTAGGGTCTTGTCCTGGATAAATCTTCACCAAACCAACTTTTTCTTCAAATTTTGAATCTAATTTTGCTTTATTTTTATTTCTCATTCTGTAATTTGAAATTTTTTCAATTCTGTCCGGATAAATTTTAGCTATAGGTAAATCATTTATAGGTCTAAATGCATTTCTTCTTGAAGTATTTAACTTAAGGACATTACATCCTCCAATAGCATAACAATAGTCATCATTTGAAGAAGCGTGCCCTACAAGGCTTATTTCAGCTATATCTGAAATCGCGGTTAAGGCAGCACATTGCAAATTTAAGTTCGCATCACTGCTTGCCCTGTCAATACTTCTCTGAGAATAAGTAAGCACAACAGGCTTGTTCAAATCTCTTATAAAAAAACTCAATGCAGCAGAGGTGTAGTGCAAAAAATCAGTTCCGTGAGTTATTACAATTCCCTGTATGCTCGTATCGTTAAGAAGATTGACAGCAACTTTGGCTATTTTTTGCCAGTCTTTGTAATCCATATCTTCGCTCGCTTTCATGAACGGAATTTCAACTCGCGAAACATTCACTTTTTCAAAAAGTTCGGGATAAAACTTGAATAAATCTTCTGGGGTAGTCAGCCAGTCAACTCCGCCTTTTCGCGGATTTAGCCTCGCTGCAATTGTTCCGCCAGTAATTATAACCGCAATATTTTTCTTCTCTGGATTTTGTTTTATTTCAAATGCTTCAAATTCTTCTGCTTTTGCTTTTCTTAAAATTCTTATTTCCAAAATATCTTTTTTATTAAATCCGATATTATAACCAGAATCCAATTTCAAAAGCACAATTCCTTTTTCTGTTTCAGGAACTTCCAGTAAAATTCCTTCATAGATTAGCTTTGTAAGGTGCACTTCAACATAATCGCCTGCAGCAGCATCATTTTTTTCCATCAAAAGAATAAGATAGGAAATCTATAAAAAACTATCCATTAACTATTTAGAAACAGATTTTTCCAAATGCCCAAAAGTATTCAATCTTCCTCGTTTTATCTCTTTTTGAATTCGTGTAGGAACCATATAATTTGCGAATAATATTTCAATTGAATTATAAGGATCAAGCACATATCTTTCCATGCATCTAATTTTACTACCTTTTGTATAACCATGACAAAAAATTATTCCTTTAGTTTTACCATCAATAACATCGATAGAAACATCTCCACCAACATTTGTTAAATCTTTTCCACAATTCTGACAATAAACATTTATAGGTTCTGTTTTTCTTCTAAATAGGTTAAGCATAAGAAATTTATATAAAAATTCTTTTTAAAGATTTATATTACAGATTATTCATTAATTTAATAAATCCCTTTTCCCTCTCTAATTTATGCCAAAAATAGGTTTGGAAATTCATGGTTATATAAATACAAATGAAAAGCTTTTTTGCACTTGCAAAACAATTCATGGCTTGAAATTTGCAAAACCGAACAGCAATATCTGCCCAACATGTACAGGACAGCCAGGAGCAAAACCTCTTCTTCCAAATAAAGTTGCGATAGATAAAGCAATAGAAATTGCTCTGATTCTTGGTTGCAAGGTGAATACAAAATTAATCTGGCAAAGAAAGCATTATGACTGGCCGGATTTGCCCAAAGGTTATCAAAATACAATCTCAGGAGCACATGCAACTCCTATAGGAGAAAATGGAAAGTTTCTAGACATAAGAATAAAAGAAGCGCATCTTGAAGAAGATCCTGCTGCATGGAATCCTAAAACAGGAGGAATAGATTACAACAGGAGCGGCTTGCCTTTAATAGAAATTGTAACTCAGCCAGATTTCACTAGTTCCCAGCAAGTTATTGATTGGCTTAAGCAATTAATCATGACATTGGCTTACATAAAATCTTTTGATAAAAATGCAGGGATAAAAGCAGATGTGAATATCTCCCTTCCAGAATTAAAAGGAGAGAGAGTTGAAATAAAAAATATTAACTCATTAAAAAATATCCGAACAGCAATTGAGGCGGAAATAGCAAGGCAAAAATCCGATGTTCCCAGAAGCCAGGAAACAAGAATGTTTGATGAGGCTAAAGGAACAACGATAAAGATGAGAACTAAAGAACAGGCAGAAGATTACAGATTTATAACAGAACCAGACTTGCCCGCTATTGTGCTGGGGAAAGAAAGAATAGAAAAACTTTCTTCTTCCCTTCCAGAAACTCCAAGAGAAAAACTCCAAAAATTAATCAAGAAATATAACATAGAAAAAAAATCCGCAGAAATTCTGACAAAGAAATTGGAGATTGCAGAGTTTTTTGAAAACATAGTGAATAAAGTAAATCCAAAACTCGCTGTTCAATGGACAACAATAGAACTTCTTTCTGTCCTGAACTACAATAAAAAAGAACTTGATGAAATTAATATCAAGCCAGAACATTTTATCCAGCTTTTGAAATTAGTTGAAAGCAAAAAGATTACAGAATTAAAGGCAAAAGAAATTCTAAGAAGCTGGAAAGACAAATCATATTCTCCAGAAACAGAAATAAAGAAACACAGCCAAATTTCTTCTTCAGGCGAATTAGAGGAAATTTGTCTAAAGATAATAAAAGAAAATGCAAATGCAGTTCAGGATTACCATTCAGGGATAAAGCAATCTCTCAACTTTTTAATTGGAAAAGTTATGCAGAAAACAAATAAAAGAGCTGATTTCAAAACAACAAGAGAAGTTCTTGAAAAATTAATGAGGTAAAATGCCAAATTGGAAAATTCATTTTGCTTTAAGTAAAAAAAGAACTGAAGAAACTTTTGAGAGTTTGCACAAATGGATAGATGAAAACAAAGAAGATGTTGGTGTAAACCATCGGAATAAAAATCATTATTATACTGAAGAGTTAAGACAACATGTATTTAATACATTTGGAGGGCATGAAGCAGTTTCAGAATGGTTGTTTCATATAGCATTAGATAATTTAGATACATCTGTAACAAATGATTGGAGGAATAATGTCTCTGATAATAATTTTCATAAATTTGGATTTAAAGATAATGGATATATTTTTTACAATGAGGATGACTTAGACGAAGAAGACTTAGAAGATGAATTTGATGTTTCTGAAGATGAATAAAAAGAGGTGATAATTTTCTTGGATGAGTTACAGGCGAAATTCCCGGAAATTCCGCAAATTTCTTTAGTGTTTTGCGGGGCTTGTTCACTAAGCTTGTCTTGAATTATTTTAATCTCAATTTTCAGAAATTGTAAAAATTTAGAAGATTAATTTAGCGTTTATTAAAACCAATAAAAAAAGAGATGATAAATTTCTTTCCCTTGGATGGGTGGGGGGTTAAGCTCTTATATTTTATATTAACCTATTCATCTATAGGTATATCAATAGGTTTATAAGGATAAAATTCTAAATAAAATAAAGGGAAGAAGAGCATGTATAAAGAGGATATTATAACACGAGTTGCCCTGAAGGTAATAGAAGAAGCAGGGGAAGTTCTGGAAACAAAAGAAATCGAGGAGAAAATTGCTCTTTCTATAAAAAATATTACAAGAACAAAACTATTTGCAAGGTTGAACAATCTCAGGGGAGAGGGGCTTATTAAAGGAAAATTTGTTGGCCCTGGAAAAGGGGTTTGGATTTGGTGGAAAAAAGACGCGTTCTTGGGAGGAAAAAGAAAATGAAAAGGGGATTTATTTTAACACTAATTCAACTGATAACAGTTTTAATAATAATCTTAGCCCTTATTATGAACAGTAATAACAACAGCAGTGGAATTCATTTTGGAGGATTTCATTTAAGCGGATTTGCAATTTATGATTCCCAGCCAGATGCTTCTTCTGGAAAAGATAGTTATATCAAAGAAGGTTTTAATAATACAAATTGGGGTTCTGATGCTAAAATACTCATAGGAAAAGATAATTCGAATAGAGATCTTAGAGGATTAATTGAATTTAATATTTCTTCCATCTCATTAAGCACAATATTAAGTGCCAAGCTCCAGGTTAATCTTTCATTTTCAAGCAATAATGATAATATAACAATAAAAGTCTATAGGGTAATTTCCCCCTGGACAGAATCAGAAGCAACATGGATTAATAGAACTTCTTCCCAGTTATGGAGTACTATTGGCGGAGATTATGCTGAAGAAATAGATTCCATTCAATTTTCAAATGTATCTGCCTTATACAATTTTACCATAACAAATCTTGTTAGGAACTGGGTGAATGGCTCTTATCCGAATTATGGAATTATTTTAATCTCAAGCGATGCAGCAAGCGGGAATAGAAAAGAGTTAGATTCTTCAGATTCGGCAACTGCGTCTGCAAGGCCAAAATTAGTGATAGATTACACTGAAAATGCCCCTCCTTCTATAGTTAATTTGAGCACTGATTCAAGTCTGACTAATCTAAAAAAGGTTGGTGAACAAGTTAATTTCACTGTATCTTGGGAGGACTTAGAAGGAGATAATGCAAAAGCATATGTATGCAATTCAAGCAATATTTCTTTTGCTTCTGGCTGTGGAGATAAAACCCTGTGTTCCACTTCCCTGTCTTCCACTAATCCAATAAAATGTTCTTATACAATTACATCTTCAGAAAACAGAACAACAAGTTTCTTCTTGGCAGTATGTGACAGCTCTAATTGCTCGGCAATAAATCAAAGTTCTTTTTATATGAATCACATTCCTTCGCTTTTGATTGTACAGCCAAATGGCGGGGAAACAGCCAATCAAACCCAGGGAAATTATCTGATAAAATTTAATGTTTCCGACGCAGATAACGATTTCCTTTTCGCAAACATTTATTACGGAGAAACGCAAAATTCAACAACTTACCTTATAAATTCAAGTTTAAATCTTACAAAGTCCTGTACAGATATAGATTCAAACCCTGCCACTACGAACAATTGCTCTTACTCCTGGAATTCTTCGGGAATATATGGAACTTACTATTTAACAATAATTGCAAATGATTCTTATTCTTTAATAAACGATTCCTCTGACAGTTCTTTTAATGTCAAGAGTGTGTTGGATAATATCCCCCCAAAAATAGCAGTGCAATGGATAGAAACAGATATCTATTCAGGGAAGCAGGTTCAAATATCTGCAAATATTTCCGATGATAATACAATAACTGCATGGGCATCTGTGAATACAACTCCAATGATAAATGTTACGCTAAGAAACTCTTCCTCTATTACCTATAATGGAACTCTTATTTCCCCATCTGTTGGAAATTATCAATTTAAAGTTTATGCTAAAGATATTGTAGGAAATTTAAATGATACTGCCTCTTGGCAGGTATTTTCCGTGAGAAAACCAAATGCAACAACACAAAATCAGCTTTCCCCTGCAATTGCCTTGCCATATCATGCAATAAAAATTACAGGAGAGTTAAATGCAACTGATTCTTTAAAAGATGTTTACGCTTATCTAAATGTTCCTCAAGGATTTACTTTCCTGTCAAATTATCCGCAAAATTCTTGCATAGGAAATTTTTCTTTGGGGGAAACAAGGAATGCAACCTGGTTTTTATCAGTTCCTTCAGTAGAAACAAGTTATGTGCTGAATATAACTTACACAGATTATTATTCAAATACCTGGAATAGTTCTAATCTTAATCTTCAAGTAACCTCTGCAGTAGGGGGAGGTTATGAACTCGATATTTCTTCTTATTCCGAGGTTCAAACATCTAATCCCTACTACTTAGAAGCATATTTTAAGCAATCAGGAGTTTATGCAACTCCAGACAGCATAAAGATATCTATTTATGATTCTGTCGGAAATCCAATTATTCCCTCTGCAGATATGGCTTTAAAACAAACCGGAATTTACAATTATACTTACTCTGTTCCTTCCTCCCAAACAGCAGGACAGTGGCAAACAAGAGTAAATGCAACAAAAAGTTCTGTGAGTTATTATACAAATCAATTTTGGAAATTAGTAGGTGCATTATTTGACGTAAGGGATATAGTAATAATCGATGCTAATGTAAGCCATTTGAATATTTCAGTAACTGTCGAAAATAAAGGAACTGTTCCTACAGATTTGTTTTTGCAGTGGAATCTTACAAGAACAGACACTAATCAGGAATTGGATTCAAGATTAGTAACAATTGGAGTGGGTGCAGGAGAATCCCTTACAACGTATTATTCTCCCTCAACAACCTACATAGGTTCCGTTAAAATAACCTTTTTAGGAAGATACTCTGGAACAGAAACAGCAGGAGCTTATGCAATTTTTACAACAACTCCTGGAACTGTAACCTGTGGAGATGGAGCTTGCAGCACAGGGGAAAGTTGCTCTTCTTGCCCTGCTGACTGCGGCTCTTGCCCTGTATCTCCAGGCGGAGGAGGCGGAGGCGGTGGCACAGGAGCAGCAATACAGGAAAAAACAAATTTAACAATAATAGTGGATCCAGTAATTTACATTGCAAAAAATATAGAAAAAACAATTTTATTGAAAATAAATAACAACGGAGAAAAAGATTTGACTGGCATTTCATTGGAATTAGAAGGTTTAGATAAAGCTTTCTATACAATCTCTCCTGAAAACATAAATTCCTTAAAATCAGGGGAAACTAAAACTTTCCAGATAAAATTGCTTATAACCGCTCTCTTACAAAAACAAGAATTCAATTATTTGATAAAAACAAATGAACTTACAGTAAGAGAGCCCGGAAAAATAGTAATTCTAAGCATTCTAAATTACTTGCAAGAAGAAATAGACAGACTTACTGTTAGAATTGAAAACACAAGGAATAAAATAACCGATGACAGACTAAGAGAAGAAATTAAAAAATGCGAAGACATAATCGCCGAGATAAAATTTCAGATTGAAACAGAAGAATTTATCGATGCAAAGGATAATCTCGAAAATGTTGAGAATTGTATAAATGATGTAGAGGGGCAGATATCCAAACCATCTCAATTATTCGGATGGCTCCCTGAATTTCAGAAAGGAGATATCTTCTGGATAGCTGCATCTGCAATTATTGTTATTTTAATAATTATAGTAGTACTCTTGATAAAAAGAATGAATACCCAATTTAAGACTTCAAGGTTCCTTGAAACAAAAGAAGAAAAAGAAGAATTAAAGCCAGAAACAATGGGTGAAAAGTTTTTCGAGGACAAAATAAAAAGAATACAGGAAAGATTAGGGAGTTAATAGTTATACAGTTAAGGGGATAAACTTAAAAATCTTAATTCATTAGAAGAAATATAATGAAAAAGAGTGTGAAAAGAAGAATTAAAATAATAATTATTTCATTAATAGTTATATCAATCTTAATAGCTTCAATTTTTATTATAATTAAATTATCAGAGAAAGAAGAAGAATGTCCACCAATTAGGGGTTTTACATCTTGG
>Ga0315286_10006167_pt1 | contig 11644 bp, 10 predicted proteins | sample YL17G10_0_MG_FD_205038 | JGI IMG/M metagenome (GOLD analysis project Ga0315286, IMG submission 205038) | Sediment microbial communities from Yellowstone Lake, YNP, Wyoming, USA - YL17G10_0 | ecosystem: Environmental > Aquatic > Freshwater > Lake > Sediment | place: USA: Wyoming | collected... | reverse complement strand
GAAAGCGGCGTAGTGTGCTGCCAGGGTGACACCTCCAGCAGGGAGGAGTGGCGCGCGGCTGGAAATAGGAGTAATTTGTTGACTGGACTGCGTCTGTCGATTGGCAAGACTGTTGCTGATCGACTGATTGGCGCTGGCCTTGTCGTCCCGTCCGGCGCCTGCAGGGAGTCCTTATGAAACCGCTCATCTACGCGCTGGCCGGCGTTGCCGTCGTGCTCGCCCTCGCCGCTGGTCCGGTGGCGGCGCAGGGACGCGAGCGCCCGGCTGGGAGTGGTAGCGGCGCGGCCTCTGGCGGCGGAGAAGCCGGGGTCAGGACCGGAGGCGGGGCCAGCGGTGGCGGTGGGATGAGCGGCAGCGGCGGTGCCGTGGCCGTGCCGCGTGGATCGTCTGGCAGCGGGTCGTCGTCCAGCGGGCCGCCGTCCGGATACTCGGGCCCGCAGTCGCCCGGTCCGTCAGGTTCGTCCGGGTCTCCCTACTCCGGCGGCGCCGGGCGCGTGAATCCCGCCAACGGCAACAGCAGCTACGTGCGCGAGATGTACGGGAGCCCGAGCGATCGCGCCGTGCCGCGCGGCTCGCGCCCGAACCCGGGAGGTCCGGTCGTCGGCCAGGCGGTCCCGAGAGGGGGCGACTACTACGCGCCGGGGCGTCCGCCGGCCAACGGTGGCATCGGCTACCCGTACTATCCCTACTATCCCTACTATCCCTACTACGGCTGGGCGTTCGGCCTTGGCTACTACGGCTTCTACGGCTTCTACGACCCGTGGTGGGGGTGGGGCGGGGCTTACGGCGGTGACGGCTACGGTTACGGCTACGGCAGCGACCAGGGAGGCCGCGGCGGCTTGAAGCTCAAGGTCGAGCCGACCAACGCCGAGGTCTACGTGGACGGCTACTACATGGGCACCGTGGACGACTTCGACGGCACGTTCCAGAAGCTCGAGCTCGAGGTCGGCGCGCACCACGTGGAGATCAGGGCGCCGGGCTATCAGACGATCGCGTTCGATGTCCGAATCGAGTTCGGCGACACGGTAACCTACCGCGGCGAGCTGCAGGCGCTCTCGAAGCGGTAGGGTCGCCGCGGAAGGGGTTGTCCGTGGGCGCGAGCGCCGCGTGGCTGGCTTCGATCGGAGAAGACGTCAGACTGCTGACGAGCGCGTTCCTGCCGGAGCTTCTGCTCGTCACACTCCTGCTGGTGGTGTCCTGGGGCATTCGCAGGGGGCTTCGCCGCGATGCCCGATCGACCTTCTAGCGTCCGACCGCTCGCCGCCGTCGCCGCCGTTTCTGGCCTCTACGACATCTCGCTCGGCGTGGCACTGCTCGTCGGCCGCGACCTGCTCCAGGCCGCGTTCGCGCTGCCGCCGCCCGCCCCGCCGATTCATGCCGACCTGAACGGGTTATTCCTGCTGGCCGTCGGCGTCGGCTACCTGCTGCCCTACCGGCGTCCCGATCGCTACCGCGGCTACCTGTGGGTGATGGGGCCGTTTCTCAAGGGCGCGGGATGCCTGCTGTTCCTGGCCGACCACGTGCTTCGCGGCTCGCCAGACGCCTTCCTGATCTTCGCGCTCACCGACGGGGCGCTGGCGCTGTGGGCGCTGTGGGCCCTGACGAGGGCGTCGGCGAGACCGCCCGATTGATGAAGTAGACGACCACGCCCGCGGCCAGCGTCACGGCTCCTGCCAGGAGAACCATCGGGCGCTGCCTGACGACGAAGAACATCATCCAGCCTGTGACCGCCAGGAAGACCAGCGGCGTGATCGGGTATCCCCAGACCCGGTAGGGACGGGGCAGTTCGGGCTGCGTGATTCGCAGCACGAACACGCCGGTCACGGTCAGGAAGGCCGAGAACGACAGGATGAACCCGATGTAGTTCACGATCGCGTCGAACGTCGATGTGAGGATCAGTCCCACCACGAGCAGATACTGGAATCCCAGCGAGACGTGGGGCACGCCGTTCGCGTTCCTCACCGAGAGGGCCCGCAGCAGCCGGACGTCCTCGCCCATCACTTGCGTGACGCGCGGCCCGGCCCAGACCATCGAGCTGATGGCGGAGACGAGCCCCGTCGAGATCAGCAGGCCCATGATCAGGCCGCCCGTGCTGCCGAAGATGTGGCTCGCGGCGATGTAGCCCACGTCGACCTGCCCCTTCAGCTGGTCGATCGGCGCCGCATACAGGAACACCGCGTTCAGCGGCGCGTAGAGGAGGACGACGAGGAGCGTGCCGAACGCCAGCGAGAGCGGCAGGTAACGCCCCGGCTGCTTGACGTCGCTGGCCACGTAGATGGCGGCGTTCCACCCCGAGTAGGCGTACATCACGTAGACGAGCGAGGCCGCGAACGCGGGCGTGAAGACGGAGTCGACGGCCGCCCGGCTCGGCAGGAAGCTCACGGGCTGGGCCGTTGCCAGCGCGAAGCCGCTGACGATCAGCATGACGATCAGCGAGACCTTCAGCGTGGTGAACGCCACCTGGAACCGGCTGACAATCTTGATGTCGAACAGGTGCACGATGGACACCAGCGTCACGCCGGTGATCCCGACCACCGTCACCGTCAGCGACTGCGAGTCGGCCGCAACGACGCCGGTCTGCACCAGCACCCGCGTCAGGTACTGCCCCATCGCCATCGCGGCCGCCGCGATCGGTGCGGAGAAGCCCACGACGACCGAGACCCAGCCGGAGAGGAAACCGACAGCCGGATGGTAGACCCTCGACAGCAGGTAGTACTCGCCGCCCGACCGGGGCATCGCGCCGCTCAACTCGCCGTACGACAGCGCGCCGCACAGCGCCGCGAGGCCGCCCACGAGCCACAGCGCGAGGATCGCGAAGCCGGTCTCGAGCGACAGCAGCTGAAACCCGAGGCTCGTGAACACGCCTGTCCCGATCATGTTCGCCGCCACGACCGCCGTCGCCGTGCTGAGGCCGATCGACCGCTCGTCCCGATTGTGAGCCACCATGTTCGCGATTATATCGGATGTGTCCGCAGCACCCTGGAATCCAGGGGCGGGAATGGGGGAACCGTGCGAAGGTGTCGGCAACCGGCGGTCTACCTCGTGAGCAGTTGGCGCGCGATCGGGTATTCGCCCATCTTCGCCCAGTCCTGCGCGGCGAACTTCGCGAAGAGCTCCACGCGCACGTCCTTGAACTGGCTGTGGGTGAACATCTGCGCCCGAGGCGCCTCGCTCGTGTAGCCGACGTCGATCTTCATCACCACGGGACTGCCGGTCTGTCCCGGCGCCAGCCCCTCGGGGCCGATGGCACGGACGTACGGCCCGGAGCCGAGCTCCTGGGTGTCGCCGACCTGGCTGAACCTGGCGAGCATCTGAACGCTCGCGATCGCCTGGCTGTCGCGGTTCTTCAGCCGGATGGAAATCGTCGGGACGATCTTGTTCTTGCCGTTGATGATGCCGGCGTCGAAGTAGCCCGTGCTGACGTCGGTCACCTCGAGGGCTTTGGGCAGGTCGATGGTGCGCGTCGTGCAGGCGGGCAAGGCCACACTGGCCAGCAGCAGGAACGCGGGCAGCAGGCGGCGGAGGTGGTGAGCCATGGGCGTCATTGTACTCCTGCCTGCTTAGAAACCGGTCCCGCGTCCCGGGTTCCCCGCCGCTTCGCGCTCGGCGCCTGGGCGGGGCTTCGCCGGCGCTACTTCTTCAGCGTCACCGGGAACAGGTTGGTCGTCGTCGGACCAGGGCGCGGAGCCGTGATGGCCGCCGGGACCGCGTCGAGTCTCCGCTGCGCCTGGAACTCGCCCATCACCTGGCTGATGCGATACGAGGTCCAGAGCTGCTGGCGCTGGGCGCTGTCGTCGATCATCGCCTGCACGGACGCCAGGACCCGGCGCTCGTCAGGGCTGGCGGCAGCCGTGACACCGACCGGACCCGCCCCGACGCTCGTCGCGCGGACGGCGGTCAACTGCTGGCGGAACTCGTCGCGCAGCTGGCGTTCGAGCGACGCCATCTCGGCGCGCCAGGGCGCGTCGCCGCGACCGGGCTCCTGCGCGGCGAGAGGCGCGGGCGCCGCGGTCATCACCGGTGCGGCCTCGGTGACGGGGGCCTTGGGTTGGTTGACCGCTTCGCGGACTGCCGCCGGCGGCGTCTTCTGCCAGCCGGTCCGCACGGCGAAGCCTCCGCTGTCGTAGCGGACCTCGAGATTCGCCAGCGCCGCCCCGCCTGCGAAGAGCAGCACCCCGGCGGCGACCCTCGCCAGCGCCGGAATCGGCGCCTGCCACCAGCGCGCCGGACGCAGGACCCTGGCAGGAGCCTGAGCCGCGAACTCCTCATCACGCACGAGCCGGAAACCGGCGACGCGGTCGGGCGGCGTCCACTCGGACAGCGCCGTCCTCACCCGGCCGAATCCGCCCGCTTCGTCGGCGCATGCCGGGCAGGTCGCGAGATGCGCCTCCACGGCGCCGCTCGTCTGGTCGTCGCACTCGCCGTACACGTAGGCGATGAGGGTGTCCTTGTCCGTGCAGCTGAAGCTCATACCGTCCTCGTCCCCGAATGGATGCCACTGCGCTCGAGCTCTTTCCGAAGGACGGTGAGTCCCTGGTAGAGCCGCGTCTTCACGGTGCTGAGGGGGCACCCCAGCAGGTCGGCGATTTCCTGGAACGTCAGATCGTGGTACTCCTTCAAGACGATGGCCGCCCGTTGCTCTTCCGGAAGCACGCTCATCGCGCGGGCCACGGCCCGGCTGAGGTCCTTGCGCGCCACCGCGGCGTCGGCCGTTTCGACCCCCTCGGACTCCCCGGCGAGTTCGACGAGGTCCACGCCGTCCGGCGTCAACACCACCGGCGCGCGGCGCTGGCGGCGCATCCAGTCGCGGCACAGGTTCAGCGTGATCCGGTAGAGCCAGGACGAGAATTTCGCCTGCCCCTTGAAGCCGCCGAGGCCGCGGAAGGCGCGGAGGAACGCCTCCTGGACGACATCGCGCGCGTCGTCTTCCCTGCCGATCGTCCGGTACGCGAGGGCGTAGATCGGCCGCTCCCACCGCTTGATGAGCAGGTTGAAGCTCTCCGGGTCGCCGCCCGTCGAGCGCGCCACGAGTTCCTCGTCGGTCAGGCCGACAACAACGGCCGCGTCCTGCAGGAGGTCCTCCCGAGACGCCGCGCCCGGGTCCGACGCCCGCCCCACCGCGGCACCGCGAAGCAGGCGGAATCACCTGCTCCTGGCCGTTTAGACGGCCGTCCGCCCGGGATGGTCTGACCCGCGAACGTCTTTCGGTCATTATATGCCTTCGAAATCCACGTCGAGACTGGCGTAAGAAGCGTGACAGTTCACGACATCGAACGCCTCGATGGAGCAGCACCCCCGAATCGGAGGTGGCGTCGGCCGCCTGCCGGTGGCAGGGCCGCGTGCTATCATGATCTTCCTCGCGGGCGACGAAGCCCTGAGCCGTCGCACGAACGCCCTTGCCGCCGCCGCGGCTGAACCAGACCAGCGACCCGTCGGATGATTCAGATCTCCTCCCTCACGAAGTCCTTCGGCGACCGGGTGCTCTTCGACAACGTCACCTGGCAGATCTCCGACGGCGAACGTGTCGGCCTGTGCGGCCCGAACGGCTCCGGCAAGACGACGCTGCTGAAGATCTTCGCGGGACTCGACGACTGCGACGCCGGGAACGTCGTGAAGCCGTCGGGACTGACCGTCGGCTACCTGCCGCAGGACGGCCTCGAGCACTCGGGCCGCTCGGTCTACGAGGAGGCGATGCTGGCCTTCGAGCCGCTGATGGCGGTCAAGGCCGAGATGCACGAGCTCGAGGACCGACTGGGCCACCCCGACGTCCCCGAGGGCGAGCACGAGCAGATGCTCGCGCGCTACAGCGACCTCCAGGACCGCTTCCGCCTCCACGACGGCTACAGCATCGACCTGAAGATCGCCACCGTGCTGCAGGGCCTCGGCTTCGGCCCCGCGGATCTCGAGCGGCCGGCCGAGACGTTCTCGGGCGGCTGGCAGATGCGCATCGCGCTGGCCAAGCTCCTGCTCGCGCGGCCGAACCTCCTCCTGCTCGACGAACCGACGAACCACCTCGACCTCGAGGCGCGCAACTGGCTCGAGGCCTACCTGCACGACTACCCGCACGCCGTCATCCTCGTCTCCCACGACCGCTACTTCCTCGACACCGTCGTCACGCGCATCGCCGAGGTCTACCTCCGCACGCTCAACGACTACCCGGGCAACTACAGCCACTACATGGCGGAGAGCCAGGCGAGACTCGAGCGGGTGCGCGAGGCCAAGCGCCAGCAGGACGAAGAACGGGCGCGGATGAAGATGTTCATCGACCGGTTCCGCTACCAGGCCACCAAGGCCGCGCAGGTGCAGAGCCGGATCAAGATGCTCGAGAAGATCGAGCCGATCGAGGTGCCGCCCGAGCGCAAGCGCGTGCACTTCTCGTTCCCGACCTCCGTCAAGAGCGGCCGGATGGTGCTCGAGCTGAAGCACGTCCACAAGGCGTATGGCGCCAACGTTGTCTTCCGGCGCGTGGGCCTGCACATCGAACGGGGCGACCGCATCGCGATCGTCGGCCCCAACGGGACGGGCAAGTCGACGCTGATGCGGATGCTCGCCGGCGTCGAGGCGCCCGACTCCGGCCACCGGCACGAGGGGCACCAGCTCGTCATGCAGTACTTCGCGCAGGACGAGGCGGCGAGGCTCGACCCCGATCTCACCGTCTACGACACGCTGGGGACCGGCTCCCCCAACAACATGGTTCCGGCCATCCGCAACATCCTCGGCGGCTTCCTGTTCTCGGGCGACGACGTCTACAAGAAGGCCGGCGTGCTGTCGGGCGGCGAGCGCACGCGGCTCGCGGTCGCGCGCATGCTGCTCCGCCCGTCGAACACGCTGCTGCTCGACGAGCCGACCAACCACCTCGACCTCGACTCGAAGGACGTCCTGCTCGACGCGCTCGAGGACTACGGCGGCACGCTCATCTTCGTCTCGCACGACCGCTACTTCGTCGAACGCCTCGCCAACCGGATCGTCGAAGTCGGCGGGGGCGAGGCGCACAGCTACCCGGGGACCTACGAGGAGTTCCTGTGGAGGAAGGCAGGGCCCGCCGGCGGCCCGCCGTCCGCGGCTGGCGGCGCGACCAGGCGTGACGGGCCGCAAGGCGCAAGCCGCAAGCCGCAAGCCGGCAGCGCGCCGGCAGACACGAACAAGGCCAGGGGCGACCTGTCCGCCGACTTGTCCGCCGACTTGTCCGCCGAAGCCCAGGAGGCGAAGGCGGAAGCCCGAAAGGCGGAGGCGGGAGCCCCGGGGGCGAAGGCGGAAGCCCGAAGGGCGGAGGCGGAGGCGAAGCGCCAGGCGCAGAGTGCCGCGAGGCGCGTCGAGCGCGCCGCGAAGGCCCACCAGGCCAGGATCGCCGACCTCGAGGAGCGCATCGCCAGTTGCGAGGCGACGATCAAGCAGCTCGAAGCCGACATGGCGCGCCCGGGTTTCTACGACGACCGCGCGGCGGCCCAGCCCGTCATCGACCGCCACCAGGGGATGATGTGGCAGGTCGGCGACCTGATGCACCAGTGGGAGGCCCTCCAGACCACCGAGAATCCGGCCGGCCAAGCGGCATCCGCCGGCCCGCCGCGGAGATGAGCGGGCGATTACGGAATCGTTTAGACTAGACCGCATGACGGACCGTCCCGGACGACGCGGGCCCGCCGTGTCGCCTGGCCGCCCACGCAAGACCGCCGGAGTCGCCGCGCCCGACCCGAGCGGCGACAGCTCCCGCCCGTTCGCCTCCGTCAGCGATCGGTTCTACCGGCATCTCGTCCTCGGCATGCGGAACGGCGTGCTCGCGGTCACGCGGGACGGGCGCGTGGCGATCATGAACGAGGTGGCGTGCCGCATTCTCGACATCCCCCTCCAGGACAACGGCCTGGGGCGCGCCTGCGCAGCCGTGCTCGCCAGCCAGCCCGACATCGTCCGCATCCTGTCGGCCGCGTTCGACCTCTCGCACCTGCCGAACCGCGCCGAGCTCCGGCTGAAGCCGTCGGGCAAGGTGATCGGCTACACCTTGTCCCACATCCTCGACGAGAACGGGCAGCCCGAGGGCGCTGCCTTGTTCTTCAAGGACCTGACGCTGGTCGAGCAGGCGGAGGAGCGCGGGCGCCTGCGGGATCGGCTGGCGGCGCTCGGGGAAATGGCGGCGGCCATCGCCCACGAGGTGAAGAACCCGCTGGCGGGCATCGAGATCATGGCGGGGCTGCTGCGGCGCAGGATCCCGGACAACGCGGACGCACAGTCGCTGGTCGGCGACATCATCAGCGAGGCGAAGGTCGCCAACAACATCGTGGTCGAGGTGCTCGAGTTCGTGCGGCCGATCCGGCTCCAGGTGGAGCAGACCTCGATCGCCCAGGTGCTCCACGACGCCGTGGCGATGGCCGAGCGGAAGGTGAGCCGCGGCGGCGTCCACGTCACGCTGGACATCCGCGAGCAGCTGCCCCTCATCAAGGCCGACCATCACCAGCTCTGCCAGCTGTTCGGCAACCTGCTGACCAACGGCCTCGAGGCGCTGAACGGCACGGGCGCGATTACCGTCGTCGCCCGACAGGGCGTGGCGTACCAGGAACCGGTCGAGAGCCCGGCCGGGCGCGCGCCGGACACCACGGTCGTGGTGGACGTGGCCGACGACGGGCCGGGCCTGCCGGCCGACGTCGCCGAGCGGGTGTTCAACCCGTTCTTCACCACCAAGCCGCAGGGGTCGGGCCTCGGCCTCGCGATCGTGCGGAAGATCGTGGATGCGCACAACGGGCAGATCGATCTGACGACGGCGCCGGGCCAGGGCACACGGTTTCGCGTGACCCTCCCTCTCAACTCGGGCGAGCAGTGGCTCCAGTAGCCGGGGACGAACGGGCATGGGACGCATACTGATAGCGGACGACCATGACGCGCTCAGGCGCGGGCTGGCGCGGGCCCTCACCGAGGCCGGCCACGACACGGACGAGGCGCCGAACGGAAATGCCGCCATCGCCCGGCTGCACGAGGCGTACTTCGATGTCGTGCTGAGCGACCTGAAGATGGGTGGCAGCGACGGCCTCGACGTGCTGCGCACGGCGAAGGCGCTCCACCCGACGACCGCCGTCATCCTGATGACCGCGTTCGGCTCGGTGACGACGGCCGTCGAGGCGATGAAGAGCGGCGCCTTCGACTTCGTCCAGAAGCCGTTCGAGATCGAGGAGATGGAGGTCAAGATCGAGAAGGCGCTGGAACTGCGCCGCATGCGGAACGAGCTCGACTACCTCCGCCACGCGCAGAACGACATCTACGAATTCGACCGGATCATCGGCAGCAGCGGCGCGCTCGCCGCAGTGCTCGGCATCGTCCGCAAGGTCGCCAAGAGCAACACGACGGTCCTGGTCCGCGGCGAGACGGGCACGGGCAAGGAGCTGATTGCCGGCGCCATCCACCACAACTCGCTCAGGGCCGCGCGCAACTTCGTGCGCGTCAACTGCGCGGCGCTCCAGGAGAACCTCCTCGAGTCGGAGCTGTTCGGCCACGAGAAGGGCGCCTTCACCGGCGCCGACAAGCAGCGCATCGGCCGCTTCGAGCAGGCCGACGGCGGCAGCCTGTTCCTGGACGAAGTCGGCGACATGAGCGCCAACACGCAGGCCAAGATCCTGCGCGTCCTCCAGGAGCACGAGTTCGAGCGGCTCGGCGGCACGCGAACGCTGAAGGTGGACGTGCGCATGATCGCCGCGACCAACCGGAACCTCTCGACCATGGTCGCCCACGGGCAGTTCCGGGAGGACCTGTACTACCGGCTCAACGTGGTGTCGATCGAGATGCCGCCGCTCCGCGATCGCAAGGACGACATCCCCGCGCTGGCCGATACCTTCGTCCGGCGGTTCGCGGGCGAGCTGAAGCGCAAGATGGACGGCATCCGTCCCGACGCGATGAAGCTCCTGCTCCGCTACAACTGGCCGGGCAACATCCGCGAGCTCGAGAACTCCATCGAGCGGGCGGTGCTGCTCACCGAGGGCACCACGATTGGCGTCGACGACCTCCGGCTGGGCGAGACGGCGGCGCCGGGCGCCGAGGCGGGCGGGCCGTCGGTGGTGCGGATTCCGCCGACCGGGATCCCGCTCGAGGAGATCGAGCGGCGCGCGCTCGTCGAGGCGCTGAAGATGTCGAACTGGGTCCAGAAGGACGCCGCCGACCTGCTGTCGATCAGCCCGCGCGTCATCAACTACAAGATCAAGATGCTCGGGATCGAATCGCCCAGGAGTAAACGGGAGATCGAGGCCGGGGCGGATGGAACGGAGAAGTAGGCAGTAGGCGGTAGGCAGTAGGCAGTAGGCGGTAGGCGCTAGGCGGTAGGCAGTTCTGACAGCTGGCAGCGGATCACGCGTGACACACTGCCTACCGCCTACTGCCTACTGCCTACTGAAGATCCGCTGCCAGCTTCCCGCCGCCGGCTACACCCCGTCACTGCCCCTCGCCCTCGGGTGCGCCCGCCGGTACACATCCATCAGCTGCGCCGCGTTGACGTGCGTGTACCGCTGCGTGGTGCCCAGCCGCACGTGGCCGAGCAGCTCCTGGATCACCCGCAGGTCGGCGCCGGCCTCGAGCAGGTGGGTCGCGAACGAGTGCCGGATGGCGTGCGGGCTGATGCCGAACCGCACGCTGCACGCCGCCACGTAGTGCCGCACGAGGCGATGCACGTGGCGCGACGACAGCCGGGTGCCGCGGTAGTTGAGAAAAACGGCTTCTTCGGCTGGCGACTGGCTGCGCGCAGCTGGCGGCGTGGATGCGGCCTGCATCGTTCGGTCGGCGGAGGGCTTCCTGCGTCCTCGCGGGATCCGCTGCCCGCTGCCAGCTGCCGGCTGCCGGCTGGCCGCTGCCCGCTGGCTGAGCAGCGCTTCGCGATCGGGCAGCCAGGCCCGCAACGCGTCCGCCGCGCTGCGGTTGAACGGCACGAGCCGCTCCTTTCGCCCCTTGCCCATCACGCGAACCATCCGGCTGCCGAGGTTCAGGTCCTCGAGGTCGAGCGCCACGAGTTCGCTCAGGCGAAGCCCTGACGCGTAGAGCAGCTCGAGAATCGCACGGTCGCGACGGCCGAGCGGCGCGCTCACGTCGGGGGTTTCGAGCAGCCGCACCATCTCGTCCACGTCGAGGTGCCGCGGGATCTTCTGCTCGCGCCTGGGCGTCACCACCAGCAGGCCGGGGTCCGCCTCAATCAACCCTTCCCGCTTCAGATAGCGGAGGAACGTGCGCACGGCAGCCAGCTTCCTCGCCGCGCTCGCCCGCGACTCCCCTTCTCTGAACAGGTCCGCCAGAAAGCCGCGGATCGTCGGACGCGTGATATCGGCCGGCTTCAGGTCCGGGCGTGGTCGTTGCAGCTCGGCGGCCAGGTAGGTCGTGAACTGGGAGAGGTCTCCGTCGTACGCGCGCACGGTGTGCGCCGAGGCGTTGCGGTTCAACCGCAGGTAGGCGAGAAAGGCGCGAAGGTGGTCTTTCATAGCTGGCAGCGGGCAGCTGGCAGCGGGCAGCGGACCAGTGTCAGTAGGCAGTAGGCGGTAGGCAGTAGGCAGTGTGTCACACGTGCTCGGCCGACATCCGATGAGATTCCATTCTATCGTCGCAGCGGCGCAACGGACTGGTCTCCAACGTAGGTGTACCCCTTCGACAGCACGACCGAGCCCGAAGGCGTCGTCACGACAAC
>Ga0315286_10006166_pt1 | contig 11644 bp, 8 predicted proteins | sample YL17G10_0_MG_FD_205038 | JGI IMG/M metagenome (GOLD analysis project Ga0315286, IMG submission 205038) | Sediment microbial communities from Yellowstone Lake, YNP, Wyoming, USA - YL17G10_0 | ecosystem: Environmental > Aquatic > Freshwater > Lake > Sediment | place: USA: Wyoming | collected... | reverse complement strand
ACGCTGCGGTCAACCGAGACCCTTCGCTGCGCTCAGGGTGACAGACTCCAGGGTAGGCATGCCATTCCGGAGTGGACATGTTGTTCTGAGCGTACACCGGACTGTCATTCTGAGCGTACTCCGGGCGGTCATTCTGAGCGTACTCCGTGCTGTCATTCTGAGCGAAGCGAAGAATCTCGCCTGCGAGCGAAGCGAGCAGTCGCGCTGCGGTCAACCGAGACCCTTCGCTGCGCTCAGGGTGACAGACTCCAGGGTAGGCATGCCATTCCGGCCTGGACATGCCCTTCTGAGCGTACTCCGGGCTGTCATTCTGAGCGTACTCCGGGCTGTCATTCTGAGCGCAGCGAAGAATCTCGCCTGCGAGCGAAGCGAGCAGTCGCGCCGCGGTCAACCGAGACCCTTCGCTGCGCTCAGGGTGACAGACTCCAGGGTAGGCATGCCATTCCGGCCTGGACATATCATTCTGAGCGTTCGCCGGGCTGTCATTTGGACCGGCCGAGACTCTTCGCTGCGCTCAGGGTGACAGCCTCACCAAGGCGAGAGATATGGCGTGGGATAGTGGAATAGAGCGACTATGACAAAAGGCGCATTGATCATCGGTGGCAGCGCCGCCGGACTTCAGGCGGCGATGGACCTCGCCGATTCGGGCATCCAGGTTCACCTGGTGGAGGCATCTCCCTTCCTGCGCGGCGACGGGGCGTCGCCCCTGCCACAGCACCTGTTCAGCGCGCGGCTGCTGGAGGCGGCCAAGCATCCCAACGTCACCGTCTGGACCAACACGCGCGTCTACCGCGTGGAAGTGGACTCCGTCCAGCCGGGCAACCTGCACGTGGAACTGCGCCAGCATCCGCGCTACATCGACCTGACCAAGTGCACCGCCTGCGGCGACTGCGTCCAGGTCTGCCCGGTGGTGGTGCCCGGCACCGACCACAAGGCCATCCACGTGACCGTGAGCGGCCAGCCGGGCTGCGCGGCCATCGACAAACTGGGCAAGCCGCCCTGCTCCAACACCTGCCCGGGCGGCATCCACGTCCAGGGCTACGTCGCCCTCGCCGCCGAAGGCCGTTTCCAGGAGGCGATCGACCTCATCCGCGAGGCCATCCCCTTCCCCGGCATTTGCGGCCGCATCTGCACCCATCCCTGCGAGATCAACTGCCGCCGCGCCGAGGTCGACAAGCCGGTGGCCATCCGCCTCTTGAAGCGGTTCCTTGCGGACTGGGAGCTGGAGAGGAGCCGGGGAGCGGAGGAGCCAGGGCGCCAGGCGACAGCCGATGGCCAATCGCCCATCTCCCGCGCCAGCGTCGCGGTCGTGGGAGCGGGCCCCGGAGGCATGGCCACGGCCGAGCGGCTGGCCAACATGGGCTACGGCGTGACTGTGTTTGAGAAGCTGCCGGTCATCGGCGGGATGATGGCCGTCGGCATACCCGAGTACCGCCTGCCCCGGGAGGTCATTGCGCGCGAGTACCGCCACATCCAGGACCTGGGTGTCGAGGTGCGGCTTAACACGGCCATCGGCCCGGGGGGCGATCAGGCGCTGGACGACCTGTTCACCGCGGGGTACGGGGCCGTCTGCCTGGCGATCGGAGCCCACCGCAGCCACGAGCTGCGTATCCCCGGCGAGGAACTGCCAGGGGTGGTGCAGGGCATCGAGTTGCTGCAGACCATCAGCTTTTCGCAGCAACTGGACGCCCCGCAGTACAAGGCCAGGCTGGAGCGGTTGCTTCACCGGGGTGCCGGTACCCGGGTCGCCATCCTGGGAGGCGGCAACACGGCCATGGACGTCTCGCGTTCGCTGCGGCGCTTTGGCATCGAGAATGTGCGCATCCTCTACCGCCGCACCCGCACCGAAATGCCGGCCATGCCCGAGGAGGTGGAAGACGCGGAGCGCGAGGGGGTCGCCCTTGAATTCCTGGTGTCACCGGTTCGCGTCCTGGGTGACGCCCAGAGCGGCGTGATTGGCTTGGAATGCCTGCGCATGAAGCTGGGCGAGCCCGACGCCACGGGACGCCGGCGGCCGGTGCCCATCGCCGGCAGCGAGTTCGTCGTGGACCTGGACCTGGTGGTGCTGGCCATTGGCCAGGCACCCGACCTGGGCATCCTGGGACCCGACACCGGAATTGCCCTCACCCGCGAGGAGCGGATCAACGTCGACGGCGTGAGCTACATGACCCATCGCCCTGGCGTGTTTGCCTGCGGCGACGCCGTGACCACCGATAAGATGGCCGTCATCGAGGCGATCGGCATGGGCAAGAAGGCAGCGGCGGCCATCGACGCGTACCTCAAAGGCACGCAACCGTCCGAGGTGGTGGTCGACGCTCGCGAGGCGCCCATCGCCCGGCGCGAGATGAGACCCGAGGAGCTGACCCCCAAGCCGCGCGTGGCGGTGCCCACGCTGCCCATGGGGCAGCGCTTGACCACCTATGGCGAGGTCGAGCTGGGTTACAGCGCCGAGCAGGCCGTGCTTGAGGCCGGGCGCTGCCTGGTATGCGGCCCGTGCAGTGAATGCCTGGCCTGCGTGCGCGCCTGCAAGCCGGGGGCGGTTGTCCACGAGCAGCACGAGACCCTGGCGGAGTTGGAGATCGGCGCCATTCTGTACGCCGCCGAGCCGGCGCTCCTGGCCGATTGGCCATCGCTGGACCGCGTGGAACTCACCCGCGTCGCGCCCGGCGATCCGTTGGCCGGCTCGGCTGCGGCGGCGCGGGTGATGTTTGAGCTGTTCGCCGAACGCGAGGCCGGACTCGCCCCGGTTGCCGCGCCGGCCCTGGACGGGCCGGCGCGTATCGGCGTGTTCGTGTGCCAGTGTGGTGGCTACATCTCGGACGTGGTAGACACGGAGGTCCTGCGCGACCGCGCCGTGGCGTGGCCTGACGTGGTGCACGCGGAGGTCCTGCCCTTCGCCTGCTCTTCGCAAGCGGCCGAGACCATGCGCCAGGCCGCGCAGGCCTACAATCTGAACCGGGCCGTCCTGGCCGCCTGCTCGTGCTGCTCCATCGACCAGGTGTGCACGAGTTGCACCTTCCAGCGTGTGCGCTGCAAGGACAACCTTGGCATCTTGCCGCAAGCCTCCCGTCCCGCTGCGCCGAGTGGCCGATGGGCAGGCAGCGAGCAGCAGGGACGCTCACTTACCGGCCTGGCGCCACAAGGCCAGGACCGCTCCCAGCCTGTTGCCTGGGAGTTCGTCAACATCCGCGAGCAGTGCGCCTGGGCTCACTCCGGCGACCCGCGAGCGGCGACGGCCAAGGCAACGGCGCTCACGGCGGCAGCCGTGGCCAAGGTGCGGACCATGGCGGCGCGGCCCGCCCGCTCCGCTTCCCACTCCGCTGCCCACTCCGCTGCGCTCCGGGACTACGCGCTCCGGGACTGCGCGCTACGGGATTCCATGGAAGCGCAGCCGGCCGAGCGCTCGGTGCTGGTGCTGGGCAGCGGGGCGGCGGCGCGCGTGAGCCTGCAAGCCCTGCTGCGGCAGGGAATCCCGGCCCGGCACGTCGCAGGACTGCCCACCCGGGTTCAGCGCGCCAACCGGCGCTACGCGGTGGCGCGCGATGGAGCGTCGTGGGAGGCGGCGGCGCTCGTCCTGGCCCCCACCGCCGGCGAAGTGGAACCGTTGCTGGCCGCCTTTGGCGCTGACGGCCAGCGCCCACGGGCGCGGCCGGATGGTCCCGAAACACACCGGCCGGGCGTGTTTGTTTGCGATCCGGCCCTGGACCCGGGCGCCACGGGCGCCGCGGCCGCGGCGCGTGCGGCTGCCTGGCTGGGCCGGGCCGGCGGCCGGGCGGCGATCATCACCGCCGTCGTCGACGCGGCTCGCTGCCGGGCGTGCGGCACTTGCGTCGACATCTGCGAGTTCGGCGCCCCCGAGGTCCGCCTGCGCGGCGATGAGCAGCAGCGGACGTCGTGGATCGATCCGGCCATGTGCGCCGGCTGTGGCACGTGTGCGGCTCATTGCCCGTCCGGGGCCATCACGGCGGGGTACTCTACGGCCGCACAATTGGAGGCCATCCTAGATTGTTTCGCCGCTGCGGCGGCTCGCAATGACAGAAGGTACTCTCAAGTTGTGATTTTCACCTGCAATTGGAACGCATACAGCGGGCTGGAGACGGCCGGGAGCCAACACCTGGACTATTCCGCGGGGACCCGCCCCATCAAGGTGATGTGCCTGGGACACCTGGACCCCGGCACCCTGCTGAAAGCCTTTGAGAAGGGCGCCGACGGCGTTCTGCTCCTGGGCTGCCCGCCCGGCGAGTGCCACTACGAGTTTGGCAACCGCCGCGCCGAGGAAGTGTTTGCACAGGCCTGGAGCATGGCATCCCTTCTGGGCATTGGGCAGGAGCGACTGAAGCTCGACTGGGTGGGCGCCGGGCAAGGCCAGACGTTCGTGGAGAAGGTGCAAGCCTTCTGCGAGGCCCTGGCACAGCCCCCCCGGGGGGGAACCTATTGATGTTGACAAGCACGATTCAAGACGCAATCACCAAGAACCGGGCCTGGTACTGCCTGGAGTGCGGCAAGTGCAGCGCCGTGTGCCCCATCACCCGTTGGGAGCGGCGGGACTACACCAGCCCCCGGCTGCTCGTGGAAAAGGCCATCGAAGGGCGCACCGACGACGTCCTGAACGACCCTCTCTTCTGGTCGTGCCTCACCTGCAAACGGTGCAGCGAGCTGTGCCCCTCCGATGTCCGCTTCTCCGAGTTCTTGCGCGATGCTCGTGGCCTGGCCCGGGTGGAGAGCCGCGCCGGAGAGTGCGCCCACGGCGACGTGGTCCAGACCTGGGGCCGGATGATGACCAACCCGCGGCTTCGCCAGGAGCGGCTGGGCTGGCTGAGCAGCGACCTGCGGGTGTCGGATGCCTCGGACACGGTGTATTTCACCGGCTGCTTGCCCTACTACGACCCCCTGTTCAGGAAGCTGGGCGCCGAGGGGGTCGAGATCGCCCAGGCAGCGGTGCGCATCCTCAACTCCCTGGGGATCGAGCCCCAGGTGCTGGCCGACGAGCGCTGCTGCGGCCACGACCAACTGTGGGAAGGCGATTTCGATACGTTTCGCGCCCTGGCGCGGCTGAACCTGAAGCGGCTCCAGGCCAGCGGCGCCCAACGCATCGTCACCACCTGCCCGGAATGCGCCCGCACCCTGAAGGTCGACTATCCGGAGTACGTGGGAGCGCACAACCTCCAGGTCGTGCACCTCACCGAGCTGCTGGCCGCCGGCAACCTGCCTGTCGCATCCCGGCTGATGCAGCACGGAACGCGCGTCACTTACCAGGATCCGTGCCGCCTCGGCCGCCACTTGGGCGTGTACGACGCACCCCGGCAGGTGCTGGCCGGGTTGGGCCTGGAGCTGGTGGAGATGGAGCGGAGCCGGAAGACGAGCCTGTGCTGCGGCACAAGCTGCTGGACCTCCTGCGGCCAGGTGAGCAAGAACATCCAGGTGGAGCGGCTGCGCGAGGCCAGGGCCACCGGCGCGGAGCTGCTGGTCACGGCCTGCGTCAAGTGCCAGATCCACTTCAAATGCGCCCAGGACGATCCGCTGCTGGGGAAAGAGATCGGCATGAACATCCGCGACCTGACGACATTGGTGGCAGAGAGGCTATGATGGACGCACTGAAGCGCACGATCGTTGTCATAGGCATGGGATACGTTGGCATCCCGGCGGCGGCGCTGCTGGCCGACGTGCCGGGCCACCAGGTGATCGGCGTTCAGCGCCGGTCGCGCCGGTCAGGCTGGAAAATCGACTGGATCAACAGCGGCAAGAACCCCTTCGAGGGCGACGAACCGGGCATGGACGAGCTGATCGCCCGGGTGGTCCTGGAAAAACAGACCTTCCGCGTGACCGACGATTTTACGGTGTGCAAGGACGCCGACGTGATCCTGATCGATGTCCAGACGCCGACCAACACCGAACGTATCCCCGAGTATCTGAGCCTGCGCACGGTGAGCGCCCAGGCAGCCATCTACCTGCGCCCGGGGACGCTGGTGATCATCGAATCGACCGTGGCCCCGGGCACCACGGAGCACGTCGTGCAGCCGATCCTGGAAGAGGGCTCGGGCCTCAAGGCGGGGGTGGATTTTCTCCTTGCCTTTTCCTACGAGCGGGTCATGCCCGGCAAGCTCCTGGAGTACATCGTCGACTTTCCCCGCGTGGTCGGCGGCATCGACGCAGAAAGCACAGACAGGGCGGTGGAGCTGTATCGCACCATCGTATACAGCAGCCAGGAGATCACGCCCGCCAGCGTGTTGACGGCCGAGCTGGCCAAGACGATGGAAAACGCATACCGCGACGTAAACATTGCCTTTGCCAACGAGATGGCGCGGGTGTGTGAAGCCATGGGCGTGGACGTGTACGAAATCCGGCGGCTGATGAATGCCCGCCACGACCGGCACATGCACCTGCCCGGCGCCGGGGTGGGCGGCCATTGCCTGCCCAAGGACCCATGGCTGCTCAAGTTCGGGGTTGACACGTATGGCGCCCACACGGTGCCGCTACGGATGATCGCCCTGGCACGGGAGATCAACGACGAAATGCCCCTGCACCTGGCCGACTTGACGGTGCGGGCGTTGGAGGAACGAGGCACGCCCATCGAAGCAGCCAAGGTAGCGGTGCTGGGTGCGGCCTACCTGGAGGACTCGGACGACACGCGCAACACGCCGGCGGTCCCGCTGATCCAGGTCCTCCAGGAGCGGGGCGCCAGCGTGGCCTGTCACGACCCCTACGTGCGCGAGCTGGAGGGGTTCGAGGTGACCCGCAGCCTGGACCAGGCGGTGAAGGACGCCGACGCCGTGGTCCTTGTCACCGGGCACAAGGCGTACTACGATCTGGACCTGGCCTGGCTCAAGGGCAAGGTGCGCACTCCCGTCCTGATCGACGGCCGCAACGTGTTCGAGGCGGCGGCCGTGCGCGCGGCAGGCTTCACCTACAGAGCGATCGGCAAAGGCAGGTAGCACAACAGGAGGAACACATTGCCCACAGACAATTTGCGGATCGGCGTGTTTGTGTGTGATTGCGGCTCGAACATCGCCGGGGCAGTAGACACCGAGGCCGTGCGCCAGTACGCCGCAACGTTGCCCGACGTGGTGGCGGCGGTGGGGAACCGGTACACGTGTGCCGATCCCGGTCAGAAGCAGATCCAGGAGAGCATCCGCCAACACGACCTGAACCGGGTGGTGGTTGCTTCCTGCTCGCCCACGTCGTACGAGGCGATCTTTCGCCAGTGCATCGAGGGGGCCGGACTCAACCCGTACCTGCTGGAAATGGCCAACATCCGCGAACATTGCTCGTGGGTGACCCCGAACGACCGCGAGGCCGCCACGCGCAAGGCGAAGGACATTGTCAACGTCGCCGTCGCCCGCGCGCGGTGGCTGTATCCCCAGCGCGAGGAGCAGGTCCCGGTAACGCCGGCGGCGCTGGTCATCGGCGGCGGCGTGGCGGGCATGCAGGCCGCGCTGGACCTGGCCGACTCGGGCCACAAGGTCTACCTGGTGGAACGCAAGCCGTCCATCGGCGGCATCATGGCCCAACTGGACAAGGTCTATCCGGACATCGAATGTAGCATATGAATTCTCGGCCCCAAGATGATGGATGTCGGTCGACATCCCAACATTACCCTGCTGGCCTACTCGGAGATCGAGGATGTGACGGGCTACGTGGGCAATTTCAAGGCTCGCATCCGCAAGCGAGCGCGCTACGTGGACGAAACCCAGTGCACGTCGTGCGGCGACTGCGCCCGAGTGTGCCCGGTGGTGGTACCCGACGAATACCAGATCGGGCTGGGCAGCCGCAAGGCGATCCACATCGCTTTCCCCCAGGCAGTGCCCGCAGCGTACATCGTCACCGCCGGCGAGTGCCTGGGCCAGAACCCCATCGCCTGCGGCAAGTGCATCGAGGCCTGCGAGAAGCACTGCATCAACTTTGACATGCAGGACCAGATCCTGGACGTCGAGGTGGGGACGATCGTCATCGCCACCGGCATGGAGCTCTTTGACCCCGCGGGCCTGGACGAATACGGCTACACGCGCTTCCCCAACGTGGTGACCAGCATGGAATTCGAGCGCCTGGTGTCCACCGGCGGCCCCCTTGCCGGGCATTTTGGCCGGCCCAGCGACCTGGAACGGCCGGCGCGCATCGGCTTTATCCAGTGCGTGGGCTCTCGCGCCCAGGACCCCGAGCGCGGCAACTCCTACTGCTCCAACATCTGCTGCATGAACACGGTGAAAGAGGCCCAGTACCTGAAGGACAACTACCCCGATACCGACATCACCGTCTTTTACATGGACCTGCGAGCCTTTGGCAAGGGGTTCGAAGAGCTGTTGATGCGCAGCAAGAAGAACGGCGTACGCTACATCCGCGGCCTGCCGGGCGAGGTGCGCCAGGACCCGACCAACGGCAACTTGATCGTGACGGTAGAAAACACCACCGGCCACCGCCTGGAGGTGCACGAATTCGAAATGCTGGTGCTGGCCGTCGGCGCGCAGCCGGCCGCCAGCACCGAGGCCATCCGCCAGATGGTGAGCGTCTCCCGATCGCCCAGCGGCTTCCTGCGCGAGGCGCACCCCAAGCTGCGGCCGGTGGACACGGCCACCAAGGGGGTGTACATCGCCGGCGCGGCCGAGAGCCCCAAGGACGTGCGCGAAAGCGTCACCCAGGCCAGCGCCGCCGCCTCACGCGCCTCGATCCTGCTCAGCAAGAACAAGATGAAGGTCGAGGCCATCACCGCCGTGGTCAAGGAAGAGCTGTGCAAGATGTGCGGACAGTGCGCCGACGTCTGCCCCTTCCACGCCATTGCCTGGCAGAAGAAGGAGGTGGCGCGGGTGACCGGCGCCGCGTGCTCCGGCTGCGGCACGTGCGCCGCCGAGTGCAAGTTCGGCGCCATCGAGATGCGCCACTTTTCCGACCAGGCCATCTATGCCCAGATCGACGCCATGCTGGCCAGCGACCCGCTGCAAAAGGTGGTCACCTTTGCCTGCAATTGGTGTTCGTACGCCGGCGCCGATACCGCGGGCGTCAGCCGCATGGCCTACCCGCCCAACGCGCGCATCATCCGCACCATGTGCTCGGGGCGGGTGAACGCGGAATTCGTGTGGTACGCCTTCAAGCGTGGCGCGCCGGTGGTGGTGGTATCGGGCTGCCATTATGTCGACTGTCACTACATCGACGCCAACCGCAGCACCGTACGGCGACTGGATGGGCTGTGGGACGGGCTGGAAAAGGCGGGGCTGCGCCCGGAGCGCCTCATGCTGGAATGGTGCTCGGCGGCCGAGGGGGCACGCTGGCAGACGATCATGACCGAGGCAGAGAAGAGGCGCCAGAGCGTGACGGACGGCGAGGTGGAGCAGACGCAGGCCGCGCTGGCGAGCGGAAGCCATGCCAAGGTGCCCGGACCGCGCAATCCCAGGCCCGCGGACGAAGGGCAAAAGGCGCGGTTTGCCTGCATGCGCTGCGGCCACCGCTGGAGCGACGCCTTTCACGTGGTGGAGCGCACCTGCCCGCAGTGCAGGTCCAACAGCGTGCGCTGGCTTACCCTCCCCCTACCCCCCTGTGCCTGGCCGTCACAGGACAGGCCTCCCTGACAAGGAGGGGGATCGCTTCTCTGCCTTTAGGGAGGGGGATCGCTTCTCAACACTGAGGGAGGGGGAGTTGCCGATAGAAGAGCAAGTGCTGACGAATCGCGTGACCACGACCTACCTGGGCGACAGCCGGGTGCGTATCGCCGCCGGGGATCGCAGCTTTGAGGCCGACCAGCGCACGCAAGTGGACCGGCCCGGGGCCGGGTTCTGCCCGCTGGAGTTGGTGGCGGCAGCGGTGGGCGCCTGAATGGTCCTGACCATGGCGGCGGTCGCCGCGCACAAGGGGATTAGGGTTTCCGGCCTGGCAGCCACGGTCGAGGGCCGTACCGAGCTGGCCGGCCTGCGGGCCACGACCCATTTTATCAGCCTCCTGGAGCTCGGGGAGGGCCTATCCGCCCGCGAGCAGCGCATCCTGTACAACGCGGCGCGACAGTGCGAGGTGCACAAGATGCTGCGGGGAGAGGTGACGTTCGAGGAGCGCCTGGGCTAGCGATCGCCAGGCCATGACACGAAGGGATTCGGCACGCGAGCGTTTTGAATGATGACTTTCGGGTTGTCAACGGGGGAGGCACAGGCAACCGCATCGCAACCTGACTGCATCTCTCGTCGTCTGCCTCGGAGTGTGCCGGTGGGGCCGGCTGGTGCTCTCCCCTCAGAGCTCGCCCGCACGGCCAATCACATCGAGGGCCTCGGTCAGTGTGCCGGCCATCTCGACCCGGACGCCCAGTTGTGCCGAGAGATCGGCGATGGACAGGTCGTCCAACGTCGTGCCGGGCGGGGCGTCGCCGGCGCCGTAGCGGCCGGTGAACATGGCGCGGGGCAAAAGAACAAAGTCGCCCAGGGATTCGCCTTGCAGCGCCTCCACCACGTCGCGGCCGGCGAGCAATCCGGAGACGGTGGTCACCGCGCCGAATAGCCGATTGACCACCGGCCTCAGGCGCAGGCGGTACCCCCCCGTCCCCCCAGTTTTGGGGGGGCCGCCGGCGAGCCGGTTGAACTCGTCGACGATGGGGCCCAGCACCGGGGCGATGAGGGTGCCACAGGCCAGGGTCGCCCGCTTGAGCGGGCGGGCAAGCAGGCCGCCCTTGAGCTCCTGCCACTCGTCCAGGAGCTGCCGCACCATGCCCACCCCGTTCTCCACCTGGGGGAAATCGTCGTACTCGTCTGCCGGGGGCACGTCGCGCCCGGCAACCAGGTACCACTCGTCGGAGGGATAGACAAACGTGCAACCTCTCTGTTCTCTGCTCTCGACCCTCCACCCTTCCACCTGGTCCAGCACCGCCCGCGATTGCTCGGGCGTGTAGGGGCGGCACGAACCGCGGTGAAAGCGGGTCAGGCCGATGGGGACGATGCTCACCGAGGCGACCGGCTCGTCGTGCAGGGCCTCGGCCGCAGAAGCGGTACTCCGCAGGCCGGCCACGGTCTGCGCCAGGTGCTCGCCGTCGTTGACGCCGGGCACCAGCACTACCTGGGTATGGACCTCGATGCCCAGATCGGCCAGGCGGCGCAACTGGTCCACGACGTCGGGGGCGGATTTGAGCCCCAGGAGGCGCCGCCGCAGCTCCGGGTCGGTGGCGTGCACCGACACGTACAGCGGGCTGAGCCGCTGCTCCTCGAGACGCGCCCAATCGGCCTCGGTGAGGTTGGTGAGGGTGACAAAGCTTCCGGAGAGGAAGGAATAGCGATAGTCGTCGTCCTTGACGTACAGGGACTTGCGCATCGCCGGCGCGTTCTGCTTGACGAAGCAAAAGTCGCAGTCGTTGCGGCAGCGGCGAATGTCGACGTCGAAGGTCAGGTGGGTGAAGGTCAGGCCCAGGGGGCGGTCATAGCGCCGCCGGACCAAGAAGTGCCGAGGCCGGCCGTCGCGCTCCACGAGAAGGTCAAGCGTCTCGTCGGCGCCGTAGAACTGGACGTCAATGACGTCGCGTAGCGGGTGGCCGTTGATGGCCAGCAAGCGGTCGCCGGGGCGGAGTCCGGCGGCCCTACCCGCGGCCGCCGCGCTCCCCGGCTCTATCGACGCGATCACCCCACCCATGGCCTTGTCTGCCAAACAAGCCTCGCATCAAAAACGTAGACTAACCACAAAGGCA
>Ga0315286_10006164_pt1 | contig 11646 bp, 6 predicted proteins | sample YL17G10_0_MG_FD_205038 | JGI IMG/M metagenome (GOLD analysis project Ga0315286, IMG submission 205038) | Sediment microbial communities from Yellowstone Lake, YNP, Wyoming, USA - YL17G10_0 | ecosystem: Environmental > Aquatic > Freshwater > Lake > Sediment | place: USA: Wyoming | collected... | reverse complement strand
AAACCGGGGTCCTGCACGTTCAGCCGATCCGCCTGATCCAGAAGACGCCGGGCCTCGTCAAATCCCTTCGCTCGGTTCAGAGCCATAATGGTGCGCACGAGAATCGGAACATTGTTGGGCAGGGCACGTTGGACGTCCTGATAGGTGGTCGCCGTCAGCGACCACTCGCCGGCTTTCTCATACGTATCCGCCAGAAGCAGCCGGTTCGCCTGGTCCTTCGGGTTGGTCAGCAGGTTCTCCTGCAGGAGCTTGACGATCTGCGGATAGCGAGTCTTGAACTCGTCCCCGCCGCTGCCATTCCAGAGCCTCGCCTGCTCGTACCGCCATTGCCAGCCTGCCTCTCCCTCCAGTGATTTGATCTCATCGATGATGTTCTGTGCCTTGCCGGAGTTCTTCACGATCTCATCGCGGGTTAGAAGCAAACGCCGGGGCTGGATGTCGCTGGGGAACTGGGCGGCCAGATCGTTCAGCCACTTGGTGAGCTTGTCCTCCTCCTTCCACTGGCGGTAGAAGTCCGCCAGAATCAGGCCAAGGTCCCGCCGGGAGCGCGGCTCCTGAATCCGTGCGAGGCCCTCCTGGATCACCGATTCACAGTCCTGACGCTGGTTCTGCTGGTTGAGAAAGAGTGCCAGACCACGAACGGGCTCCAATGCTTGGGGGAACTTCGTCACGGCCTCCTGGAACCGCGTCTTCGCTTCCTCCTTTTTGTCTTGCGCCGCACACAACTCCGCCTGGAACATCGCCACCCGGACCTCGGACGGATACTTGCTCTCCAGGTCCGTCAGCATCGACGTCGCCTCGGGAAACTTGCCGCGGATCATGGCGACCTGCACCTGGAGAAGCTTGGCGGACAGGGGCCCTTCTTCGGTCTTGTCAGGGGTCTTGTCAAGCTGAGCCAGCCGCGTCTCGACGTCTTGCCAAGCCTTCTCACGTTCCGCGGCCGGACCGGTGTCGGCCGCCAGCCAGTGCGTCAGGGCCTGAAGCTCCAGCAGGATCGCGTCCGTGTGGCCCGGAGAAAGCTGTTGCACCTGGCGGGCTTGCTCCAGCACTTCCGGCCATTCCCTCGTTTGCACCAGCAACCGTGCCAGATCCAGGTGAGCGTCGAGATCATTCGGAAAATCGACGAGCAGGATCCGGTACTCACCGATCGCCGATTGCGTATCGCCCAAGCGGGCCAAGGCGCGAGCCAGCATCTGGCGAACCGCCGACTGCCTGAGGCCGAGGGCGATGGCGATGGCCTGTCGCCAGTCTGCGATCGCATCCCGCAATCGTCCTTCCCTATCCGCGACAAGCCCTTCCAGGTATGGCGTGGCCAGTGGGGCGACACCTTTTTGCTGCATCTGGGCAATGCAGTCTTTCGCTTCCTTGATGTGATCCGACCGGATCAACAACTCCGTAGCAACCGGCATAAAATCCCACGGCTGGGCCGCCAGGGTCTTCAATCCCGTCTCGGCTACCGTGTACATCTCTTTGACGGAATTGGCCTGCAAGGCCGGATCCTTGGCCCGTGAGGCCAGATTGTTGGCCACCAAGGCCAGATTCGCCCAGCATTGCCAAAGCTTCGGCTCCGTCGGGTCTTTGGCCTGCCAAGCCTTGAGCTGCTCCCTGGCCTGGTCCAGGAGCTTCGCGTCCCTGGCCTGGTCCAGGAGCTTCGCGGTGATCAGTCCTCCCACAAGACGACCTCTCGTTTCCGCATCGGCCAGGTCGCACTTCTGGGCCTGCGCCAGATCAGCCAGGGCTTTGTCATTGTCCTTCTGTTGCAGCCGGAAGCCGGCGCGTGCGATGTAGGCCAGGGCCGACTGGGGATTCTTGGCGATGGCGTCGTCGAACCAGAGGGCCGCCTGCTTGCCCACAATGTCGGGATAGTCCTTCGCCAGCCACCCCCTCATTTCGTAAGACTGGACGTCGTCGGGATGCTTGTCCAGATTCTCCTTCAGTTCATCGGCGGCCTCCTGGGGCCTCCGCAACAGACGCAGGGCCTCTGCGTGCATCCGGCGAATGCCAACGTCGTCGTTGTTCTTAAGGTACTGCTGCGCGATCATCTCGGCCTCTCCCACCGAGTTCATGGACCGCAGATACAACTCGATGAGACCCCGGGCGGCCTCGAGGTTGTAGCTGTCCAAGCGCAGAACGGACCGATAGGCGGCAATCACATACTGGAAATTGCCCGGCGTATCGGGCCGTCTCTTGCGCTGTGCATCGGCAAACTTGAGCAGGACCTCAACGTCGTCGGCATTGACGGCCACGTAGCGGCCGTACTGAAACGCCGCCTCGTCATAGTCTTGCTTGGCGTAGGCGGCATCTCCCAGCGGAAGCGCCTGGACGGCCCGCGCGGTCTTCTGCCACTGATGCAGCGCATACGCCGCCACCGAGAATACGACAATCGCCACCCCCAGAACCGTCGCCAATTTCCAGTTGAAGTATCTCGCGGCCATGGACTGTATCCTTTCTAACTTGGGACTGGACTGCTGTAAAATGGATATTCGGCCTACTTTGGGAGGGAAAAGTCGGTTTCACGATTTTTCCCTCCCAAACCGTAAGTCCTGGACAAGCAATGAATCAGGCCGATTCTTCACGGAAATCGTGAAAGGGGTTTCCGTGAAGAATATAGGCCGAATATCCACTTTGCAGAAGTCCACTTCATTTTCTAAAACTGGCTGACGAAGTTCTCCACCATTCTCCGGAACGTCCGCCAACAGATCCACAAATCCAGGCCAAAGGAGAAGTCCCGCACATATTGCGTGTCATACAGGATCCACTCCTGGAAGTCCCTCTGGGACTCCCGGGTCCTGCGGACCTGCCATAACCCGGTGATCCCCGGGCGCACGGAGAGCCGCGCATCCCGCCAGGAGGGACACAACCGGTTCTCCGATTCCGGCGAAGGCCGGGGCCCCACGATGCTCATCTGCCCGCAAAGGACGTTGAAGAACTGCGGGATCTCGTCCAGATACGTCTCGCGCAGGAACCGGCCGACCGCGGTGATCCGAGGGTCGTCGGCCATCTTGAACTGGGGACCATCCACCTCGCTGACGTACCGCAGCTTGTCCTGCATCTTGTCGGCGCCCTGTTTCATGGTCCTGAACTTCGCACAATGGAAGAGCCGGCCATGCAGCCCCTGACGCTTGTCCCGAAAGAACATGGGCCCGGACGAACTCATCTTGACCGCCAGTGCGATGACGGGAATCACAGGTGCAAAGAGAATCAAGACGATGACGGCGGCAACCACGTCCGCGATCCGTTTGAAACACCGCGCATAGGAACACTTCGGCCACGTCCGGAAAACGTGATTGCCCTGGGGACAAACATGCTCCTGCGCCGGCCGGCCCGCCGCGACGGTCGTGCGCTCCGGTGCCGAGCGTCGCTTCGCCCCCCTGACAATACAGCCTCCCGGCGACTGGTTCGGCTCGACCGACACCTCGGCCCCCACAATGGCCGAGTCGATGACGGCCGCCCGCCCCACCGTGCAACCGTCGCACAGGACGGCGGGTCCCACCACGACGGCGCCCGCTTCGACGGTCACGTGTTTGCCCAGCAGCACCGGGCCCACAAGATGCGCCTCGGGGGAGATCTCACCACCGTCGCTGAGCGGCGACGTCTGCCGCCCGCGCGCCGATCTCCTGGTGGCATCCGGGCGCCGCGAGCAGCTCAAGGCCACCTTGGACACGGCCAGAATCCCTTCCGGCGATTCCAGATCGTAGGCCGAGCCGGCGACGGCCATGCCCTGGAATCTCAGCCCCGCCGTCCGGCACCGCTCGACCCATACGTCGAAGCTCGACAGCAGCCCGCTTTCCAGGACGGCGCCGAATGCTTCCCGGCGCACGAGGAGGAAATGAGGCCAGTCAAGCGGGATCGGCGCCAGGGACATCGAGTCCGCATACAGGCGCCGGTAGCCGACCACCTGGTTGTCTTGCATCAATCGGAGTCTCTCCTGACACGCCAGCAAATCCGAAGCAGCCGTCACGGCCAGACAATCGGCGCGTGCGGCTTCCAGGAGCCGTTCGAGCAACAGATGGTTGACGTGTGCAGCAAAGCGGCCGTTCGCGATCACAAACCAGGAAGACTTGCACCGGCTCTCCCATTCCCGGGCGTCAAGGCGCAGCGAATCGCCGTAGAACACCGTAGGGCCGGGAGCGGCGACCAAGCCGGCCTGCCAGTTCCCGGGCAGGACCCACAGCGACTCCTCCGGCGTCGTCCAGCCGGTCCGCTTGGCCGGCGCGCCGGTCGTGTGACAGCACCACAGATGGCGCAGGCCGTCCAGGACCACGGCATGGAGGGGGGCCGTGGACAGGGCATACTGCAAAAGACCCGGCTCCCTGTCGGCGCTACGGTCTCTGGCCTCTCGAACGACGATCAACGGCATAATGAATTCGGGTCACAACTTAACGGAAATCTCACGGCTTCACAGTCCCGCGACCGGCCCTCAGGCGGTGCCGCCGCCGTCGCCAGGTTTCTGGCTCGCCAGCAGCAGCTTCTTGGCCTTGTTCGCCTTGCGTCCCGACGGCGTGCTCCGCGACCGGTACGTGTAGGCATAACGATACAAGCTCTGATCCACGGGGACGTTGCTGAGAACGGCGCCCAGCACGCGCGCCCGCCCGCGGGCGAACCGGTCCTTGGCTTCCCGGAGGTCGGGGGCCGTCGTCTGACCGGCGAAGCCGACCAGAACGACGGCGTCCGCCAGCTTGGCCCAGACCAAAGCATCCGGGAACGCCAGCGCCGGCGGGCTGTCGATGATGAGGTGGTCGTATTCCCGGGCCAACCGCTCGATCTGCTCGGCCGCCATCGAGGACGTGAGCAATTCGTAGGGATCGGCCATGTGACGCGGACTGGCGGCCAGAACATGCAGCCCGCTCGACGGCGACACGTAGATGAGGCTGCTCGCATCCCCGCCCAGCAGGACGTCCTGAAGATGCCCCACGCCCTTGGGGACGTTCATCATCTGCCCCACGTCCGGTTTCCGCAGGTCGCCGTCGATCAAGAGCACTTTCTTGCCCGACTTGGCCAGACTCGTGGCCAGGTTGACGGCAAAGGTCGTCTTGCCCTCGCGCGTGCCGGCGCTGCTGACGACGAGCTTGCGGGGCAATCCGCCGCCGTTCATCAGGCCCAGATTGGTTCGAATCGTCTGGTAGTCGCCCGCAATCTGCTCGGCGAACAGGGCCGGCTTGATGGTGCGCGAGCTCGTGATGGTCCCGAGCACCGGGAGATCGAGGTGCCGCGTGACGTCCTCGGGGGTTTGCAGCGTCTTGTCCATGCGGTCGCGCAGGAAGGCCAGACCGAATCCGCAGGCCAGAGCACCGATCACGGCAGCGGTCACGAGCTGGATTCGCCGGTCGTTCGTCTCGACCACATCCGCCCAGAAGGCGATCGCGATACGAGCGGGCCGGCCTGGTTGCTGCTCCAACTGGAGCGTCTTGATGCGACGATACAGCGTATCGTACTGATCCTGAGCCACCTGCAGTTGAAACTGGAGGTCCTGGATATTCATGCTGGTGCGTCCGACGTCTTGCGTCCGTGCATCCTGTTGATCCACCAAGTCGCGAATTGTCTTGTAGATGGTATCAATCCGCGTCTGCTCCATCTTGGCCGCCGCCAGACGCTGTTGGGCCGCCTCTTTCTGGCGCGCCTCCACCGAACTGTCAGCCTCCTTCTCCAGTTCCTGGCGCTTGGCCTCCAGCGTCTTCTTAAAGCTCTCCAACGCGGCCTGCTCTTGCGAGAGCTTCGGGTGGTCCTTGATGAGGGCCTGCTGCATGATCAGGTCGCGCTCCATCTCCACAATGCTCCTCGAGAGCTCGGCCACCATCGGGTTCGAATTCACGTACTCTCGACGCAGGCTCATCGCCTGCTCCGGGGAAAGCTCCACCTTCTCCGTTTTCTCGAGCAGACTGACGTTGGTTTCGGCGGCGATCTTCTGGGGCTCCAGTTGAATCATCTGCGCCGTCAGCCTGGCCTGTTTGTTGAACTCCATCTCCTGAAGGGGGCCCGGCGTGATGGTTGCGTACTTGTCGGCCTGATCGCGGATTTTCTGGCGTAGGTCCGTGATGGGTCCCTCCAGGTCTTTTCTCTGCTTTTCCAGGAGGTTGAGATTCTGATTCGCCTGGACCCCGGCGTCGGTGCCGAATTGCGCCTCATAGGTGCGGAGAAAGGAATCCACGATCGTCTTGGCCTCATCGACGCGGGCGGCTTGCATCGTCACGCCAATGAGTTGCGTGCGAGGCATGGCGGTCGCCGTGATCTTCTTCTTGGCGATCGCGTCCCGGAGAATCCTCTCCGGATCAAGATAACGTTTCGTCGGAGAGACCAGCGAGATAAGCTGGTCGATCCGGTTCTGAGGCCTTCCACTGAAGAAGGCCAGATTCCGACCCGCCAATTCATTGGCGACGTTCTGCAACATGGTATGGTCGCGCATGAGCACGGCCGCCTGCGTGTTGACGAATTCGCCGTAGCCGCCCATGTCCCCGGTAGGGCTGGGCTCGTTCGTCAGGATCCCCGGGACCACCGGCAGGACCTTCACCGCCCCCTGCACTATATACTGGGGCTCGACCACCAGCCATATCGCCGGCAATGCCACCGCACAGATGACAATGGCCGTCGCGAGCACGATGTACCACCGTCTTCGCACGCTCGCCAGCAGATTGATGGTCGGCGGCTCCTCCGGCGGCTGTTGCTGCGGCGGCTGGGCTTCGCCCGGCGGCTCGTAAACGACGGGTTTCTGCTCAATCACCTGGTCGAGATATTTCTCCAGATTATTCATACGCCTGTTCTCCCATTATTAGGGTCTGGTAGATGCGGGGTCTGTCGCCGGGAAATGACGGTCGGCTCGATTTCCGTCGGAGGAGTGGTCAGCCGCGTCAGGAGCCATAGCTCACCGACGATCATGGCCAGCGCCAGAGGCATCATGGCGTAACCGCCCCAGTCATGAAACCTTTGCTCCCATTCCTCCCCTTTGATTATCGTAAAGAATACTGCCGTTGCGGCCAATCTCAGCGTGTTGCAGAGAAAGGCGATCGGCAGACTCGATGCCAGAACAACCAGCTTCTCCCACCAGGTCCGCTTCACCAGAAGCACCACCAGGCCGCTGATCACAAAAAAAGCCGTGATCATGCGCAGGCCATTGCAGGCCTCCGCCACGGCGACACTGGTATCGCCGATGTGGATCACGTTGCCCTCCTGCCGGATCTCATAGCTCGCCAGCTCCAGGCAGAAGACCGCCGAGGTGGTGGACCACCTCTGGAGAGGCAGAGTGATGAGGCCCTGAACGCGGTGCGGCCAGGGAAGCATCAAACACAAAAACAGCAGAACCGGGGCAAGCTTCACCAGGTACTTCCAGCCCAGCGCCAACAGCACAAGGGCCGCAAGGGACAGGACGGAAGAGAACCTCTCCGCAAACGAATAAAGGTCGTAGAGACCTACGTCCCTCACCCCCTGGGCCAGGAGAAAAGCCCCAATGCCGAGACCTAGCGCCGGTCGAACGGGTATGGACTGTAAATCCTGGCGGCGCAGCCAGAGGACGTAAACCGCCAGGAAAGGAACGAGCATGCCCGAGGAGTACTCGTCGCTTAGATTCCATTCCTCCGTGAGATCGATGATCGTAGGCCAATAGGACCAGAGGAACGCCGCCAGGACGATCAGGCCCCCGATCGCGTAGGCAAGATGGCTTCCCGAGCGAGGGACCCATTCGGGCAGCCTCGCCGCCAGGCGGTCGAAATAGGATTTCACGCATTCCTGCACCCGCCCCACGCCCCGCCGCCGGAATTCGAGCATGCCCCTGTCGGGAGTCCTGCCCGACCGGCTCGGAGAGACCGTCCTCTCGACGAGCTCCGCTCCATCGGGCAGCATCGTACGGCGGTCCACGATGGATTCGCGAATTTCACACCGGGCCCCCACTTGAGCATCGGCCCACAGGGCGCTTCGGACGACCACGCTGCCGGCGCCCACGACCACGTTGCGTCCGACGACGGCGGGACCGATAATCACGACATCCTCCGCCAGCCGCGCCTGATCGCCGATCAGCACGGGGCCGCAGATTCGAGCCGTCGGATGGATCGACACGCCGGATCCCTCGCACACGAGGGTCCCTCTTGACCGCTCGCGCGACATGGGATGCAGGCCGTCGCACGCACTCTCACGAAAGAGAACATCCAAAGCATGGAGATACCCCAGGCGATTATGGAAGTTCCCGACCTCCCGGTCGAGCAACACCGTTCGAACCGTGCCGCCGGCACGCAGGATGGAAGGGATCAGCCCCTCCTTGACATCGGAGTACCCGCCATGAGGAATGTGATGCAGCACCTCCGGCCGGCACAGATAGATCTCGGCCGGCCGGCCCATCGCCTTCTGGCGGCATCCGCCCGGATTGAACACCAGGGTCAGCTCCGCGGCACCGGCTTGATGGGCCTCCATCAGGCTCTCGATCGCAGGCGGAGCCAACATGCCGCCCGAGAGAACGAGGATGAGATCGCCGGGATCGGAGGCCACGGCGTCTCGAAGGCAGCCGGCCGTCCCCGCGGTCAATTCTTCGACCATCGGAACGGCCTCCAGCGAGGCTTGCCGGCAAACGGCCTCCACGGCCGCAGAATCATCTTTCGCACAGCAGACCGTCACACGCCCAAATCCCGCATTCGCCACATGATCCAATAAATGCGCAAGGACCGGCTTGTCGGTGATGGGCCAGAGCGCCGCGGGCAGACGCGCCGCCAACGGGCAGCGTCCGAAGTCACGCCCTCCGACGAGCACCACCACACGCACGTCAAGTCCGTGCAACAGGTTCCTGGATGTCATCTCCTTTGCGGATTCCAATCGGACTCCTCTCCAGTCCGGCAAAGGCCGTCCCTGATGTTTCTCGATTCTCTCACATGACCGGCTACGACCCAGCAGACCGCAATGCCTTTTTGGGCATTCGCGATCCGCCGAACCTGTCTTCGCACGACTTGTGTGCGGGCGTGCCAGCATCTGAAACCGTTATTTGACCTTATTATCGGCATTTGGTCAATTCCAAAGTTTTACCGGACGTTCCTTTCTCTTCACGCAGCAAACGCACAGGCCGCGCAAGCGCCTGCGCAGCGGCTCGACCTCATCGGCCCGGCCGCAGCCGGGTCCGATAACCGCCGACATACGCGCCCGCATGACCGCCTTGCCATTCCAGTCGGCAGGAGTCACGATCCGCTTTGGAGGATTCTGAGAATATAGGGACCTTATCCATGCCTCCCGTGCCGTATTCGCGAGAATGGTCCTATAATCAGAGACTATGGAACGTCCATGGTTCCATCGAGGACCTCCAGAAAACGGCTGATCTGGCGGGCCACGACGTCGGGATCCGCCTTGCGGGGTCGAGGAACGAAGGACCGCAACTGCTCCACTTTCACCCTCAACTGGGTCTCGTCCTGGGCCACAAGGATATGGCCGAGGGCCTCGAACTTGTCGGCCAGGGCCACTTGATGGTTGTTGACGACCTCTCGGTATTTCCGTTGCCGAGGCATGACCAACAGGGATTTGCCGTGGTCGAGAGCCATCGTGATGACCCCCATGCCGGCATGGCTGATGATGGCCGAGGCCCCCCGGAAACGATCGTCGAACGCCTCCTTCTCGAGCGAGGCGACCGCTTCGAAATTGCGGGGTTTGTAGGCAGTCTCCCCGGTCTGCCCGAAGACGTCATCGTACATCACGCCCTCGTCGAACAGCAGATCGACCGCCTGGATCAGACGGTCAAACGGGAATTGCGTGCCTACCGTCAGGAAAATCATACGATGGTTCCCACGTACTGGGCGCCGCGATACTTCTTCGCCAGCTCCGGCCACTGGACAAGGAAGAGGTCGGCAAACGGCCGAACCAGCCGGCCGGACAGGGACACCCGCTCCACATTGGTGATGCTGTCAAGCCACACGATCCGCGCCCCCAGCAATCGTCCCAGCAGACACATCAAACACCCGGACGCCGCCCCCGTGCTGATGACCACGTTGGGTCTTTCCTTGAGCACAATGGACAGGCAGCGGAACAGCACGTAGATCACACGGGATAGGTGCTCGCGGTTGCACTCCCCCACAACGTAAACCTTGCTGCCCTCTCCCAGGGAACCGCTTACGATGTGCGCTGTCGTCACCCAGAAGGTCGACCGGTCGGACCACGCCTTGGCCACCTTGCAGAGTTGGCTCAGATGCCCTCCGGCGGAAGCCACCAAGGCGATCTTCAGTTTTTCTTTAGACATCCGAGGCCCCCCTCCAGCCGCGGGAGGCCAGCTCCTGCAACACCAGCTCCGCCTTCGCGTCCCAGGTCGCGTCCCGGATCGCCTCTCGTCTGGCCCTGACCCGCTCCGGAGAATCTTCCGCCAGCGCTTGCTTCACACGGGCGGCAAATTCCTTCGGCGTCGCCGCCTGATAGACCACGTCGGAATACTGCTGCAGTTGCGGAAACGGAGTGCTCACCACGGGCTTGCCCAGCGCCAAATACTCTTTGAGCTTGATCGGATTACAGCCTTCGATCCACCGGTTCTGCCGCCAGACCATGATCGCCACGTCAAAGCACTGGCCGTAGTGCGGGATCTGCTCATACGGTTTCTGGCCCAGCATCCGCACGTTCCCGTTCCGGAGCAGCCCCTCGACGTCGGAGGAAGCACGCCCCACAAAGACGAAGGAGAATTCCGGCAGGGCCCGCACCAGCTCCTCCAGAAACGGGAGATCCGAGGTATGGTTGTCGATCCCCCCGAAGAACCCGACGATCGGGTGTCGGATGCCGCGGAGGTCCTCCGGAATGAAGGTCTCGCTCTCCGCACCCGCAAACAAGTCGAAATCCACGCCGTGGTCCAGATACATGGCCTTGCGGCACTGCCCTCGCTCCTCCTTGTACAGGCTGCGACTGACAAAGAGCGTCAGGTCGGCGCGCTGCTTGAGCTGCTCGTCATAGCGATGGATGACGTCGCCATCCACATTCGGGTACTCCTCGAAGCGATCGGTCCGCTGATACACCAGCGCCTTGCTCTTCATGCGCAGGGCGAGCTCGCAGGCGACCGGACAGGCCACCCACACGACCGGAGCGACCATGCTCAACCTGCGTGTCGCCAGGGCGATCTGGGCCGAGAGGACCGCACGGTTCATGGAGTGCAGGCAACGCACGTGATGAATCGGGAGGGACAAGGGGCTGTACACCCAGAACCCGGCATCCGTGTGACGCAACCCTCGCAGTATGCTCCGGGTTTTCCGCACAAGCTTCTGCGAGAAGCTCCTCCCCCCGCCGATGGCCCGCTGGAACGTGGGCTTCTGCATGATGAGCGAATTGACGTACAAAGTGGTGCCCTTGCGGGCAAAACGGCGCATGAGCTGCATGTCGATATGCCCGCGGTTGTGATACCACCAGTCCTCGCCGCCGAAGCAGAGAACGTCCAGCCTATTTCGCATAGAGTCTTCGGCCGTCATTGGTTGCTCATCCTCGCCCGCCTATTTGAAAAGCCGATGTACTTTTTTCCCTACGGACCAGATCACTTTGTGGCCCACGGTGGCACAGCACTCAAAAGCGCCGATATGGAAAACCTCATCCCCGCCCAAGCGAGACTTGAACTGATACACGCCCGGGTTGGCCTCGGGATCGATTCCGCCCAAATCGCACCAGGTCATCCCCGCCTTCAGCGCCGCCAGGACACTCTGATACCAGATGACATAA
>Ga0315286_10006161_pt1 | contig 11648 bp, 10 predicted proteins | sample YL17G10_0_MG_FD_205038 | JGI IMG/M metagenome (GOLD analysis project Ga0315286, IMG submission 205038) | Sediment microbial communities from Yellowstone Lake, YNP, Wyoming, USA - YL17G10_0 | ecosystem: Environmental > Aquatic > Freshwater > Lake > Sediment | place: USA: Wyoming | collected... | reverse complement strand
TGTGCGGAGCGATGCGCTGCCGCGCGGCGAAGACGTGCGTCAACCTCATGCGTCAGTATTGTACCCGGACGCGATCAATCGCGCCCCTGACTCCTGTATCCTGTTTCCCATGCTCCTCGAAACCCGCGCCGTCGCTCCCTTCTTCAAGAATGGCTTTCTGCTTGGCTGCGAGACCACTCGCGAGGCCGTCGTGATCGACCCCGGCGACGAGGTGCAGGACCTCATCGACCTCATCGCCCTCGGTCGGCTGACTGTCCGCTACATCCTGCTGACGCACGCCCATATGGATCACGTGAGCGGCGTCGCCAGGCTGAAGGCGGCTACCGGTGCGCTCATCGGACTTCATCGCGACGATTTGTTTCTCTACGACAGCGCCGTCCAGCAGGGGCTGATGTTCGGATACACGGTCGAGCCGCCTCCAAAGCCGGACTTCTTCTATCAGGTCGGCGTGCCGCTGACGTTTGGCAAATACCAGACGCGCGTGCACCATACGCCCGGTCACAGCCCGGGCGGCGTGGCCCTGCAGGTTGGCGCCACCGGCACGGCCGGCAGCGAGGTCTTTGTCGGCGATACGCTGTTTGCGGGGTCGATCGGCCGGACCGATCTGCCTGGCGGCGACACGCAAACGCTCATCAACTCGATTCGGACGGTGCTCTTTGGCTTCGGGGATGCCGTCGTCGTCTACCCGGGGCACGGGCCGCAGACGACGATTGGCGAGGAGAGGCGGAGCAACCCGTTTCTTCAGGAGTAGTTGTCTGGCGCAGCCGATCTCTGCGCGCTCGACCATTACGTTCAGGACTTACGATGTGGATGGTCGCGCTCGAGCATCAGTTCGGCGCGCCCGATCTTCAACACCGCACCCTCGGCGAGCGTTGTCCGCTGCACCCGCTCGCCATTGACCCAGGTGCCGTTGGTGCTGTCGAGATCCTGCAGCTCGACCGTGCCGTCCGCCGACACCGAGAACCGGCAGTGCAGTCTCGACACAAGCGGCGCGTCAATGACGAAGTCCGACCGCGACGAGCGACCGGCCGTCTTGATGTGGCCCGGCAGCAGCCGGAACGTCAGGGCGTTCTCCGGCTCAATGCCCAGGGCGCGCAGTATCCACATGCAGCTTGTCCCTCAGCCAGCCGACCAGCGTGCTGATGAGCCTGGGGCTGACAGCCCGGTCCTGCAGCGACGGGTACTCGACCACTTCCCCGGTCACCGCCGGCACCAGCAGGTGATTGACACCCTCCACCACGGAAAGTTCAGAGCCGGGGTCGTTCTTGCGTGCCCTGGCCATGCCGACCAGCAGTTGACCGTGCCGGGCAATCACCTGCCGGTCGCGATCGCCCTGCATGATGAGCGTCGGTTGCGCCACCTTGCGCATGATCCTGGCGGGGTCGAACGTCAGGAAACTCCTGAACCACGCGGTGTCGGCCTGCCCTTTGTACGCCGGCGGGATGGCTTCCCACCCGTTGCCACTGATGACCGCCGCCTGGATCCTCTTCTGCAGATCCGTCCTCCGCTGCTTCTCGTCGTCTGGCAGATTCATCCCATCGAGCAGGTGACGCTGTTGCTCGAGCACCAGATCGGCGCCGGTGGTGCCTGGCGTGGCGATCAGCGCGAGCGCGGCAATCCCTTCTTTCTCCTCGGATGCCGCCAGCATGCTGACAAGGCCGCCCTCGCTGTGGCCGACGAGCGCGATGCGTTTCGGATCGACATCCGCGCGCTTGTCCAGGTACTTCACGACCGCGCGCACATCGTCTGAGAAGTCGACGATGGTCGCCGATTCGCCGCGGCCGCCGCTCTGCCCGACACCGCGCTTGTCGAAGCGAACGACCAGGAAGCCGGCGTCGGCAATCGCATTGGCCAGTTGCGCGAAGATGGACACCCCGGCGATGGTTTCGTCGCGATCAGCCAGGCCTGATCCCGGCACGAGGATCACCGCTGGCCACCTGATCGCAGCGCCGGTTCCCGTCGTCGCGGGTTTGGAGACCGTTGCGGCGAGCGTGAAGCCGCTGGCCTGAATCCGCGCCTGCTCGTCTGTTGGTCGCACCATCCGCTCGACGCGCGACGACACGGCCGCGATATCGTCTCGGGCCACGTCGAGCCCCTGGGTCGGCACGCGGAAGCGAACGAGCCTGCTGGCTTCGTCCACCCACACCTCGGCAGCCAACGCCCCGCCGGGGCTGGCTAACGCAAGGTTGTACCGTTTCGCGGCCACCACCCGCCCAGCCGTCTGAATCCGCTCGCTATTGATGCTGTTGAGAGTGATGCCAATCTCAATCTGCGGCGCAATGTACGCTTTGATCTGGGTTCCGGGACTGGCCGACGCCAACCGCAGTGCGAGGGCTTCGTACGCGCCGAAGAACAGGTTTGGCAGCACGACCGTGTCGGCCGCCACCTCATCGGTCTTCTGTGTCTGCTGACCGCCCTGGATGATGCTGCTCGTGGCCTTCCCGTTCGCGAACGCCGTCTTGAGCACCAGCGGCTGCCCGCGCAACGACGCGTCGATTTCGAGTGAGAGCGGCTTCCAGTCGCGGTCGTAGCGGAGTTCGAAGCGGGCGGTCGTCAGGTTGACCGGCGCGCCAAGCCGGCCCGTGGTCCGGATTGTCCACCCTTCGGCCGATGCCGTGACGGCGACCTGCTCGGAGCCCATCGCCGCACCCGACATGAAGACCGTGAAGTTGGCGGGCGTCGCCTGCCCGCGTGCCGGCGGCGCCTGCGCTGGCGCTTGCGACGCGGATCCTGCCCTTCGACTCAGTTGAGTTGCGCACGCCGCGGCCTTTTCCGAAGTCGCGAAACAAGGGCCCATTCTTCCGCTGCCGTTCGCCGCCAATGTGAGCTCAGGGCTTAGGACCAGAATCGCGGCAAGGATAGAATGGAATCGAGCCATAACGAGACTGAGCATATCAGCAAAGAGTGCGGCCAAACCCGACGCGTCGAACGATGCTTTCACCCGATCAGATACGCCAGTACACGGACGTTCGTGGGGGTGCCGCCCTCATCGATCGGCATCACCGCGGCCGCATTGTCGCGCGGGGCAACGACCGGAAGTCGTTCCTGCAGGCCCTTCTGACAAACGACGTGATGGCGCTTGGTCCTGGCTCGGGATGCTACGCCGCGCTGCTGACGCCGCTTGGGCGGATGGTGACCGACATGCGCGTCTTCGAACTGGGGGACGCGACACTGCTGGAGATGCCGCACGCCGTCAAAGACGCGCTCGTTGCCAGGCTCGACCAGTTGATCTTCAGCGAGGACGTGCAACTGGGAGATCTGACCGACGCCCTCGGATGCGTCAGCGTCCAGGGGCCATTGGCCGCGGCGGCGGTTGGACATGCGCTGGGTGACAGATCCGGGGGCGGGCCGGGAGATCTCGCTGGCGACCTGGCGAATTGGCCCGCGTTTCACCATCGGCGAGTCGACCTCGACCAGGAGCCGGGCATCCTGGCCCGCGTCGACGAATTCGGCCTGCCCGGATTCCTGATTCTTGCGCCGCCGAGCCGGCTGCCCGCCCTGGCTGCGGCAATCTCCGCAGCGGGCGCGATTGTGCCGGATGCCGAGGTTGTTGAAACACTTCGAATCGAGAGCGGGACGCCCATGTTCCTCGTCGACATGACCGACGACACGATTCCGCTCGAGGCAGGCATCGAAGCGCAGGCCATCAGTTCGACCAAGGGCTGCTACCCGGGCCAGGAGGTCATCGTCCGCATCCGCGATCGCGGTCACGGGCGGATTGTCCGCAAGCTGGTCGGCCTCGCCATTGACGGCGATATCGAACCGTCGCCAGGGGACACACTGCAGGTTGACGGCAAGGACGTGGGACACGTGACCAGCGCCGCGCACTCACCGGCGCTGGGGAAACCGATTGCGCTCGGATACGTCCACCGTGACCACATCGCGCCCGGCAGCCGCGTCACCGTCGCGCACGGCGATGCGGGCCTTTCTGCGGCCGTCACCGCGCTGCCGTTTGTCGGCGGTTAGTGAACGCGAACCGACCTCTCTCTCCGCGGCCCCGCTCACGCAAGCCGGCAACACGCGCCTTACCGGACTCGTCGCCGGTCTGACGTTTGCGCTATTCGCGCAGCCTGTCTTGGCCGTCACGGCGCGTTTTGCAGACTGACGCCCTTCGACTTCGCTTCCTTCGACAAGCTCTGGGAGCCACGAGCAAGGTCGAGGGGCTCAGGACTTCGCTGTCGGCCTGGTTCGAGGGCCCGTTCCGAGAGAGGTCGGTCCGCAGTTCAGATTTCGCCGGCGATGAGGCGACGCACGAGTTCGTTGTCGGCCGGCGGGAGCGGAAAACTGGCGAGGTCCGCGCGCGGTACCCAACGCAGCGCCTGACCCAGGACCGGCCGCGGGTCGCTCTTCAACTCGCACCGGAAGAATCGCAGCTCAACCGTGCGTTCCGGATACGCGTGCGTGGTGGCGAGGATCTCGAGGCCGACATCGATCTCGGCATCGAGTTCCTCCTTGATCTCCCGGATCAGGCAGGCCTCGAGCGTCTCGGTCGGCTGGCGCTTACCGCCCGGGAACTCCCAGTGTCCGGCCAGATGCGTGCCATCGAGCCGGCGCGTCATCAGGAACGCTCCGTCCCGCTCGATGACTGCGGCAGTGACAACGACGTGCCGCCGATTGCCTGGTCTCATTCGGATGTCGCTCTCGTGTTCAAACTGGGGCCCGGCCCCCGATATGTGTACCGTTCGCCGACAACGGCGTCGGCAGCCAGTTCCAACCAACTGTGCCTCATTGTCGCACGCGAGCCGCGCGCTCCGGGCCGAACGGGAATGAGCGGCACATCGACGACATGGTGCACTCGGAGCACTTTGGTTTCCGCGCGACACACACCATCGCGCCGAAGTCCATAACGCCCTGGTTGAAATCAAAGACGCGCTTGTGCGGCATCGTGATGTCCGCGAGCGACCAGAGGTGCTTCCTCATCCGATGCGTTGTCGAGTCGCCGCGGCCCACGAAGATCCTGAATAGGACCCGTGCGACATTGGTATCGAGAATCGCGGCCCGCTGTTTGAACGCGAAGCTCAACACGGCGCCGGCCGTGTAGGGGCCAATACCCTTGAACAACAGCAGTGTCGCGGGATCGGACGGCAGTTCGCCGCCGTAATTCGCAACGGCCTCGCGGGCGATGGCGTGCAGGCGGCGCGGGCGGATGTTGTAGCCCAATGGGTGCCACGCCTTGACCACCTCGTCTTCCGGCGAAGCGGCCAGCGCATCAAACGATGGGTACTTCCCGATCCACTCCTCGTACTTCGGCAGGACGCGGGCGACCTGCGTCTGCTGGAGCATCACCTCCGACACCAGGATACGGTACGGATCATCGGTCTCGCGCCAGGGCAGGTCGCGGCCGTTCCGGTCGTACCATTCCAGCAGTTTTCGCCTGAACTTCTGCCGCAGGCCGGGTTTTGGCAGGCGGCCGGCCTGGAGGCGTGATGGGCGCGCGGTTCGCTTGGGCATATCCTTCCGGGGACGGTTGCAGAACCTGCGGGAGCGGCCCGTTCCACCGCCGCGAGAACGGGTTCTGAAACCGGTTCAACACACTTATAATCCAAGCGGCATGAAGATCTACACTCGAACCGGCGACACCGGGACGACGAATCTTTTCGACGGCACCCGCGTTGCCAAGTCCGACCCGCGGGTCGACGCCTATGGCGAGGTCGACGAGGCCAACGCCGTGATCGGTCTGGCGCGGGCTTCGGGCCTCGACCCGGACCTCGACGCCATGCTGGTTCAGATCCAGCGCGACCTGTTCGCGCTGGGATCCCGGCTGGCGGATCCGGCCGGGCACATTGCCGGGCGCGTGGAAAAGGCCGCACTCGGACAGCAGGACGTGGCGCGGCTCGAGGGCTGGATCGACCGCCTCGAAGAGGAACTCACCCCGCTTCGGCGCTTCATCCTCCCCGGAGGCTCAATGACCGGCACCGCGCTCCACCACGCGCGGACGGTCTTTCGCCGCGCCGAACGTCGCATGGTGGCGCTCGGTGTTCTGGAACCCACCCTGCTGGCCTACGCAAATCGTCTGTCCGATCTGCTCTTCGTCATGGCCCGCTGCGTAAACCGCCGGGCTGGCATGCCCGAGGTCGAGTGGTGACCGTCGGCGAGGCCTACGCCGTCTGCCAGCGCCTCGCCCGCGCGCGCTACGAGAACTTCCCGGTGGCGTCGTACCTGCTGCCGCGCCCGATGCGCCCGCACATCGCGGCAATCTACGCCTTCGCCCGCACCGCGGACGACTTCGCCGATGAAGGCGTGCTGGCCGCCGACGAGCGCCTGGCGCGTCTCGACGACTGGCTTCTGCGGCTCAGGTCGTGCGCCACTGAGGAAGCCAACGACCGCGTCTCGGAGTCTGACGCCATCTTCGTGGCGCTCGCCAACACGATTCGCGAGCGCGCGCTGCCGATCGGCCTCTTCGAAGATCTGTTGAGCGCATTCCGCCAGGACGTGACGACGACCCGTTATGAGTCCTGGCCGGACGTACTCGACTACTGCCGCCGGTCGGCCAATCCGGTCGGACGACTGGTCCTCCGGGTCGCGGGCCACAACAACGAGGAACTCGATCGAGCGTCCGATGCGGCCTGCACCGCATTGCAGCTCACCAACTTCTGGCAGGATGTCGAACGCGACTGGCGAAAGGGCCGGCTGTATGTGCCGCTCTCCGACATGCGGTCATTCGGCGCACACCCGGAGGACCTCGAGACGCGTCTTCTCACCGTGAGCTGGCGCAAGGTGCTGTCGTTGATGGCCGACCGCACACAGGCGCTCTACGACGACGGCCGGCGTGTCTGCGACGGCGTTGCCGGCCGTCTCCGCTTCGAACTGCGGATGACATGGCTCGGCGGCCGCCGCATCCTCGACGCGCTCGAGCGCGACAGCTTCGACGTGTTCACGAAACGGCCCACGCTCGGCGCCGGCGACATCCCCGCGCTCGCGTGGGGCGCGCTCACCTGGCGCACGTCACACCCCGGAAGCTGAGGCAATCACATGGCCCGCCGCGACACCAGCTTCTACTACTCCTTCGTCGTGCTGCCGCCCGACCAGCGTCGCGCGATCACGGCCGTGTGGGACTTCTGCCGCGCCGTCGACGACGCGGTCGATGAGAAAGCAGGAGACGCCAACCGGGCAGTGGCGAGGTCAGCCGCGGCGGCGGAATTGGCAAAGTGGCGCCGTGAACTCGCGGCGGCGTTCGATGGCAAGCCGGTCGAAACGACCGTCGCGCGAAACCTCGTGCCGCACATCTCCGCGTTCAACCTGCCGCGCGGGGCCTTCGACGATGTGATCGACGGCGTGGAAATGGACCTCGACGAGCGCCGCTACGCCACCTTCGACGATCTCCACCAGTACTGCCTTCGGGTGGCATCGGCCGTTGGCCTGATCTGCATCGAGATCTTCGGTTACAGGGACGCCCGCTGCCGGGAGTACGCGCTCAATCTCGGCGTGGCGCTCCAGTTGACCAACATCCTGAGAGATCTCGGCAAGGATCTCGCCGTTGGGAGGCTCTACCTGCCGCAGGAAGATCTGGTCCGCTGCGGCGTGACCGAGGACGCGTTGCGCGCCGGCGCGGTATCGGGGCCGGTGCGCAGTCTTCTGAAGCTCGAGGCGGAACGGGCCCGCGACTACTACAGGCGCGCTGCCCTTGCGCTTCCTCCGATCGACGCGCGCCGTCTGGTGGCGGCGCGCATCATGGGCGCCATCTATTTCGATCTCCTGCGGCGCATCGAGCGCAGCGGATACGCCGTGTTCGGATCGGCCATCCGCGCCCCGGGCTGGCGCAAGGCGCTGGTTGCCGCAAAGGTGTGGACGCAGGTCATGCTCGGTATTCCCGTGGAACGCTTTATGTCTGGTGCGAACCCGAGATGAACGGCCGCGCATTCGACGTGATCGTCATCGGCGGCGGCGTGGCAGGGTTGACCGCCGCCACCGCGCTCGTCGAGCAGGGCGCCCGCGTGCTGGTCGTTGAGGCGCGCCCGGCGCTCGGGGGTCGGGCATCGTCGCACCGCGATCCCACCACCGGCGAGATCATCGACAACGGCCAGCACATCCTCCTGGGCTGCTATCGCGAGTCGTTGGCCTTTCTCAAGCGGATCGGCGCCGAATCGGCCGTCCGCCTGCAGCCGTCGCTGGAAGTGCCGTTCGTCGATCCGGCGGGCGTTTGGACGACGTTGAGCTGTCCCGCATTGCCGGCGCCGTTTCATCTGCTGGCCGGCCTGATGGAGTGGGACGCGCTGAGGTGGGCCGATCGCCTGTCGGCGCTCCGGATGGGGCCCGTGATCAGGCTGGCGCAGCAGCAACTGCGCGGCCGCACCGGCAGGATTGCGGCCTCGCCGGAAGAGACGGTCGGCAACTGGCTCGTCCGCAATGGACAGCGCCGTCGCGTCCGCGAGATGTTGTGGGAGCCGCTGGCGCTGGCCGCGCTCAATCAGCCGGCCGACGAAGCCGCGCCGCCGCCGTTCGCCCGGGTGCTGGCCGAGATGTTCGGGCGTGATCCGCAGGCCTCGGCGCTCGGACTGCCCGCGCGGTCGCTCGTCGAGACCTATGCGGAGCCCGCCCGGCAGTACATCCAGGAGAGAGGCGGCGAAGTGCGCACCAACGCCCTCGCAACGGTCGTCGTCGACGGCGGGCGGGCGGTGGGTGTCCGCGTCCGGAGCGGCGGCGAGCAGCGCGCCGGTGCCGTCGTGTCGGCGGTGCCGTGGTTTGCGCTGGCCGATCTGTTCGACCAGCCGCCGCCAGAATTGACCGACGTTCTGGATCACGCCAGCCGGATGGGCTCGTATCCGATCGTCACCGTGAATCTCTGGTTCGACCGCCGTGTGCTCGATACGCCATTTGTGGGACTGCCCGGGCGTGCGATGCAGTGGATCTTCGAAAAGCGTCTCATCGTCGGAGAGGCCGCCAGCCATCTCTCGCTGGTCTCGAGCGGCGCGTCAGACATGGTCTTGCGCGGCAACGACGAACTGGTGGCGCTGGCCGTCCGGGAACTGCGCGACGCCGTGCCGGCCGCCCGCGGCGCGACGTTGAAACACGCGACGGTTGTGCGGGAGCGGCGTGCCACCTTTTCGCTGGCGCCAGGCCAGCCGCCGCGACCGGGTGCAAAGACCAACCTCGCGGGATTCGTGCTGGCGGGCGATTGGACCGACACGGGCTTGCCAGGTACCATCGAGAGCGCAGCCGCGAGCGGACACGCGGCGGCTGCACTGGGGCTCAGGTGACGCGGCGATTCGCGGCGCGGCCCCTCGAACCAGGGGTTCGGCCGACTGGGGCTCAGGTGACGAGGCGATTCGCGAAGCGGCCCCTCGAACCAAGCCGACAGCTAGCCCTGAGCGAAGTCGAAGGGCGAAGTCCGCAAAACGAGCCGATAGTCACTATGGAACGACCGGCTCGCACTCGTGCCCTCGACCGCCACGGATAGCTGCTTGTAAGAGTGACTGTTGATACGCGTGCTTGACAGGTCGTTCCATATCAGGGCCGAGACGGGCTGCGCGAATAGCGCAACCGTCAGGTCGGCGACTCGTCCCGGCAAGGCATGTCTTGCCGGCTTGTGTGAGCGGGGACGTGAAGCGAATCGCCGCGTTACCGCGCATTCGCCCCGGCCGGAAACGAGTCTTGCCGGCTTGTGTGAGCGGGGACGCGAAGCGAATCGCCGCGGCATCCTGATGCCGCTGGTACTGAGCTGAGCGTAAGAAGCACGCATGAATTCGATCATCGTCCACTACCAGGAGATTGCGCTGAAGGGTCGCAACAGGCCGTACTTCATCGCGAAGCTCGTTCGTAACCTGCGCAGGCAAACCTCCGACATCGGCGTCGAGGACGTGCGGGCGCTGATGGGCCGGATTGAGATCGTGCTCGGACCGTCGGCCGAATTCGACCGCGTCAGGAAACGACTGCTCCACGTCTTCGGCATCGCGAACTTCTCAAAGGCCGGGCGGGTCGCGCTCGACCTCGACGTGCTCTGCAGAGCCATCCTGGCCGACCTCGCGGGTCACGCGCCGGTGACGTTCCGGGTCAATGCGAAGCGCGCCGACAAGCGCTATCCGATGACCTCCCCGCAAATCGAATGCGAGATTGGCGGGCGCATCGTCGAAGCGCTCGGTTGGAAGGTCAAGCTCGATCACCCGGAACTGGCCGTCAACGTCGAACTGCTCTCGAAACAGGCGTTCTACTCGTTCGGCAAACAGAAGGGCGCCGGCGGCATGCCGACCGGTGTGAGCGGGCGCGTCGCGTGCCTGCTGTCGGGCGGGATCGATTCCCCGGTCGCGGCCTGCCGGCTGATGAAGCGCGGATGTACGGTCGTGCCCATCCATTTCCACAGCTATCCGTTCGTGTCGCGCGCGTCGCAGGAGAAGGTGCGCGAGATTGTCGAGATCCTGACGCGGTACCAGATGAAGAGCACGCTGAAGCTCGTTCCGTTTGGCGAACTCCAGCGCCAGATTGTGCTGAGCGTGCCGCCGCCGCTTCGCGTCGTGATCTACCGGCGCATGATGCTGCGCATTGCCGAGCGGCTCGCGAGGGACACTCGCGCCCGGGCGCTGGTCACCGGCGAGGTGATTGGACAGGTGGCGTCGCAGACGCTTGAGAATCTCGCCGTCATCGCCGCGGTGACCAGCCTGCCGATCCTGAGGCCGCTTATCGGCATGGACAAGGAAGAGATCATCGTCGAGGCCCAGCGCATCGGGACCTACGAGATTTCGATCGTGCCCGACCAGGACTGCTGCCAGTTGTTCACGCCACGCAACCCGGAGACCCACGCGCGCGGCTGGCAGGTCGATGCGGCGGAGGCGAAGTTGCCGATCGAGGACATGGTGGCCTCGGCCATCGCGGGCACGGTCACGGAGAGTTTCGAGTTCCCGGCGCGGCAACCGGACGCCGAAGCAGAACGAGGCCCGGAGACCGCTTGAGTCGATTGTGGCCGCCTCGTGTCTCGCCGGGTCTGAAACGCCGGGTCTGAAGACCCGGCCTGCATCTGTCATGATGGAGCCCGGAGTCTCTTGGGCTGCGTATTTTGAGCTGGAGGCCGGATCTTCCCTTCGGCTTCGCTCCCTTCGACAAGCTCAGGGAGTCCCGATCAACGTCGAGGGACTCAGGCCAGGAAAGACCCGGCGCCGCCCGGAGGGTAGAATATCCAGGGCTGGGCCCCGGCTGCCACCCCAACGCGGCTGCCGCGTCGGGGACCCCGGATGCCACCCCAACGCGGCTGCCGCGTCGGGGACCCCGGATGCCACCCCCACGCGGGTGCCGCGTCGGGGACCCCGGATGCCACCGGGGTGACGAGAAACGCGCTTCGCTGATTTTCCAGGAGGAGAGCCCGTGGTGTTCGAATCCGTCGCGCAGATGATTGACGCGTTGAAGCCGGCCGTTGTCGTAGCCGGAGACAAGGTTCACGTGGCTGGCGATGTTCCGGCTGCGGCCATCGACCGGCTGGCCTGGACGGCCGCGTTTGGAGCGTCCGCCGACATCAAGGGAACCGCGCGGTGGATCATCCGAGGTATCGGTGCCCACAAGGGCGTGGCGCCCGCGTCGATCCACGACTTGTATTTGGCGATCGGACGAGGGGAGGCGAAGGGCTTCACCGTGCCCGCGATGAACCTCCGCGCGATGACATACGACACGGCGCGGGCCGTGTTCCGCGCGGCAATCGCCCTCAACGCCGGTGCGTTCATTCT
>Ga0315286_10006159_pt1 | contig 11655 bp, 14 predicted proteins | sample YL17G10_0_MG_FD_205038 | JGI IMG/M metagenome (GOLD analysis project Ga0315286, IMG submission 205038) | Sediment microbial communities from Yellowstone Lake, YNP, Wyoming, USA - YL17G10_0 | ecosystem: Environmental > Aquatic > Freshwater > Lake > Sediment | place: USA: Wyoming | collected... | reverse complement strand
ATTAAGCATCAAGTAGAATTTCAATAATAAATTCCAGGAGCAGCAGATGAATAAACAGGAAATTCCCGATATTATTATCAGTCGTCTTCCAATCTACTTGCGCGCCCTGCGGCATATCCAAGCGGAGGGGAAATTGACCACTTCTTCGCAGGAATTGGGCTCAAGAGTAGGTATCTCTGCCGCCCAGATCCGCAAGGATCTTTCGCAATTTGGCGAATTCGGCAAACAGGGCACCGGTTACGCGATTGCTTTCTTGATTGATCAACTTCGTGAAATCTTGAAGGTCGAGCGCGTCTGGGACGTGGCCGTGGTCGGTATGGGCGATGTCGGCCACGCTCTGGCTCGTTATCAGGGCTTCAGCGACCGGGGTTTCCGTGTGGCACTGGTCTTTGATAACGACCCCGCCAAGATTGGTGGGCAGGTGGGAAATTTTGTCGTCTATGACACGAAAGAGATCGTGACGGCTATCCAGAGATCTGGGATCAGGGTGGCGATGGTGTGCGTCCCGGCCGCGGCTGCCCAGGAAGTGACCAACCTGCTGATGGAAGCCGGGGTCAAGGCGATCTTGAATTATGCCCCTATCAGTCTGAATGTTCCGGCAGGCGTACGAGTGCAATACCTGGATCCGTCCATTGGGTTGCAAAGAATGACGTATTATCTGGATTAACCTTTGACGCAATGCAAAACGGCGCTCAATGGAGCGCCGTTTTTGAATCATCTTGAAAAGCATGCGGGAATAATTAAGCGGATTGAATCGGCACCGCCGAAAAGCCCAGCCCGTTCGGTCCAACGTGTGTCCCAATCGCCGTGGTGACGTTGACCAGCAATGGCTTGACAATCACCTTGGATTTTACATCTTCGAGCAATTGCTGGGCGGCAGATTCGGCGTTGGTGTGCAACACAGCCAACCGTTCCAGCGGCCCCCAGGAATTGAGTGCCTCTACCAGGCGTTCGATGCCCTGCAGGCGTGTGCGTGCTTGTCCTAGCCGGTGGACAATGCCGTAACGCAGCTCGACAAGCGGCAGGAGATGGAGGAAGCCGCCGATCTTGGCCACCGCCCAGGAAACACGTCCGCTGCGATGGACGTATTCAATGGTATCCAGCAGGGCCACCAAGCGCACCCGCTGCCGGATGCTGTCCACCAGAGCAGTCACTTCGTTCAAAATGGCACCTCGCGCTGCGGCCTCCGCTGCCATGATGACCTGAAATCCCAACCCCAGGCTCACCTGACCACTATCCAGCACCTTGACTCGCTGACCGAATGCCTCCGCCGCCAGACGGGCGGAATTATAAATTCCGCTTAACTCGTTCGGTGGGTGGATGGAGATCACAAAATCCGCCCCTGCGTGCAGTAATCTTTCATACCGTTCCTGGAACGAACCCACCGAAGGAGAGGCTGTCGTCGGCGGCGGGATCAGATCCGGCAGGCGGGTGTAAAAATTCTCGCGGCTGATCTCAATTCCATCAGGATAACTATTACTGCCAATATTTACCAGTGCTGGGACTATTTCGATGCCGTGCTGTCCGGCTAGGTTAGCCGGAATGTCGGCAGTGCTGTCGGTAACAAAACCGATATTCATTAAAACCGCTACTCCAGTTTTTCCATGATGACTAATCCAGTGCACTGCGGACCGAACAACGCCGCCAGTGGCGGAGCAATGGCATGTTCGCTATAAGGCGTATCTGGAAAGGTCTCCTGAACGTACAAGCGCACAGGCTTGGTGCGGATGGTGTTCTGGCTCGCACCACGCACCAGGGCAATATGGGCGGGAGCGTCGAATTCGTTTATGAACTCCAAAAAAGATTCGAACAGATGTCTCCGCGTACGCACCTTTTCAATTGGCGTAAGGCGACCTTCCTCAACAGCGAAAATAGGCAGCATTCCCATCATCTCCCCGACCAGCGCCTGGGAATAGGCCATGTAACCTGAATAAGCCAGATATATCAACTCCGGGATGCAAAATAACATGTAGATTCGCGGGATGGCTGCCCGCAACTGTCTTTCAATCTCGACCGGTGCCGCGCCCGCGCAGGCTGCAGCGGCCGCGGTTTGGACGAGCAGTCCCAGCCCGATGCCGGTCGTTTGCGAATCGATGACATCAATTGTGGCATGGTTGCTGAATTGCTTGGCAGCGGAAAGTGCAGATCTGTTCGTCGGATTGAGCAGGGAGGAAATCGTGAGCACAAAAATCGTATCATACTCGCGGCTTAACTGGGTGTAGAACCGGATAAACTCTTGTGGCGAAGGCGGGACCAGTTGCTGAGCCAGACCGCTGCGTGGTCGGGTTTCATTTCCCTGCGGTTTCCTGGTTTGAAATTCGAATGGGATCACAAACACCCGTTCCCGCCCCGGATAATTCGGATGTGTAAATTGCACAGTGCTATCGGTCAGGATACAAACTTTGGACATGAATGAGCCCGAAGGCCTGGCCTCCGATATTAGCAGTTATTCGACCGAGATAATAAACTGGTAATGTGGCTGGCCGCCATCCTGCAATTCGATCTCCTGTCCAGGATACGTCGCCCGAATTACATCTACGATGCGGTTTGTCTCTGTTGTGGGTAGACCCTCGCCATAGAAGAGGGTGATAAGCTCAAATTTGTCTGCCTGGGCATGTGCCAATGCTCCCAGGCAGGCTTCTTCCACCGATGCCACCGAGATCGCGAGCTTGCCATTCACCAAAGCGATCACCTGTCCCTGTTCGACCGAAACGCCGTCTATCTCGACTGTCCGTGTTGCGGTCGTGATCTCGATCGTTGTCACATCTTCGATGGCTTTGGACATCTTGGCGGCCACCGTATCGACTTCGCCGTCGGGGTTCAGTTGCATCATCGCTGCCAGTCCTTGTGGGATGCTGCAACTGGGAATAACATAAACCTTCTTAACTGTCACGTCCTTGGCCTGTTGGGCTGCCAGGATGATATTCTTGTTATTGGGCAGGATGATAATTTTATCGGTTGGCAAATTTTCGAAAGCATCCAGGATATCTTTCGTCGATGGGTTCATTGTCTGCCCGCCCTCGACAATGGCCGCAACGCCCAGGCTGGCGAAGACGCGTGAAATTCCAGCTCCCGGCGAGACCGTAATTACTGCGATCTTTCCCGGTTCGACATTCGCCAGGTCAATGCGATCGCCGGAAGATTTGTGAGCGATCCCTTCCATTTGGGCGATCAGGTTTTCCATCGCAATCTTGGTGATGGTGCCCAGGCTCATCACAAAATCAATTGGTTCGTAACGTTTCTCGGTCGGGACGTGGATGTGCATACGGTACATCCCCTCGCCCTCTCCCACTTGGATGGATGTACCGATCTTTTCCAATTCGCTGTAAAACTTCTGCAGATCGAGCGTTTCTTTGGGAACGAAATCCACCACTACTTCGTAATCCTGTCCTGGCTCAATCGAATCCATCGTGTTCTCCAGATTCATCGCTGAAAGTGGCTGGACGGTTGCTGTGGGCGTGTCTAATGCCTCACCATGGGCAAACCTCAGCATCCCTTCCAGGATGAAATACAAACCCTTGCCGCCCGAGTCAACAACACCGGCTTGTTTGAGAACCGGGAGCAGGTCCGGGGTTCGCTGAACCGAGGCATCTGCCTCGATGACCACACGCGCCAGAATCTCGCACACATCGTCTGTTTCCTGGATGGCCTGAGCGGCAGCTGCTGCCGCGTCCTTGGCAACGGTCAGAATGGTCCCTTCTACCGGACGAACAACTCCCTTGTAGGCTGTATCACGCGCTTCGGCGAATGCTTGCACCAGCGCTGGCCCATCCAGAATCTCCTTGTTATGCAGAGCACGTGCAAATCCGCGCCACAACTGGGAAAGGATCACGCCTGAATTCCCGCGTGCTCCCATCAGCGCTCCCTGTGAAACCGCCGCAGCTATCTGTCCAATCCCGCGCTGACCGAGGTCGTCAATTTCGTTGTAAGCCGACTGCATGGTCAGGACCATGTTTGTGCCTGTGTCGCCATCCGGGACGGGGAATACGTTAAGGGCATTCACCATCTGCTGGTTGGCACGCAGCCAGGTCAGGCCGGCTTCAACCAGTTTCTTGAGAGCCTGACCGTCAATCGGTGAGAGTTTTAATCGTTCCAGCCGCGCTTGAACATCCGGATTCATACTTCTAAATACTCCTCATTATTGAGAATCGCTGATATGCAAGCCCTGAACATGGACATTTACATGGTGAACCGGCATTCCCAACGCCTTTTCCACCTGGAAGCGCACTGCATTTGCCACACTGTTGGCCACCGAAGTGATCCGTGTGCCGTATTCAATAATGATATGAACATCAATATCTATTTCTTCGCCGCTGTAATGCACTGCAACACCGTGCGCCGGTTCCCTGGTGAGCGTTGCCGTAATACCCTCTGCCAGGTTCTTCGGTGCCAGGTCGACCACACCGTAGGACGTCAGCGTGGCATGATAGGCTATTGTCGCCAGAGCATTCGGCGAGATATGGATGGTGCCTAATGTGGTAGTTTCTTTGCCCATGGTTTTATCCTCTATCTCTTTAATAACACTTGACTTGTATAAGGATACGTTTCGTGGTAAAATACGCCGCTCTCGCAAGATGGAAACAAGGTTTATCTGGTACGAAAGGAAGTCAATAAATGGCAACATGCGCTCACTGTGGTAAGGCCACTACATTCGGTCATAGCGTCTCCTTCTCTCATCATAAGACCAACCGTCCCTTCCGTCCCAACCTGCAAAAGGTAACGGTCATCGAGAACGGCCGTAAGATGAAGAAAACCCTTTGCACCAAGTGTATCCGCACGCTGGTTAAGACGGCATAATAAGCTATTAATCTGCACACAAGGTCACGGCGCAAGCCGTGATTTTTATTTTCCTCACCCAGGCTCTGGAGTGAGGCTTATTATTGCAAGTGCTCTCGCAACGACCGGACGCCTGCCGCGATGCCCTCCGGATGGTGGAAAATTGCACTAGCCGCTACGAACGCCTCTGCGCCTGCTTCCCGGACCTGGGAAATGGTCGCCGTGGTAATTCCACCATCCACCTCAAGCCAGGCCGGCGAGCGGATCTCGTCCAGCCTGCGGCGGATCTCGACCACTTTCGATAACATCTCCGGCATGAACTCTTGCCCGGAATACCCGGGGTGGACGGTCATCACCAGCACTTGGTCAGCCAGGTTCAATGCGGGTTCGATGCCAATGGCAGGGGTCGCCGGGTTTAGCGTCACGCCGGCTTTGCAGCCGAGCGATTTTATTGTTTTCAAAGTACCGCTAATATCCGGGCAGGTTTCCACATGAACGATCAGAGAGCTGGCTCCGGCCTTTGCAAATGCTTCCAGTAAACGTTCCGGCGCTTCGATCATGAGGTGCACATCCAGCGGTAGTTTAGTCGCCCGGCGGCAGGCTTCGACGATAAATGGACCCATGGTCAAATTCGGGACGAAATGCCCATCCATCACATCCACGTGGAGCCAGTCTGCACCTGCGGATTCAGCTTCGGCAATCTGCTCGCCCAGACGGATAAAATCCGCTGACAGGATGGATGGGGCAATAACATAAGCTTTTTTCATTTTTACCGCAGGGACTGCAGGGTTGAACTATCGAATGGGCGGATTATACACGAAGTAAATCCACATCCAGAACGGAATTAGTCCTAGCACGGCCACCAGGGCGACCAATCCCAGGCTTACCGACGCCCAATCAATCTCCGTTGCAGAGGCAGGCGCAGGTGCAGCCTTTGCTGATGAGGTGGTTAATACCTCGGGAGACGCTTCTGGTGTCAGAGCTAGTGCCGGAGCGGATCTGGTATTTCCAAAGTTCAGCAAGACGCGTCCCAGTTGGTCGGCAGTCCGGTATCGCTGGGAAGGTTCTTTGGAAAGGACTTTCGTCAGGATCTGCTCCAGCGTCGGTGAAATATCCGCTATCATTTCACTCAACAACGGAGGTTCTTCTTCAACGTGCAGGCGGGCAAGTTCGACGCCTGTGGTAGCCTGAAAAGGCAGCGAACCGGTCAACAACTCGTACATGATGATACCCAGTGAATAGACGTCCGAGGCCGGGGCGGGGGCTGCCCCGGTGGCTTGTTCGGGGGCAAAGTACTGCGGTGAACCCCAAACGAGTTCGCTTTGCTCATCGGGATGGATGGTCGAAAGGGCACGGGCAATGCCGAAGTCAGCTACCTTGAGCCGCATATCCGGAGTAACCAGCATGTTCTGCGGTTTCACGTCGCAGTGGACCAGCCCGGCACGGTGGGCATAACCGATGCCGGCGCAGGCCTGGATGAGCAGCGGCAACGCCTCCTCAGGGCTGAACCGGCCGTGCTGTTTGATAAGAGTCTTCAGGTCTGTACCCGGGACGTATTCCATGACCAGGAATAATTGCCCGTTATCCAGACCGAAATCGTGCATGGTGACAATATTCGGGTGGGATAAGTTGGCTGCCGCCTTTGCTTCCTGACGGAACCGTTCCTGGAAAGCTGGATCACCAGAGCAATCCTCGCGCAGTACTTTGACCGCAACCAGGCGTTCCAGCATCTGGTCGCGGGCGCGGTAGACTATGGCCATTCCCCCTTTTCCAAGCGGTTCCAGCAATTGGTATCGTTTGTTCAGTAATCTTGGTTCTTCCATATGCTGCCTGGGAGGATTATAACACGCTGTTTTTTCGGTTCGTTCACGCCCGCCCAAAGTATAATAAGGGCATGGCTGACACACTGCTTATCTACAATCCCGCTGCCGGACGCATCTCGGTGCGTCCATTTATCAGCGGTGTGATCAGAACCCTCAACGATTATGGCTTGCGGGTGGAAGTGGCCGAATCGCTCAATGGACGCCATACCACCCAATTGGCTCGCATGGCTGCCCGGGAAAAATTCCGCGCCGTCTTCGTGATCGGCGGTGACGGAACCGTCGGTCAGGCAGCCTCGGGCCTGATCGGTTCAGAGACCGCCTTGGGTGTTCTCCCCGCCGGGACCGCCAATGTTTGGGCGTTGGAACTTGGCATGCAAGCCTTCACCTGGCCTCGCTGGCGTTTATTGCGCGAGAATGCCCGCCTGCTGGCCGAAGTTGATCCCTGCGCGATGGATGTCGGCCTTTGCAATGGTCAGCCCTTTATGATGTGGGCAGGCATCGGCCTGGATGCACTGACGGTCCGAAAATTGGAGCCGCGCAAGCGCTTCGAGAAATATCTCAGCGTGCCTGAATATTTCGCCACCACCGTATGGAACGCCACCCTGTGGCATGGAATGAATCTGCACGTCAGCGCGGATGAAAAGCATATTGAGGGCCATTACCTGTTAGCCGTTGCCAGCAATATCCGCCATTATATTGGTGGATTGGCAGAGATTTCGCCTGAAGCCTATCTGGATGATGGTTTGATGGAATTATGGCTTCTTTCCGGCTCGACACTGGCAGATGCCTTCCGCCACTTCTTCGATATGCAATCCGGGCGTCATCTGACCTCGGACCAGGCCCGCTGCATCCCTTTCCGTAAAGCCTCTATCGAGTCCAGCACACCCTTCTCCCTCCAGATGGACGGTGAGCCGATGCTGGGCACACAGCAGGCCACGCTCGAAGTAATCCAGGCTGGTTTGCAGGTCCTCATCCCGCCACAAGCCAGGTTTTTGCTGCGCAGCGAAAAGGTATAATTCATCAAATTCACGGAAGATCTACATTCCAAATGAAAGCCCTCAAGTCCTTCCTATCCCAAGATCCGCTCGTAATATTAATACTTACCCTGCCTCTCACCCTGGCAGGCGAATTGTTGCACTGGCCTGCCCTGGCGGTCTTCATCCTGACCTGTATCGGTATCATCCCGATGGCCGCATACATCGGCAAAGCCACCGAGTCTCTGGCACATTTCACCGGCCCGCGGATTGGTGGCCTGCTTAATGCCACCCTTGGTAACGCTGCCGAACTCATCATCACTGTCGTCGCCATCCGCGCTGGACTTCTGGAATTGGTCAAGGCCTCCATTACCGGTTCGATCCTCGGCAATCTCCTGCTGGTAATGGGTTTTTCTTTCGTGGTCGGTGGCATCAAACACGGACACCAGGTCTTCCACAAACGCAACGCCAGCCGCAACGCCATCCTGCTTGTGCTGGCTGTTCTTGCCATGCTCATCCCGTCGCTTTTCAGCCATTCCATCGGACCGGATACCAGTCCAAAAGTCGAAGCTCTGAGCCTGGGCGTGGCTGCCATCATGATTGTCCTCTACCTCCTCGGTCTCCTCGACGCTGCCAGGTCGGGCGACACACCTGTCACGCAGGAACCCGCTCCGGCATCCGTCCTGCCAAAATGGTCCATTGCGACCTCCGTTGTCATTCTGGTGCTCGCCACCGCCGGGATCGTCTGGCTCTCAGAAGTGCTGGTCGGAGTGGTTGAGCCGGTCGTCGCCGGGGTGGGAGTGTCTGAGTTCTTCCTGGGCATCATCCTCATCCCCATCATCGGGAACGCCGCCGAGCACCTGGTCGCTGTCCAGTTCGCCAGCCAGAACAAAATGGCGCTCAGTGTGGAAATTGCGGTCTCTTCCAGCCTGCAAATCGCCCTGCTGGTGGCGCCCATCCTGGTCTTCCTCAGCCTGGCTCTCGGTCACCCGCTGACGCTCATCTTCAATACTTTCGAATTGCTGGCCTTGATTGCTGGGGTGATTATCGCCGCCCTTGTTTCCGCGGATGGTGAATCTTCATGGCTCGAAGGCGTTGCCCTGATTGCCATCTACTTGATCCTCGGTCTGGCCTTCTTCCTGTTGCCTGTCTAACGATGAAGAATATTCTGAACCGTAGAGTGCTGCTTGCTGCACTGCTCATCGCCAGTGTGTTGTTGTGCGCCAGTTTCGTATTCATCCTGGTAATACGTCCTGCCGCTCCGGTTCCGGATTTGACACCTGCCTCCGCTGCCATGACCATCATTCCTGCCCCCACTTCCACGCCGCACGACCTCCCTCCCACACCTCAGCTCATCCCGTCCACTCCTATGCCTACTCTCACTCCGGCACCGGGTGAGTTCGCCATCAATGTCTATGTGCAAGTTGCCAATGGCGTTGACGCCTTAAACCTCCGTGCGGAACCAGGGCTGGACTCCACAAAGCTATCCCTCGCTTTTAAATCCGAGGTTTTTCTGATCACGAACGGACCGGAAAAGGCTGATGGCATCAACTGGTGGTATCTCACTGCCTCATATGATACCTCCCGCGCCGGATGGGCCGCTCAGGATTTTTTGACGGTCATCCCGTCCCCATGATTTTTAGTCGAGTCAACCATGAAACCCACCTCCATTACCGCCAACCGCGCGAAAAGAGAACTGTCTGTCACCTGGGACGACGGCCATGCCAGCCTGTATACTTTCTCCTTGCTGCGGGCAGGCTGTCCATGCGCTGAATGTCGCGGTGGGCATGACAAAATGGGTGCTACTCCCGACCCATCCGTTTTCAGCGCAGTCTTACCCGACTCCCCCACCACCCGTCTGACCAACATTGTCCCGGTCGGCTCATATGGCATCACCCCGGTCTGGGAGGACGGGCATGATGCCGGGATCTACCGTTGGGAATATCTGCGGGCGCTTTGCCCTTGTGGAGAGTGTGGGAAATAATGAATTCAGCGGCAATTGAACAGCCGCCGGATTTGTTTGTTCCATTTCACGTCATTTGGGGGGACTGCCGGACAACCTATCCTCTAAAGTCTGAATTTCCACCCGTTATTTCTTCCTTTCCTGCTTGATCTGCTCACTTTGATCGGCTATTTTCTTTGTGTTTTGAAAAACCGCCAGACACCAACCACCAGGATGGACAGAAGGATGACATAGAAGACGATCATGAGGATTTCACTCAAACTCATTGAATTACTTGTCATTTTACACTCCTTCTTTTGATATTTGATTATGGCGTTATTGTCGGCGTGTCGGTGAGACTCAGCGTGGGTGTGAACGTTGGAGTGATATTTAAGTGCTCGTAGGCGGTATTACGCCACTCTTGCGGCATGGCCTCGGCAGGCAGGGCGATGAGTCTATACCAGTTGTTGAGCGCCGCACTATCAGATGTGGGATCTCCAACCGCCTCGAGGAAGATCGCTTCCCAGTAATAAACCTGCGCCTTGGAGTCATCCAGGTGCGCCAGCGGCAGGGCATTCTGTTCCGCCTCTATGTAAGCATCGGCAGGCTTGCCCTGCATAAAAAAGGTGCGCGCAAGCCCGAGATGAGAATCAAAGTCTACTGGATCGTAAGTGACTGCTGCCTTAAAATCGGCTTCAGCCAGGTTGGGGTTGTTCAGGTTCAGGTAAGCGGTCCCGCGTTGAAAATAAGCTTCAGCGTTGCGCCGGTTGGCGTCAATCGCTTTATTGAGTATCTCCACCGCTGCTTCATAATCCCCGGCGGCGTTGTAGGCATTCCCCATTTGTACAAAGGCACTGGTATCATCCGGCCTGAAAACTGTGTAGGTTTGCAGCACGCTGACCGCCCGGGCAGCCTGACCGGTGGCAATGTAAGCGCGCGCCAGTGTCAGATAAACCGGGATAAGGGTCATGTCAAGTTCATTGGCGCGTGTGGCTGATTCCAGGCCGGCCTCATTCTCTCGCAGGTTCAATTGCGCATCTGCCAGGTAGAGGTAGGCCAGGGCAGAATCCGGGGTAATTTCAAGCGCCTTCTCGAAATCCATTTTCGCCGCGGATGGATTTATATACACCTGGTACACGCCGCGTGCAATGTAGGCTTCGGCAAAGTTCGAATCCAGGTTAATGGCTATGTTCAAATCGTTGATGATTTCGTAATTCGGGGTCAAACCCTGATTCGACCTGGCTCGGCCCAGGAAAGCCGGGGCAAAAGCTGAGTCCAGTTTGATCGCTTCCTGGTAGGCATCCCGGGCGCGGCGGTATTCACCTTGGGCGCGGTAGGTCTCACCGACATAATAATAAAGATCTGCTGCTTCCGGTTCAAGGGTGATCGCCTGCTGGAACAGGACCAGGGCATTGGGGTAATCCTTCGCCCCCAGGAAATGGATGCCGGCTTCAAAGGCGCTGCGGCTGACAACCGAGTGCTGCGTCATCACGTACAGCGGTGTGGGGGTGTAGGTGGAGACCAGGAACATCCATAACGGTGTGGGGCCGAGAAATGTCGGTGTGGCGGTGCGAAAGAGGGGTGTGGCGGTCGGTGTGAAAGTGATCGTCACCGTCGGGCGGTGTGTGGAGGTGCGATTGCGCAACGGCGCGCCGTTGTTTGGGAGCAGCAATGATCCGCCAATCAACAGGACCCCGATCACGATCACCGCGATACCAAGAATTCCGAACAGCCGCACCACCGGGTTGGCCCAGCTGAGTTTTTTCTCCTTCGGTTCCTGGGGGATGGTCAGTTTCTCCTCCCACAGGCGTGTCCGCTTGATCGGGAATGGCTTGACAGTATCGTCCGGCGGGAGTGCCCCGAGCAGGATCAGACCGCGCTTGGCGGTCGCATTTTTGGGGTCTGCCTGGAGCACCATCTGCAAACAATACACGCGTTCCTTTTGCGTTTCCACCGCCGCGCTCAGCCAAATCCAGTAAGTTGGATTCTTTTGATCTGTCTTGAGTTGTCGCGTCAGCAAATCACGCGCCCGTGCCCGGTCGCCCATGCGCAGCGCATTTATTGCTTCGCGCAGGATTGTGTTGTCCCCGCTTACCTCAGACAATGGTTCTTCATCATCGGTCATCAATTGAGTTTAGCA
>Ga0315286_10006158_pt1 | contig 11655 bp, 12 predicted proteins | sample YL17G10_0_MG_FD_205038 | JGI IMG/M metagenome (GOLD analysis project Ga0315286, IMG submission 205038) | Sediment microbial communities from Yellowstone Lake, YNP, Wyoming, USA - YL17G10_0 | ecosystem: Environmental > Aquatic > Freshwater > Lake > Sediment | place: USA: Wyoming | collected... | reverse complement strand
ACATGTATTCAAAATGTCATTCTGAACGACCGCAGGGAGTGAAGAATCTGTGTTTTTCGATCAATCCCGCCAGCGGCGGGACTGAGATTCTTCGTCGCTTTGCTCCTCAGAATGACAAATTTTCGGAGTAGTATTGGAACTACTCCGAAAAATGGTTTCATAGCTCCTTGTGGATGGCGAAATAGAATGTCGTCCGCTTGCCCGGGTTGGATTCCACCCAGACGCGCCCGCAGTGTTTTTCCGCGATTTCCTTGACGATGGCCAGCCCAAGACCCGTCCCTTCCACGCCTTTCGAGTTCTGATTGCGCTGAAAAAGATCGAAGATTTTCTGGCAGTCCCCCTCGGGAATTCCCGCCCCGTTGTCGCTCACGGAAAAAATGTGTGTCTGGTCCCGTTCCTCGTATCCAATTTCTAATCGGGTGAGCTCCGTGCCGCCGTATTTCAGCGCGTTGTCCACCAGATTGCGAAAAACTCGAATCAGGCACATCCGGTCCACCCGGATCTCGGGCAGGGATTCAGGCTCCAGCCATTCGATTTGCCGCATGGCCAGAAAGGCGACGAACTCGTCGCGCACGGTGTGAAGGATTTCCTCCGAGGCGATGGGTTCGAAGTGAAGGGGCATCTCCTTGGCCCTGATGTAGGCGTTGATCTCTTCGACAAGGCCCACCGCCAGCTCCGAGGCCCGGAGGATCTGGTCGCAGTACATTCTGCCGCGATCGTCCAAGAGGTCCCGGTAGTGTTGGTGCAGGAGCCGGGTCAGTCCATGAATCCCGAGGATGGGGCTCTTGAGGTCGTGGGATACGGAGTAGGCGAACTGCTTGACTCTTTCGGCGTTCTCGATGAGCTGCCGCTCCATCTCCTTCCGCTTTGTGATGTCCAGGGCATATTCGATCATCTGCACCACATGGCCGTCTTCATTGAAAATCGGGTAACCATGGACTTCGACGCTTCGGGGGTGACCCTCTTTGTCGAAGTGGATGTGCTCGACGGTGACCGGCTGCTTGGAGTCCTTAACCATAATCAGGGGACAGGAGTGCTCGGGGTGCTCGCACGGCTCCGTGCGCTTGTGGGTGAGCGCGTAACAGGTCGAGGGGCTGGGCAAAGCGCCGAAGTTGGCTGCCGAGTTGGCTATCTTTATGGAATAGTCGTTGGCATCCAAGACGTAGAACGGGTGGGGAATGGACTCGATGACATTCACCAGGAAAGCATTCTGCCTGGCGTATTCGCGCTTGAGCTCCCGGTGCCGAGCCTTTTCCGCTTCAAGTTTCACAATGCGGCGCCGTGCCTCTTCGAGCTCGACCGCAAGCCGCTTCGATGACGCCGCTTCCTCGTTCATCAAATTCTCCCCTTCGGACAGCCCAAAAGCCGGTGAGGGCGATAAAGCCGTGAGTTTTGCTTAGCGCCTTCGCATCTCTGCGTGAGATAGGTTTTGAGCGCAAGGGCTGCCACTCGCGAAAAAGCCGTCAGCCGCTAGTATCCTTGCTCCATTATAGCCAAAGAATCAACCAACGGGATCCCGTACGGCACGCGACCTATTCAGAAGCGCATCAAATGGGCCGCCGCCGAGACGGCGACCGGAACGTAACCGAACAGAGCATTCAGGTGATGCAGGATGGTTTGGCCCCCTTCCTCCTGCCGCGTCTTTTCCACCCCGTTGTGAATCTTCGCCTAGGCAGCCGCCAGATCCTGTATGGAGACCGTTTGGCTGTTCTTTGTCCATTCCCCGGAGTATTCGGAGACCAGGATAAGCCGTGCCTCACTTACTCCTATGATAAGGTTGGGCCCGGATCGTTTCAAGCGCCGGTGACCATCGGGCATTCGAGCGCCTGCTAGGAAAATACCAGAATCCGGTTCTTAACTTCATCTAAAGGAGAGGTCATGAAGAAAGTGAGTATCGTGGTTGCGGCTATTACCATCTGCGCACTGGGACTCTGCGGCAGTAGCCAGGCCGCACCGTTTACCGTAAACGTTGCAAGTGACGTTGGTGTTCCGGTCTACGGACCATCGGCAACCAATTTTCTGGGGATACCAAGCGGCACTGCGGGTTCATCCGTTGCCCTCAGTCCTGTAGATCCAACTTGGCCTCAAGCGCCCAACCTGCCCACTATTGTTGGTGATGATGAGTTGACCGGAGCGATATAGGTTACGACCGCCACAACACCGACAGATCCAACGCAACCCACCTATCGACTGTTTCAGGACAGCTTTACCCCCCCGTGTACCGCTACCAACCTTGAAGGGACTTTATTCACGGCGGCCAACAATTCGCAAGTAGTATATCTTAAACGGGACGCCAATCGTACCCCCCGGTACCGATTCCGGTTCCGGCCCGCCAGTGCTCGACACTTTCACCTTTACGCCGATCCAGGGCGAAAATATATTCGGCTTTAACGTCCTCACCAGAGGGACTTCCGACCCAGCGACTCCAAATCCCGCCGGCCTTATCTATAATGCCGTCATCACCTACGACCTCCCAGATGTCGTATGGCGTCCACCCATCGTTAATACGAAGCGGGCCATAGTCAAGAACGGAACCACCCTGCCTATCAAGTTCAGGCTACGGAATACCTCCGGGCTCATCCGAACCGGTCAGAATGTTTACCTTCTGATTACTGGCCCCCAGGGAGAGGTGGCGCGTTTCACTCGCGGCCACGGTTCGAACGGCCTGCGGTTTGCGCGAGGGAATGGTCAGTACATAGCGAATTTCCATACCAAGCGTTACGGCCTGCAGACAGGAGTCGCGTACACGGTCAGCGTAAATGACGGCTGCACGGGCCAGGCCCTGGGATCTCTTACGATCCAGGTTTTCGGCAAGGGTACACAGCAGCACGGGAAGAAATAACTCTTCCGTCCTTTTGGGAAGCCCAATCCAAGGGGGGCTGTCTGAGCCGGACAGGCCCCTTGCTATTTCAGCAGCGTGGGGCGCTGGACGGCGCAGCGCAAGTCTTCGTGGTGGACAATGAGCCTACGGTACGTAATCTGGCTCGATCCATGCTGGAGCGGCTGGGCTGGGAGGTTAGCACTGCTGCTGAAGCGACTGAGGCTGTTGAAAACTTCCGTTTGAGTCGAATAAGGCCAACCTCCAGCGAACAGTCTAAAATTCGAGACGCAGCTCCTTAAAAATCCAGGATCCAGATCCCTTTCGAACCGGACGGAAACAGACCGGCCTTCTGCCCGGCATGTTTCAAGGATTACCAGAGGGTCCGGGATAGACAGCCCTCGCTTTGAGTTCCAGGACTGGCTTTATAACCAGCACCTCCAGCCTGCTTAAGGAAAAGTGAGTCCAAATGGCGAAGCGGGTTGCCTGGCGCCATTAAGAAGGTTGCACTGGGGATATGCTGCCCATCCGTAGCGGACCGATTTCGGATAAGGAACTGATGGACTGAAGACCTCGATGGTATCCGGACCGGCCAAGTGTGCGGTCGCCGAGTAGTACACCCCGTTAGCGCCGGCAATCATAAACGGGCCAGGAATAGCGCCGTCTTCCGTCACAAGCCCGCCTTCGGCATGTTTAAAACCGACAACGATGCTGCTGCCGGAAATGCGAGTAACACTGGGGCTGAGGTCACGGATAGGTCCTGAAAAGACCAACACCGTTTCTCCATACAGATTAGCGCGAGCGATCAACGCTAACCGATCACCGACCGGTTCCTTATCAGGCGGATGAATTTCAGTCGTCGGGACCGTGTCAATGTCAATGATGCACGCCATCTCGATGTTGTTAGCTTCGTCGATCGTCGACACTTGAGCGTCGCGGATGACGGCGTAGGAGTCCCGGCCGGAAATCGGGGCTAATTGTACGATATAGAAGGGAAAGTTCCCTTGCTTCCAATCCGCGCGCCAATTCCCGATGAGTCCCGGAAGCATACGGTAATACGCAGATGGATCCGCTTCCGTCTCGCCCTGGTACCAGATGACTCCCCGGATAGCCATGGGCTGGATCGGGATGATATTGTCGACATAGAATCGGCCTCGATTGCCATTGAAAGTGGTCCAGTCTGCGATGGAAGACCCGTTCTTTGCGACCTGTATGAGGCCGACCGGTACAGGGTCCGGCATCTGTTGCTGCAAGGCCCGAGCAAAAAAGAATCCGACACCCGACCAATATCGAGAATTGGCAGGAATGCTCATGAGCCAGGTTCCGGTAGTTCCAACACTCGAAAGGTTCGACATATAGAGTCGGATGTTGGGGTAATCACCGGCCTTGGCCGCAGCCTCTGTGCCACCGATACATTGCCAAAGAGGAAGATTGATATTGGACTGGCCGCTCAGGACCCAAACTTCCCCCACCAGAACGTCCGAAAAAGAGTAGGTTTTCCCACCGCCGCTCACAAGCAGGGTTCCCCCCAGGTCATTGGCCGGCATTGAGGGAAGATTTACTCTCCATTTGCCACTGGTGTCAGCCTGCGCAGATGCGCTAACCGTCTGACTCCCCACGGTGAAAGTTACTGCGACGGGCGTTCCTGCTGTGGCTGTACCGAACACCGGAACAATCGCATCCCGCTGGAGAACCATGTGACTGGTGAAGTATGGAGAAACGGCCATGCTACCGCTCGGCTTGCCGGCCGTCGCCGAAGTAACCTCTCCAAGCAACAAGAAAACCAAAAGTGCCATGAAACAAAAGCTTACGAGTCTTTTCATTTCGGCCACTCCCTTTCTCGAAGACAACCCAAGTCAACGTACCTGAAAGCCATAAGCACTGAATGGTAAAATCAACATGGGGGCTTATATTGCTGCCAACAGTAAGGCGTACCTTTGAGGCGAATCCGGTCCTCCGGGCGTATCATGCATTGGCTTTTAAATGGTGGTGGTAATGGAGCGAGAGCTTCCGTTCTTTATGGTGAAGGGCCGGGTTGTTGTCAATCGTTTTGTCTGATCAGTTGGAGGGTTTTTGAGTCGGATGGGGAAATAGAAAAGGGCAGGTTTTTTAGCCTACCCTCGTTTGGGTTTGGTCGATTAATTGAAACTCCAAGCACCGTTGCGACCACATTTGTAGCCGTATCAAGAGCTTAAACGCTTCCTTTCTGGGCCTCTTTGGCTTCCACAGCTGGCCGCCTATGTCGACTATGGTCTGGTAGGCGCGCGCGTGATTCTCCATGATGTTGATCGGGGGAGAGGTCTTCAACGCCTCTGTGGTCGGATTGAAGAAACCCCACATGTTTCTCGCTTGGAATTCCTCGTGAGAGGGTTTCAGCCATTCGGACTTGAGAGCCGCGAGTTGACGGGGCGATACGATGTCATTCCCGAAAAGCAGTCCCATAATCCCGCAGGCCTCGGGGTTTCCCACCGACCGCCTCTTCAACCGCTCGCTGTCGATGAGCACTTTCTCGCAGTTCTTCCGGGCGCGGTAGATGGTGTGGAGGATGGTTTCTTCCAGCCGTTCATAAATGCCCTTGGTGTGCTTCTTCATGACCACGATTTCACCCGAGAGGACCAGATTGTCGCAGATGGAGCACTGTCCACCCACAGCGATCCCGAACGACATGGATTTATCGTAGGAATTGCGAAAAGCCACGGACAGCCCTATTTCCTTGCTGTCGCCTTTGAAAGTGAGCAAGGCGAACAGCTGGTTGCCCTTTCGGGCGATGCCAAAATTCTCTCCGACCAGGGTGTAGTCCATCAGCATGTCCTGGGAAATCGTAAGGAACTTATTGGCCAGCTGGTAATGGCTGATGGGTTTGAAGGTTTTCGTTTCCTTGGGGATCTGGATCAGGTCCAGCTGGTCCCGGGTGATAGCCTCTCCTCCGGCGTGAAGCATCGGCAGGGGTCGGACCAAGCGAATTGACTGATCTTCTGGGAGAAAGAAACGCCGAGAAGGGTGTTTTCACCGTTTAGAGTCCCCTTTTGGGCATGGAAATGGGCACTCTAAAGCAGCCCGCTCAAGGGGACTGCACTGAAGACTGATCGTTGGTACTTCATATCTTCTTTAACACTTCTCTCTCCTCTGTGTGTATCCCCAGTTTTGCCGGCAGCGTTTTTCATATGCAGATCATTTGCGTTATGCACCACCCTGACCCTTGAATTCAGCATGTTGGCAAGCTTATTGTTGGTTTTCCCCACATCACCCGAGCATTACTCACACGTTCTGCGAATCGCACTCGCGCTTCACCAAAGTTAATTCTGTCACCGAATTGCACCAATAAAGGAACGTGGAGATCGCTGTCCGCAAATCCCGAGATACAGGCTATAAGGCACCCTACCGTTCCTTCTTTCAGTTGAGCTTGGAGACTTGATTCTCTTTCGGAGATGACTACTCTGTTGGGAAATTGACCCGCAAAGCGATATGCGGACGCCAACGTCTGGGTATTTGGTGTGACATGAATAGTATTAGCCAGACACGTTCAACTTCCCTAAGCGGAGACGGATTTCCCAACCAGAACGATTCCAGAAGACCGGTGCCCGGTGCGGGCGGCAGAAAGGAGAAGGATTATGAAATGGCGTTTTCTTGCACTTACCATGGTGTGGGTTCTTTTTCTTGGGTGTTCGCTTTCGGTCGCCGCGGAGCCCATCAAGGCTCAGCAAATCCGTTTCACCGCGGGGGCCTCTTTGGCATCGGTCAAGGGCTCAATCTCCGGCGACAAGATAGTCGATTACAGGCTTGGAGCCAAAGCCGGCCAGACCATGAGCGTCAAGCTCAAGACCAACAATGCGAGCAACTATTTCAATGTTCTTCCGCCCGGCTCGGAATCGGCGGTGTTCATCGGCTCCACATCGGGCAACGAGTGGACCGGGACTCTAACAGCCGACGGCGAATACACGGTTCGGGTCTACCTGATGCGTAGCGCCGCACGTCGGAACGCCAAAGCCAATTATGCACTGACCGTCGGCATCACGGGCGGTTCAGCCGGCGCGGCGGCGTCGCGTGACGCCAAGGTTGCGGGAACGCAGTATCACGCCACCGGCAACATTCCCTGCTCCACGGCCGCGGGGCAGCCGACCGGATCGTGCTCCTTCGGCGTCACCCGCGAAGGCCACGGCACCGGCATGGTCACGGTGACGAAGCCGGATGGCCGCACCCGTACGATCTTCTTCAAGAAGGGAAAGGCCACTGGCTATGATCAGAGTCAGGCTGATACCGGCAAATTCGGCACCAAGAAGCAGGGCGACCTGAGCATCATCCACATTGGTCAGGAACGCTACGAGATTCCCGATGCGGTCATCTGGGGAGGGTAGTCCCTATCTTAAGTGGCGAGAAATCTGGAATCATGAACAGACACGACTGGTTACCTTCGATAACCGGAGTGGAGATGCCAATGAAACGGTTGGCATCGCGCAAGCCGCAGATATTGGGAATATGCTGGGAAAGTGCCGCGTCCGTGCCGCGACGATCTTCGGTACCGGCGTGGACGGAGTCGAGGTCAAACACGAGGGCCAGCGAGTCGACAAGACCCATGAAGTGAACAGCAAGGTTTTCGTGCGCGGCATGCGCGAAACCTTCCGGTGCTCGTTCGAACCCAAGGGTTACCGGATCGAGCCGTTCATCGTCAACAACCCGGCACCCTGACTGATGCCAACACGCTGGAGCTATCTCTTCACGGTGTATTGCTTCTAGCTGCAAAGCGGTCGTTATACCGGGACGTTCATGTTGGCCGACCCCGTGAGTCCGCCCTATCGAATCGTGTTCGCGAATAAGAGGAACGAGAGCCATGAATCGAGAATCTCTTGTTGTGACGGGCGCCTGGACGGTCGCGGTGATCCTGCTGTCCGTAGCGCTCCTGGCGGGTTTCAGCCCTCCCAGCGAAAAGGCTGCGGCCGCGCCGGACAGCCCGCTGGCGGGTACGGAATGGCGCCTGGTGGAGATCCAGTCGATGGATGACACGGTCGGCACCGTCCGGCCGGACGATCCGTCCCGGTACACCATGCGCCTGAACGGTAACGGCACGATCGTCCTGCGCCTGAACTGCAATCGCGCCAGCGGCACCTGGTCCGCCGAGGCCGGCCCCGACCGCTCCAGAGGTCGCTTCGAGTTCGGTCCACTGGCAGCCACCCGCGCCCACTGCCCGCCTCCCAGCCTGGATGAGCAGGTATCGTCGCAAGCCCACTACGTCCGTTCCTACCTGCTGAAGGATGGGCGGCTCTGCCTGAGCCTCATGGCCGATGGCGGCATCTACGTCTGGGAACCACACACCGAAGTGCCGTTCCAGACGAAGCCCGATAAGGACCTCGAGGCTGCCATCCTGCGGGCGTCGCCCTATTACACCCGAAAGGTCGTTGACGTCGAGGGCGGGACCGGTAGAGGTCGCTACGTCTATGGCCGAGTCGATCTGAACGGCGACGGCCGTGACGAGGTGTTCGTCTACCTCCTGGGCTCGATCTTCTGCGGTACCGGCGGCTGCAATCTCCTGCTCTTCACCTATACCCAGAACGGGTATTCCCTGGTCAACGACTTCACGATCAGCCGACTGCCGGTCATCGTCTCGGCGGAAAGAACCAAGGGCTGGAACGACCTCATACGGCTGGAATCCGGCGGCGGGGCGGAGCCCTCGTACGTCAGGCACACCTTCGACGGCAAGCGTTATGTCGAGCGGGAACGCATGACGGCGGACAAGGTTCCCGAGGGCAAGAGCTATCTCGCGGGGGAGCTCACTTTCGACAAGGGGATTCCCCTGGAGCCACGAAACTGATCTGAGAAGGGCGCCCGCGGCTGTGGCGTCGGCTTGATGCCGGGATTCGCCGCCGAACGCCTCACCCCAGCGCCTCTTTTAGCCATGCTCGGGAGACAAACCATGGAACTCCTGGCCTCGTTGTTCGTCGGCAAAGCGCTAAACATACTGGCGGTGGCCGCCCTCTTCCTCGCCGGGCACCTCGCACTGCGGTACACATCCCTTGGCGCGGGCCGCCGTCACCGATCGCTTCTCGTGGCGGCCGTTGGGTGGGCGCTCTACGCGGCCTGGGAGTGGCTGGTCCACGTCCGGACCCCGGAGGCAAACATCCGGGTGGACCTTCTTGTGATCTGGCCGGCCTTCGCTGTTGTCTCGGCGTGGGCGCTTTTCCATTCGATTCGATGGGGACGCCTCATCGTTGGCCGCACGGCAGCGACCGCCCAACAAAGAGATGCAGCGGGCGGCACTGCCCTCCGCCGGTGATGTCGCCCCGTTGGTGTGACCACTCTCCTCAATTCATATCCCCAGTTGCCCCCTTCGCGGTTTTCCATATGCAGATCATTTGCGTTATGCACTGCCCTGATCTGCGAGTTCACCACATTGGCAAGAAGAGTTCATGCCTTGGACCCTAGTGCGACTTCAAGCACTGAATTTGCCGAAAGTTTGCAGCTCCCTCGTGGGATGGTTAAGTTCCCTTAAAAAGGAGGTGAGGAGACATGAGCTACCAAACAGCGGAAAGAAGAGACGAACATACGGTGAATGGAGTTGCTGTGGATCGACTCTTTGATACCATAGATGCGATTAAGGCAGAACCAGGCATTGCAAAATTCAAGTTCCGCATCAGTAACAAGTGGGTCAACGGGGGGCACAATCACACAACGATACAGGACTTCTATGGCGCGTTGAAGGATCACCCCCATGACAAGCCCTTTGAGCTGGATGCGGATGAGCCGGAGGTTCTTCTTGGGCAGGACAAAGGACCCAACCCTGTTGAGTACCTCCTAACAGCTCTCGCGGGCTGCCTAACTTCTTCACTTGTCTATCATGGAGCAGCAAAGGGGATCGAGGTGAGAGGGGTTGAATCAAGTCTGGAAGGAGACCTAGATCTCCGAGGGTTTCTAGGATTTCTGAGTTTAAACAACCAAAAACGGGTTTGGTCGATGGTGAGTTCACTGCAACCGAGGCTCCTGCTGCTAAGCCATTCGTACAGCGGGTCGGCGGGGCATGTGTCTTCCGGCGGTCGCCAGAACAGGAAGTACGAGGTGCGAGTCCGGTTGTTTCCGATCCACTGTTCTACTACTGAAGAGGAGGAAAGCTCGCAGACCACTTCCCGTTGGCCGTAGTAGGGCAAGAGGAAAAGAGTGCCGTACCATGGCAGATTCGTCAAAATCCTGTCCTCGGCGCTGGTCAAGATGTTTATCTGTTTGGCAACTTCCTTGATGAAGGAGGCTTTTTCCTGGTAGTGGCCCGGCAGGAGTTTTATTTTCTTTCCATGCAGGGAGTTCAACCTCACGGCGCTGCCCACCAGGATCAGCATGACCAGGAACAGCAGCCCGGCCCTGTTCCACTGGAGCCGCGGGCCGCAATTATCCTCGGATTCACCGTGTCTCACGAACAGGGCCTCTGCCCCGAGAGCCCCGAGCAAGGCCAAAGGAGCCGACAGGTAGTACGTCCACCACATACAGATGTAGGTGCTGCGGAAAAACAGGACACAATAGAGCAGCGCTATGAAGAGTAAAGCGAAAGGAACCCATCTCTTCAGTCCATCTTCCTTAGAAGCAACCCAGACCCCCACCATGGAGAAAAGAATGGTCGGGTAAGCAAAGAGAAGATCCAGTCGCTCGCCAACCGCCGACAGAAATTCAATAGCGCTGAATCGGGCCCGTGCTTCATGGTATTGAGCCGCCCATTCACTATCCGCGGGCATCACACCTGCATAAACCAAACCTTGCCCGATCAGGTCCTTCAAGCTGGAAGGATCAACCAGGTAGGATTGAAGCTCGAATGCCGCAAATACGGCAACGGCAAAAACAGGCAGGCCGCAACTGAGAGATTTCCGAAATGATGCGGGCTCCCCCCGGCTTCTCCAGCAGTGAACTGAAATGGGTGGGATCAGGAAATATGCCACCCAGTCCGATAGCAGGCCGGCCCCAACTGTGAAGAAAAGTGCGCACAGGCGCGGGCGACTTCGCTTCTCCAGGAAACGAATATAGGACCAAACTGTCAAGAGCACGAAAAACAGGGTTAGAGGTTCATACCCCAGTTTTCTGCCGAAATAGAGCACCGCCGGAAGCGTGGCGAAGATGAAGCCGGCTATTACGGCCGACCTGTAGCCATGAAGCTTTCGAGCCAGCAACGCGATGAGCAGCACATTCCCCAGGGTGAATGCAATTGGGACCAGTCTGGCCGATGCTTCCCGCTCGCCGAATAGTGCGAAGCTGAGTGCAACCGACAGCGGCAGCAATGGGGGGTGATGTTGATAGAATTTTAGTTCCGTGAGGTTGCTGACCGGAGCAAAATTGACGGCCTGACCGAAGCGCAGCTTCCAAACCCCGTAGCGGAGATAGTTGCCAGCGATGGCACTGTAGAACGCACCGTCATTCGCGTCGTAGAATCCAAGCCATGGCCCCGAAACCTGCCAGAGCAAAATCAGACCGGTCATCAGGGTGATCGCTGCTACTGCTATCTTGAAGGTTCTTGGAGATAACATATGGTCTTGCACTTCACCGGAAAGTCATCATCAAGCAGCGGATACCACCACAACCCCGGCCAGAATTAGTCCAAGACCAGTTATTTTCTGCAATGACAACGGTTCGTGAAAAAAGTACACCGCACCGGACGCAACCAGGATGAATGTCAGACTCATCAGAAGAGGATAACTCACGCTGAGATTCTCTCTTGAAACCACATGCAGCCAGACAACCGTTGCAGCAACATAGCAAAGAAGGCCGATGAGAAACAACGGTTCTCGAATCACAGTCGCCACTTGCTGTTTCATTGTGTCCGAGTCAAGAGAGAAGCCACCGGAACGCAACAAACTACTCCGCAGCAG
>Ga0315286_10006157_pt1 | contig 11656 bp, 6 predicted proteins | sample YL17G10_0_MG_FD_205038 | JGI IMG/M metagenome (GOLD analysis project Ga0315286, IMG submission 205038) | Sediment microbial communities from Yellowstone Lake, YNP, Wyoming, USA - YL17G10_0 | ecosystem: Environmental > Aquatic > Freshwater > Lake > Sediment | place: USA: Wyoming | collected... | reverse complement strand
GTCGCCGTGGCCACGCTGCCGTTTCACCACCGGGATCCTTTCGACCGGCTTCTGGCCGCCCAATGTCAGGCCGGGAATCTGCCGATCGTCAGTCACGACTCGATCTTCGACGCCTATTCGGTCCAGCGGTTCTGGTAGCGGCCCAATTTGGCTGGGGCCGTCCGCTCGTGCGGGTTCGTTCCGCCGGCCAGTGATCACTCATCACTGGTCACTGGTCTTCCGTCCTCCGACCGCCGACCACTCTCCCTACGGCCCCGCCACCGCCCGATAGAAGAGGAACGGTTCCGAGGCGGCCGCCGGATCGACCGGCATCTGACCGCTGGCCGGAAGTGGAGGGCGGGCGGACTTGGGCACGATTGCAGGCCGGCTGCAATGTGAGCTGGCTTGCAGCAGGGATCGCCCTGTGAGAGATTGCCGCCATGCAAACGGTGACCCTTGAACTCGCCCAGCAAAAACTCCCTGAGTTGCTGCGGAACCTTGCCTTAGATGAGGACTTGCTGATCACCGAGGGCAATGAACCGCTGGCCAGGGTGACCAAAGCTGCGGCGCCGGCTGGCCGGCCGGAGGTGTTTGGGTGCTGCAAGGGGATGTTTCGCTATCAGGACGGCTGGGAAGGCCCGGAGGAGGATTTCAAGCCCTACTCAAAGTGTCACTCGGCAAGCTCGGAGTGACGGCTGGCTTACCCGTGCTTTTCAATCAGGTCCTTCCTCAACAGCGCATCGCGATCCTTCCGCTGACGACCAACCACCTGCTCCGACTGGAGACGCTGCGGTTGCATCACCGTGATCCGTTCGACCGTTTGCTCGCTGCTCAGGCGCTCGCGGAGTCCTTCACCCTGGCCAGCAAAGACGCAATCCTGGACGCCTACGGGGTCTCGAGGCTGTGGTGACGATTGGGGAGCACGGTCCTCCGATCACCTGCCACTGACCACTGACTACTGACCACTGGTCTTACCGCCCCGACACCGCCCGATAGAACAGGAACGGTTCCGAGCTGGCCGCTGGATCGATCAGTGTCTGGCCGCTCGCTGGTACGGGCACCGTGGCCAGCAATTCCCAGTTCACCAGGTCGCGGCTCCGCTCGACTTGGACCGATGTGCTTGGCTCGCGGTGGAGGCGATTGGGGTGAAAAGCCATGCGGGTCATTTCTTATTGCGCCAGGATCACGCGGTAGAAGGCCTGGGTCGCGGGCTTGTCGAACACCAGCCGCTTCTGCATGGTCGTGGGGCTGACGACGGCGGTGGTGTTCCACGGGCCGTCCACGGATTCAGCCCACTGAACACCGTACTGCTTGCCCGGCACGCTGCGGAAGTAGACCGCATGCTGGGCCGCGCCGATGGGGGTTTGGTCCTCGGCAGTCAGATCGTTCATCCTCGGCACACATTCCAAAGTTAGCAGGGAAACGCGGTCGGTGGGATCGGTTCCGGCCAGCATTTCGGCGTGATTGCTCATGCCGTCCTGATCCGGATCGTCGGCCTCGCCGCTGGCGTTTGGGTGCTGGGTCGGCAAGCCGCTGGACGGCAACCATTCGCTGTAAACGGGCGGTTCGGTCCACAGCGCGGTGGGGCGACCGGCGATAGTCGAACCCCAGCCCGTAGTTCCGGTCCGGTAATAGACAATGACGGCGACGCTGCGCGCAAAGATTTCCTCACCCAGACCCGGTGCGTTGCCTTCGAAATACACGCCGGTCAAGTTAATGCAGAGTGAGAACGCATGAGTATCGATCCGAATAACGCTGTCTGGAATAGTGAGGGTTGTGAGGCTAATGCAGCGACTGAAAGCCCCGTACGTGATGCTGGTGATACCCTGGGGTATCCTCAGGTCGATAAGGCGGGCGCAGCGAGCGAAAGCCTGTTGACCGACGCTGATGACGCTGTCGGGGAGCGTGACGCTGGTTAGACTGGTGCAACCAAAGAACGCACACTCCCCGATGCTGGTGACGCCGCCCGGGATCGTAACGCTGGTTAAGCTGACGCAACCCCGGAACGTGTCCGCCTCAACACGGGTCACGCCGCTGGGGAGCGTGACACTGGTTAGGCTGCTGCAGCCATCGAACGCTGATTCGCCGATGCTAGTTAAGGTGTCGGCCATGGTGACGTTAGTCAGACTGCTGCAGCCATAAAACGTGTGTTTATCGATTCGCGTGACATTCCTGGGAATCGTGGCGCTAGGCAGGCTGGTCCAATAGCCGAATGCTGAACTCCCGATGCTGGTAATACTGTCAGGGATCGTGACGTAAGTCAGCGCTGTGCAACAAATGAACGCTGCCTCCCCGATGGTGGTGACGCTGTCCGGGATCGTAATGTCGGTCAGGCTGGTACAGGCGTAAAACGCGCGATCCCCGATGCTGGTGAAAGTGTCGGGAACCGCGTAACTTCCCGCCTTGCCCCCCGGACATTGGATGAGCGTGGTCTGGCTCCGATTGCACAAGGCCCCGTTCACAGTGCTATAGGCCACGTTAAGTGGATCGACCATGATTCCTGTCAGGCTGGCGCAGTAATGGAACGCACCGCCGCCGATGCTGGTGACGCTGTTGGGGATCGTGAGGTTGGTCAGGCTGGCGCAGCCCCAAAACGCACCGTCACCAATGCTGGTGACGCTGTTGGGGATCGTGATGCTAGAGAGGCCTGTACATTGATCGAACGCATAATTTCCGATGCTGGCGACACCGTCGAGGATCGTGACACTGGTCAGGCTGAAGCAGTATTCGAACGCGGACCCCCCGATGCTGGTGACGCTGCTGGGGATCGCGACGCTGGTCAGGCTGGCGCAGCCAGAGAACGTACCTACCTCGATGTTGGTGACGCTGTTGCCGATCGTGACGTTGGTCAGGCTGGCGCAGTCGGAGAACGCATACATCCCGATGCTGGTGACGCTGTTGGGAAGCTCGATTGTGGTGAGGCTGCTGCAGCCAGAAAATGCCCCATAGTCGCCTCTTTCGCTCCACCCGCCTCCGATATTGGTGACGCTGTTTGGAAGAGTGACGCTGGTCAGGCTGGCGCAGCCCTTGAATGCCGCTGGTCCGATGCTAGTAACGCCGCTGCCCATTGTGACGCTGGTCAGGCTGGCGCAGCCCCAAAACGCACCGTCACCAATGCTGGTGACTGGCAGACCCCCGATGGTATCCGGGATCGTGACAGCTCCACCGGAGCCGGTGTAGCCGGTGATGGTGATCTCGGTGCCGATGGATTCGTAGGTGAAATCGCCGAATTGGGCGGCGTGAGCCGCCACCGAAGCGGCGATGAGCAGGATGCCGAAGCAGATCGATTTTGATTTCGTTTTCATGGCTCGTTCAGGTTTTCAGGGTTCAGGTGTCCGCGGCAGGCAAGGCGGGGGAACCGCGAACCACGCGAAATACGCGAACCCAACTCCCGGAACTTCTTTCGCGTATTTCGCGTATTTCGCGGTTCGTATCGGGGGAGAGCATCTCCGGAAATGCAGGACCGGTTGGAGTGAGTGTCAGGGGCGCCATCCGTAGCCGAACCCTGGCGTCGGTGGGGCTTCTTCTGGACCCTCCGTCCGATTTCCGAGCCGGAAAAGATGGCTGCGAACGCCAGTTCGCAGCTACGACGGGACGGTATCGGCTCGCTTCTATCGCGGTGAATGGCGGACGTCTCGTCACTTCGCACCTCGCACCTCTCACTTCGTATCTCTCTTCTCATGGCACCACCAACCGGTAAAAGCGCGTCGGCTGGTTGCTCGCCCGTTCATCGACCCATTCGTGCGTGCCGCCGGTGCTGGTCCGGACCATGAGTTTGGTCCAGGTCGCCAAGTCGGTTGAGCCCTCGAGGACATACACGATGCCGGCGGTCGGCTCGGCGATCGCCAGGTCGAAGCCGGTGGGCGCGAAGGATACGCCGGTGAAGGCTGGAGCCGGGGGCGGAACCGCCGCCTGATGCTCGGTCACGGTCACGACCTGGCCGGCCGGCACGTTGGTCAACGTCTGCACAATCCCGGACGGCCACTCGATGCGAACCGTGGTGGCGCGAGTGGCGTCGCCAAGGCCGAAGTGAGGGCGGAGGTCGTTCTGGTGGTGGTTGCCGCCGCCGATCTCGCGCATCTGCCAGTAGGTGCGGCCGAAGATGGTGGCCTGCACCCGCACCTTGGCGCCGATGGCCGAGCGGTTCGAGGCCGTGCCGACCAGCTTGAACGAGATCCAGTGGTTGCTGTTGCCGTGATTACGGTAGAGCAACTCCGGGTAACCGACATGCCCGGTGACGAAGAGGTCCAGGAAGCCGTTGTTGTCATAGTCGGCGCACGCGCAGCCGGCCGAGCGGCCCTGGTCATTGGCCAGGCTGCCGAGCATCACTTGCGTGAACGTCCCATCGCCACTGTTCGCGAAAAGCAGGTTCGTGGTCGTGATGCCCTGTCCGCGGGAGATGAACAGGTCGAGGTCGCCGTCGTTGTCGTAATCGGCCCACATCCCGGCGGTGGTTTGGCGGCCTGCGCCGAGGCGGATCTCCGTCCACTGACCGCTGCCCTCGTTGTGGAGCAACAGGCTGGTGTCATTGTACACCGTGACGAATACATCCAATCGCCCATCGTTGTCGTAATCGGCCCACGAGGACGTGCCGCACGGAGTACCCTCGGAAGGGACTCCAACCGTGACTCTCCGGAGACCGCCGACTCCGTCGTTCTCGAACAAGCTAATACCGGTGTCGGTGCCCAGGAGCATATCGAGGTCGCCATCTCCGTCCATGTCGCCCGCTGAGCCGCCCCAGACCACAGCCCGGGCGTTGACGAAATCGCCCGATGTTTCTTTGCGGAACGTGCCATCACCCTGACTGAAGTAGAGGAGATTCCGGGACCAGTCAGGCTGAGCCGTGTCGTCCCACGCGTTGGCCACGGCCAGGTCGAGGAAACCGTCACGGTTGAAGTCGCCCCAGATGGGCGCCGTGCACGGCCGGTCTGACGCGAACGAACCCGCGTCGGTGGCGTCCGCGAAGTGGCCGTTGCCCAGGTTCCGCCAGAGCGCAGGCCGTGGCTCTCCCTCCAAGGGATTGTCGGTGACCATCAGATCGAGGTGACCGTCGTTATCGTAGTCGGCCCAGGCACCGCATTGCCAGGTTCGCACGAGATCAACGATGTCACCGGCCTCTGCGGGTGTGACCCGGATCAGCGCTCCCTCGCCGTCGTTACGGTAGAGTCCAGCGGTGGCTCCAGGAGTACCAACGCCTTCGCCCACGAACAGGTCTGGGTAGCCGTCGTTGTCGTAGTCGCCCCAGGCACAGCCCCAGGAGGCAGCCGTGTCACCCATCTCGATGCGCTCGAACTGGGTGTCCACCAGGAGATACACGTAATTGGTGAAGGTGCCGGAGCCTGTGTCCACGACGACGCTGTAACGGCCGGCGTCGTTGGTCGTGATTTTGCTCAGGGCAAGGGTTTGGCCGGTCTGACCCTCGAGCGCAACGCCATCGTGGTACCATTGCCAGGAGGTGGCGCCGCCGCGCTGCGAGGTCAGCGTGACTGCCCCGCCCAGGCTGGATGAGGGACGGACCGGAGTGATGAACACCTGCTCGGTGATGGTGAGCGCGGCTTGCCCGGCTTGGCCGGCCGGAACGTCGGTCAACTCCTGCACATTACCCGAGGGCCATTCGATGCGAACCGTGGTAGCCTGGACGGAGTCCCCGAGGCCGAAGTGGGCGACGAGGCCGGGGCCACCGACGGAGTGGCCGTTGCCGTTGATTTCGCGGACCTGCCAGCTCTCCTTGCCGGCGATGGTCGCCTGGACATGGATTTTGGCGCCGATGCTGGAGCGGTTGGAGGCTTGGCCGTTGAGTTTGACCTTGAACCAGTGGTTGGAGTTGCCGAGTCCTCGGGCATTGTTCCGATACAGATGGTCGCGCTCGACGGGCTCGCCACACCCCAGGAACAGGTCCAGGAATCCGTCGTTGTCGTAATCCACCCATGTTACCGTGATCGGCTGCCTTCCGTCGCGGATAGGACTGCCTACGTCGATGGATTCGAACGTGCCATCGCCCCGGTTGCGGAAGAGGACCTTGGTGCTGTCGGTGCCGGTAAGGAGCCATCTGCTAACGAACAGGTCAAGCCACCCGTCGTTGTCATAGTCGCCCCAAGCGGACGCATAGCCGTTCATGGTCAGACCCACTCCGGCCCCGGCGGCCACGTTGGTGAAGTCGGAACCTCCGAGGTTGCGGTAGAGCGCGTTAGCGGGGGTCCCAGTCTCGGAGTAACCGCCGACGAACAGATCCAGGAAGCCGTCATTATCGCAGTCACCCCAACTCCCGATTCCCCCAGCGAGCGACTGGCCGAAGCTGGTGGGCGTGTCCAGGCTGAAGAAGCCGTGCCCGTCATTCCGGTGCAGGCGACTGTAACCCTGAGCGTTCTCGAACCACAGGTCGGGATCACCGTCGTTGTCGTAGTCCGCCCAGCCAGCATTGTAGCTCTCCGGAGGGGCTATCATAACGGACCCGACCTGGGTGGCGGTCTGCTTCACGAAGGTGCCCGCAGGAGTCTGACGGTAAAGGCACGGCGTTGCCTTGTGCCCGTTGACCACGAAGATATCGAGCAGGCCATCCCGGTCATAATCCACGAAGGTGCAATCGATGGTCAGATCGACGTCGCTCTGCCAGGGACCGGTGACCGCGGTGAACCGCCCAGCACCGTCATTGCGAAACAGATCGCACTTCGGCTCGTTGCTGCCCGGATGCGCGTTTCCCGAGTAATACAGGTCATCATCGCCGTCGTTGTCGAAGTCGCCCACCGCGCTGGCGAGGCCCCGTTTGCGAGCCTGGGCGATGGCGTTGGTGGTGATCTTCTCGAACGTCCCGTCCGCATTGCTTATGAAGAAGGAGGGCAGTGCAGCGCCGCTATCGCCCCCAAGATGGCTGATGAAGAGATCCAGCCACCCGTCGCCGTCGGGGTCCCACCACCGTGCGTCCTCTGAGCTGGCCACCTCTGTCACAACCGGCCCCTCGGTGAGCTTGATGAACGTGGGGTCCACGGTGATCGTGGTGGTGTCGCTTTGGACCGGCCCGAAGTTGGTGTCGGAGAGGACGACGTAGTAGCCGCCGGCCTGGCTGGCCTGGATGCTGGGGAGCACCAGGCTCAGCGTGACCGGCGAACGGTTGGTTTCGCCGGTCAGGAGCTCGCCTGACGGTCCGTGCCATCGGTAGGTGATGGGCGGGGCCGTGCTGGAGACGGTGACCAGGTTCGTCACGTGGGCGTTTAGGCTGACCCATTGGTTGGTGGGTTGCCGGGTGATGGTGATCGTGGCGTTGAGCTCGGTCAGGGTTGCCGCGCTCATTACAGTCACAGCGACGAGCAGGAGTCGGGTTTTCATGGTCCGGTTGCTTTCTTCATCAAGGCACAGTGGGGCTCGTCTTCGGAGCCGGGCACGTGGCCAAGCGTTCAACGGCCGGAAATGCCGATTCTTTCAGATTCTTTCAGCAAATTGACGGAAAGCCGAAAGAATGGCTCACGACGGCCGTTTAACGTACGACACGGACGAATGCGGAATGCGGAACGCGGAACGCGGAATGCGCAATTCGAAATTCGGAACTCGAAATTCTCATCTCGGCGCTCGCCGGCCGACGATTCGGAATTGAATGACCACCCCATGATCCTCCATGTTCTGCCTTGTCGTGAAGCCGAAGGATGACTCCTGTCCGACGCGCCCGAGCCTCCTCGAGCGTCTCAAAGACACAGGCGACCAGCAGAGCTGGCAGGAGTTCAACGATCTCTACGGCGGGCTGATCCGCCGGTTCGCCCTCAAGGCCGGGCTGACCGAGGCGGAGGCGCAGGAGGTGGTCCAGGAAACCTTGATCGCGGCGGCCCGAAACCTGCCGAAGTACCGCTACGATCCCCAGGTCTGCTCGTTCAAGACCTGGTTGCTCAACCTGAGCCACTGGCGGGTGCAGGACCAATTCCGCAAGCGGCCCCCGGCCGCGCCCCAAACGCAGTCTCCGGACGACGCCACGACGGGCACCGGAACGATCAACCGGGTGCCCGACCCGGCGGGCTCGGGACTCGAGGGACTGTGGGACCAGGAGTGGCGGACGACATTGCTCGAGGTGGCGTGCGAGCGGGTGAAGCGGCAGGTCGAGGCCATGCAATGGCAAATCTTCGACCTGTACGCGCTGAAAGAATGGGCCCCGCGGGAGGTCGCCCGGGCGCTGGGTGTGAGCGTGGGGCGGGTTTACCTGACCAAACACCGGCTGTCCGTGCTCCTCAAAAGGGAGTTGGAGCGGCTGGAAGCCGCGAGCCTCTGAGCCGCACCCAGGCAGTCAAACCACGAAATACACGAAACACACTAAAGGAAGAACTACGGGAATCGCCGGCTTACGGCGGGTAGAGCCAGCTCCCTCGGCCGGCCACCTTGCGGTGACTCACAGTCACGGACCGAAGGGGGCTCGCTGCCTTTGTTTTCGTGTGTTTCGTGTATTTCGTGGTCGCCTCGTCTACATCGATACGGCTGAGACGGCGGTGCCGGGACGGAGCCCCGTCGGTCACTCCACCGCCTGGACGGTGTAGCCGCCGGACTTCTCGTCCGCCTGGAGCTTGAGCAGGCCGCGCTTCTGCGCCTCGAGGAGCAGGTCGTTGAAGGAACGAAAGCCGAAGGCGCGCTCGTTGAAACCCGGGTTCCGGCGCTTGATGGCCTGCTTGATCATCGACCCCCAGATGGGGTCGTCGGCCTCGCGCTCCCCGCCGATGGCTTCCAGCGTTTCCACCACGGTCTCGAACACCTTGTCGGGCGCGAGAGACTTGTTGTCCCCCTCGGCCGGCTTCGCGGCGGGGGCGGTGCTCGCCGCGCCGCGGCGTCGCGCCTTGGAGGGTTCCGCGCGCACCAGGTCGTCGTAGTAGATAAACGTGTCGCAGTTGTTGATGAACAGGTCGGAGGTGGAGTTCTTCACGCCCACGCCGATGACGGTCTTGGCGTTCTCGCGCAGCTTGCTCACCAAGGGCGAGAAGTCCGAGTCCCCGCTGATGATGACGAACGTGTCCACGTGGCTCTTCGTGTAACAGAGATCGAGCGCGTCCACGACCATGCGGATGTCGGCGGAATTCTTGCCGGACTGGCGGACGTGCGGGATCTCGATGAGCTCGAAGGCGGCTTCGTGGAGGTCGCGCTTGAAGGCCTTGTAGCGGTCAAAGTCGCAATACGCCTTCTTGACGACGATGTGGCCCTTGAGCAGGAGACGTTCGAGCACCTTCTGGATGTTGAACGGCGGGTAGTGGGCGTCGTGGGCTCCGAGCGCGATGTTCTCGAGGTCGAGGAACACCGCCATGGTGGCGTCGGGATCGAGGGACTTCATAGTGTCGTGGCGGCGAGTGTATCAGCTCCCGCGCTGCCGCCCAGCCCTAAACGTGGAAAGATGGCGACTGCCTCCAGAGCGCGTGTTCCCGGGTCATGACATGCGGCTTGAAAAAGCGAGCCGACTAGGGGAACAGTGGGTGCACGAAACCCGGTTGCGGGGAGGAAGGGCACATGAAGACTCTTGATCTGAAGCGTTGGGCGGTTGGTCTGCTGGGAGTCGCACTCTCCGCCGGCAACGGATGGGGAGACACCAACCTGATCTCCGGCGAAGTGACGAATCACGTCGCTTGGTCGGGGGACAACCTGCTGCAAGGCGCGGTGTTGATCCGAACCGGGGTGGTCGTGAACGTCGAACCCGGTACGCGACTCCTGATGAACACGGGTGCGGTCCTGCGCGTCGAGGGCCAGTTGCTCGCCGACGGCACCGCCGGCGAACCGATCCAGTTCACGCGCTCTCGAGCCAGCGCGACCTGGGAGCGGTTGCTGTTCGTCCGGGCGGCCGACAGCCGGCTCCAGCACTGTGTTATCGAGTACGCCAATTGCGTCGGCGATCACAAGGACTACTACGACAACGACTGCAACCCGGCCACGCCGCCACTGCCGAGGCGGTACCATGAAGCGGTCGTGGTCCTGGCCAGCCATGTCGAGTTCGATGGGTGCTCCTTCACCAACCTCCCCGACGCCAGCGCCACGGCCGAGGGTGACGCTTTGGCGATCATTTCGGACGACGTGGAACATCCGGGCGCGGCCTCCGCCACGGTGCGGAACTGCAACTTTGTCCGCATCGGCCAGGGGGTGCATACGCGATACGCCGCTGTGCGGGTCGAGAACTGCTTCTTCAAGGACAAACACGGCGATAACGACGATGTCGATTTGGTCGGGGAGAGCACGCCTCCCTCCATCATCCGGAACAACCTGTTCCAGGTTCCGTCTTACGACGATCGGATCCACCCGACGCGATGTTCTGCCCTGATCTACGGCAACACCATCTATGGCAGCTCCGATCACGGGATCGTGCTACGAGATGTCTCGAGGCCCATCGTGTTCAACAATGTGCTCTACAACTGCAGCGCCGGAGGCATTTCGGTGCAGAACGGATGTGACGCGCTGCTGGCAAACAACACCCTGGTCAACTGCAACCGGGCCATCAAACTCTTCGACCATGTGGACCGGCATGGTCCCCCCTATTGCCTTACGCCGGGCAGTGGCCGGGCCACGGTGATCAACTGCCTCATCTGGAACTGCAACCCGGCGTTCGACCTGGCGGACAGTGCGGAGGGGAACTCGTATGTCTACGTCTCCTACTCCGACATCCAGGGCGGCGTCGGCAACGCGACCAAAGGCCCGAACTCAACGCTCGTCGCAGGCCCCGGAAACATCGATTCCGATCCGCTCTTCGTCAGCCGCGCGGCCACCAACTTCCACCTGCTCCCCGGTTCCCTCTGCATCGACGCGGGCACCAACCTGAGCGCCGTCGTCGCCGCGGACTTTGACGGTGTGCCGCGCCCGCTGGACGGAAATGGGGACGGCACGGCCGGCTTCGACATCGGTGCGTTCGAGTTCCTGCTCGCCATCGCCGACTCGAATGGGGATGGCATCCCGGACGGTTGGTGTCAGCGCTATGGGTTCAATCCGCTCGATCCCGGCGCCGCGGCGGGCAATCCCGATGCCGACCCGCACACCACCTACCAGGAATGGCTGGCCGACACGGACCCGACGGACGCGCTCTCGTATCTCCGCATCACCGCGTTCTTGCCAGGACCGCCGTTTAGCGTGTCGTTCCCCAGTTCCTCGAACCGGCAATACACGCTGTTTTATTCCACAAACCTGGCGAGCGACGCGATCGGCATGGCCTGGACGAATGTGGCCGGCCAGTTGGACGTTCCCGGCACCGGCGGCGCGCAGGCGCTCACCGACCCGAGCTTCGGCCCGGCCCGGTTCTATCGGGTGAGCGCAAAGATAGGAGCAGGACCATGAAATCGCGCGATCGAAGGCTGGCGTTCATCGGTTTGGTGTCCCTGGCGATCTACGTGCTGGCCTGCCGGCCCGCCTTCAGTCCGGACGGCTCGAAGATCCTGGTGGCCGCCTCCGGAGGCACCAACAAGCAAGGCCACCTGCTGGTGTACGATCGCAAGGCCGCGAAGTGGACCCCGCTCCTGACGGTCGCCCAATCCCCCGGAGGCAATGGCGCGCCCATTCCCACCGCCCTCTGGTCGGCCGACGGGAAGGAAGTCATCGCGGCATGGGCGTCAGACGATGACAGGATCATGGTGAGTGTGCTCCCGGTGGGCGGGGTGGGTCCCACCCGGCTCCTTCAGGTGGATCACCCGGCGCTCCCCGCCTTGATGGTCCCGCCGGCGCTCATCGTGCGGCCGGGACT
>Ga0315286_10006156_pt1 | contig 11656 bp, 8 predicted proteins | sample YL17G10_0_MG_FD_205038 | JGI IMG/M metagenome (GOLD analysis project Ga0315286, IMG submission 205038) | Sediment microbial communities from Yellowstone Lake, YNP, Wyoming, USA - YL17G10_0 | ecosystem: Environmental > Aquatic > Freshwater > Lake > Sediment | place: USA: Wyoming | collected... | reverse complement strand
GAAATCCACATTCGGCAGGTCCGACACCGGAAGCTGGCGATAACCGCCGAACCCGAAGATCAGGATGGCCGCCATGACGAGCGTGGTCATGACGGGCCGGCGTATGAACAATGCGGGGATCGTCATTATGAATTCGATCTGCCGGCGCCGACCGGCGATTTTTCAACGACCTTCGCCCCGGGACGGAGTCGCAACTGGCCGTCTGTGACGACCTTTTCTCCGACGGCGACGCCGCTCTCAATGACGGCGTCGTTGTCCAGCCGGTAGGCGACCGTCACCGGCCGCAGTTCAACTGTGGCGTCGGACTTCACTACGAAGAGATAATCTCCGCTCTGCCCCGTGCCGATCGCCTGAGACGGGACAACCACCGCGTTCTCCAGGTGCTTGAGCACCAGAACGACGTTCACGAACTCCCCGGGCCAGAGGAGCATGTCTTCGTTTGGAAATTCGGCTTTGAGGAGGATCGTCCCCGTCGACGCATCGACCGTGTTGTCCACAAACGTGAGGCGTCCTTTGTGCGACTCGGGCGCCCCTCCCGGCGCGCTCGCGCGCACTTCCAATGTCTCCGACGCCGAGTATCTCAGGATTTCCGTGAGATACTTCTCCGGAACGGTAAAGCGGACGTACATCGGCTGGATCTGGTGGATGAGCACCATCGGATTGTCCGAGTTTGCTTTGACGACGTTGCCCGGGTCGATCAGACGCGTGCCCATCCGCCCGGCGATCGGCGCTTTGATCGAGCAGTACTCGAGATCGAGCCGCGCGCCGTCGACATCGGCCTCGTCGGCGCGGACGGTGGCCCTCATCGCCTCGAGATTTGTGAGCATATCGCTGTGCTCCTGCGGCGTAATGTAGTCCTTTTTCGCCAAGTCGTCGTACCGTTTGACGCTCGCCTCGAGGTTGCGCGTCGTGGCCTGATCGCGCGCGAGCTTTGCTTCAGCCGCCGCGAGAGCCGCCTGGTAAGGGGCGGGTTCGATGAGAAAAAGCGGATCGCCCCTCTTGATCTGCTGTCCGTCCCTGAAGGAGACGCGTTTGATCACGCCGCCGACCTGCGAGATGATGGACACGGTATTGTACGCTTGACCGGTTCCGATCGTCGCGATCTCGAAGGGCAACGTCTTGCTCGTTGCCTCGGCCACGACGACCGGCACCGGGGGCTGCTGCATCTTTGTGTCGCCGTGGGAGCAAGCGCCCAGAAGCGAAGCAAAAGCGACGGCCATGTAAGCGATCGCGGCCGACACGAGCGTCCCGATTCCAACGGCGGGTCTCGGTTTCCGGCGGCAGCGCGGCTGCGGCTGCGTCAACACCTCTCTCCGATCGTTCATCATCGACCATCCTTTTCCGCGTTCGGTTGCGCCGAAACCGGGGAACGGGACAAATCGAGCCGTCCCGTGGCGTACGCGAGTTCGGCGATGGCGAGAAGCCAGTCCGTCCGCGCCTGCAGGTCCTGCGCGCGCGCATCTTCCAGCGCCGTCTGGGCTGACAGCAGCTCGAGGATGGATCCGACACCGGCCTTGTACCGCCCCAGCGCGACGTCGTGCGATTCGGTGGCGCTCGCGAGGAACTCCTGTGCCGTCGTGAGTCGTTCTCCGGCGGTTTTCAGATCGTAGTAGCTTGTCCAGACGTCGAGATCGACCTGCCCCTTGAGCACCTCATAGTGCTGCTGAGCAAGGTCGGCCTTCGACTGCGACTCGACGACGTCGTATTGATGCGAGAATCCGGTGAACAGGGGCCAATTCAAGAATACCCCCTGCAAATAGTTGTCGCTGTAGTTGTCGAGATTGTCGTAGTACAGACGGCCCACGGCTCCGTCGAGCGAAATCGTAGGCGATCCTTCGGCCTTCACCGACCGGACGTGCGCCTTCGCGGACAGGGCGTTCGCGCGCGCCGCCGCCAGGTCCGGCCGCTGCGTCTCCGCTTCGCGTATGAGCTCGTCCACTTCCTGCGACACTTCGTTCACGGGAAGCTCATTCGGCAGAAGCCCGATGTCGTAGTCGATGTTCGGCGGGAGTCCCATCGCGGTGGCGAGCGAGCCGCGGATCGTTTCGATCTGCCCTTCGACGGTCTGAAGCGAGAGCTTCTTCCGCGAATAATCGCTTCGGGCCTGGAGCACGTCGGCGACCGTGGCGAGCCCCGCTTTGTGCCGTTCCTCGGCGGCGTCGAGGGTTGCCTCCGCCTCTTTCATCGCGGCGCTATTCGCGTCGCGGACGGACTTCGCGTAGAGATACGTATAATAAGAGCGCTCCACTTCGAGCACCACGCGCTGAATCGTCGCATTGTGGGTCCAGTTCGCACCGTAGAGCGTCTGTCGGGCTTCTTCGACATCCGCCCGGCGTTTTCCGAAGTCGAAGAGGATGAAGTGCAGAGCGAGCGACGGCGCGTAGGTCGTCTGCTGGGCTGACACCTGACGGGAAAACGAGCTCTTGGCCTTTTGATAGTTGACGTTGCCTTCTACCTGAGGAAAGTACGCGCCCTGTTTGCTCCCCATGTTGGCCGCGGCAGCCCGCGCGGCGGCCCACGACGCGCGCGTTGCCGGGTTGTTGCGGAGCGCTAGATCGACGATGTCCTCGAGCGTCCAGTTGTCCCTGGCGTCGAGGAGTTCTTGTGGGACGGAGGGCGTTTGATCCGGTTTTTCGGGGGCGGCGTCCCGCAGCGCTCTCGCCGGCGGGGTCCATGGCGTACCGGGATCCGGCGGTGCGTGCGAGGCTACCTCGTGACGAGCGATCGACGTGCAAGAAACCGACGCCAATGCGGTGAGCAAACCGGCAACGAGAGCCGTAACACCGTGCGTACGAACACGGCTCGACGTACAACGGATACTCGTTTTCGAGTCTCTCATGGTTACCTTACGAACGGTGAGGGCGCGCGGCGGATTGGCTTCGAAGAAACCGATGAAACCGCGTGGCCGAATGCCGAGAATCTCGAGGGCGAGAACCGATGCGCCGCTTACGATGACGACGAGGTAGATGTATCCGTTTCTCATGATGCGTACGAGACTTGTGTGCCGATGTATTGACCGGTTGTGTCCGGCGGCTTCGTCGAGTATACTTCCTCTTCTTGCGGTATCAATCACTTTCTACGCGTGGAGCAAGGCGAACATGGAAATTCAGTTCTTCGGCGGCGCACGGAGCGTCACGGGGTCACAGTACCTGTTGTCGGTCAACGGCAAAAAGATCCTCCTCGAATGCGGCCTCTTTCAGGGCCGCCGGGGCGACACGTACGAGAAGAACCTCACCTTCGAATACGATCCGGCGGATGTCGACGCTCTCCTCCTCTCGCACGCGCACATCGATCATGCCGGGAACATCCCGAACCTCTGCAAGAACGGGTACGCAAAAAGGATATTCACCACCTCGGCGACGGTGGGACTGTGTCAGATCCTCCTTCGGGACAGCGCGTATCTCAACGAAAAAGACGTGGAGTGGGTAAACAAAATCCGCGCGTCAAAACACGAAGCGCCCGTCGAACCGCTCTACACGATCGACGACGCCGAAGAAGCTCTCGGGCATTTCGTGGGCGTCCAGTACGAAAAGCCTTTTCCCGTGGCCCCGGGAGTGACGGCGACGTTTCGGGACGCGGGCCACATCCTCGGGTCCGCCTGCATCCTCCTCGAGGTCGAGGAAAACGCCCGGCGGCTCCGCGTGGGGTTCAGCGGCGACCTCGGCCGCAAAGACATGCCCATCATCCGCGACCCCGTCCCGGTCGAGGATCTCGATGTGCTCATCATTGAGAGCACGTACGGCAACAGGGATCATGAGGATCCGTCGGGCGCGGAAGAAGAGCTCGCGGGAATCATCAACCGTACGATCGAGCGGCACGGCAAGGTGATCATCCCGGCGTTTGCCGTGGGAAGAACGCAGCTCCTCATCTATATGCTCCACGGTCTCGTCGAACAGGGACGGATCCCCCGCATCCCCGTGTATATCGACAGCCCCATGGCGTGCAACGCGATCGAGATCTACCGGTCGCACCCGGAATGTTTCGACCGCGAGACTTACTTTCGCGTCGTCGACGGCGCCGAGGATCTGTTCACACCGCCGGGGTTCCACTGCGTTCGAAAAGCGGAATCATCGATCCAGCTCAACTATCTCACGGAGCCGCATATCATCATCGCCGCTTCCGGAATGGCCGAAGGGGGCCGGATCCTCCATCATCTCAAGAACAATGTCGGGAACGAGCGGAACACGGTTCTCTTCGTCGGATTCGCGGCGGAGCACACGCTCGCCAGGCGCCTCATGGACGGCGACAAGGATGTGCGCATCTTCGGCGAGGCGCACCGTGTGAAGTGCGAGATCGTCAGCATGCCCTATTTCAGCGCCCATGCGGACCGCAGTGGTCTATTGGAGTTCGTGTTGAAAAGCCCGGCCGAGAAGCTCAAAAAGATTTTTGTCGTTCACGGCGAGTTGGATCAGGCGGAGGCCCTCAAAGAAACGCTGGTGAAACGGGGATACCGCGATGTCGTCATCCCCGAGAGACTCGAGGCGTTCACCTTCTGAGTCCGAACACGGCGGCTTGGAGGGACTCTTCTCACGCTCGTTGCAGAAAGGGGATAGCGATGAAGATTTGGTGGATCGTGCCCGCCGTTCTCTTCGTCATCGGGTGTTCGGGCACGCGGGATCTCCAGATGGAAGTGCAGTCGTTTCTCGATCACTACAATGCGGAGTTCCAACGGCTCTCGTACGAGTCGTCGAAGGCGGAGTGGACGTCCAATACGATGATCATAGAGGGCGATACGACGAACTCCTACAGGACGCGTATGACCAACGAGGCACGCGCCGCGTTCACGGGAAGCAAGGAGAACATCGAGAGAGCGACCCTGTTCTTGAAAGAAAAGGAAAAGCTCCTTCCCCTCCAGGTGAAACAATTGGAGAAGGTGCTGTACAACGCGGCCAACAACCCGCAAACCGTGGAGGCGCTCGTGAAGGAGCGCATAAAGCTGGAGGCCGAACAGACGGAGAAACTGTACGGGTTCGATTTCAAAATAGGCGGGACATCGGTTTCGACGAACGAGATCGATGACATCCTCAAACTGGAGACCAGTCTCGACAAACGGCTCGAGGCGTGGGCCGTCAGCAAAGAAGTTGGAAAGAGCCTCAGGGACGGTCTTGTCGAGCTCCAGAGACTCCGGAACGAAACCGTCCGCGCGCTCGGGTACGCCGACTACTTCTCCTACCAGGTGTCCGACTACGGGATGACCACTGAAGAGCTCCGATCCGCGATGCTCGAGCTCAATCGCCAGATCAGGCCGCTCTACCGGGAGCTCCACACCTACGCCCGGTACGAGCTCGCGAAGTTGTACGGGGTCGAGGAGGTTCCTGAGATGCTCCCCGCGCACTGGCTTCCGAACCGGTGGGGTCAGGATTGGACCACCATGGTCACCGTCGAGGGGCTCGATCTCGACGGCGCGCTCCGGGAAAAGGCGCCCGAGTGGTTCACACAAGAGGGAGAGCGTTTCTACGTGAGCCTCGGTTTTCCGCCGCTTCCCCAGAGCTTCTGGGATCTGTCGAGCCTCTTTTCCCCCCCTCCCGAGGCCACATACAAGAAGAACAACCACGCTTCGGCGTGGCACATGGACCTTGCGAACGATGTCCGCTGTTTGATGAGCATCGTGCCCAACGCGGAATGGTACGAAACGGCCCACCACGAGCTCGGACACATCTACTACTACATCCACTACTCGAACCCGGACGTTCCGATCGTTCTGCGGGAAGGCGCTAACCGCGGGTACCACGAGGCGGTCGGGTCTCTCATGGGGCTGGCGTCGATGCAGAAGCCGTTTCTTGCGCAGCTCGAGATTCTTTCCGCGGGAGTGGAAACGGACGAGCTCAAGACGCTCTTGAAAGAGGCGCTCAACTACATCGTCTTCATCCCCTGGTCAGCCGGTGTGATGACCGAGTACGAGTACGATCTCTATGCCGGGGAGCTGGGCGCGAATCGGCTGAACAAAGAATGGTGGGATCTCGTGAGGAAGTACCAGGGGATCGTTCCCCCGTCGTCTCGAGGCGAGGAGTACTGCGATTCCGCTTCGAAGACCCACATCACCGACGACGCGGCGCAGTACTACGACTACGCGATTTCTTACGTTCTCCTTTTCCAGTTCCATGACCATATCGCGCGGAATATTCTCAAGCAAGACCCTCACGCGACGAACTACTACGGGAGCAAAGAAGTCGGCGATTTTCTAGCGAAAATCATGCGGCCGGGTGCGAGCGGGGACTGGCGGCAGATGCTTCGCGAGACGACGGGCGAAGAGATGAGCGCCCGGGCTATGCTCGCGTATTTCGAGCCGCTGATGGAGTACTTGAAGAAGGCGAACGAGGGGCGCACGCACACGCTGGGGGATATCTAGACCCTCTCGCGCAGATCGCTGCGGTCGGCTCGCCGATCACTCGCCCCGGGGGCGCGTGTCGGGCCGGAATGACTTCATGAATTCGTAGAAGCTCTTTTCCCAGCGGGCAACGGTGCGTTCGGGACCGACCAGTTTGACGAACCAGGGCCCCAGCGGTGTCTCGACAACTCCGCCGAGCATGCGGAAGTTTGGTTTTTCCTCGCTCACAGGGCCCATCGGTGTCGTGGTCTGACTGAATGTCCCGCTCACATCGACGGTCGTCTGCTGGAACCCGTGGTGTTTGGCCTTGTTCGCCTTCGCCGCTGCTGAAGCGGGTCTTCCGTCCGGCTGGGCGAACTGTTCGTACCAGCGGTTGAGGTTCGCCTCGACACTCCCCCCCGTACCGGGGAAGTGGGACACGTAGCACACGGCGTCTTCCTCGTCGCCCTCGGCTTTGGAGAGACGGTACTGGGCGAGGCGCATCCCCGAGCTCGGCTTCTCCTCGATCCACCCTTCGGGCGCCGTCCACGCGAGCGTGTTGAATTTCGCCGGCGAAACGGGCTGCCCGCCTTTGGCGGGCTCCTGTTTCTGGCCGCACGCGGCGGCGAGCATCAGAAAAAAAGCGAAGATCAGTCTTGCGGTCATCGTTCCACTCCTGTAGATGGATCCAGGTGTCGTCGGTGTCAGGGGGAATAATACGAGCTTCTCGGGCGAATCAAAAATGATTTCTTGCGGACCGGGTCATTCCGCGAACTGAAGGTTTCTCCACACTACCAACTCGACTTCCCATTAATCCTCGCGGCGGCCGTCGGTCCGGTAGGCACTGCTGTGACCGGTCCTCTTGAGGTTGTCGGGGTGCTGCGACGATGGGGAATCCGCCGGGCGCAACTTACGTAGTCAACTGCGTGACAGAATATTGCAGGTTGCGTCTGAGCTTCGTGATGTCGGATCGACATTGGCCGAAGAATATCATCCGCTTGCCGTCTAACTGATTATCTGTCATAATGTCTATGGATACTTGCCCCACCGTCCAGCTACCCCACCACTCGAGGGCCCCAGCAAGGAAGGTCACGTGATGAAGCGAGTTCCCACTGTTCTCTCACTTGTTCTCCTCGTCGCCGGTTTCCTCCACCCGGCGCCCGTGCGCGCGCAAGAAGTCCGGTCGATCTCAGTCACCGTACCCGAGGAGGGGCCGGCCGAGCGCGTGTACTTTTATTCGGCGTCGCGGGATGAAAAGAAGCTTCTCTCGCTTCACAAGACGCTCGTCGACCGCGGCGCTCGAAACGTCAACTGTTTCCTGCCGAGGGTTGTCGTGTGTGAATTGCCCACCGGTCTCAGCGCCCACAGCTTTGCGAACAACCCCGACATCTCGATCATTTTCGAATCGCAGGTCGATGAGGAGACCGCTCAAAACGGCTTGTTCGACCCCGGGTGGGTCAGGCACTGCTACGCCGAGGTGGAGGGAGAGCCGCACGAATCCTCGCGCGCTACTTCCTCTCTCTTCGACCCTCTCGCTCCCTGGGACGAATCGGTGCTGATGGTTCCGGAGGAAACGGTGCGGCGCACCGAGCCTTCGCGTCGAGCCGACTATCCGGACCCGCGGAACATCCAGCAAAACAGCGAGCTCATGACGGGCACCATTCTCGCCAACCTCATCTTTCCGGAAAGCGTGCCTCACCCCTACCGCCTCGAAGAGTGGACCGACGATGCGATCGCCGATGCCACGGGACAGGCGACTCTGGGATTGCTCTACTACCAGTACGAATACAGAAAAGCCGGGCTGAACTTCATCGTTCGACCGATCGAACGAGTACCCATCTTGGTGGAGCCCATCGATGAAGCGTTCAAAGAGACGTCCTGGATCCGAGAGGTTATGCAGGGGCTCGGTTACGCCGACGACGGCAGTCCGGACCGGCACCTTACCGCCGTCCACGAATTCAACAATGACAAGAGAACCGAGTTCAACACCCTGTGGGCGTTTACCGCGTTCATCGTGGACGCGGAAAAGGACCAGGATCACAAATTCCCCTCTTCGAGAAACATCGGGTGGAGCTTTCTCGGCGGCCCGTACTTCGTCACTCCGTACCCGGCGGGATCTTCGACAACGGCGCAGGCGTTCAAGCACTATATGGGCTCGGTTTTTTGGGCGCTCCAGGAAGCGCCGAATATGCCGGACAATTGCACTTCGTATTCCGGTTATCTCAACTACCAGAACAGAAACAAGACGGTGAGAGATGATCCTGTCGGCGGCCCGATTCCCTGCCCTGGGATTTACGGATTTCCCGAGTCGTGCATCATGAATCACAACGACGCGTTCGATTGGGGGTACGGAGGCCCGCCCTGCGAGTATACCGCAGGGATGATTGGGCTTTCGGACAAGAACCACAACTCCGTTCCCGATTGTCTGGATGCCGCCCCCAAGGTCTATTTCGAGAATTCGGATGTCGAGACGGTGTTCACCCAGGACATCACGCTGCGTTTCAAAGCGGTGTCGGAGGGCGTGCCCAATCAGAACCCGCGGCAGAGTCCCGACCTCCGTGTGACCTATGCGGTGCCCGTCAAGTTCGTCGGACGAAGCGATAGAGGAGTCATCACTCAAAAACTGCTCCCCGTCGACGGCGTTTACGACGAGCTCGAAGAGGAATTCGAGTTCGAACTCGAGACGTTGGCTGCCGGATCGTCGCGTTTCTCGGTGGTGACGAAGAACGCGGCCAACGCAATGTCTGAAGAGCAATCGAAGGAGATATTTCACATCGGGCTCGCGTATCTCCACTTCGGTTACCAGAACTATAACGAGGGGAACCTGATCAAATTCGACCTTCTCGGAGAGACGTTCGACGCGAAGCTCGACGTGCACCGCATCGATCTCGAAGGGGACCACGCCGACAAGGTGATCGCCGCAGACCTGGAACCGAGTCACTCCGCGGGGTCGTTCACGCTCTTCGAGTATCTCGACAACGACGTCGTGCCGGGGGTCAAGTACTGCTACTATGTGAACGGGACGTTTACGACAACCTACCGCGACCAGGATACGACGGTCACGGCGAGAACCTACGACATCGAAACGCGGGCGATGATCCCCGTGTTGGGGGGAAGCGTCATTTCGCGCGCCTCGCCCAATCCTTTCAATGAGAGAACGATGGTCTCGATCGTCGTTCGGGCGACGTACGACGATCCCAGCGCCGAGTTTTCCGCGGCGGTCCAAGCCGATGTCAACGTGACGGTCTTCGACGTCCTCGGCCGGCACGTGAAACGCCTCTACTCGGACCGCGTGGGCGCGCAGGTGCTGACGCTCCAGTGGGACGGGACGAACGAGAATTTCGAAAGGGTTCCCGCGGGAGTCTATTTCATCAAAGCGCTCGCGGCGGATGTGGAAGGCGTCACGAAGGTCGTGATCGTGCGGTAGCCCCAGGAACAGTCTTCGCGCCGAACCCCAGGAGTCTTGTATCTATGTGGAAAGACGTCTCGACGTTCATACGGAAACACAAGAGTTTCGTTCTCACGACGCATATTCATCCCGAGGGAGACGCGGTGGGGTCCGAGATCGCGCTGGCCGCGTTTCTCCAAGATCTCGGCAAACAAGTGACGATCGTCAATTCCAGTCCGACGCCCGCAAACTGTTCGTTCCTCCATCATGTCCGGACGATCAAGGTGTATCCAGAAGGGTACACCCCTGATGTCATCGAGCGCGCCGACGCGGTTATCATCGTCGACGTGAACAACTGGGAGCACGTCGGCCCCTTCGGCGAAGAGATACGAAAGAGCGGGAAACCCCGCGTCTGCATCGACCACCATCAAGGGGTCGAAGAAGGGTTCGCTGGGATCACCGTGAGCGACACACGAGCGGCCGCGGCGGGGCTATTGATATACGACCTCATCGTATACATGCGCGGAGAAATCACGCCGCCGATTGCCGAGGCGATATATACGGCGATCTTTACCGACACGGGGTCGTTTCGGTTCTCGAACACAGACGAGCGTGTTTTACGCGCTGCGGCCGATCTGTGCACCAAAGGAGTCAACCCTTTCGCGATCTACAGAAAGGTGTATTCGAAGCGCTGGGGTGCCGCGAGGCTCATCGGCTCGACGCTCTCCACTCTCGAGAGCACCACGGATGGGAAGATTGCGTGGATTCACGTCACGCAGTCGATGTTCGAAGAGGCGGAGGCCGAATACGAAGATAGCGACGCTCTTCTCGAGCTCGTCCGGCCGATCGAGGGCGTCGAGTTGTGTCTTTTCTTCAAGGAAGTGCCGGGTGGCGAGATCAAAGTGTCGCTCCGCTCGAACGGAAAGGTCGATGCCTTCGCGATCGCGAAACGCCACGGAGGTGGGGGGCACCGGATGGCGGCGGGGATGACGCTCGGCGGGCCGATGGCGACGGTGATCAAGGGCCTCATCGCCGAGTGCGCGAGCGAACCCGGAATCGTGTCGTAGAATGAAAGCCCATGAAACAAATGTACTTCATCGGCGTGGCCGGCGGATCGTGTTCGGGGAAAACCACGCTCGCCCGCGAGCTCGCACGACGATTGGGTGAGTCCGACACCGCCCACATCTCCATCGATTCGTATTACCACGGTCTTTCCGCGGCGGCGCGGAAAGACATCGAGCGATACAACTTCGACCATCCCGACGCGCTGGATCACAGCCTCCTCGTCGATCATCTGAGAAAACTTGCGGACGGAGAGACCATCGATAAACCGGTGTACGATTTCAAAACGCACACACGGACTCCCCGCGTGGAACGCCTCGGGCCGGTTCCGTTTGTCATCGTGGAAGGTCTTTTCCCTTTATACTGGGAGGCGGTCCGCGTGCTCCTCGGGACAAAAGTGTTCATCGAGGCGCCGCACGACGTGTGTCTCGACCGGCGTCTCGAAAGAGACGTCGTCGAACGGGGCAGGCCTCGCGAGGAAGTGATCCTCCGGTACAACGAGATGGCCCGGCCGATGTACGACCAGTATGTTCTTCCGAGCAAACGGTACGCGGACGTCGTGGTCGACGGTGAGCGGCCGCGCGAAGAGGCGGTCGCGGCGGTGATGCGCCATATCCGTGGCGTTGTGTGAGAGGTTTGGAGGGCCTTCGCAGACCCTCGCTCCGCTGCGCTTGCTCGTGCGATGGAGGGTCGACGTAGGTCCTCGCTCCACTTCGCTCGGCTTCCCGCCGCGGGTGGCGCTGATGGGGCGCCCGCTCACGCGCGCAGCGATAGCGAGCACGGGCGGGGAAATCGGCGACAGGACCCGCGGCGGGCGATCCTCGCTCGTTCCCGCGAAAGGACCTACGGCGACCCTCCATCGCATGCGCCCGTGTCCGTCAATCCGCGCAAGCGGCTGA
>Ga0315286_10006155_pt1 | contig 11656 bp, 9 predicted proteins | sample YL17G10_0_MG_FD_205038 | JGI IMG/M metagenome (GOLD analysis project Ga0315286, IMG submission 205038) | Sediment microbial communities from Yellowstone Lake, YNP, Wyoming, USA - YL17G10_0 | ecosystem: Environmental > Aquatic > Freshwater > Lake > Sediment | place: USA: Wyoming | collected... | reverse complement strand
AGAAAGCGTCATTTGGGACGTGGAAAATGGTGGTCGAGTATTTGGGCAAGCAGACACGAGACCTGCTTTCTGAGCATGGAAAGACGCCTGATGACGCGAAGAATGACAGGGCGCTTTGCGCGGACATTTTTTCTGATCCATCTCTTTCATTGCCCCAAGCTCTCAGCCGCAAGGACCTGGCCGGTATCCTTTCGACGACAAACAAAATGCGAAATGACTGGGGTGGTCACGGTGGTATGGTTGGACAAGGAGACGCCCAACTGCGCAACGAGCAACTTCTTGGTGAAGTGCTAAAGCTTCGGGAGGCGGTTGCTGATACATGGGCTGAGACTCAATTGATTCATGCTCTTCATAGCCGCCTTCGTAGTGGCGTTTATGAGAATGAGGTTTCCATTTTGATGAGCAGCAACAGTGAGTTCCTGAAGGAATCGAGGGCAATGTCGATTTGCCTTGATGTCGAGAGACTATACCTGGCAAAGAAAGACTCAGAGCGGGCGCTCAAGCTTCTTCCTCTCGTTCAAGTTGGGCCATCGCCTCACTCAGCAAAAAACGCGTGTTATTTCTTTAACCGTTTGGAGCGTGATGGTGCACGATTCATTTCTTATCATTTTACAGATAAACCGGAACTTACTGGTCAGTTTGCCGACGCTGCCGAGACAATCAAGTTTCTAACCCAGGCCTGATGAAAAACATAAACGGAGCCAAAACCAGAGCCGAACACATCGACCTCACGCTGAAGGCGGCGAGCTGGGGCATCGTCGAGGGCAAGAAATAACCACGCCTGCGGTGGGCAACCCCCGTCGGCTGGGCAATATGACATTAGAGGGAAGATATGAGTTTTTTAGATTTGGTAAATAAAAGATACAGCGTCAGAAATTATAAAACGGAGCCTATCCCGCAAGAAAAAGTTATTCGATGTATCGAGGCAGCAAGATTAGCACCTTCGGCGTGTAATTCACAACCATGGAAGTTTGTAATAGCAGATGAACCTGAACTTGTAAATGAGCTGGCAAAGGCGGCTTTTGAAGGGCTTCTGGATTTCAATCATTTTGCCTTCAAAGCGCCTGTCCTGGTATTAATAGTTTCCGAAAGGGAGAATTTATCTGCTAAATTCGGGAGTATTGTTAAAAAGAAAAACTTCAGTCTGATGGATACAGGAATAGCTGCTGAACATTTTTGTCTTCAAGCCGCAGAAGAAGGTCTGGGGACATGTATAATTGGCTGGTTCAATGAGAAGAAAGTAAAGAAGATACTTTCAATTCCCAAGCTTAAAAGAGTGGAGCTTGTAATCACTGTTGGTTTTTCTGCTGATGGAAAAATCCCGCTTAAAAAAAGAAAAAGTATGGATGAGATACTAAGCTGTAATAAATATTGTTAATCATTATAAAAACATGAAAAATAAGGCAATAAAAACCCCGGCATAAATGCCGGGGCTAAATATTTTAAGGAAGCCCATCCTTTTGGGATGAGGCGGACAAAATTGAAAGCTCATTTTTCCGTTGCCAGTTTGAACACAATCGCCAAATCGCTGACCTTTTTGGCGGGGGTAGTAACAACAAGGCCTGCGTCGGTTCGCTGCCAGTTGATTTTCCCCCAGACGCCGAGCATCGTAACATCCTTGACCTTTATATTCGCTGCCTTGCCCTCCTTGCCGAACACGGCAATCGTAACCTGCGTATTTTCACCCGGCCAGCCGAGGACTATCGCGTAAACCGTGTTGCCTTTGCGGGTATAGCGAATGTCCTTTGCGTTGTAGCCCCCCTTCATTTTTGCGAACATACCGCCCGATTCCATTTTCGCTGGTCCTTCGCCGTATTCGACAAAGGGTCTTGTGCCGTAAATGGCCTCGCCGTTTTGCCTGAGCCAGTCGCCGATTTCGAGCAGCACTTTTTTCTGGTTATCCGGTATGGTTCCATCCGCTTTGGGGGATATATTTAGCATCAGTTGTCCATTTTTGCTGACGATATCTACAAAAGTCCGGACAATCTCCAGCGATTTTTTTATCCCGAGGTTCTGCGTATAGCACCAGCTCCCTCTGCTAATTGTATCGTCGGTGAGCCAGACAAAATCTGTTATCTTGTCCGCCCTGCCCTTTTCGTAATCCACCATGCCGACTTCACGGGGGAGGTCTTCCTGCTTGTATGTTACGATGACTTCCTTATTCAATCTGGCGGCGTCATTGAAATAATGCGCAAGATATTCCATTTTGTATTTGTCGGGGATTTCGTCGAGCCAGGAATCGAAATACATCAAGTCGGGATGATAATGGTCGATGACCTCGATGAGCTTGTCTTGCCACATCTGGTAGAATTTGTCGGCGGGCATATAGCCATACATAATCGCGCGACAGGGGTCGTTGAGCAGGTCGGGGAAATAGCGTTTGACGAATTCGTAGTGGCCTGTCCAGTAAGTTTTGCCGTTCTTTGTGATTTCGTATAGGCCGTTGCGCTCGTGGTGAAAGGTGGTGACAAATCTCATACCTCGTTTGCGGATTGCTTTTTCAAGTTCGCCGACGCAATCGCGGTGCGGCCCCATATCTTTTGCGTTCCAGGGGGTAAGCTTGCTGGCCCACATCGAAAAGCCATCGTGGTGCTCCGCTACCGGCCCGGCGAATTGCGCACCCGTTTTTTTGAAGAGGTCCGCCCATTCATCAGCGTTGAACTTCTCGGCTTTGAACATCGGCACAAAATCCGGATACCCGAACTTGTTCGGCTCGCCCCAGGCCTTGACGTGATGCTTATATTCCGATGAATTTACGTCATACATATTTCGCGGATACCATTCGTTGCCGAAAGCAGGCACGCTGTAAACGCCCCAGTGAAAATATATCCCGAATTTGGCGTCGCGGAACCACTCGGGCGCGGGGTTGCGTTTCTTCAGCGAATCCCAGTCCGCCGTAAAAACCTGTTTAGTTTTGCCGTCCTGAGATTTTTTGCAGCACGTCTGATTTGTGCAGCCGTTTAACAGACCGAGTGTTAGCGTGAGGCAAATAATGCCGGTCTTTACCTTCCCCATTTTTTGATACCTCTCAATAGCAGGTTTCAAGTTACGGTATTGGTTTTACGCCATTTTATCCGCCATCCCCTTGAAATCAAGGCACATTTCGTACGACATGCTTGTTTGACTTGCGAATCCGATGACGATACTGGTCTATGATAACAGCCGCGATGATAACGCACCCGGTGATAAGGCGTTTGGTCGATTCCTGCGCGCCTATCTGGGCAAGACCTGTACCCAGTACCGCGATAATAAGCACACCGAAGAATGAACTTATCACAGAGCCACAGCTGCCCATTAGGCTTGTTCCGCTGATAACCTGGCCTGTGACATAGCCGGAGCCGTCGGAAGCTAAAAATGCCACTGTCCTGGCGACATCGCCAACGCCGATTGTGCCATCAGGAGCTATCCACAGATCGCCGTCGTTGTCATTAACACCCCATGACATATGGAATAAGCTGTTCCAGCCGGCTTATCATCACATCTTTGATTACTTGCTGACTATTGCAATTTCAGCCCAATAGGCACAGCCTTGCGGTCCCCATGAATCTGCTGCAGCATTTAGCTCCAAATTCACCTCGCGGCCGGCAAACTGGTTTAGGTCAACTTCAATATTCCGCCATAGTTCTTTGCTGCCTTTGGCCTGACTTATTTTTTGATTCGCTATTTCCTTACCATCGACCCTTATGCTCATAGTCCACACACCGCCTGGATTTGAAGCCACTGCTGCCGTCAGAGTTGTTGTCATTGCCTGCGGAATTGCAAACTTCTTAACAAGCGTACAGCCGGAGTGATTCTGTATCACATTCTTTTTGCCATTCCATTCGGCATTGATTTGGTCAGGAAAATAGCCGTCGAAATTCTGCATCTTCCAGCCTGGATATGCTTTGTCCACCGCGGCCTGAAATTGCTCTTCAAGTTTAGAATGGGTGATTTTTTCGGTTATTTTCGCCTGCTCCTGAGGCGTATAACGGCTGTTTGCAATCGGTCCCGGCGCCCAGCTCTGAGTATAGGCGCTGGGCTTAGGAGCCTCAACCGAGATAACAAAAAACTCCTTGCCGTTCTTGTCTTTTTCAATCTTCCCGCCGGCACTTATTACCATCTGGCGGGCAAGTTTCTCGCTTACTGCAATTACGGCTGGGACATTGTAATCGGTAAATGCAAATTTTTCTTTTATGTTCATTGCGGAAACGAACCGCCCGGGTATTTTTGCAAAGCCAAGTGTTGTGCATAACACACCGCCTGCGCTGGAAGGATTGCAGTCGCTGTCCTGTCCGCAGCGCATTGCGATAACTATAGTTTTTTCAATATCTCCCCTGCCATACAATAACCCCATAACTACATATGCGCCGTTGAGTTTTGCATCGATATTCCCATCGCCTGTGCTGGCGGTAAATTTGCGATACTGCGGATTATTATGATATTTTTCCTGAACCAAATTCCATGTTTTCTGCCAGTCATTCGGCTCCTGCCTGTACCATTTCAAAACATCTGCAATGCATTGGGCATAGTAACTTTCCTTTGGTATATACTGCAGAGCCTTTTCCACCAGCTTCTCAACGCTGCTTTCAAAAAAAGCCTCTGAATACAAAGCTCCCATAAACTGGCCGGCATAAAGCCCATCGCCATAATTTATTATGGTACCGAATTTTTCGCCCAAGAGCACAGCATGATTCGGCATACCAGGCGAGATAAGACCTGAAAAGTCTGCTTCAATCTGGTAATCAATATCATCAGCGCGAGGATTAAACTTAGGATGACCTGAATCCGGCGGAGCAATCCCCAATCTCAGATTATCACGGCCGGCTCGGTTGGCACACCAAAGACCATATTTGCTGTTGGCAAAATCAATCCCGGCCTGTTTTGCCGACACATTTAATCCATAAACTTCCATCGACCGCACAAATGTCATTTCAACATAAAGGTCATCCTGACCGGCAACATTTACCATATCCGGCTTCCACTGCGGCACCATTTCAGGCGGCATAATTTTGGAACAGCTTTTGAATTCAGAAGGAGCTCCCCAGCCGACTCCAATCATCTGCCCGACCCAGCCGCCCTTCATCTTATCGACATATTCGTCAACGCTTATTCTTCTCACCTGCTTATCGGCTTTGCAGCATTTGCATGAACCAAGCAACATTACCAAAACTGCACTGATGCAGACCAAAATTATTTTTTTTGCGTTATTCACAAAATTCCTTATACCAGAATTACTTTTTGGTTTTCAATAGTTTTTCAATTTCTTTTCTTTGCGGAACTGAAGGCTGAGCGCCAAGCCGTGTTACTGATATCGCCGCTGCTGCATTCGCAAATCTGACAGCGTCGGCAAGCGGCATTTTTTCCGATATCGCCACCGCCAGCGCACCATTAAATACATCGCCGGCAGCAGTTGTATCTACAGCCTTTGCCTTAAATCCTTCGACCATACCCTTAAATTCATCGCAGCAAACATACGCTCCTTTCGAACCCAGCGTAATTATTATTATCTTAACTCCTTTTTTCTGCAAAATCTCGGCTGCTTTCTGAGCATCACTTTGATTTTTGATTGTTATGCCGGTCAAAATCTCGATCTCGGTTTCGTTTGGAGTCAGTATTGTCACGTTCTTCAAAATATCATTACCAAGCTTTACCGCCGGAGCCGGATTCAATATAACCTTAACGCCGCCTTTATTTGCAATCGATACTGCTGCCTTAACTGTCGGCAATGGCGTTTCAAGCTGTGTCAAAAGTATGTCACCGGAAATGATAACTTCTTTTAATTTTGTAACATCGGCAACCGAAAGCTTTGCATTTGCGCCTGAGCCGACGCCTATGCTGTTTTCGCCGTCATCAGCAACAAATATCAATGCAACCCCAGAAGGTTCTTTATCATCCTTTAAAACATACTTGATGTTTATGCCGTCTTTCAAAAATCCTTCAACAGCTTGCCTGCCGAATACATCATTCCCAACTTTTGCAACGAATGTCACCTGCCCGCCGGCTCTCGCTGCCCCAACCGCCTGATTGGCGCCTTTACCGCCGGCTGCCGTTGAAAACTTTCCTCCGATTATCGTTTCTCCCGGCCTAGGTATCCATTTTGTTTTCAATATCATGTCGGTATTACTGCTGCCGACCACAATGATTTTTTTAGCCATATTATTTCTCTATCCTTATTACATCAATTTTGAAATTATTAACAAAGCTAACCCTGCAATGTAAAACAGAAACATCAGCGACAACAGCTTGCCTGTTCCGGCCGGAGCCTGCTTAAATTCTTTCCATATAAAAACGCCCCAGAAGGCTGCTATCATTGTAGCGCCCTGCCCGAGTCCGTAAGAAATTGCAAACCCCGCTGAGCCGGATGCGATTATGCTGAATGACATACCAATATTCCAGATAATACCGCCCAGTATCCCGACAAGGTGCAGCCGCATATTCCCTTTTCTGAAATAGTCGCCGAGTGGAACAGGTTCACCCACAAATGGCTTTGCCATTACAATGCTGTTCCATAAAAAGTTTGAAATCAGTAATCCAAAAGAAAACAGCACAATGGCCGTATATGGACTTAGTTTTCCCGCTTCAAGGTTTACGAAATCAGGCGACATCGACTTGGCGACAAACCTGTAGAAAAATCCCATCAGCAAACCTGCTGCAATAGAAATTATCACGCCTTTTGCAGTCGTTTTCTGCCCGGTATTTGGGAGTTTTTTATATGCAATCGCGTCAAGTATAATCGCAGCAACAACACACCCAACGCCCAAAAACAGCAGCGGCGCATTGCCGACCGGGCTGCCGATATAATTAATTACCACACCAATAACAAGTGCAAGACCAACTCCGATAGGAAATGCAACAGCCATGCCCGCAATATCGATTGCCGCCACAAGCAGAATGTTTGAAAGATTGAAAATCACTCCGCCGATAAATGCCAACATTAAATTGCTCGACTGTGCCTGCTTTAAGTCTGCGATAAAACCTCTTCCTGCTGTCCCATGGCTGCCTAATGTAAATGCCAGTATCAGTGACAATATAAATACGCCTATTGCATAATCCCAGTAGTAAAGCTGAAACCGCCATTCTTTTGTCGCAAGCTTCTGCGTATTCGCCCATGACCCCCAGCACAGCATCGTTACAAAACACATTGCCACCGCTATCGCATATGATTCTACTACTAACATAATGTCTCCCGAAAAATATTGTTGACTCTTCTTCGCCAGTCCTTGACAGAACTAACTATTTATGACATCATATTATTATTGTACAAGGGTTTGCTCAAGAGAAAAATGATAATTTTGTTACAAAAACAGGGGACAGTTGCAATCCTGTTCGGCCTTTTTGACATCCTGCGGCGACAGCATATGATTGGCACCCGGGGCTACCACAATTGTGTTGTTGCCCGCTTTATCGACAGCAATCGAAGCTACCCCGGACAATGCTTTTTTTGTTCGAGTAACATACTTTGTATTCACGCCCTCTTTTTTGAAATTGGCGAAAGATTGTGCCCCGAATATATCATCACCCAATTTAGCTATAAAATATACCTGGGCCCCGAGCTTTGCTGCTGCTACTGCCTGATTTGCTCCCTTACCGCCGGGAACCATCAGGAATTCACCGCCTAAAATTGTTTCTCCCGGTGAAGGTAATCGCTGTGATTTCACTACCAGGTCAATGTTTGAACTGCCGACCACGCAAATCTTGGGTTTGTTCGTTATCATCTTCCTGTCGCAAAACTTTTTGTTAGTGCCCCCTTATATTTTGTAATGATTTCATACCGACTACTTATATGAAATCTCATCTTTCCTGTCAAAGAGTAAAAACGACGATGGATTACAGGAACAATCGCTTTGAGCTTAGCCTTATAATTGTTTGTGCCTTGAGTGGTACTTATGTTTGACAAAACCATTTACAAAATGACATGAAAGACAATTGAATCTTCGGGCAAATCCGGTTCTAATACCGGATTGTTTAAGAGTCCCAAAAATGTCTAAAGAAACGGCCAATAATTGACCGGGCAAATACAAACCAGCTTCTTAAAATGACCGGAATCTGCAAGAGTTTTTCCGGCGTAAAAGTCCTGACAGACGTCCAATTAGAACTCAGGGCGGGCAAAGTGCATGTTCTGGCCGGTGAGAATGGGGCGGGCAAAAGCACGCTTATTAAAATTCTTGCCGGCGTCCACACGGATTACGATGGGCAGATTTTCCTGAACTCACAGCCGGTTCGGTTTTGCATTCAACTAATTTACGACGACCGTCTGGTTTCTGTCCGGTGCAGCGGCAGGGAAATAGAGTTTTTTGCCCAGGCCGAACTCGGCTTTTATGTGATATTCGAGGTCCCTGCCGTCAATATCCGCCGCCGGGACAGCAACCGTGTAAACGCCGCGACCGATGTGTTTCAGCGGGAGCTTGTTATAGCGGCTTTCGCCTATAGGTCGCCAGTACAAGGCCGGCTGGTCGGCGCTGTTTTTGGCCAGAATGATTATCTTCAGCTCCAGGTTTTCGCCGATTGTCAGATTACCTCGCACCGTCGGCACAATGATTCGCTCTTGGCCGCGATAATCCGTCCAGGTATTCGTGTCTTTCGGCAACGGTCTTTCGAGCGCCGCCTCCAATGCCTTGTCGTGCTTGTTCAACAGTCGCAGTTGCTTCATCGAATGCTGCTCGATATTGGCAACCGCGCCCATTTCGCCTGTGTTCGAAACCGTCTCCAAAAGGTATGTCACCATTTCGCCCCACTTTTTGGCGAGATTTTTTCTCAGCGGCAGCGCCTCTTTCTCGGCCAACTGCTTTCTGGATTTAGGGTCGCTCTGTTTTTCTATCCGCTTTACGGTTTCATCGAGCCGACCAAGCGTGCAGCCGACCTCACTCATCGCCTTTGCGTGCTGGAACGTATTCTGCCAGTAATCAAACCGCTCGATATTACCCTTGCCCCTGATTTTTCCGCGCAACTTTGCGAATTCGTCAACAAAGTCGTATCTTTTCGCTTCCTTGCTCCAGTCGGTCTTGTTTACCCTTATTGCTCCGGGGCCATCAACCCATTCCGATGAGCGGGGTATGGTATGTCCTTTGCCGTCCTGGCGGGTGAATATTCCGGCAATCTGTTCCGCGGCCTCAGGTCCAAATTCCGTCTTTGCCCAGTCCAGGTAGAAATCCCCTGCTGGTAAATCGCGTAGTTTTGTCGCCGGCTCTTTCTTAGCCGCTTTGCTCCAGTCGCCTTGTTCCCACGCCGCCTTTGCCAGAGCCGATACGTTCGGTCCCAGGACCCGTGTTCGCCAGTGAATCCCCATCAGTCCGGTGCATCCATACCCAAGGGCATCGACAGCGTCTCTTCGCATCCTTCCTGCCCAAAGCTGTGGCGAGGCAATAGCTCCGTCGTCCTCAAGCCACGGTATCGCCCACTTGGGCCTGTTTTGTATCCTGGCGAAGTTCGCTTCGACCGGAGTAAAACCAACCTGACGATTGATGCAGCTAAACGGGATTTCTTTTGGCAGCACGCGGTCAAACTGTGCCCTGTCCTTCGGCGGACCCAGAACCCAGCCGCAGGTCGCGATAGTAAACGGCGAATTGACCGCCTTTGCCGCCTCGACGGCCAAAAGCATATCCCGCTCGGTTGCCGCCACCTGCTCATCTTTTACCGCTTCCCATGTCCAGCCCTCCGGCGTCCAGAGCCAGTAGTAGTCCAGCGGATAAGCTCTCTTTATCCGCTCGAACATACCCTCGTAAATCTCCTTTACCGTCGCGGGATTGTTTGGGTCTTTGCCCTGCTCGGACAGCCGTTTCCTGACCGCCTGCGGTATCATCAGGGGCGTCTCCGTGCCTGCACAGGTTTTAATGCCGAGCTTGTGGGCATATACGAACGCTTCTTTCAGCATCCGGCCCGTCCTGTTGAACATCTCGTTATTTTGTTCGGGTGTATTCGGCTCCGGCATCAATCCAAACATCATTTCTGCCCCGTAATCGTCACGCTCAAAAAGCATCGAGGAACCGAAATTGAACGCGCTCGTTTTTTTCGGCGCATAACCCCAGTTGCCGCGAAGCGTGTTCTGGTAACTCGACGGATAACTGAATTTAACCTTTCCGTCCGGCTCAATATCTTCAGGAAGTCCAATCCACACGGTTGGTTCGGCGTTGGGACCCTTCTCCGGATAAGTATGAAGGGCGAAGAAGTTCATACGCAGTTTCGGCAGTTGAGAAATTATCGCTTTGTAGTCGTTTTCGTTCCACCAGTCGGGGCCTTCGGGAAAATCGTGAAACGGGTGAATTCCGCGAAGCTCAAACAGCGGCCTGCCCGTTTCATTTATATCGGGCAGTTCGAGAGCGATTCTGCCGTCAGGTATTGTGTCCCCGTGAAGATAAAACCGCACGCCGAAGCGCTCTATGAATCGATACGCCCCGTATAGTGTCCCCATATCGTCGCCGCCGACAATCAGCACGTATCGTTTTCCGTCTTGTGTCAGCGTTCTTATGAAATACTGCTGGTTAGCGAGTGAATCCGCAAGGGATTTGATTTCGCTTCCTGTTCCGGCATATTCCGCAATTATGCCGCTGTCTTTGCGGCCAACAACAATTGCACAGTTCGGTTCCCGGCGGCTATTGGCAGCTATAGTCATCAGTTGCCCCGTTCGCAGATACAGATACCTTCGGATTTCCTTCGCGGCCAGGCGTTCAATCTCCGCAGGATTGGATGAAGTGAGGATAACCTCCGGTTTTGCCCGCTGTGTTTGTTCCGCGGCCTGACCCGTATTCACAACAGAAATGAATCCGAATGCCAGAAGGAAAATGGCTCTGCGTAACATAATTATCTTCTCCTTATTGTGGCTTATCTCGGTCTCGGTTGCGAAGCTACCCTTGCCAGTGTTTTTCTATCTCTTCGAGCGTTTTACCTTTCGTTTCCGGCACAAACAGCAAAACAAACACAACCAGAACCACGCACAAGCCGCCATACACCCAGAACGGGAAAGCCCTATTGAATTTCTCCACGAGCCAGGCGTTCTCGTTCATCATAGGAAAGGTTTGCGAAACGAAATAATTTGCGACCCACAGAAAAATTGCGGCGACAGCCATTGCCCTGCCTCTAATTTTCGTCGGAAATATTTCCGAAAGTATTACCCATGTCACCGGCCCGACCGAAAGAGCGAAACTGGCGATGTAGCCCAGTATGAAAACGAGAAACCACAGTTCGGTTTTTTGATAGAACGCCGAAAGTCCCATCGCCAACAGCGAGAGGCCCATCCCGCCTGCCCCGATTATCATTAGCGGCTTGCGCCCCAACCTATCGACCGTCCAGATTGCGACGATTGTGAAGGCAAGGCTCACCGCCCCGACGACCACCGTCTGAAGCAATGCCGCATTCGTGCCCGTTCCGAGTTTCTTGAATATCTCCGGCCCGTAGTATAGAAAGACATTTATCCCGGTAACCTGCTGCAAGACAGCCAGCGCAACGCCGATTACCAGAACAAATCTCATCCCCGGCTGGAAAAGCTGGGCCACCGATTCGCTCTCATGCGCAATCGCGTCCTTTATTGCCGCCATCTCCGTTTCCGCGTGCTTTTGCCCGTCCACCTTCGCCAAAATCCGGAAGGCCTCTTTCTCACGGCTTTGCTTGGTCAGCCAGCGCGGACTCTCCGGCACGAGGAACATCAGCGCCAGCAGCAGCACCGACGGCAGCGACTCCGAAC